>Ga0101944_10001035_pt1 | contig 65560 bp, 29 predicted proteins | sample DewCreD2012metaG_FD_75245 | JGI IMG/M metagenome (GOLD analysis project Ga0101944, IMG submission 75245) | Hot spring sediment bacterial and archeal communities from British Columbia, Canada, to study Microbial Dark Matter (Phase II) - Dewar... ... | reverse complement strand
GTCTGCGGCACACGCGGGCGCGCGTTCGCAAGCGCCTTTCTCATTAACACCCCGCTTCAGCGGGGTGATGGGCGTCCGGGAAAGCAACTTAACGGTTTTAACCGTTTCAGGCTGCGCGCACGGTTAAACGGTTGAAACCGTTAAGACCCGCGTTCACCCGCTGGTCACCTGGTTGAAGCCAGGTGTTAATGAAAGGTGACACGCATTTTCCACGATCCTGGCGTGAGTTCACAGGCTCCGCGCGAACTCCGCGAGGTCGGCCCGGAGGGAAGTTCCAAGGACCAAGGTTCAAGTCGCCAGCAAGTTTCAATGACCACGGCGCAAGGGCGTCCCGTGCGCCCGTTGGGCTATTGGATCTTGGAACCTGGAATTTCCTTGAACACTGATCATTGAAAATTGAGCCTTCCCTCGTCTATTCAGCGCCTGTCGCGCCAAGTTCTTTTTGCAACCGCTCTCAGCCCGTCCCGACGCAAACGGCTGGGCAAGAAAACCTTAGGACTTATCCAAGCGCCATTCTGGTTTGACTCCTCAAAAGAGGGAAAAACCATTTCCTAATAAATCAGGCGCGAAAATTGCTGCTAAAAGAGTGAAAATTGGGTTAATTTAACGCAACGTCAGGCCGATCCGAGGCAATCGGGAGCCGGTGGCGCATGTTTGGCTTTGGGAAAGCGTATGCGGTGATGGCGGTTAATTTGGGTAATTTGGATTTAACGAAACGAATGAAAACTCACTCAATCGTCAAAACATGGTTATGGGGATGGGTGGTGGCAGGCTTGCTGACTTTGGCAACCAACATTTCCAAGGCGCAAGCGCCGGCGAACGATAATTTTTCAAATCGCTTCGACCGCGTGGGCTTTTTTTGGACGGATGGGCTTTACAATAACACCAGCGCCACCACTGAAACTGGTGAACCTGTCCCAGGATACTATTACCAGCTACAACGAACATTATGGTGGACTTGGCAGGCCCCAACGAGCGGAGTGGTAAGAGTGGACACGATGGGGAGCAGTTACGATACCTTGCTGCAAGTTTACACCGGGGGCTCCTATTCGGGCGGCTCCCTCGGAGGGTTCACCTATATTGCGTTTGACAATAATTCCGGTGGTAATGGAACCGACAAGTTGACTTTCGCCGCCACCGCTGGCACCCGGTACAATATTCAAGTGGGAGGAAGGAGGACCACATCAACCGGGAATGCCCGGGTGAATCTGAACTACCTGCCCACCGTCAGAGTTTCCTCGCCCTTGGAGGGGGCAATCTTTCCCGCCCCGGCGAATATCACGGTGGTGGCCGCACCTCAGATCTATACCGGTTCGGTTTCACGCATTGAATTTTTCATCGCCACCGCCAAGACCACCAATGTGGTCAATGTGACCAACGCCCCGTATTCCATGACTTTCTCGAACTTGAGCGCGGACTCCTATCAATTTTACGCCCGAGTGTTTGACAACCGCGGTGATAATTCCCTCTATTCCACCCGGGTCAATGTCACCGTCAGCTCCTACGGCACGCAAATTACCAGCCCGGCGAATGGGGCGCAGATCACCGGGGTGTCCAATGTGACGGTGACGGCCTCGGCGTTTTCGGCGCTGGCGATCACCAATATCCAATTTTTGGTGGACGGGGCGGTGATTGGCTCATCCGTCAACAATCCCGGATCGGTGGTTTGGAGCAACCTGGTGGCCGGCGGGCATTCCTTGCAGGCGATCTCCTATGACACGCAGGGGCAGGCGATGACGTCGGCGGTGGTGAACGTGACGGTGAAGCCGTTTGTCTTTGCCATTCGGGCGGGATCGGTCTGGAAATACCTGGACAACGGGAGCGACCAGGGGACGGCGTGGGTGGCGCCGGACTTCGATGATTCCACTTGGGCGGCGGGACCGGCGGAGCTGGGCTTCGGGGATGGCGATGAGGCGACGGTGATCAATGGGGGACCGTCGGGCGCCCGCTACATCACCACCTATTTCCGGCACGCTTTTACGGTGCAAGGAGCGTCGAGCGTGACCAACCTGATCTGCCGGCTGAAGAAGGATGACGGCGCGGTGCTTTATTTGAACGGGCAGGAGCTGTATCGGGATGTCATGCCGACCGGCCCGGTTACTTATCAAACCTTCGCGTCCTTCGCCCCCGGAGACGATGGCGCCAATTTCACCAATTCCAGCCGCTCGCCGGCTTTCCTGGTCGAAGGCACGAACGTGCTGGCGGTGGAGGTCCATCAGAACAGCGTCTCCAGCAGCGACAATAGCTTTGATTTCGAGATGGTGGCGGAATACGCCGCCGTGCCGCCGGTGGTGGCGATCACCACCCCAACGAATAACAGTTTCTGGCTGCTGGACGCGCCGCTGACCTTGACCGCCTTGGCCTCGGATGCGGACGGCTCGGTGGCAAGCGTGGAGTTTTACGCGGGCCAGACCCTGCTGGGGCAGGGCGGCGGTTCCGGAGGAACCTTCACTTTTGTCGTCACCAACCTGGCGTTGGGGACCAACACCTTCACGGCGGTGGCGACGGATAATATGGGTTTCAAGACCACCTCGGCGGCGGTGACGGTGAATGTTTTTCCGCGGCTCAGCCGGTGGGTGGCCTTTAACGACCACGCGCCCGGCAGCGGCACGCACACCAACACCAGCATTTATGACGCTTTCGGCTACAACGCGGGGACCGGCGGGGCGCTGACCAATATCATTACCGGCGCGCCGCTGGGGGCCGCGCTGCAAATCCGCCGTTCGGCCAGCGGCACGGATACCGGCGGCTCCAATGTGCAGGCCCCGCCGGGGACGCCCGCCCACGCGATTTTCAACGGCTACGTGAATTTTGCCGGCAGCCCCTACTCGGGCATTGAAATTACGGACGGCGCCGGCTACGTGACCAATCTGTTCACCGGTTTGAATCCGGCGCATCTTTATTCCTTCCGGGGCTCGGCTATTCGCGGCAATCCGAGTTACACGAACCGGTGGACGCTGGTGCAAATCATCGGGGCGCGCTCGGCGCGCAACGCGCACAGCGGGGGCGTCTTGACCAGCAACACGGTCTCCTCCCTGGGCGGCCAGCAGGCGGCATTTAATGCCGGTTATAACCTGGCGGGCGACGTAGTGGGTTGGGACGACATCCTGCCGGGCGCCAACGGCAGCTTTGCGGTGGTCTGTTCGCTTTACAGTGGACCGGTGCCGGGCGGTTCTTCGAACGGCGGCAAGGCCTACGCCATTGACGGGTTGCGCCTGGAGGATTTCGGGCCGCAGCCGGTGGTGACCTTGACCAGCCCGGCTAATGGTGCGACCTACCAAGGTCCCACCAACTTGACGCTCACCGCCACCGCCAGCGGCGCCTATCCCATGGCCAACGTCGTTTTCTATGCCGGCAACACCCTGCTGGGCAGCGATGCCACCGCGCCCTACAGCCTGGTTTGGACCAACGCCGCGTGGGCCACCAACCAGCTTTACGCGGTGGCGTGGGACAGCGATGGTAATTTGGCCACCTCGGCGGTGGTGACGGTGACGGTCAACGCGCCGCCGCCGAACTTGGAGGACCCGGTGGTTTTCGCGTTCCAGCCAGCGGCCGGCAACATCACGAATTTGACGGCCATCCAGGTGGTGTTTAACGAGAATGTCACGGGGGTCAACGCGGGGGATTTGCTGATTAACGGCGTGGCGGCGACCAATGTCACAGGCAGCGGCAGCAATTACATCTTTTACTTCGCGCAACCGCCTCTGGGATTGGCGCAGGTGAGCTGGGCGGTTGCGCATGGCATCCAGGACACCGGCTATCCGCCGCGCGCTTTTGACGCCCTGGGGGCGGGCGCCACTTGGAGTTACAACGTGGTGGATGGAGTGCCGCCCACCGTGGCGAGCAAATCGCCGGCGGCGGGAACGCGGCTGACCAACCTGACCGAGGTGACGGTCAATTTCTCCGAGCCGGTGACGAATGTGGACGCGCGCGACTTCCTGGTGAATGGAGTGCCCGCCTTCAATGTCGCAGGAGCGGGGAGCAGCTACACTTTCTACTTTGCTCAGCCCGGCTATGGCACGGTGAGCATCACCTGGACGAACAACCACGGCATTACCGACCTGGCGGGCAATCCGTTCAACCGGACGGGCGCGGGCGCGACCTGGAGCTACACGATGGCGGGCCGGGAGGTCGTGCTGGTGGCCAGCAACGCGTTTTGGCAATGGCTGCCGGGGACCAACGAGGTTTCCAGTCCGACCAACGCCTGGCGGCTGGCGGGGCATGATGCCAGCCATTGGCTGCTGGGCCAGGAGCCGTTCTACTACGACGACAACAATCCGCCGGTTTACTCGGGCAACACGTTGCTTTCCAACATGCGGTCCAACTATGGCAGCATTTACCTGCGTCATGAGTTTATGCTGACCAACGCCCACCTTTACACCAATGTGACTTTCTACTACCGGATGGACGATGGTTTGCTGGCTTATTTGAACGATTATGAGGTGGGCCGGACCAATTTGCCAGCGGGTGAACTGTCTTATACAAACCTGGCGCCTCTTTCCCGCAACTCCGTCAATTGGATTCCGTGGCGGGCCACCAACGCGCCGCTTGCCGAAGGCGCCAATGTGTTTGCCGTCCGGGGGTTCAACAACAACCTCAACACCAGTTCCGACCTGCTGGTCAGCATGTATGCCACGGCGGAATACCTGGACCCGGCCCTGTTGGTGCCGCAAATTGCGGGGGTGCTGCCGGCGCCGGGACGGGTCTATTACCTGACCAACCTGACGGTGACCTTCAGCAAACCGGTGCAAAACGTGGACGCGGCGGATTTGTTGGTGAACGGGACGCCGGCCACGTCGGTTTCCGGGTCCAACCAGACCTACACCTTTGCCGTTGCGCAGCCGGCTTACGGGCCGGTGGCCATCAGTTGGGCGGTGGATCATGGCATTACGGATTTGGGCGGCGGGTCGTTTGACGCCGCCAGCCCTGGAGCGCAGTGGAGCTACAAGCTGGTTAACCCCGAAGCGCCGGTTATTGCGGACCGCACACCGGCCAATGGCGCGGTGGTGGTGGCCCTGACCAACGTCACGGTGCTGTTTAACAAGCCGGTCACCGGGGTGGAGGCCGCGGACTTTCTGGTTAATGGCGCGCCCGCCGCCAGCGTCACCGGCAGCGGGAGCAATTACGTTTTCGGTTTTGCCCAGCCCGCTTACGGGACTGTGAATTTTGCCTGGACGGCTGATCCGGGCATTGTGGACGCGGCGAATTCGGGCCATGTGTTTGACCCCTCCGAACCCGACGCCCAGTGGCAGGTGAATTTCGTTTACCAAGTGCCGCCGGTGATCGCGCAGGTGACGCCGGCGCCGGGCAATATCACCAACTTGACCGCCGTCCAAGTCGCTTTCAGCGAGGCGGTGACCGGGGTGGAGGCGTCCGATTTGCTGATCAACGGCGTGCCGGCCACCATGGTGGGCGTCGTCAACAGCAGCAATTTCGTGTTCGGTTTTCCCCAGCCCCCCATTGGCTTGGTGGAGTTCGCCTGGGCCGCCAACCACGGCATTGCGGACACCGGTTTCCCGGTGCTGCCCTTCGATGAGAACGGGCCGGGGGCGCGCTGGAGTTACAACGTGGTGGACGGCGTGCCGCCGACGGTGAGCAGTCGCGCGCCGGCGCCCGCCGCCGAGGTCACCAGCCTGACGCAGATTGCCGTGCAATTTAGTGAAGCAGTGGTTGGGGTGGACGCCGCGGATTTGTTAGTCAACGGCCTCCCCGCCAACTCGGTGACCGCGCTTTCTTCGAGCAATTACCAATTTAATGTCACCTCGCCCGGGTTGGGGCCGGTGCAGGTGAGCTGGGCGGCCAACCATGGCATCACGGATGCCACCGGCAATCCCTTCGCGGACGCGGGATGGAGTTTTGTGCTCTACAATCCCGCCGCGCCGGTTATCACCGCGCGCCTGCCCGCGCCCGGCACGACCACCAACGCGCTGACCAACGTGCTGGTGCAATTCAGCGAAGCGGTCACCGGCGTGGACGCCGCGGATTTGCTGGTGAACGGGGTGCCGGCAAGCTCGGTCGCTTTCGTCGGCGGCTACTACGATTTTCGTTTCAGCCAGCCGGCTTACGGGACGGTGCAGTTCACTTGGGACAGCGGTCATGGCATCGCCAGCGCGGCGCAACCGGCGAACGCCTTCGAGTCCTTCCGCACGAACGCCAGTTGGCAGTTGGACCTGGTTTTCCAGGCGCCGCCGGTCGTGGCCGCCGTCAGTCCCGCCCGCAATTCCACCGTGGCGTCTTTGTCGCAGATCACCGTGACCTTCAGCGAAAACGTCATCAACGTGAACGCGAGCGATCTGCTGGTCAACGGCGTCGCGGCGACCAATATGACCGGCAGCGGCAGCAATTATGTGTTCAGCTTTCCCGCGCAACCGCCGGGCCCGGTGGCCGTAACCTGGGCGGCGGATCATGGCATCCTGGATTTGGGGGTGCCGGCGGCGGCGTTTGACCACACGGCGGCGGACGCTTCCTGGAACTACACGGTGGCGGACATCTTCCCGCCTACGGTGCTTGCCCGCACCCCGGCGGCGGGATCGGTGCTCAGCAATCTCTTCCAAATCCAAGTGACTTTCAACGAGCCGGTGATGAACGTGGACGCGGGCGACTTGCTGGTGAACGGGGCGCCGGCCTACGGTTTGAGCGGGGGTGGCAGCAACTACACCTTTGCAGTCAACCAACCGGGGTATGGGCCGGTTTCCATTACCTGGAGCGCCAATCATGGCATCACGGATATATCCGGCAATCCGTTTGACGGCAATGGGTCGGGCGCGACCTGGAGCTACACCTTGCAGTTGGTCCGGGTGACGCTGGTCAACTCGAACAGCCTGTGGCGTTTCTACAAGGGATACGATGAGGCCTCCAGCCCCGCGGATGCCTGGCGGCAGCGCGCTTACAGCGATGTTTCCTGGAGCAACGCGCCGGCGCCGTTCTTTTTTGGCGAGAGCCTGACAGGCACGTTGCTGAGCGACATGCGCGGCTATTACACCAGCATATATATGCGCCGGCAGTTTGTGGTGAACGACCCGGCGATGCTAACGAACCTGGTGCTGCGCGCCATTTATGATGACGGGTTCATCGCCTGGATCAACGGCGTGGAGGTGGTCCGGCTGAACATGGGAGTGGCCGGCAACCCGGACCCTTACAACGTGGTTTCCTCGGCCAATGCCAATGAGGCGGTCACCCTGGCCTGGCCCAGTTATTCCCTGAGCAGCCCGCTGCCGTCCTCCTACCTGGTGGCCGGCACCAACGTGCTGGCCATTCATGCCGCCAACGCCTCCCTCACCAACAGCAGCGATTTCGTCATTGACGCGCAGTTGACGGCGGAGATGCTGACGGACCCGGCCAGCGAACCGCCGCGGCTGCTGGCGGTGGCGCCGGCTTCCGGCGACATTTTTTACCTGACCAACCTGACGGTGACCTTTACCAAGGCGGTCACCAATGTGGATGCGGCCGACCTGCTGGTGAACGGCGCGCCGGCTTCCGCGGTCGCCGGCGCGAACAACCTTTACGTCTTTTCCTTTCCACAGCCGGCCTACGGCCTGGTGCAAATTACCTGGGCTACCAATCATGGCATCACGGATTTGAACGCCAGCCCGAACCTGTTCGACGGCCAATCGCCGACGGCCCAGTTCCAATATCATTTGCTCAATCCCAACGCGCCCATTATCTCCGTGCATGAGCCGGGGCCGGACTCGGTGGTGGGGCGCCTCACCGCGGCATCGGTGACCTTCAGCAAGCCGGTGGCCAATGTGGAGGCGGGCGATTTGCTGGTGAACGGGATTTCGGCGACGGGTTTGACCAACGGCGGCGCCACCTACACCTTCACTTTCCCGCAGCCGGACTACGGCCCGGTGCAATTCACCTGGCGCGCCGACCACGGCATCACCGATTTGGAAGTGCCGCCTAATGCCTTCGAGGCGGCGCGGCCCGGGGCGGCCTGGCAGGTTACCTTGAGGGACCTCACCGCGCCTTTCATTGCGGCGGTGAATCCGCCGGCCGGGGCGGCGGTGACCAACCTGACCTCGGCGCAGGTGATTTTCAGCGAGGCGGTCGTGGGCGTCAGCGCCGGGGATTTGCTGGTCAACGGGGTTCCGGCCACCAATGTCACCGGCGCGGGCAGCAATTACCTGTTCAGTTTTGCGCCGCCTAATGCCACCCTGGTGGTATTTACCTGGGCGCCTTTCCATGAAATTGCCGACCTGGCCGCGCAGCCGAACCCGTTCGACGGCGGCGCGCTGTCCAATCAATGGCAGTATGCGACCATTGACAACATCCCGCCGCAAATCGTGAGCCTCGAGCCGCCGCCGGGCGCTACCGTCCGGGAATTGCGCCAGCTTACGGTGGTGTTCAACGAGGCGATCCAGGGCATTGACGGTGGCGACTTGCTGATCAACGGGATGCGGGCCAATTACGTGGCCGGCTCCGGGGCCGGGCCTTACACGTTCTTTTTCGCCGAGCCGGCGACCGGGGCGGTGGAAGTGGCCTGGGCGCCCGAGCACGGCATCCGGGACCTGGCGAATCCGCCCAACGATTTTGCGGGGGAAATCATTTCCTACATCCTGGATCCGCAGATGCAGTTGGCGGGCGCGGTGGTGATCAATGAAATCATGTATCATCCGTCGTCGGAGAATATCCTGGAGGAATACATTGAGTTGCACAACACGACGGCGGCGCCGATCAATCTAACCGCCTGGCGTTTCAACCGGGGCATTACCTTCACCTTCCCCAACGTGGTGCTGCCGGCCAACGGCTATTTGGTGGTGGCGGCCAATACCAACGTCTTTCGGACGAAATATCCATCCGTGAACAACGTTATTGGCAATTGGGAGGGGCTGCTGAGCAATGGCGGCGAGGAAATCCGGCTGGTCAGCGCCGCCGGCGAGGTGGTGGACAGCGTCACCTACGCGGACGAGGGGGATTGGGCCATCCGGCAAATTGGCCCGCTGGACGTGAATCTGCGCGGCTGGAAATGGTTCGCCAGCCATGACGGCGGCGACACCAACACAGCCACAGGATTGTATGAATACGGGCGCTCGCTCGAGCTGGTGAATCCGCGGATGCCGAACGAATACGGACAGAACTGGCTGGCCAGTCAGACTATCAACGGCAGCCCGGGCGGGCCCAACACGGTGGCCCAAGGCAATATTGCGCCGCTGGTGCTGGACGTGAAACATTTCCCCATCGTCCCCGCCTCGACCAACCAGGTCACCATCACGGCGCGCATCGTGGACGAAGAAGCGGCGGACATCGCCGTCAACCTTTACTACCGCCAGGCGAATTCGACTAACTTGCCGGGCTTTACCACGGTGCCGATGTATGACGACGGCGCGCATAACGACGGGGCGGCGGGCGACGGCTTTTTCGGCGTCATCCTGCCGGCGCGGACCAATCTGACGGTAATAGAGTATTACGTGGAGGCGATAGACGGGCAGAACCACCGGCGGACCTGGCCGGCGGCAGCCCGGCAGTTGGATGGCACGTTCGCCCAAACGGCCAACGCGCTTTACCAAGTGGACAACAATCTGGCGGCGGCGACCGGCGTGCAGGCCACCCACCCGCTTTACCGCCTCATTCTGACCGAACCGGAGCGGGTCACCTTGATGGGCATTGCCGGCTCGGCCAACCGCAACAGCGACGCGGCGATGAACGCCACCTTCATCACCAGCGACGCCGACGGGGTGAAAGTGCGGCACAACGCGGCGGTGCGCATCCGGGGCGCCGGTTCGCGCGGGGTGGTGCTGCCCAATCCGCCGAATTTCCGGGTGGACATTCCGACCGACCGCAAGTGGAACGGTATTTCCGAAATCAACCTTAACACGCAATACACCCACGCGCAATTGGTGGGCGGAGCGCTGGCCCATCGGGCGGGAATTCCGGGGGCGGAGGTGCGGGCGGTTCAAGTGCGCATTAACGGCCTGAATTACGCCCAGTCCGGCAGCCCGCAATTCGGCTCTTATGTCTATGTGGAATCCATGAACGCCGATTGGGCGGACCGCGTGTATCCCAACAACAACGGCGGTAATTTCTACCGGGCCTCGACTGGCAGCCACAACGCCGATCTGACTTACCGGGATGCGACGGCGCCGGTCACCTACTACCAAAACCAGCATGGCTACAGCAAGACCTCCAACCAAAGCGAGAACGACTGGAGCGACCTGGACCGGCTGACCTACGCCTTTTCGCGCACCACCGGGCTTTCCGAAAGCGCCTATGCGCAAGCCATTCGCACCAACGCGAACGTGGAAATGTGGATGCGCTATTTTGCCGCCTGTTCCCTGATGGAGTATTCGGAAACCTCCATCTGCAATGGCCGCGGCGATGACTATGCCATGTATCGGGGGATTGCCGATCCGCGGTTTATTCTCGTGCCGCACGATTTCGACACCATCTTCGGCCAGGGCGGCACCGGCAACACCAGCGAAAGCATCTGGGTCATGCTCAACATCACCAACGCCAACGCCATTGTGCCGGTGCTCAACCGGTTCATGTTGCACAACGAGTTTGCGCCCATTTATTTCCGGGAGTTAAAGCGCCTGGCGGAAACGGTGTTTACGGAGGACCAGGTCAACCCCTTGTTCGACCGGCTGCTGGGCGGCTGGGTGCCGAACGCGACTATTACTTCGATGAAGAATTTCAACGCCGCCCGGCGCGCGTCGGTTTTGGCGCAGCTCCCGCTGGCCTTTTCCGTGAATGTGCCGCTCTCGGTGGTCAGCGGTTATTACCAGAGCACCGGCCCGAACGTGCAACTGACCGGCCAGGCCAACGCGATCGAGACGCGGGAAGTGCGGGTGAATGGCAATGTGGCCTCCTGGCTGGCCTGGCAGGGACGGTGGACCAACACGGTGGCCCTGGTGCCCGGGCTTAACCAGGTGCTGGTGCAATGCTTGGGAGAAGCCGGCCAGGAAGTCGCGCGCACGAACGTGACCATTTGGTATTCGTCCGGCAGCGGGGTGAATGTTTCCGGCACGCTTTCCGCCAACACCACCTGGGTGGCCGGCAGCAGCCCCTATAATGTCACCGGCGACCTGACCGTTCCGGCGGGAGTCACCCTCACCATCCAGCCGGGAACCACCGTCTATTTGGGCAGCAATGCCGCCATCATTGTCAATGGCCGGCTATTGGCCGAAGGCACCCCGGAGCAGCGCATCCATTTCACGCGCGCCCCGGCCGCCACCCATTATTGGCGGCAGTTGCGCTTCGCCAATTCCACCAACGAACAGCGGATCACCTGCGCCAACCTCGAGTTTGGCGGCAACAACGGCAATGCCAGCGTCTATGGCACGTCGGCGCGGCTTTATTTGCGCGACCTCCTGTTCAATAATTCGGCCTCCTCCTGGGTGGATGTCACCAGCAGCTCGCTGACGCTGTTGCAGTCGGTGCTGCCTTCCGTGCCTGGCCACGAAATGGTGCACTTCAGCACCATGCCCGCCAACGGCCACGCCCTCATTCAAAGCAATCTGTTTGGCAGCTCCTCGGGCTACAATGACATCATTGATTTCACCGGCGGCAACCGGCCCGGGCCGATTGTGCAGTTCCTCGACAACATCTTCCTGGGTGGCGTGGACGATGTGCTCGACCTCGACGGCACCGACGCCCACATTGAGGGCAACATCTTTCTCAATGTCCACATGGATGCGGTGCGGGACAGCGCTTCCCATGCGATTTCCACCGGCTTGAACGGTTCGGACACCTCGGAGTTGGTCATCGCGCGCAACCTCATTTTCAACGCGGATCATGGGGTTTTGCTGAAGGAAGGCTGCTCGGCGGTGATCCAAAACAACACCATAGCAAACATCTGGACCAACGTGGCCGCTTACATCGCGCCGGCGGCGGTGAGTTTTGGCGAGCCCAATCGGGGGGTGACCGGCGGCGCGGGCGCGCTGGTGGAGGGGAACATCTTTTGGGACCTGGCCGAACAGCGGGCGCATGTCAACTTCACCAATGGCGTGATGTATTGGGACGCCACTTACAACTTGTTCCCCGGCACGAATCATCCGGGGGCGGGGAACATCAGCGCCGATCCGTTGTTTGTGAATTACAATCCCGCGACCATGAATTATCAGAATATCCGCAGCAATCTGGCGCTGCAACCCGGCTCGCCGGCGCGGGGGGCGGGACCCAACGGCCTCGACATGGGCGCGCTGGTGCCGGCCGGCGCCACCATTTCGGGCGAGCCGGCCCTGCCGACCGCGCGCCGGACGGTCAGCCTGAAAGTGGCCGGGCCGGGCATCACCCATTATCGCTACCGCGTCAACGGCGGAAGTTACCCCACAAACGAGTATCCGGTGGCCGTCCCGCTGGTTTTAAGCAACCTGGTGGAGGGCCTTTACACGGTCTATGCGCAGGGCAAAAACTCGGCCGGCTTCTGGCAGAGCGGCGAGGCGCAATCCAAAACTTTCAGGATTCAAGCGGGGGTTTCGGACCTGCGCCTCAACGAATTGTTGGCCAGCAACCAGCGGGCCTACAACCATTATGACACCACGCCGGATGTCCTTGAACTTTACAACTCGGGTGCGGAGGCCCTCGACCTGGGTGGCGTGCGGATAACGGATGATCCGCTGTTGCCGGATAAATTTGAGTTCCCGCCGGGGGCGACGCTGGCGGCGGGCGGCTACCTGGTCCTGTTGGCGAACGATTACGACGGGACGCCGGGCTATCACCTGGAGTTCAACCTGCCGCGCGAAGGGGGAACGATCTATTTGTTTGATTCGGTGGCGCGGGGCGGGGCCTTAATAGATTCCTTGACCTATGGCATCCAGATCACCGATCTGTCCATCGGTCGCTTGCCGAATGGCGATTGGGGACTGACCCGGCCGACCTTCGGCGGGCCGAACCAGGCGGCGCCGACCGGGGACGCCTCGAAGCTGAAGCTTAACGAATGGCTGGCGGTGGGCAACGTCCTGCTGGTGGATGACTTTGTGGAGTTGTTTAATCCCACCGCCCTGCCGGTGGATCTGGGCGGCCTTTTCCTGACCGACACGCCCAACGGCTGGCCCACCCGGCACGCCGTCGCGCCGCTCAGCTACATTCCGGCCTTTGCCTGTCTGGCCTTGGTCGCCGACGGCGATTCCGGCAAGGGCGCGGATCATCTCGGTTTCAAGTTGCGGGCGGAACAGGGTGAGCTGGCGCTTTTCGACCGGAACACCAATCTGATTGACTATGTCTGGTATGGCCCGCAGCAGCCCAATATTTCCAACGGCCGCTCGCCCAACGGCTCGACCAACATCGTCTTCTTTGAGGTTCCGACGCCGGGGGCCGGCAATCCCAATGTTTATGGGCAAACCAACATCACCACCACGACCATCAGCCTGGTTACGCTGACCAACCTGTGGCGCTACGAGGATTCCGGCGAGGATTTGGGAACGACTTGGCGGGAGCCGGGCTACGCGGACGCGAGCTGGCTGGAAGGCGCCGCGATGTTCTGCCGCAGCCCCAACGCGGTGCTGCCGCTGCCGACCAACACCCTGATCTCGACGGAAGTTTATCAGTCCACCCTCTATTTCCGCGCCCGGTTTAATTTCACGGGCTCCACCAACGGCTACAACCTGGCGCTGCATCACGTGATTGATGACGGCGCGGTGGTTTATCTGAACGGCGAGGAGATTTATCGCTTCAACATGCCGGCGGGAACGGTCAACTACAGCACCCTGGCCAGCGCCAATGTCGGCGGGTCGGCGCCGCTGACGGGGCCAGTCATCTTGCCCTGCACCAATGTTCTGCAGGGCGAAAATGTGCTGGCGGTGGAGGTGCATCAGCCGAATCTCAACAGCCCGGACGCCACCATGGCGGTCTCGCTGGATTTGACCCGCAGCGTGACCAATATCCTGGGGGCCACGATAACTTTCAACGAGGTGATGGCGTTAGCCGACACCTTCACCAACGTAACAGGGCAGGCGAGCGATTGGGTCGAGTTCTACAATGCCGGCGACACGGATTTCAACCTGAGCGGCTACGGGCTGACGGATGACACGGCCAACCCGTATCGCTGGGTGTTCCCGGCGGGCTCGCTTGTGCCCGCGCGCGGCTACCTGGTGGTCGCCTGCGATGCGGGCCTGCCCGTCTCCACCAACGAACAGGAAATCATGAATTGCGGCTTCGGCCTCAAGGCCAACGGCGGCGCGGTCTATCTTTACGAAAACCCCGAGCAGGGCGGCTACGGCGTTTACGCGGCCTCGTTGCAATATGGCATCCAAACGCCGGATTACAGTTTAAGCCGGCTGCCCGGGAACAGCCTGGCTTTGTCCCTGCCGAGTCCTGGGACGGCCAACATTGCGGCGGCCCTGGGCAATCCGATGCTGCTCAAGATCAATGAATGGATGCCCAACGACAAGGACGGCGCGGACGACTGGTTTGAAATTTACAACCCTAATCCGCAGCCGGTGGCGCTGGGCGGGCTGTATCTGACCGACGATATCATTAATCCGCTCAAATACAATCCCCTCGCCGCCCATTCCTTCATTGGCGCGGGCAGCAACGCCTTCCTGAAAATCCTGGCCGACGACAACCTGGCGGGCGGGGCCAATCATGTCGCCTTCAAGTTGCGCAACGACGGGGAGAGCATCGGGCTGGCGACCGCGGGCGGGCAACTGATTGACCAGATCACTTTTACCGGTTCGGCGCCCGGCGTATCGGAAGGCCGTTTCCCGGATGGCGCGGCCACGGTGGTGACCTTTCCCAAGACCGCCTCCCCGGGCGAATCGAATTACCGGCTGTTGACCAACGTGGTCATCAGCGAAGTGCTGGCGCACACCGATCCGCCGGTCGAGGACGCCATCGAGCTGCAAAACCTGACCGGTGCGCCGGTGGATATCAGCGGCTGGTTCCTGAGCGACAAGAAGAGCTTTTTGAACCGCTACCGCATCCCTGACGGCACCGTGCTGGCGCCTTATGGGTTCAAGGTGTTTTACGAATACCAATTCTTCAACACCAACAACCTGGATGATATTCGCAATTTCAGCCTCAGCGGAGCCAAGGGCGACCAGGTCTATCTTTCCACCGCGAACCTTGACGGCTCGCTGACGGGTTACCGCGGCAGCGTCAAGTTTGGGGCCTCCCTGAATGGCGTCTCCTTTGGGCGCTACCTGACCACTGACGGGCGGGAGGAATTTGTCGCCATGAGCCGGACCACCTTCGGCGCGGATGCGCCGGAAAACCTGGCGGAATTTCGCACCGGGACGGGAATGAGCAACGCCTATCCGGCGGTGGGGCCGGTGGTGATTCGGCAGATTATGTATCACCCGCCCGATTTGGGAACCAACGACAATGTGCGCCATGAGTTCATCGAGCTTTACAACACCAGCACGGTAGCGGCCAAACTTTACGACCTGAACCACCCGACCAACACCTGGCGATTGCGGGATGCGGTGGACTTCGAGTTTCCGGCCGGAACCGAAATACCGCCGGGCGGCTCCCTGCTGGTGGTCAGTTTTAATCCGGCGGTGGACACCAACCTGCTGGCGGAATTCCGCGCGGTTTACGGCTTGCAGTCCACCTTGCCGATTGTGGGGCCCTATCGCGGCAAGTTGGACAACAGCAGCGAAAACGTCGAGCTGTATCAGCCCGACGAACCGGTTCCGCCGCCGAGCGCGGATGCCGGCTTGACGCCCTACGTGCTGGTCGAGCAGGTCAAATACTATGACACCGCGCCCTGGCCCACCGCAGCGGATGGCTTTGGTTATTCGCTGCAGCGGGTTGCCAACCTGCAGTTCGGCAACGATCCGGTCAACTGGGTGGCCGCGCCGGTTTCGTTTGGCCAAACCAACGCGACGGTGGTCAACCACCCGCCTGCTTTGGGCGACTTGAATAATTGGGTGGTAAAGATCGGCCAAGCCGTGCACTTCACCGCGGTGGCGACCGATCCCGACCTGCCCGCCGACACTTTGACCTTCAGCTTAGGGCCGGGCGCGCCCACCAACGCCACGGTGAACCCGGTCAGCGGCGAGTTCCAGTGGACGCCGGGCTATGAGCATTCAGGGACCAATTACATCACGGTGCGAGTAACCGATAGCGGCACGCCGGCCGCCAGCGACGCCAAGACCTTTGTGGTGTTCGTGGTTCGGCAGCAAACCCTCGCGCCGCAAGGCGGCGGCATGACGCTGACTTGGGACGCCGCTCCGAACGTAATCTATCGGGTGCAATACAAGAACAGCTTGACCGACCCGAATTGGACGGACCTGCCCGGCGACGTGGTCGCCGGTGGCAATCAGGCCTCGAAAACAGACCCCACCGCCGCCGCCGCGCCCAAGCGGTTTTATCGAATACTCATTTTGCCGTAATGCGGAAAACAACCTGGAAACAAATAGGCCTCATTGCCTTGCTGGCAGTGACGGGAGGAGTTCAAGGCGCTGATGTCGAGGCGCCGACGGTGTCGGCGGTGGCCCCGCAAAAAGCGGCCACCCTCAGCCAACTGACCCAGATCGCGGTCACTTTTTCCGAACCGGTCACCGGTGTTTTGCCGAGTGACTTGTTTGTGAATGGCATCCCCGCCAACACCGTGGTTCTTTCCAACGGCGCCTATTACTTTGGGTTCGCGCAGCCGGCCTACGGGCGGGTGGCGATAACTTGGGACCCGGGCCACTCGATCACCGATTTGGCAGTCCCTCCCAACCGTTTCAATGAAAACGCGGCGGAGGCCCAATGGCACTACGACCTGGTGGATCAGACCCCGCCCGCCGTCGTCACCCTCAATCCGCCGCCGTCCGCCACGGTCCGTTCCTTAACCCAATTGGAGGTGGTTTTCAGCGAGCCGGTTTCCGGCGTCAACGCCGCCGATTTGATCGTCAATGGCCTGCCCGCCGCCGGACTCTCCACGCTGGGGCCGGGCCGTTATTTGTTCCAATTTGCCCAGCCGCTGCCGGGCGAGGTGCAATTGGCTTGGGCTGCCGGCCACGGCATCCGGGACTTTGCCAGCCCCCCCAATGATTTTGCCGGCGGAAGTTGGTCCTGCGCGCTCGATCCCGATTTCGGCTTGCCAACCCTCCGCATCACCGAGTTCGCCGCCGGCAATGAAGTCACCAATTCCCCGGTGGAAGTGGATGAAAATGGCGAGCTGCAGGACTGGATTGAAATTCAGAACTATGGAACCGCGCCGGTCAACCTGGGCGGTCTTTCCCTGACCGATAATGCCAACGATCCCGGCCGCTGGATTTTCCCCGCCACCAACCTGGCGCCTGGCCAATACCTGGTCGTTTTTGCTTCGGGGAAGGACCGGCGGATGGCCGGGCTGCGGCTGCACACGAATTTCAAGTTAAACCTTTACGGCGATTATTTGGGACTTTACAGCGCCGATTCGCCGCGCGTGCCCATCGTGGAATTCAAACCGGCCTATCCGGAGCAGCGCAATGATTACACCTACGGCTTGGATGCGGCGAATAACTGGCGCTATTTTCAAACGCCCACGCCGGGAACGGCCAATGGCGCCAGTTTGATCACGTCTGTTCTTCCCCGCCCGCATGTCAATGTCAGCCGGGGGTATTTTCAGGCGCCCTTTAGCCTGTTGGTGGCTTCCCCATTTCCCGGGGCCACGCTTCTCTACACGCTGGACGGCAGCGAGCCGACCGCCACCTCGGGCAGCGTGTATGCGGCGCCGTTGCTGATCAGCAGCACCACGGTGTTTCGGGTGGCGGCCTTCTACACCAACCTGCTGCCTTCCCGGGTGGTGACCCACTCCTATATTTTTCCGCACCAGGTTTTGCAGCAGAGCAGCAACGCGCCCGCCGGCTATCCCACCACCTGGAGCACTTACCCGGCGGATTATGGCATGGACCCGGTGATCGTCACCAACGCCGCTTATCGCGCCGCCCTGACCAATGCCCTGATGAGCCTGCCAGTGGTTAGCATTACTTTGAGCGCGGACGCCCTGTTTGGCGCGGCAAACGGCATCTACACCCACCCGGAACCGGCCGTGGATCAGCGGCATTTGTGGGAGCGGCCCTGTTCGGTCGAGATGGTCTTGACCAACGGCCAGACGGCCTTTCAGGTGGATTGTGGCATACGAATGCAAGGCAACGCCTCCCGGACGCCCCAGAAAACGCCCAAGCACCCCTTCCGCCTGTTTTTCAAAGGCAAATACGGCGCCGCCAACCTGGAATATCGCGTTTACGAGGATTCGCCGGTGTCCAGTTTCGACACGCTGGTGTTGCGGGCGGATTTTAACAACTCCTGGCTGCATTGGGATCCTAACCAAAGGCTGCGCGGCACCAAGATGCGCGATGCCTGGGTCAAGGAAACTTCGCGCGACATGGGCATGGTCGCCGGTCGCACCCGGCACTTTCACCTGTATCTGAACGGCCTTTATTGGGGCGTCTATGATTTTGGCGAGCGCATTGACGCGGCCTTCGCGGCCGCCTATTTGGGCGGTCAGCCGGAGGAATACGATGCGCTGGCCTCCAAGCCCTCCGTAGAGGCGGTGGACGGCGACCTCACCGCCTACAACGCCATGATTGCCGCCTCTAAGTTGCCTCAAACCGACCTGGCCAACTACGAGGCGGTGCTCGCCTACCTCGACATGCCTCATTTCATTGATTATATGCTGTTGAATTTCTTCGGCGCCAATCAGGACTGGGGCCGCCTTGGCAATTGGAATGCCGTCCGCCATCGCTCGCCGGCCGGAAAATTCAAATATGCGGTCTGGGACGCGGAACAATTGCTCGTGGGCACCAACGACAATCGCGTGACCAGCGGCGATTTGCCTTCCGACCTGCATACCAACCTCAACAAAAGCGCCGAATACCGCCTCGCTTTTGCCGACCGGGCGCACAAGCACCTCTTTAATGGCGGCGCGCTCTCGGTGGAAGCGAATGTCAACCGCTGGCTGAAGTGGTCCAACACGCTTGATCTGGCCATAATCGCCGAATCGGCGCGGTGGGGCGATTATCGCACCAACCTGCACCAATACCAAACCGGCCCTTATTACCGCTATACCCGCAACGACCATTGGCTGCCCGAGGTCAGCCGCGTGGCGTCCGATTATTTTCCGTTGCGCGCGGGCATCTTTCTGAATCAATTGCGCGCCGCCGGCCTCTATCCGTCTAATGCGGCGCCGGCCTTCAGCCAGCATGGAGGCCGCGTGCCGACGGGTTTCAACCTGTGGATCACCAATATGGCCGGCGGCGGCGCGGTCTATTACACCACCAACGGCCTGGACCCCCGCGTCTATGGGACCGGCGCGGTGGAGCCGACCGCGCGGGTTTACTCGGGCCCCATCGCGATGACCGCTTCGGCGGTGGTCAAGGCCCGCCATCTGTCCGGCACGAATTGGAGCGCGTTGAACGAAGCCGCCTTTGCTCTGGAACAGTTGGGCGTGCCTTTGCGCATCACCGAAATCATGTATAACCCGCCCGGCGGGGATGCCTACGAGTTTATTGAAATCATGAACATCGGCGGCACGCCGGTGGACCTCAGCTACCTGGCGCTGGCCGGAGTGGATTACACCTTTCCGGTCGGGCGCGCGCTCGCCCCGGGCGCGGTCTGGCTGGTGGCTTCTTCGCTCAGTTCGAATTCCTTCGCCGCGCGCTACCCCGGGGTGCGGGTGGACGGCTATTTCAATGGCAACCTTTCCAACGGCGGGCAGCGCCTGGCGATTATCAACCAAAACCAGACGCCGACGGGCAATATCATTTCCGTGCATTACGATGACGAGGACGGCTGGCCCAAAGCGGCGGACGGCGGCGGCTTTTCACTGGAGCTGACGGACCCGCTGGGCGATGCCAGCGATCCCGCCAATTGGCGGGCCAGCACAGTCCTCTACGGAACGCCGGGGCAGAGTTCCGCCGCGCCCGCCGCGCCCGAGGTGGTCCTCAATGAAATCATGGCCGACAATGTTTCGGCGGTGGCGCTCGCGGGCACTTTCCCGGATTGGATTGAATTGCACAATCGCGGCGCCCAGGACGCCAATTTGGCCGGCTGGAGTCTCACCGACAACGGCAACGCGCGGCAGTTTGTTTTTCCGCCCGGGACCACCCTCAATGCCGGCGGCTATTTGGTGGTTTGGTGCGATACCAACAGTCATCTGCCGGGGCTGCACACGGGCTTTTCGTTGGACCGCAAGGGCGAGAGCGTCTTTCTTTACGATGCCGCCACTTCGAGGGTGGACGCCGTTTCGTTCGGATGGCAACTGCCCAATTATTCCGTGGGCCGGCTGGGAAGCGAGTGGGGTCTGACCCTGCCAACCACCAACGCGGCCAACCAGGCCGCGCCGGCGGCCTCCGCGACCAACCTGGTGATCAACGAATGGCTGGCCAACGCGGCGCCCGGCGGCGATGATTGGCTTGAATTGTTCAATCTATCCTCCAATTTGCCGGTGGCTTTGCGCGGGATTTACCTGGCCAACGGCCTCACGACCTATCGCCTGCCCTGGTTGTCCTTCCTCGGCCCGCGCGGCTACGCGCAACTATGGGCCGATGAAAAACCCGGCCCCGGCCACCTGGACTTCAAACTGAACGCCGCCAATGGCAGCATTGCGCTGCACGATGACGCCGGCGCGCTGGTGGACCAGGTTTACTATGGCGCGCAAGCCGAGGGCGTTTCGGAGGGCCGCCTGCCGGACGGCGCGGCCAATGTGGTTCAGTTTCCGGGCAGCGTCAGTCCCGGCGCGGCCAATTACGCGGCCGCCTACAGCGGGCCTGTGCTCAATGAAATCATGGCGGTCAACCGGGGTTTTCGCCGCAACGCCGGCGGTCGCTACGCGGACTGGGTGGAATTATACAATCCCCTGGGCGTGGCCTTTGATTTAAGCGGCATGGCGCTGACGGATAGGCCAGGCAATCCGGCGCGGTGGGTTTTCCCCGCCGGGGTTTCCATTCCGGCCCAGGGTTATCTGGTGGTCTGGTGCGATGGCGACGCGCCGGCTTCGTCCGCCGCCGGCCCGGAACTGAACACCGGTTTCGGCTTAAGCGGCGAAGGCGACCAACTGTGGCTCTTTGACGCCGCCCGCCAAGCGATGGATTCCGTGGTTTTCGGGCCGCAAGTTCCGGACTTGACCATCGGGCGCGCCGCCGGCGCTTGGAAATTGCTGGCCTCCCCAACTTTTGGGGAGGCAAATACGGCGGCGGCCATCCTGGGTGATCCCGCCGGCTTGCGCATCAACGAATGGATGGCTTCCCCGGTCAAAGGCAATGACTGGCTGGAACTCTACAATACCAACGCCCAGCCGGTGGCCTTGGAGGGGTTGATCCTGTCCGACTCGCCCGCCCTGACTTATGATCCGAAAGGCGCCTTGGCGGCGCTGAGTTTTATTGGCGGCAACGGCTTTGTCACCTTGATCGCCGATGGCAGTCCTTCGACCGGCCCCAATCATTTGCCGTTTGCGCTGGAAAACCAAGGGGAGGCCATCCTTTTGCGCGCCGCCAACGGTCAGACCATTGACAGCGTGTTTTTTGGCCCCCAGTCCGTCGGTGTTTCCCAAGGCCGTCTGCCCGATGGGGAGACGAATATCGTGGCCTTTGCCGCCACCCCCACCCCGGGCGCGGCCAATTACCTCCCGCTCGGCAATGTCGTCATCAGCGAGGTGCTGACCCACACCGACCCGCCCTTGGAAGACGCCGTCGAATTGTTCAATCCCTTCAACCTCAACGTGGACCTCGGCGGTTGGTATCTCACGGATGATCCCGCCCATTTCAAAAAATATCTCATTCCGGCCGGCACCGTGCTGACCGCCCTGAGCTACTGTGTCTTTTACGAGGGACAGTTTAACGGCGGCCCCGGATCCCTGGTTCCTTTCAGCCTGGACTCGGTGCGGGGTGAGCAAATCTGGATTTCCCAGGCGGATGGCGCGGGACGGCTGACCGGCTACCGGGCCGGGGCCGCTTTTCCCGCGTCGGCCAACGGCGTTTCTTTCATCCGCCAAAACACCAGCGCCGGTGTCCAGTATGTGCCGGCCAGCCGGCGAACCTTTGGGGTGGATGAGCCGAATGATGTGGCGCATTTCCGGCAGGGCCGGGGCCTGCCCAACGCCCGCCCCCTGGTGGGCCCGGTAGTCATCACCGAAATCATGTTCGAGCCGCCCGTCTTTTCCGCCAATGAGGACCCGGCGCTCTTCGAGTATCTGGAACTTTACAACGATTCCACCAACACGGTGGCGCTGTTCGATCCCAATCATCCCGCCAACCGGTGGCGGCTGAGTGAGGCGGTCAGTTTGGTGTTTCCCACGAATTTCAGCCTGCCGCCGCGTTCGTATGCGCTGGTGGTGGGTTTTGATCCGGCCACCAACGCCACTGCCGCCGCCGCGTTTCGGGCGCGGTATGGCCTGCCAGCCGGGGTTCGCTTGGCGGGGCCTTGGCAGGGCAAGTTGGATAACGCGGGGGAAACCGTCCTGCTGCAACGCCCGGACAATCCGCAAGGCCCCGGACCGGACGAAGGCTATGTCCCTTATCTGCTGGTGGAAGCCATCGCCTATGACCGGGCGTCCCCGTGGCCGGAAGGGGCCGATGGCAGCGGGGCCTCCTTGCAGCGGCTGTGGCCGGCGCAATTCGGCAACGAGCCGCTCAATTGGAAAGCGGATGCCCCGACCCCGGGACGCGCCAACGTCCCGGGCAGCGGGTTCTCCGACCGCGACAACGATGGCATGAGCGACGATTGGGAAACGCTCTTTGGTTTCAACCCGGATGACCCCGCCGATGCCGCCCAGGACGCCGACAGCGATGGAATGACCAACTACGAAGAATTCCTTTTGGGCACCGACCCGCGCAACCCGGCCAGTTTGGTGGGGGCTCCGGCGCCGATCCGGCCTTTGACCAATGTGTTTGTTCCTTTTGGGCAAAACGCGGTGCTGAGCCTGGCCTCGACCGCCGGCGAAGGCGCCATTTACCAGTGGTTTATCAATGGTTTGCTCCTGGGTGAAACGCGGGTCCCCAACCTGGCGATCACCAATATTTTTCTGCCGGACACCAACCAATACAGTGTAACCGTTCTCAACCTGGCCGGTTCCTGGGCCAGTGACCCCGTGCGCGTCAATTACGTCGCGCCAGCCGGGGACCTGACCGCTTTAAGCGGCGCCAACACCAACCTGTCCATTCAAGTGGTCGGCGTGGGCCCCTTTGAATACCAATGGCAATTCAACGGCACGAACCTGCCCGGCGCCACCAACGCCAATTTGGTTTTGACCAACCTCGGCGCCAGCCACGCCGGGGCCTACTCCGTGCGGGTGCGTGATGGCAACTCTCTTTATCAATCGCCTCCGGCCTGGCTGACGGTCATTTTCCGACCGGTCATTTTACTGCAACCGTCGCCGGCCGCGCTTATTGTGCCGGCAGGGGCCGATGCCACCTTTGCCGTGACCGCCGACGGCACTCAGCCGATGGGATTCCGGTGGCGGCGCAACAACGCCACCTACTGGTATGAATTCGGGGACACCAATGCCAGCCGGCTCATCCTCAGCAACGTGACGGCTTCGCAGGCCGGCAGCTACGATGTGATCATCACCAACTCCGCGGGCAGCGCCCCGCTCAGCCAGAAGGCCTACCTGACGGTGGTCACCAACCTGCCCCGCAGCCTGGCGGTCTGGCCGGGCAGCAATGTCACTTTCCAGGTCGGCGCGACCGGACCGCAACCGCGAAGCCTCCAATGGAAACGGGACGGTCTGGCTCTGGCCGGGCAGACCAACGCGGTGCTGAGTGTCACCAATGCGCAGGCCGGCCAGATGGGGGCCTATTCGGTCGAGATCACGACCACCAACGCGGCCTTCACCAGTCCGCCCGCCTGGCTGTCGCTTATTTTCAACCCGGTGGTGCGCCGCCCCGCGCTCCTAAACGGCGGCGATTTGGCCTTGGACCTCACCGGCAACCGCGGCGTGGATTATGTCATCGAAGTCTCCACCAACCTCGTTTACTGGACCAGCCTGATGACCGTGACCCAAACCAACGAGGAAACCAAAGTGGTCATTCCCAGGGAAATGGAGCGGCCCAACCGCTTTTTCCGCGTGCTGTTGCCTTGACCAGGGTTCAGGGTATTTCCGCCCGCAAGGTCAGGAGGCTGCGGGGAGGCAACTCAACGGTTTCCTCCGCTTTCTGCAACGGCTTTTCGCTCGCGTCGCTCAGCCAGACTGTTCGGTTGGTCGAACCGCTCCAATTCAGCGGCAGTTTTTGAGGGAGCGAAGTGGTGTTGAACAAGCGGATAATGTCCGCCTGGCCGTCTTCGCTGGGCTTCCAGGCGGTAACCTGCGCCGCCGGCGAAGCAAGCAAGGCCGGACGATGAACGGGCTCCTCCCCGCGCGCGGGCAGCACAACCAGCGGCTGAACAATTTCCATGGCGCGCTGGGCCACCTGCGCCTCGTGGTCGCCCGTGTGGGGGATGATGAAGTATCGGAACACGGTCGGCCCTTCCTGCTCGGCGCGGTAGTTCGTGTGCCAGTGGTTGTTCATCGCCCAGGAATAGAGGTCCTGCGAGGCTTCCACCTTGTCCCGCCACGATTTGGGGTTGGACAAGGAGCCGATGAGGTTGGCGGTTAATCCGCCGACTTCGATCAGCGGGGCATCCGGGGTGATGAGGGTGACTCCCAGCTCTTTGCTGGAGATGTCCACGTAGCGCTGGACCGTGAACCAGTTTTTGCACGCGCCGGGAAGCTGATCGGCTTCCGGGCGAACACTAGCCCACGGAACATCCATCCGGATCACGCCGTCGGGGACATGGAAGCCGAAACCGAAATGGACCCCCTCCTTGGCGCGCACGGGGGCTTTGTCCACGGTGTTGATGATTTCCACATAACTGCGCAAGGCATGCACCCGGACTTCCCGGGTGAGCTTGCGGCAGCCGGGGGCATCGGATTCCACCAGGAGCGAGGCCACCAGCGGCCCGCGCTCCTTGACGGAAATTTTGACCGGCCCATTCCGTTGAACCTTTTTCACGTCGCTGCCGGGCAGGTAGAAGTAATCGTTGAGCCGCGTCGGCGAGTTGGTGTTGACCAGTTCCCTGCCGCCGTAGCGCAGGCTGGCGATGGCGCCCGAGGCTTCGTCCAGGCGCACCTCCAGGTCGCTTGCCACGGCCGAACGCTTGACGGTCAGGATGTTGTTGGTAACTGCCGCCCCGCTGTATTCCGAGGGCTCGGGAGGGGCATTACTGGTGATATACAGCCGTTCCGTGCGATAAGCGCCCCAGCAGGGGCGCAGCACCAGTTCGCCGGTCGTCAGGCGCTGCACCCGGTAGATGGGTTTGTTGGTGGGGGAAGTGGCCACGCCGTCGCCCGCTACGGAAAGTTCCTTGGGAATGGTGATCAGGGTGTAAGCATATCCGCCGGAGGTGGTGTTGAAAACATCCACCGCCTGCATCCCGGCCGGGAGCTGCGGCGCCGGGCCGCGGCTCTCGTTGGCGGCGGCCAGCAGGCGGCGGGATTGCGCGTCGGCGTCCACGGCGAACTGCCGCTTGATGGCCCATTGGCTTTTGACAAAGGGGTGATCGGGCTGGCTGATGCTGTTGTGCGCGCCCCACGTATGCTCGTCGTAGAGAATGACGTTGCGCCAGGCCTGGTAAAAATCGTCGGCGGGATAGCTCTTCGGATTCAGCATGGCAAACAGGGTTTCCGCCTGCACCAGCCGGTTGGCGCTGGCGCGGTTCAGCGCGGTCTCCAGCGCCGAAGAGGCGGCACCATCCTCCCAATAGGGAGTAAAGTCGCCCGAGGCGGTGGGAATTTGGTCCCCGTAGCGCTTTTCAAAGTCCCGGAACATGTCGTCGGTGGTGGCAATGACCAGCTTGGGATAGGCGTATTGGTCGTTCCAAGCCTTGACGCGGTCGGCGAAATTAAGGTCCGGCGCGCCGTTGTCCCCCAGGCAATGGCGGACTTGGACGTAGTCGTAGGGATAGCCCTTGTCCTCGAGCTGCCGGAGATAATCCTGGAGCTTTTCCGGGGACCGGAAGACCTGGTAATAGCCGGTGCCGGTCATCCAGACGAGCACCTTGTCACGCCCATTGGGGCCGATCCACCAGAACGGCTTGTCGCCCCACGCGGCGGCGGTGTGCCCGATGCGGTCCCCGCCATTGGGGCCGACGGAAAAGTATTTGACGCCGTTGTGCGCAAAGGCCGGAACCACGCCCCAAGTGTAGCCGGGGACATCCGTGATCATGGCCGAAGTGATTGGGGTATCGCAAATCCGGGAAACCCGCTGGGCGCAGCTCATCAGGCGCAACAGTTCCTCCGGCTGACAAAGGCCGGTCAGCTCGTTGCCATACAGCGCCTGGAGGCCCACTTGCCCGGCTTTCACCGCCTCCACAAACGCCTGCCGTTTTTCCGGAGCGGCCTGTTTCAGGTAGCTGTCCACCGCCCACAGCACCTCGACATTCCACTTGAAGCGCGAGCCGGCGGGGTAATGCGCCGATTTGCGGGCGGCTTCCATCGCCATTTCCAGGTAGCGCCACTGGGCCCGCTCCACGTCGGTCTGCACATGGGTGTAGCCGATGTCCACGTGCGAGTGCGGCAGCAGGTAGATCACCCACGGGCGAACGGGATTGATGGCGACACTCTGGGTGGAAATGTTTTTGCCGTCCACGGCGACCGTAAGCGCGAGGTTGGTCATGGCCGCGACCTTGGGCACGGCGACCTGGGCGGTCTGAGTTCCGGGCTTGAGCTGGATTGGCTCCGGCGCGCCGCCCGCCACTTGCAGCACGGCGCTTTTCGCTTCGCCGAGGTGCCGCAAAGTCACTTGGACAATCTGGGCAAGTTCCCCCTGGCGTTCGACCAAAACCGGTGGCGATTGCGCCTGGCCGGCGATCGTGCCGCTGACCTCCGCCAGTTCGCAGCCGGAAGGCGCTTCGAAGCCAATCCAATCGTATAACACCCAACTGCCTGTCAGGGTGGTGATGGTGATTTCATTCGGACCTTGCTTCAGCAAACTGGCGGGAAACGCGAGGTTCCACAGATGTTCCTTGCCCTTGGCGGGTTCGCCGAAAATCGAGGCATCGCCGGCCCCGTTGGGCGTTTGGTGGTCGAAATTGCGGCCGTTGATCGCTACGCGCAGCTTGGGCGCGCTCCGACCGTGGGTGTCGAGGAAATCCAGGCGCAACACGCACTCTCCCGGGGATGGCGTCTCCTTCAAGCCGAACAGAATGGTGAAAGTGTGCTGGCGGCCTCCCGCCCAGGCATCGTGCGGGCCGGGTTGCAGGTAGGGCCAATCGGTTTTCGCGCTGGATTTGCCCACCGCCCAAAGCGCGTCGTCCCGCAGTTCGCTGTAGCGGTTGGGCGCGAGAAAGAATTCTGCGTTGTTATTGTCCGGCTGGCCGATTTCCCAGAGCAGCGATTTTTCCGCCGCATTAATCCAGAGGCTGCCCAAAATGATCCCCAACCATCCGCCAAAGTAGGTATGCGCTTTCATTATCATCCCCATGCCGATTTGAAGCGCATGTTGGGATAAAAACCGGACCCGTCCAAGTCATTATTTTGCTTGGTGTTTTATTCGATTTCCTGCTTCAAATCCGGCCGAATCTGGTGTTCCATCGGCTGGCGATGATGAGTTTTGCCAAACAATTTCTGGACGAGGTCCAACAGGTGGCGGGACAAGTGGACCCGGGGGCGGTGGAAAAGCTGGCGGGGGAGTTGCGCGCGGTGCGCGAGCGGGGCGGACGCCTTTTCATCCTCGGGGTCGGCGGCAGCGCCGGCAACGCCAGCCATGCCGTCAATGATTTCCGCAAAATCTGCGGCCTCGAATGCTACGCGCCGACGGATAATGTCAGCGAGTTGACGGCCCGCACGAATGACGAAGGCTGGGCCACCGTGTTTGCGGAATGGCTCAAAGGCAGCCGGCTCAACGCCAATGACGCCCTGCTGGTCTTTTCGGTGGGCGGCGGCGATCTCGAAAAAAACGTCAGTCCGAACCTGGTGCTGGCGATTCAACTGGCCCGGCGGACGGGCGCGGCGGTATTGGGGATCGTGGGCCGCGATGGCGGATATACGGCCCGCGAGGCGCGGGCCTGCGTGGTGGTGCCCACCGTCAACGCCGGGCACGTCACTCCGCACACCGAGGCCTTCCAGGCGGTCATCTGGCATCTGCTGGTTTCGCATCCCCTGCTCAAGATCAACCCCACCAAGTGGGAGAGCGCCCGCTGAACCCGCCGGGCGCCGCGCTTTGCATGAACCGCGCTGTATTCCTTGATCGCGACGGAGTGCTCAATCAGCCCAAGGTGATCAACGGCAAGCCCTATCCGCCGGCCTCCGTGGCCGAGTTCATTCTCCTGCCCGGGGTGGCGGCGGCCTGCCGGGCACTCAAGGAGGCGGGCTTCCTGCTGGTGGTGGCCACCAACCAACCGGATGTGGGACGCGGCACGCTTCCGCAGGCGGTCGTGGAAGAGATCCACGCGCATCTTCGGCGGCTGCTGCCAATAGATCGGGTGGAGGTTTGTTATGACCCGGGCGGCGGACAGCCGCCCAGCGAGTTCCGCAAGCCGCGCCCCGGCATGCTGCGGCGCGCGGCGGCGGACCTGGGCATAGACCTGGCCCGCAGCTTCATGGTGGGCGACCGCTGGCGGGACATTGATTGCGGCCGCGCCGCCGGCTGCCGCACCATTTTCATTGACTGGGGCTATGACGAGCCGTTGCGCCAGCCGCCCGATTTCCGGGTTCGCAACCTCCCGGAAGCCGCCCGCCTGATCCTGGCCGAATGCGGGCTTGGAAGCCAGCCGCACCCGTGCTAACTTGCGCCAACAAGATGCAAAAAACGCTAACTCAGCTTCGGGTAAAAATTTACGCGGATGGCGCGGACCAGGCGGGGATTCTTCAGCTCAACGCCAACCCGCTGATCCAGGGCATGACCACGAATCCCACCCTGATGCGCAAGGCCGGCATCAAGGATTACGAGGCTTTTGCCCGCGAAATCCTGCGCGGCGTCACCGCCAAGCCGATTTCGTTCGAGGTGTTTTCCGATGAATTTCCCGAAATGCGGCGCCAGGCGCTGAAGATCGCCGCGTGGCAGGGCAATGTGTTCGTTAAAATCCCCATCACCAACACGCGGGGGGAATCGTCGCTGCCGCTCATTGCGGACCTCGCCCGGGAAGGCGTGCAACTCAACGTCACCGCCCTGCTGACCCTGGAGCAAGTGGCCGGCGTGGCCCAAGCCCTCAATCCCCGCGCCCCGGCGGTGGTTTCGGTTTTCGCCGGGCGCATTGCGGACACCGGCGTTGACCCGGCGCCGGTGATGCGCGCCGCCAAGGCCCTGCTGGCCGGCCGGCCCAAGGCGGAGTTGCTCTGGGCGAGCGTTCGCGAGGTGCTCAATATCTTTCAGGCGGACGAATGCGGCTGCGACATCGTCACCGTCCCGCATGACATCCTCGCCAAAGCCCAAAAACTCGCCGGCATGGACCTGAACGCGCTGTCGCTGGACACGGTGAGGATGTTCGACGCCGACGCGCGCGCCGCCGGTTTCACCCTCTAGCGCGCGAAAAGCCGCCGCCGGGCTCGACAGTCAATCCGGCGGGCTTTACACTCCGCGCCGTCGCATGAGCCAATCCCGGCAACTTGGACTTGTCAGCGCCATCGCCTTGGTGGTGGCGAGCATGATTGGCACCGGGGTTTTCACCACCAGCGGCTTCGCGCTGGGGGATTTGAAGTCGCCGTGGATTGTGCTGGCGGCCTGGGCCGTGGGCGGCGTGCTGGCGGGGCTCGGCGCCTTGAGCTACGGCGCGCTGGCGCGACGCATCCCGGAATCCGGCGGCGAATACGTTTTTCTTTCGCGCACTTTGCATCCGGCGGCGGGCTGCGTCGCCGGCATCATCTCGCTGCTGGTGGGCTTTTCCGCCCCGCTGGCGGCGGCGGCTTTCGCTTTCGGTGAATACACGCGGGACTGGCTGCCCGGCTGGCATCCGCAAGCCACTGGCTCGGTGTTGATCATTTTGTTTGCGGCGGTGCATGGGCTGCACGTGCGGCGCGGCGCCTGGGTGCAAAACGCCGCGGTGATCCTGAAGGTGGCGGTGATCGTCTTCTTTGCGGCGATGGCTTTTCCCCGGCTCAATCCGCCAGCAGGCGGGCCGGCGGCGGAGTTTGCGCTGGCGCCGTTCGCCGTGACGCTGGTTTGGGTTTCCTTCAGCTACTCGGGCTGGAACGCGGCGATCTACATCGGCGGCGAAGTGCGCGACCCGGAGCGCAACCTGCCGCGCGCTTTGTTGCTGGGGACGGCGGTGGTGATGCTGCTCTACCTGGCCATCAACGCCGTGTTCGTCTTTTCCGCGCCGGTGTCCGCGCTGGCCGGGAAATTGCAGGTCGGGCGGCTGGCGGCAGAGGCCCTGGGTGGCCGGGCCTGGGCGGATGCCGTCACGGCGCTGGTGGCGCTGGCTTTGCTGACTTCCATTTCTTCGCTGGTCATGGCTGGGCCGCGGGTCTATGCCCAGATGGCCAAGGATGGCTACCTGTCTTCCTGGTTCATCAACCGCGCGGGCCCGCCAAGGGGGGCGATCATTTTGCAGACGGCGCTGGCGCTGGCGATGCTGTGGTCCGCCACTTACGACAAGCTGTTGACTTATATTGGCTTCACGCTGAGCCTGAGCACCGCTGCCACCGTGCTGGGCTTGATGCGGCTGCGCTTGCGCGAAGGGAAACAATTGCCCGTGCCGGGCTGGCCGTGGGTGCCCGGCCTGTTTTTGGCGGGCGTGATTGGCACCGCCATTTTTTCCGTGGCCCGGCGCCCGCTCGAAAGCCTGGCCGGCCTGAGCACCATCGCCCTGGGGCTGCTGATCTGGCGTCTGCGGGGAACGATTTCAACTCCTAACGCGCGCGCAAAATCTCCGGGTTGAGCCGGCCGACGAACTGTTCGGGCAATAGCGGATCGAGCGACCCGGCCAGGGGCTTTTCCATGGCCGCATGGCCGTCGCAAAACACCGCCGCCGCCTTTTGTTCGTGCCGGAAGTGGGCGGTGCGCTCGCTGGCGTTGGTGCTGACGTAATAAAATTCCTCCAGCATCGGGTTGTCCGGGCTGGCCGGCGGTTGGAACGTGTTCACCTGGGCGGAGTCGGCAAAAATCACGGTATCGGCCGGGGCGCTCAGGCGATAAAGGTTGACCGGCGGCTGGGTGGCCGGCGGAGAAAAGCAAAGGTTGTAGCCGTAACCATAAGCCGCGCCGGTGGCTTTCAGCTTGAATTGCGCCAAGCAGTAATCCAGGGAGGGGCAGATTTCCACCCCGCGCCCTTGCAGGTAAGGATAAAGCGCGCCGGCGGCGGCGTCGAAGGCGCGCTGGCCTTCCGCGCCATTCTGAAGCCAGCCGAACCAATAAACGCGGCCGCCGTTGGTGGAGGCGCCGCCGTAGCGGAAGGTTTGGCCTTGGTGATCGTCCGCATACATCTGGCCAGCCAGGAAAAGCTGCCGGAGATTGCTGAGGCAGCGGACCCGTTGCCCGGCCTTTTTGCTTCTGGCAAGCGCGGGCACCAGCAGTGCGGCCAGAATGGCGATAATCGCCACCACCACCAGCAGTTCGACCAGGGTGAAGGCAGGGTGAAAAGTCAGATTCCCCGATGTCTTGCGCCAGGTAAAAGGTGGCGAAGAACACCAGTTAGCCCGCCGGCATGAAACCGGAGCCCCTGTTTTCCGGTGGCGCCGTTTCCCCTCACCCTTGATCCCTCTCCCTTGGGGAGAGGGAAATATCGCAGTCGGCGTCGTCTGAAACCGTGGCCCCCGATGACTCCAAAACCCGGCGAACGGCTCCCCCTCTCCCTGAGGGAGAAGGTTGGAGTGAGGGGGCGCGGGTCGTTTATCCCAAGCACTCATCAGTATATGGGGCATCATGGTCTGGCCGCGCCGACGCGAAAGAACCGCGCGGGCGCCGCCGGGTTCGTGGGCGTCAAGGTGATTTCCCCGCCGGTGCCGCCGGCGACGGCGGAAACGGTTTGCCAGGAGCGGAAATCCGTTGTGCCTTCCAGCCAGAAAAGCCAGTTGGTTGCCGCGTGCAAACGGGCGCTCCATTGGCCCGCTGCCGGCAGGACGGAAAAATCGCGGATGGGCGGGTCCGGCACGGTAAGCTGAATGTCATCCACCACGCCATGCGCCAGGAGCGAGCCGCCGCCGTTGCGCCCGCTGTAACTGGTGACGCTGAACATGTCCACGCGATAATCTTTGAAGGAGGCGGTCAGGATGGTCACGTTGGTCATGCCCAGGGGCTGATCGCGGCCCGTCACTCGGGTCGTCAGCGTCCTTGTGGCGGCCTGGTAATTCATGGCGATGTCCAGCCAAACATTGGTCGGCAGCTCGAAGATGGTGTAACAATCGGGATAATAATTCCAGCCGCCGTTGGTGGCCACGAACGCCGGCCAGACGGTGGGACCGTAGCCGTCGTCGGGGAAATAGTTGAACTCGACCAGGTTGGCGCTGTTGGAGCCGGTGCCGCGCACGAAGCTCGCCTGGGAGGCGTTGAGCGAATTGTGAAAGCCGACGGCCATCTCGAAGGTGTAAGGCTTCTCCGGGTCCACGCCGATGGCGATGTCTTTAATCAACAGCGCAAAGCTCAGGCTGAAATCGTCCTGTTTGCCCAGCACCGTGCCCAACGGCCGCCGGAAGTAGGAGTTGGACCGGCTGGAATCCCACGTCACTTCCAAATTCCGGTTGGTCGAGTTCCAGTAAAACAAATTGGTTTCGCCAAAAACACGCCAGCCAGAGGTCTGTGGATTGGCCGAAAAATCCTCCTGAAACGTCGCCGCCCGCGCCAACGGGATGAGTGCCAGGCACAGGAGCAGCAAGATAAGGCCGAAAATTCGGCGCACGGACGGATACGACACGAATCCAGACGTAACGTAACTTTCATTAGCCCCTGGCTTCAGCCAGGGGGTTGAAGCGTTCGCGAATGATGCTAACCGTTTCAACGGTTTACCCGCCCAGTTCTCGACGGTTTCGCGCATGACCCAACATGAAGCGTGTAAGAGCCGACGCAAGGAGCCTCGAATATCCGTGGAATCCCGTAGGGATGACCTGTTTATAGAATGCCGCCCTCCAAATAATCCCCAGCCCCGTAGGGGCGGCATATGGATTGGCAACGGGAAATCCGCGAAACAACATGCCGCCCCTACGAGGCTGGGACGTTCATCGCGAGCGCAGTCTATAAACCTGCCGCCCCTACGGGGCTTGGCTTTCGGCATCCTTGCATGTGGCCATCCTCTCATAGGCTGGTATTTTCCGGCGCGGCACAGGCATCAGGAACAAGCGCCGGCGCTTTCCCCGTCAGGCAGTCGTGGCAGAGGCAGACCTTGTGCCGCAGTTCGGGCGGCACCCGTTCCAAGGCAACGGGGTCTGCGGTAACCTCCCAGCACCAGCACGGGCCCGCCTCCGATCCGCGAACCTCAAGCTGGCACCGGTTGGGCCTTCCGCACAGCGGGCAGATGGTTTTGTCCACGGCCATAATCACCCCGGTTGGCCGCTGGCGCGGTTGCGCCGCCAAAACCATAATCCGCCAAAACCAAGAATGAGCATTGCCCACGTGCCCGGCTCCGGCACGGAAGCAATGGCGTCAATTTTCGTTTGCCCGCTCAGCATGTCCACCCTTACGTAGCTGGCCTCGCTGAGGCTCACTGGCTGGTTTTGCCCGTCGAGCGCCCAGGCCAAGTCGTAGCCCGCGCCGCCCGCCGAGCCCGCGTAAAGGGCGCGAATCTCGGCCAGGTTCTTGCCGGCGAAATCCGCCGCCGCCAGGGAGGGGTTGGCCGGCTGCCCGAAGGCCCCGGCGGAATCCGTCGGCAGGCCTGCCTCGACCTGCGGGGCGCGCGCGGGATCCAGCGCGTAGAAGTTCACGCCATCCTGGCTGACGGAAATGCGGGTGGTTCCGCCCAAGTTGCCGAAAACCTCCCCGTTGGAGACGCCGTTGGGCCATTCGGCATCCATCAGGCTGACGCCGCCGTAGATGATAAAATCGAGCCCGTAAGGATTGCCGGCGTGGTTGCGGATGGGATCGGCGAAATAGAGCGTCAGGGAACCGCCGGGGCCCAAGCCGACCAACTGGTCCGAGGTGTAAGGCCCGTCGAAGGGCGTGATGGGCGTGGGGGCGGGCGTGAAGGGCGGATACGCCGGGTTTTCGCGCGTGGGCATGCCCAGCGCCGAACCGGCATTGGTGTAGCTGACGAGGGCCCCGGACAAGCCGCCCGGGACGTAAGATTCCACCGAGGAAGCATAAGAAGCTCCCTGCATTTGCGACGCGCTAATCACACTGGCCACGGCCAGCCCGGCAAACCAACATTTTTTCATAATCTGCAAACCTTTTACCCCGGCTCAAATCGGGGCGGTTTTTTGCCAGACCAGCGCGGCGTCTGAAGACGAAAAAGCCTTCAGACTCCGCAAATCGGCGAATGAAGGCATTCAACGGTTCCCGTTTCGCACCCGCGAAACAGGCTGGTCTCATCCTTCTCTTGAGCGGAGAAGCTGGTTCCTCACGTGGAACCGGACGAGCGCAGCCGGACCGATATCCTGACTTCGGGCCTCGAACCTCGCTCCCGCCTTCCCGCCGGCATTCACCGGCAGTGGCTTGGGGAGCTTGTATCCCGTTACAGTGGCGCAACCGTCCCTGAATTTCACAGGGTTCCCTGACATCCGACCGCGTTAAGCCCCGCCCACCCGGGCGGGCCTCTTTCAAAGATCAAACGGCAACTTGGAGGCCGATGTTAAACCTCGCCGTGGTTCTGGCAAGGAATATTTGAATATTTGAAATTGAGAAAAGGGGGCGGGCGGGACCAACGATCAGGACGTTTCCGGTGGTTCGAGAAGGCGGCGGGGCAAGTCTCTTTGGCCATGCAAGGCGCGCCGCAAAACCACCTCCGCGTCCGAGGTTTCGTAAAAAAGGATATGCTTATTGAAGGGTCTGAAAACGAGGAAGAACCGCTAGGAGGCAAGTCGAGGGTGAGTGAAACCGGCCACCGGCCCAAGCCATGGGTGCTGGCCCAAGAGGCGGCAAGTCGCTTCCACGGCATCCAGGTAACGGTCCGCTACCGGCCAGCCAGCGTTGATCGCATACCATTCCACTTGCCGCTCAAGGTCGGCAAGGAATTCGTCCGTTTTGCGAACGTTCATGAAGTGACCGCGGGATGACGGGCGCGGACGCGATTCCGAATCGCCTCAAAATCCGCATGGCTGAGCGGGGTGGCCGGCCGGTCGGCGGATTCCAAAAGCCAGGCTTCGAGCGCGGGAGTGATTTCAAAAGGTCTCTGCTGCTGGTCGCGAACGGCGCGCAGGACATCGTTGACCAGTTCGCTGGCATCGGCGCAAACCCCGGCGGTGACTTGCCCGATCAGGAATTTCTCGACGTCTTTGCTCAGAGCAATTGTCATGGAATTTTCATGCGGCACCAGGGGCGCGATGTCAATTCCCTGGCAAAAGGCGCGCGGTGCGCCCGCCCGGCCCCATCGGGCCTTCCGGCAACAAACAGGTTTGCGTCACGGCGCAAAATGGCCACGCTTTGGCCAGGCAATGGTTCTACTCGGACGGGGCCAAGCCCGTGGGGCCGATGGAGGATGGCCAGTTCCAGGCGCTGGCGAACGGGTCTCCCTCTCCCCCAGGGAGAGTTGTTGACCGGCGGCAGTATGGCCGGCGGCGGAGTTATGCACCAGCTCAGGCTGAGCCGATTTGCCAAGCGGTTTCCTTCGCTGGCGCATAACTCCGTAAGTGGTATCAGGGCAGGGTGAGGGGGCGCGTGTCGTTTATCCCAAGCGCTCATCAGTAACCGCGCCCGGCTCATGGTTTTCGCTTGCCCTGGCGCCGGCAAGCCGCAATCTTGGGCGCATGGAAAATAAAGACCAACTCCGGGAGCTGTTCCGCATGCAAAAGGCCCTCAACGAGCGCATCGGCGTGAAGACCGACGGCATGAGCGAGGAGGAAAAGACCAAGTGGGTGCTCAACTATTGCCGGGCGATGTCGCAGGAGATCGCGGAGCTGACCGACAGCGTCCCGTGGAAATGGTGGGCGCGCTACCAGACGTTCGACGAGCAAAACGCCCGCGTCGAGGTGGTGGACCTGTTCCACTTTCTCATCAGCCTGGCCCAGGTGTTGGGGATGAGCGCCGACGATGTCTTCCAAGCCTACGTAAAAAAGAACCAAGTCAACTTCCAGCGGCAGGACACCGGCTACGCCGTCAAGGACGAGGCGGACTCGAAACACATCTAAACGGGCGATGAAACTCTACCGTCATTGGCATAAGTATCACGGCACGGTGGAGATTGACGGACGGGCGACACCCATCACCTGCCTGGGCGGCTCAAACGTCTCCGCCGCGGACGCCGAGCGCGCCGCCCGCGAGCGGGCGGACCGGGTGCAGCAAAGAATCAAAGGCCAGCCCTGGCCGGCGGATGACTACGAGCCGGAAATACGCGAGCAGGTGCTGGCGTCCCTGGATGATCACAACCTCATTTCCCGCAATCGCTATGGCGCGGAAGTGTTGAATTCGGAAAACTTGCTGATGATGGACCTGGATCATCCCCGGCTGGGGTTTTGGCGGCGTTGGTTCGGCCGGCCAAACCTGGCCGAACGCAAAAAGCTGATGGTGGAGCAGGCCCGGCGGCAGGCCGGCCGGCCCGAATATCGCGGGCTGGGCTTTCGTTTCTACGAAACCCACAGCGGGGTGCGCGTGTTGGTCACCGGCCGCGACTTTGATCCCCGCGGGACGGAAGCCACGGCCATGCTTCAGGCTTTCCATGCCGACCCGCTTTATTCCCTGCTCTGCCGCAAGCAGGCCTGTTTCCGGGCCCGCCTCACACCCAAGCCCTATCGCCTCAAATGCCGGGGCCTTAAGGTTCGCTACCCCCGGGACGAAGCGGAGGAGCGGATATTCGACGCCTGGCGGCAAGAGTATGATGGCGCTCGCGCTCCATACGATGTCTGCCGTTTTTTGGCCAGCGCGGGGGTTTCCCACGCTCACCGGGTGGTGGAGTATCACGATCAGGCGACGGGCGCGTTTGGCAGTCGAAAGCTCGCCTAATAAAATTTTCGGCCGGGGTTGCCTTTTCGGCATCCGGGGTGATATTATTCGGACAAAGCCTGAGACCGCGCGCGTTTTGGCGTTGATCGGCAATGACGACATAAACATTCAAACCCGTAGGCAAAATGCAAATAAAATCCTGCTTAACTCGTGCGCTAATTATCCTGACGCCTTGGTGTATTGCCGGCCTCGCGCCGGCCGCCACCCGCACCTGGGACGGCGAGGGCGGCAGCGGCAACAACGCCAACTGGGGGCGCGCCCAAAACTGGGACAACGACATCGCCATCGCCAATGGGGACAACCTGATCTTCACCGGCGCCAATAAAAAGGTGAACACCAACAACACGCTGACCAGTGTCGGTTGGGTGCAAATCGCCAATGGCGGTTGGACGATCCGCGGCAACGGCATCCTGCTCACCGGCCACCTCACCAATGTGCTCGGCGACAACGCCTTCAACCTCGCCATGACCAATAACACCGACCGCATCCACCACGTGACGGCCGGCCAACTCAACATGGATGGCGTCATTCGCGGCAGCGGCGGCTTGATTAAAACGGGCGCGGGCACCAACCGGTTGCGCGCCGCCAACCTCTATGCCGGCAACACCTGGATCAAAGAGGGAGTCATCCGCTGCGGCATCCCCAGCGGCTCGGGAGTGAATCGTTTGCCGGCCACCACGATCCTGATTCTGGGCGATGATGTTGCCAACACCAGCGGGCGCTTCGAATTGAACAACCGGGCGCAAACGGTCGCCGGCCTGACCACCTTGGGCGGCGGCGCCGCCAACAGCGTGGTTAATTTCAGCGGCACCATGGTAACCTTCACCGTCAACAACACGGCCGATTTCACCTATGGCGGTTTCCTGGGCGGCCCCAACAATAACGAGGACAATTTCGCCTTCACCAAGAGCGGCGTCGGCACGCTCACGCTTTCCGGCGTCAACACCTACGCCGGCGCCACGACTCTCAGCGACGGCATTCTGCGCTTGGGCGCCAATCAGGTCATCCCGGATGGCTCAGGCAAAGGCAACGTAACGCTGAACGGCACCTTGGACCTGAATGGGTTCTCGGAAACGATCAATGGTCTCAGCGGCGCCGGGCTGGTGGACAACCTGGGCGGGGGCACCAGCACCTTGACCGTGGGCAACAACAACGGCGTGGGCGCTTTTCTGGGTCAAATCCGCAACAGCGCCGGGTCGGTGGCGGTTACCAAGGTGGGGACTGGCATTATCGCCCTGGCCGGCACCAACACCTACAGCGGCCTCACGCTGGTTAGCGGCGGCAAGTTGGTTTTAGGCACGGTTCATGCCGGCACTGGGGCCATCACCGTTAACGATGGCACCGGCTTGGCGGTCACCAATGTCGCCTTGGGAACCACCCTGACCACGCCCTCGCTGGCCTTGGGGACCATCGGGGCCGGCGTCACCAACGAATTTCATCTGGGCACCCTGGGCAATCCGACCACGCCGATGGCGCACGTGACCAATCTGGTCACCATGGGAACCGTCTATGTCAATGTCACCGGCTTTGGCTTGGCCGAAGGACAATTCACCCTGATAGATTACGATGGGGCCATTGGCGGGGACGGCTACTCCTTCGTCAGCAACAGCCTGCCGCCGGGCGTCTCCGGCTATCTCTCGAACAACCTGGCCAACAGCTCGGTGGACCTGGTGATTACCGCCGTGCCTTCCCTGGTTTGGCGGGGCACTTACGATTTAGCCGGCACCGAGTTTCTGAACCTGACCGCGACGGACATCATCAACCTGGCGGTGCCCGACATTTATGCCGACAGCATCGTGGTGACCGATGATCCCTTTACCACCACCTACACCAAGGACGTGGATTACACGGTGGTGGTCAACGGCGCCGTGACGGGCATCCAGCGGATTGACGGCGGCGCGATTGAGGACGGCCAAACGGTGGCGGTCAGTTATACGGCGGCGGGGGGCATTAACGACCACTGGGACGTGGGCGGGCGGGCGAACTGGGTGGATGCCAGCAGCGGCAATCCGTTCACCTTCTTAAACGGGTTGGCGGTGGCTTTCAACGATACGGCGCTGACCAACTGGATCACCCTCCAACAGAGCGTGAGCCCCTTTGGCATCACGGTGAGCAACGAAACCAAGGATTTCACTTTCAGCACCCTGACTGGAGCGGAGCAGATCCAGGGCATTGGCGGCTTGCGCAAGGACGGCGCGGCCCGACTGACGCTGGCGGTGGCCAACAACAGCTACGCCGGCGACACCTTGATTTTGCGGGGAACGGTGCAATTGGCGGCGACGGAAGCTCTCCCCCACGGCGCCGACAAAGGCAACGTGCAAGTGGCCGCGGGGGCGGTGCTGGACCTGGCTGGCGTCACCGAAACCATCAATGGCTTAAGCGGAGCGGGCACGGTGGATAACTCGTCTGGGGCGGGATGGCTGACGGTGAACACCAACGGCGCTTCGAGCGTCTTCTCCGGTTTGCTCCAGAACAGCGGCGGGACGCTGACGTTGGACAAACGGGGCGGCGGCACCTTGACTTTGACCGGTCCGAACACTTACTCGGGAGGAACGACCAATTCGGACACCGGAAAGCTGGAAGTGGGGCATGATCAGGCCCTGGGCACCGGCCCGGTCTGGCTGCGGGCGAACACCACTTTCTCCTCGGCCGACACCACCCCGCACACGCTGGCCAACAGTTTCATCATCGGCGGCAACTGCGTGCTGGGCGACGCGGTTAACAACGGCGTGCTGACTTTGAGCGGGGGCGTGGATTGGAACGGCGGAGCGCGCCATCTGACCATCCATAGTGATACCGTGCTGGGCGGGCCATTTGGCAACGGCGGACTGGACCAGAAGTTGGGTCCGGGCACTTTGACGCTGCGGAATATCAGCGGTCAATCCACCGCCGGTAATTTTCAGATTCAGGAAGGCCTGCTGGTGATGGATGGCGGCTCGTTGGATCGGACCACCGGCGGCATCCGCATCATGTCGCTTATGACCAACGGCTACTCCGCTTTCCGGCTGCTGAACGGCGGGTCCATCACTTTCTCGGGCACCGGCCAGAATGTCCGGGTGGGCTCGACGGGTCCTGACGGCAACCCAACCGCCACGAATGTTCTCGAGATCGCCGGGACGATCACCTGGACCGCCGCCAATCCCAACGGCCAAGTGCAGATGGGCGCCAATAGCGCCTTGGCGCAGGCTTTTCTGCGGGCGGGCGGGCTGTTGCGCCCCGGCTCCATCGTTTCGCAGGGGAACATCACGGAGTTCAATTTCGACGGCGGCACGCTGGCGCCGATGGCCAGTACGGCGACGTTTTTGCAAGGGCTAACCGCAGCCAATATTTTGGACGGCGGCGCGGTGATAGACACCGAAGGGCAGAACATCACCATCGCGCAAGGCCTGCTGGGGGCCGGCAGCGGAACTGGCGGCTTGACGAAAAACGGCGCCGGCGTCCTGGTTCTCTCCGGAACCAATACCTACAACGGCCCCACCGTGGTCAACGGCGGAACGCTGGCGGTGCTGGGTCCACACCAGGGACGGGGTTCTTTTGCCGTCAACAGCGGCGCCTTGCGCCTCAACAGCCTCTATGCGGGTGGGGGCGTTTTCACGCTCAATGACGGCGCTGGGCTCGAAATCGAACCAGTCGCCCAGGGCGGCACTCTGAATGTCCAGGAACTGGTTCTGGGGTCGGACGGTTTGAGCGGTCTGCAAATCACCGTTCGCTCCTTGCAAACCAACGCGCCGCAAATTCGCGCGACCAACTTGAGCTTGAACACCATCGTTTCTTTCAACCTGGCGGTCGCGGGGCTGAAAACCGGGGAGTATCCGTTGCTGGCCTATTCCAGCGAAATGGAAAATGGCGGTTGGATTAATGACGTTTGCACCTTGCCGCCGGGGGTGGTCGGCCATGTGGAGGACGACCAGGCCAATTCGGTGGTCAAGCTGGTTATCACCCAGGTCCCGCCGCCCATCACCTGGCTGGGCTTGGGGCCGGATTGGGATATCAATATCTCGCTCAACTGGACCAATCCTTTGACCGGCCAGGTGGAGACCTATCTCGAACCCGGCGGTGTTGGCCCAGTGGTTCGGTTTGACGACCTGGCGCAGGGCAACACCAGCGTCAACCTGGCCGGCCCCGTATCGCCCGGCGGCGTCCTGGTCGCCGGCGCGGTCAACAACTACACTTTCTCCGGCGCGGGCCGGCTCAGCGGCGGCGGCGGTCTGGTCAAAGAGGGGGGGACCACCCTGACCCTGAGCACATCCAACGACTTCACCGGTCTGGTGGAGGTCAAGGGCGGCACCGTGGTGGCCGGCCATAACTCCGCCCTGGGCGCGACCAATAATGGCACGGTGGTTTATGCCGGCGCCACCTTGGACACCGCCAATTTCAATCTTGGCCTTGAACCGGTCTGGGTTTCCGGCGCGGGCGTTAATGGTTTGGGCGCTTTGCGCAATGGTGTCTCCAGCACCGACACCTCGGCCGACTTCCGGGATGTGACCCTCACCGGCGACACCACCTTTGGCGGCGTCGGACGCTGGGACCTGCGGGCCAACGCTCCCACCGACCCCGGCTTGCGAGGCAATGGCTATAAACTGACCAAGGTGGGCTCGAGCACGGTGGCATTGGTGGGGCCCGACCCCGCCACTGGCTACTTCTGGGAGACGGCGTTGGGCAACCTGGACATCCGGGAGGGGGTGTTAACTTTTGAGCGCAACATTTCCATGGGGCTGCCCAACGCCCTGGCCGTGGTGCATAGCAACGCCACGCTGCTGTTCTACCAATGCGGGATCACCAATCCCTTGGTCAAACAGGTGGCGCTGACCAATGCCCAAGTGCGGGCGGGCGGTCCGGCCGGCGGCACGGGGACCAATGTCTTTTCGGGTACGCTGGAACTCGCCGGAAATTGCACGTTGGACGTGTATAATGGCTCGACTTTATTCCTCCACGGCCCGATCGGCGGCTCCGGCCAATTGAGCAAAATCGGCGACGGGCGGCTGCTGCTAACCAGCGCCAATTCCTTTGCCGGCGGCTTCAATCTGACCGCCGGCCGGGTGGATTTGGCCCATGACGCCGCTTTAGGCGCGGGCCTGGTGACCGTCAGCGCGGGCACTTTGACTTCCGATGGTCTCAACGCCCGGACCATCGCCAACAACGTGCTCGTCACCGCCGCCTTTACTTTGGGCGACCCCACCAACGCCGGCACGTTGGAGTTCACCGGCACGTTTGACTTCAACGGCGGCGCGCGCGGGTTTACCGTGTCGAGCCCGGTCGTTCTCAGTGGCGGCTCGACTAACGGAAGATTGAACAAACTGGGCGCTTCCGTCATGACCTTGCGGGGCGTCCACGTTTGGAACGGGGACGCTGAAACGCGTAATGGCATTTTAATCGTGGAGGGCATCGTCACTAACACCGGCGCGTTCCGGCCCGACTGCGACCAGGCGGGCGGCTCGGCCCGGCTGGTCATCGCCAACGGCGGCTTGGCGGTTTATGATGGCACGGGCGGCAACTTCCGCGTCGGCAACGACGGCAACACCACCGCCACCAATTACCTCGACATCGCCGGCGCCATCCGCACGCCGACCGCCAACACCAGCAATGGCCGCATTTTCATCGGTGGCGGCGGCACCAAGGGCATTGCCACCCTGCTGCCGGGCGGCGACGCCGAGGTGCGAACCGTGGCCAAGGATGGCACGGCCGGTTACGCCCAATTCAATTTCAATGGCGGGGTGCTGCGGGCGATGGGTTCCACCAACAACTTCATTCAAGGTCTTGACTTGGCGCTGGTGCAGGACGGCGGGGCCATTATTGACACGGCGGGCTATGATCTCACCATCGCCCAACCGCTGTTGGCCGGCGGCACGGGCGGCCTGACCAAGAACGGCTTGGGCACCCTCACCCTCATCGGGGCCAACACTTACACCGGACCCACCGTGGTCAACGGCGGCGCCCTGATCCTGTCCAGCACCTATAACGCCGGACACAGTTATGCGGTCAGCTCGGGCGCGGTCCTGCGGGTCAATACGGTGGCCGGGACGCCGCTTAATGCCAACGCGGTAACGGCGGCCGACGGCGGAGTGCTGGATTTGAACATCGGGGCTAATGCCACCCCCGCCGTGCCGGTGATCGCCGCCGGCACTTTGACGGCGAACGGCACCGTCATCATCAACATCCTGGGCCAGAACACCGGCGCCAATTTCACGGTGGGCCAGCGGATCACGCTGCTGACCTACACCAGCGCCAGCGGCTTGGCGGGATTGCAATTGGGAAGTCTGCCGGTGGGAGTAGCCGCAACCTTGGATAACAATGTGGCCAACAGCTCGGTGGACCTGGTCATCACCGGCTCGGCCCGCGCCTTGAAATGGGGCGGCGAACTGGGGGATGCCTGGGACATCAACACCACCATCAACTGGACCAACCTGGTCACGACCCTGTGGGATGTCTATGGCGAAACTGCCGCTTTCGGCGACATGGTGCGCTTTGACGACACCGCGACCACCCGCAGCGTGAATGTGACGACCGACGTGCGGCCTTCGGTCCTGGTGGTGGACGGCGCCCTGGATTACGATTTTTACGGCGACGGCAAGATTGGCGGCAGCGTTAGTTTGGTGAAAAATGGCCTTGGGGCGTTGACGGTCAACAACGTCAACAGCTACACGGGCGGCACGCTGCTGAACGCCGGCACCCTCCGGCTGGGAACTGAGGGGGCCTTGGGCTCCGGAATCCTGCAATTGGCCGGGGGCGCCGCTCTGACCGCCGATGGGATTGACCCGCGGACGGTCACCAACGAAGTGTTGGTGGCCGGCAATATCAACCTCGGCGACGCCCTCTTCACCGGCCCGCTAACCCTGGCCGGACCAATAAATCTGGGAGGGGGCGCGCGCACCCTCACCAATCACAGCGATGTGGTTATTTCGGGCCCCTCGACCAACGGAGTCATTCACAAGCTCGGCGCGGGCACCCTCACCGTCCGGGGAACCCATGTCTGGAATGCCGACAGCGAAATCAATGACGGCACGATGATCCTTGATGGAGCCACCATTACCAAGATCGGTCCGGTGCGCCCCGATTGCGTGGTCCCCGGGGGACTGGCCCGGCTGGTTGTCACCAACGGCGCGCAGTTGTTCTACACCAACGGCAACGCCAACCTGCGCCTCGGGCAGGACGGCGATCCCACCGCCCTGAACATCATTGACTTGGCGGGACTGGTGCGGATTCCCAACGCCACCAACCCCCACGCGCAACTGGCCTTTGGGCAGAACGGCACCCGCGGCATCGTCAACCTGTTCCCCGGCGGCGACATATTGATCCGGCGGGTGGTGGATGATGGCGGTTATTCCGAGCTGAACTTTCACGGGGGGATTGTGCGCGCCTTGACCAACCAGCTTGATTTCATGCAGGGCCTCGACCAGGTGCTCATCCACGATGGCGGGGCGATCTTCGACACGGCTGGCTGGGACATCACCATTCTGCAACCTATGCTCGGCGCAGGTTCCGGGGTGGGCGGCTTGACCAAGAACGGGGCAGGCGTCCTGCGGTTAAACGGAGCCAATGCCTTCTCAGGTCCAACGGTAGTCACAGAAGGCGAACTGTCCGGCACAGGTTCGCTGGCGGGCGCTTTGCGGGTGCAAACCAATGCCACCTTGAATCCGGGCAACGGCATCGGCGCCTTCACGGTCAATAATGGGGTGACCTTGGAAGGCATCACGATGATGGAGATCAACCGGACCAACGCGCAGAATGCAGACCTGCTCACCGGAGTCATCACGCTGACCGCCGGCGGAACGCTGGTGGTCACCAACGTCGGCGACACCTTGCAAGTAGGCGACACGTTCAATCTGTTCGACGCGGCGACGTTTGCGGGCGGTTTTGCCAGCATCATCCTGCCCGACCTGCCAACCACCGAATGGAAATGGAACACCAACAACCTGATGGTGGATGGCACCTTGGCGGTGGTGCCGACCAACGAGCCGCCGGTCGCGGCGACTGATGGCTTCGTGGTGTTGATGAACCAGACGATGGACATGCCCATCACCAGCCTGCTGACCAACGACTTCGATCCAGAGGGGGGAGCAGTCACCTTCATTAGCGCCAGCCCGCTCAGCGCCAATGGCGGCACGGTCGAGGTGGTTGGCAACCAGGTCCGCTACACCCCGCCCAACGGCTACGCCGGCCCGGATCAATTCATCTACACCATCAGCGATCCCTTGGGCGCGGTGGCGCAAGGCGCGGTTCAGGTGTGGGTCGCCGCCACGCCGCCACCGCCTTTGAACACCTTGGCGGAACCCAAGCTGGCGGGCGGCGCCGCCAACCTTCTGTTCACCGGCATCCCTGGCCGGGATTATATCCTGCTGCGGGCACTGGCGGTGGAGGGACCGTGGTCCCCGGTGCGAACCAACACCGCCCCGGCGCACGGCGTGATCGAGTTCAGCGATCCGGCCGCGCCGGCAAACCGGGCCTTCTACCGAACGAAGGAGCGGTAAGGACGGGTATTTTTTATTCGTGAGTGCTTGGGATAAACTGCATGTGTCCCTCTCACCCTGCCCTCCCCATGAAACCCATGGTTGTAGGAGCCGACGTAAGGAGGCTCAAATTTGTCCCCGGGCGCAGTCGCCATGATATCAGAGCCTCCTTACGTCGGCTCCTACGCGGTTCAGGGGTGGCAGCGCGAAACCAGTTTTCGGGGAAGCCTCTCCCCCAAGGGGGAGAGGGAGAACGTCGCCCGCGGTGACAAGTTGTGTATTGCCTCCCGAAAACTGTACCGTAAGCCATGCAATCCGGAGAGACATCGGACGGCGCGGCGATCCCGCCTCGCGTGTTGGTGTTGGCGGACGACCGCGAACCGGAATGCGTGATTGACGCCTTGCGCGGTTGGCCGGAAGTCGAGGTGCGCGTGCAACGCCTGCGGCTGGGAGATTATGTGGTGGACGACCGCTGCGTGTTCGAGCGCAAAACCGTGACCGATTTCGCGCAATCGGTGGTGGATGGGCGCCTGTTCCGGCAATGCCGTCAGTTGGCGCGGGGTTGTCCGTTGGCGGCGGTGATTATCGAGGGCAAGGCCGGCGATTTGAACGGCTGCGCCGTGCGCCGGGAGGCCCTGCAAGGGGCGATGGTTTCGCTGAGCCTGATTTACCGCCTGCCGGTGCTGCGGTCGCTCGACGCCCAGGAAACCGCCCGGCTGCTTGTTTACGCGGGCCGCCAGATGCGCCGGCATCAATCCGATGCTGGCTTGTCTCCCGGACCCCGGCCAAAGGGAAAACGCCGGCGGCAATTGCGCCTGCTGCAAGGATTGCCGGGCGTGGGCGCGGCGCGGGCCGCTCGGCTGCTGGAAACCTTTGGCAGCGTCGAGGCGGTGATAACCGCCGGGCCGGACGCGCTGGCAGAAGTGGAAGGCATTGGCCCCAAAACCGCCGCCGCCATCCGGGACGTGCTCCGCGAAAGCCCGCCCCCCTATGGCCGCCTGGGCCCGGGGTCAAACAGCCTGGATTCCACTGTTGAAATGGAGAGAGACGGCGACGGAAGTTGTTTTCGCGCATGGCCCCCCTGAACCTCGTAGGAGCCGACGCAAGGAGCTTCAATTTTCGGGTTCCTCGCTGTTTTCAGTGGAATGCCAAGTGTCTCTTTCGTGAGGGGATCGCCTGGTTTGGGAGGCATCGTTGTGCTCAGCCCCGCCAGGGGCGGCAGGTAATCGCCCAGCGATTTATCGCTGGGAACGACGCCCCGCCTGAGTCCCCAAGCCCCGCCAGGGGCGAAAGAAATCCGCGCGCGTTCGCCGCCAACTACCGCCGCCCCGCCGACGATCTTCTTTCGTCCCTCCGGGACTTTGGGCCTTCCTGCACCTGCATCCCACCCTTGAAAGGGTGGGCTATTTTCTACCGCCCTGCCGGGCTGGCGGCGTTATTCCACCGAAAACAGCGAAGAACCAATTTTCGCAAGTCTTTGGTATTCGTGTCCATCCGTGTTTATCTGTGGTTGAACCGCGGTTATTAGGATGGACGCCATCGTGAACTGGCGCGTCGTCAAACCCAGCGGTAAAGGCTTGCGCCCGCGGGGGAATTGGATAGACTTTGGTGGTGGTAAGAAACGAAGGCGGGGTAGCCAAGTGGTAAGGCAGGGCTCTGCAAAAGCCTTATGCGTCGGTTCGATTCCGACCCTCGCCTCCAACTCCAACCGCGAGAGCCGAATACGGAGAGTTTGGTTGCGCTCGATGCCGATGGATAAAAGGCGAGACCAAACTGCCAGCCTGCCTTGATCAGATTCAGAACCTGGTTCACGCGTCCGGGCCCATGCGTTCATTATATGCAGCCGCCATGCCAATCGTTCGATTCTTTAGGCTGGTTTAAAGCGGCTCGGTGAGCAGCCATTCGTAAGCTGGCTGAACAATCACATTGGGGGGCACCTGCGCTGGCAGGGCATCGCGCGTCAGCGTCAGCAATCGCCGCGTGACTTTGGGATACACCTTGGCCGCGTCCACGAGCGCCCGCACCTCCCGCTCCGTGGTTTCGGGAGTTCCCATATCGGCGCAAACCTGTATCAGTTCCGGGGACTCACCCGGACGCCGCGCCAGGAAATCCACTTCAAATCCGCCCGGGGTGCGCACGTAGGTGATATCCATCCGGCGCCGCTCCAGTTCAATCAGCACCACCGTCTCTAGAGCGTGACCGAGATTCGCCCGACCCGTGCGGTCAAACACTGGAATCAACCCGGGGTCCACTGGATACGCCTTGCGCGGATTGACCATCCGTTGCCGTTCCGATCCCGTTTCCAGCCAGATCGTCCGCACCAGGAAGCAGTCTTCCAGGTGTGACAAATAATCGTGCAACGAGTCCTTCGAACTCTTCAGACCTTGGGACTTCAGTGCCGCGTAAAACTTTTCCACGCTGAACAGCCCCCCCGCATTACCGAGCAAATGCCGCACCAACCAACGTAAGGCCGCGATATTACCGATGCCATGCCGCTCCATCACGTCCCGGAGCAGCGCCACGTCGACATAGTCGCGCAGCAAGGCATGGTGCGTCGCGGTGTCCACGCTCTGCGCCTCGGGGAAGCCGCCACACACGAGGTAATCCTGGAACGCCCTTTCGACCGCCGATCGTTCGGGCGGAGCGAGGAAGTCCGGCTTCTCCGGCACCGGCAATCGGTGATGCCGCAAGTATTCTTCAAAACTGAAGGGGTGGATGACGACTTCCCAGGCCCGGCCGCGCATCGCGGTCGCAATTTCGCGGCTGAGCAGAGCCGCGGAAGACCCGCTCAAGAACAACTCCACTTTCTCGCTGTCCAGCACGCGGCGGATGAACCGCTCCCAATCCGGCACCTGCTGAATCTCGTCAAAAAAGAACGACACCCGCTCTTTCTGACGAAACGCTGGGAACTGCCGGTAATACTCCTCCAGTAGGGAATTCAACTGTGCAGCCTGCATTCCCGCGAGCTGTTCGTCCTCAAAGTTCACATAAACCAACTGCTCCCGCGCTACGCCCCGTTCCAACCGTTCCCGCCTCAGTTGATGAAGGAAAGTCGTCTTGCCGGCGCGGCGCATCCCGACCACGGCGGTGGCTTTGTTGGACAGTGACACCTTGCCCCACAGCCGCCGCCGCGTGGCCTCTGGCAGCGGGGCCTTCAAGGTCTCCGCCAGCTTTTCCGCCAACCGTTTTGCGTATTGAACACTCAGATTATTGCTCATCGGCACCTTTCATTTATCCGGCACACCCGGAGAATAACACAGTCATTTCTCCTTTTACAAAGGAGAAAAATCAAGATGTGCATCGCTGGCTTTAACGGCGTTACTCGCCCGTCGGGTGACCCCCAACAACAATCTGGATACCGGCGTGGCAATGTCATGGCGATCTGGGCTTGCCCCGGTTTGATGGGCGCCTTGTTAGGGGCGGCGCGCCCGAGGTTTTAGTTGTTTTACCTGGCCAAATCCACAGGGGATTCAGGGCCAAGGGCGCTATGGCGGCGGCGGCTTGAGGGTTTGTTTGACTTGCAATTCCGCCGCGAGGCGGGGGCGGTGGCCGTGAAGTTTGAAGGTCAGGACACCCCACGCCGCGCCCAGCACCGAGACGAACGAAGCGGGCGCGTGCCACAGCCAGCGCCAGTCACCATCGCGAAGAACGCCGCGCAGGGCATGATAGAGCGGCCCCACCAGGCTGACGCAGTAAAGGCCGGCCGCCCAAAGCGGCACCGGCGGCTTCTCCCGCATCCAGTTGACCGGCATTTCCTTTTGCACGTTGAGAAAATGAACGGTGGCGCGGCGGCGCTTTTGCAAAAAGCCGGCGAGCGTTTGGACGTAATAATGGTGAACGCCGCGTCCGCGCAGGCGGAGCCATTCCCGCCGGCCCGCTTTCATCAGGCGCAGGGCCACGTGGACATCCTGGAAATGTTCCCGGGCGTTGACGGATTCGAGGTCGGCGCGGCGGTAAACGAAGCCGTTGGCGCCGAGCGGATAGGAGAGGGACCCGCCCGGGAGGGTCCAGCGCTCGATTTCTCCATCCACCGCCACCAGGCGGGGGTTTTGGCTCATCAACCAGCACAGCGGGTCGCTGATGTGCAACAGGTGGGTCAGGTAGGCGCAAAAGGAGCTCATTCGGGGCGACGGGGGATAATACCCTTCCACGCCAAGGGCGTCGGGGTATTTTTGCAGGGCGCGCACAGCCAGCTCCAAATAATCGAGGTGGGTCAATTCATTATCCGAATCCACAAAAACAATGAACTCGCCGGTGGCGTGGCGGAGCGCCAAACGCTTGCCTTCCTCCATGTTGCGGGTGTTGTCGTCAATGACCCGCGCGCCAAATTGCCGCGCGATCTCGCGGGTGCGGTCCTGGGAAAAGGCGTCCGCCAGCAGAACCTCGAGGCGGTCGGCGGGATAAGTCTGACGCGCGATGGACGCCAGGCAGACCTCGAGGGTGCCTTCGGCATTCAAGGTCGGCAGGATGACGCTGACTTTGGGCCAAGCCAAGCCATTGGTGGTTTTATCGTCCGTCATTCGCCGCTTTCACCGCGCCGTATTGGGCGTTCGCGCATCGTTTCCCGATTCCAAAGGGGCGGAGCGCCCCGCGTCAAGCGTAATTCGGGTTGAATTAACGCTTGGCTTTTTTCCTGCTTTGGCCTAACAAAACCGCTTCATCTAGGGCTGCGGAGCGGTGGGCAAGACTGTCCCGGCGAGGGAAGGAATGTTGTAACATGCTATTTATTAGCAAGATACGATTATTAAGGCGGCGGTCTTTCCGCGCGAGTCCGGGGTAAAAAATAAGAAGAAAGCGGGGGCGTGGCGCTAAACCCACGCCGATTGAGTTAGAATTGAAACTGGAGTAAAGTTGGACATGACAGTGAGCCGTAACATTTCTGTCGCGCTGGTGGCGATGCTGGGTCTGGGTTGGGCGATGCCCGCCGGAGCGCAATTGGTTATCAACGAGGTTTGCGCCAACAACAAGTCGGCGATTCGGAATGGATCGAGCAACCCGGATTACGTCGAGCTTTACAATCCCACCGCGAACACCGTGAGCCTGGCCGGTTGGTCATTGACCGACGCCACCAACAGCCCGATCAAATATGTATTTCCGGCCAGCGCCACGATTGGGCCGGGGGAGTTTCTAATCGTCTGGTGCGACTCGGACACGAACGAGCCGGGGCTGCATACCGGCTTCAAGTTGAAAGACAACACCGATGACGTGGGTTTGTTCAAGAATTCGATCTTGCAGGATTATGTGGTTTTCGGGCTGCAAATCCCCGATTGGCCAATCAGCCGGGCGCCGGATGGGAGCGGCGCCTGGCAACTGAGCCGCGCGACCCCGGGCGCGGCCAACGCGGCGGTGACCCAATTCGGCAGCCCTTTCGCGCTGAAGATCAACGAATGGATGGCCACCAACTCCGCCGGGGCGCTCAAGGACTGGGTCGAGATCTACAATCCCGCGACCAACGGCCCGGTGGTTTTGACGGGAATCGTCATCAGCGACACCAGCGGCTTTGCCGGAAAAAAGGCGCTGCCGCCGCTTTCCTTCATCAACTCGAACGGCTTCATCCGTTTTTGGGCCAATGACAACGCGCTGCCCTTCCCGGCGGCCGACGCCGATGAATTGCCGTTCAAAATCAGCAGCAGCAACGGCGACGATCTTTACCTGTATTCCGCGACCGGGGTTTTGATTGATTACGTGAATTTCCTGGGGCAAGCCCAGACGCGGGACTGGTCCCAGGGGCGGCTGCCGGATGGCGACAGCAACATCGTCTATTTCCCGCCCAACCGGACTACCCCCGGGGACAGCAATTTCCTGCCGCTGACCAACGTGGTGGCGAATGAAATCCTGGCGCACACCGACCCGCCCCTCGAGGACGCGATCGAGTTCTACAACCCCAATCCGACGGCGGCGGACCTGAGCAATTTCTGGCTCAGCAACAATGAGTTCAATCCCAAGAAATACCGGCTGCCGGCCAACACCATCGTGCAACCTTACACCTACCTGGTGATTTACGAAAACCAATTCAACAATCCGGCCAATCCGTCGCAGAACCCGATTCCCTTCACCTTTAACTCGGCGAGGGGCGACCAAGTGGCGTTGTTCTCCGCCGACGCCGCCGGCAACCTGACCGGTTACCGGCTGATCAAAGAGTTTGGCGCCACGGAAAACGGGGTTTCCCTGGGGCGCTATGTCAAGAGCGATGGCGGCACCGATTATGTGCCCATGAGCAGCCTGTCCCTGGGCACCTATGTCACCGCCCAGCATCCGCCGGAGCTGATCAGTGTGTTTCGCACCGGCGCCGGCACCAACAATCCTTATCCTTTGGTGGGGCCGATTGTCATCAGCGAAATCATGTATCATCCGTCCGACATCATCGAAGGCACCAACCGGCTCGACAACAGCCTGGACGAGTATGTGGAGCTTCGCAACATCGCCTCCACCAATGTGCCGCTCTACAACCCCCTGGAAAACACCAATCGCTGGCAGGTCAGCGGCGGCATCGAGTTCGAGTTCCCCACCGGCGCCAACCTGCCCCCGGGCGGCAGCCTGTTGCTGGTCAATTTCGATCCCGCGACCAACGCCGCGCAATTGGCCGCCTTTCGCGCCGTCTATGGCTTGGGCCCCGAGACGCCCCTCTACGGCCCTTACAAAGGCAAACTGGCCAATAGTGTTATGACCATCGAGCTGAACAAGCCCGATTGGGTGCAGAAACCGCCGCATCCCGATGCCGGCTATGTCCCGCGCATCCTAGTGGAAAAAGTCAAATACGAGGACACCGCCCCGTGGCCCACCAATGGTGTGGACGGCGGCGGCTATTCATTGCACCGGCTTAGCCTGAGCGGTTACGGCAATGACCAAACCAATTGGTTCGGGGCGGTCCCCACGCCGGGGGCCGCCGACTTCCCACCCGCCATTCAATCGCCCCCTCAAGGACAGGCCGCGGGCTTGGGCGGCACGGTGGTTTTAAGCGTGGGCGCGACCGGCACCGGTCCGTTGAGTTATCAGTGGCAGCGGAACGGCACCAACCTGCCTGGGCAGGTTTCCTCGAATCTGACTCTCGTAGGGGTTACCGCGGCGCAGGCGGGTGATTACCGGGTGGTGGTGTCCAACCCGCTTGGCGGCGCGACCAGCGCGGTGGCGACCGTGACCATTTCCGCCGGCCCGGCGATTACCCAATCGCCCCAGAGCCAGAGCGTGATAGCCGGCGGCAACGCCCATTTCTCCGTGACCGCGTCGGGCAGCGGCGCGCTCTCCTATCAATGGCAGTTCAACACCCAGAACCTGGGCGGCCAGACTGCATCGAACCTGGTATTGGTCAACGTGCAAACCAACCAGGCGGGTGGCTACCGGGTTCTCGTCAGTGACTCGGGGGGAACCTCCACCAGCGCCGTCGCCACCCTGACCGTGGCCGGCCCGCCGAATTTGGCGCCGCCGCAGAAAAACGGCGACGGTTCCTTTGTCTTCGGATTTGGGACCACCCCCGGCTTTACTTACGCGGTGGATGGGACCACCAACCTGACCCACTGGAGCACGGTCGCCATCTATTCGAATGCCGCCGGGACAATCCAGATCACCGATCAGGGCGCCAACGGCCACAAATTCTACCGAGCCCGCATCGTATCCGCGCCGTAGGCGCGACGGCAGGCCAGGCTGCCGTTGACAAGGACCCGCAAAAGGCGCATTGTTCCAGGATAAATGAGAGGCCGCCCATGAAAAGACCCCTTCTGTTGCCGGGTTTGCTAGCCCTGCTGCTGGCCGGGAGCGCGCCAGGCGACGTTGCCTCGCGCATGAAAGAAAAAGCCCGCGGATTCCGCGAACTTGACCGGACCGGCGAAGGCCAGCCCGCCAAAGCGCCCGCACCGCCGCCGCCGCCCGCGCCGGTGGCGGCCAAGCCGGTGGCGCCGGCCTTCACCGCCGCCCACCTGGAAAGCGCCAAAAAGCTGGTGGAAACCTTGAACGCCATCAAGCCCAAAACGACCGCGACCGCCGATCAAGTGCGGGCGGTCACCCAAAGCGTGACGGGCGCGGCGCAGGCCGCGAGCAAACCCCTGCCCAACAATTTGGCGAAACTGGCGGCCGACCTCGCGTCCGCCTGGCCCTATCAAAAGCTGGACGCGCGGGAAAAAGAGCAATTGGCCAAAAACATCGTGGCGCTGCTCAACGGCCCGGCCGCCTGCGCCGGCGACCCGCAAAAGGCCCTGCAAGGCTCCGAGGTCATTCTGAAATACAGCGGGCTGCCCGCCGCCGAGGCCCAAAAAATCATGGCCTCGCTCAAGGCCGCCGCCGCCCAGGTTTCACCCTGATCCAGCGCCCCCCAATCACCCAAACAAACCATGACCATGACCATGACCCATGACGAAAGCGCGGTAATGCTCAAGACGCGCGAACTCTGTGAAACCCTGGTCGCGGACCCCGGCTTCTCGAGCATCCGGGACCGCATCGGCGCCTTTCTGGCGGACGAGGCCGCGCGCGACCTCTACGACCGGGTCAACAGCCTGGGCCAGGCCTTGCAGCAAAAGCAAAGGGCCGGCCACGAGCTGAGCGACGCCGAAATCGCCGATTTCGAAGGGCAGCGCGCGAACTTGCTGGGCAATCCGGCGGCTCGTGGGTTCCTGGACGCCCAAGAGGAAATGCAGGAAGTCCGGCAGGCCGTGCTGATGCACGTCATGAAAACCTTTGAACTGGGGCGCGTGCCGGAGGCGGGGGATTTCCATAGTTGCGGCGCGGGCTGCAGCTGTGGTTAGCGCCGTCATGGCGAACAGGTATTACGCCGCCGGCCCGGACCGGGCCGCCAAAGTGGATGCCTTGTTCGGCCGGATCGCGTCCCGCTACGACCTGCTCAACGACCTGCAAAGCCTCGGGCTGCACCGCCTGTGGAAACGGCGCCTGGCCCGCCTGGCCCGTTTGCGGCCGGGTGACCGCGCCTTGGATCTTTGCTGCGGCACCGGGGATGTGGCCGCCGAGCTGGCCCGCTCCGGCGCGGCGGTGATCGGCTTGGATTTCAGCGCGCCCATGCTGGCGGTCGCCCGCCAAAGGCAGGCCAAAACGCCGCGCGGCGTGGTTTTCGTTCAGGGCGACGCTCTCCATCTCGCTTTTGCCGACGCGCAGTTTGACGCGGTGACCATCAGTTACGGGCTGCGGAATCTGGCGAGCCTGGAGGGCGGGCTGCGCGAGATGTGGCGGGTGGCCAAGCCGGGGGGGCGCCTGTTGGCGCTGGATTTCGGCCAGCCGCCCAACGCCGTGTGGCGCTGGTTTTATTTTCAATACCTTCGCCTGGCGGTGCCGCTGGTGGGCCGGGTTTTTCATGGCGACGCCGCCGCTTACGCCTACATCCTCGAATCTTTGCGGCATTACCCGGGGCAAACGGGCGTGGCCGAAATCATGCGCGCTCTGGGCGGCGAGGGCCTCCGCGTCATTAACCTGCTGGGCGGCGCGATGAGCATCAACCTCGCCCTCAAACCCGGCACGGCCTACTGATGAGTGCGGGGGATCAACGACGCACGCCCCCCTCACCCTGCCTTCTCCTCCCCCCGAGGGGGGAGAGGGAGAACGTCGCCCACGGTGACCAATGGTGTATTGCTTCCCGGAGACCATACAGTAAAAAACCGCCGGCGAGGTTTGCCGAACCAAAAGCCCCGGCCTCATTGACACCCCGCTTCCGCAGGTGGAATTTTTCGTGTTCAGGGGGGCCTTCCGGTGCTAAATTCATAAAGGCCGGACGCGATTGGCAATCAGTCGGCCACCACGACGGATGCGATTGATTCAAACCATTGCCGCGCTGGGGTGCGGCTGGGGATTGCTCTCCCTTCACGGGGCGGAGAGCGATGGCCCGTTGGCGCCCGGCGACTTGGTCTGGCTGGCCAACGGCGAGCGTTTGCGGGGCGAGCTGGTGTCGTTTGACCGGGACAAGGGGATTCTCTGGCGGCACCCGGGCATCGAGCCGGCGCTGCCTTTCGACCTGACCAACCTGGTGAAAATCCGGCTGGCAGCCCGGCCGCAGCCGGCGGCGGCGGCGGCGAATTTATGCCTGGTGCGCCTGGCCAACCAGGACGAGCTGGAGGGCAACCTGGCTGGTTTTGACGCCACGAATGTGACTCTGGAAACGTGGTATGCCGGCCTCCTGCGGCTGCCGCGCGAGGCGGTGGAAAGCATTCAGCCGCTAATTGAGAATCCCAAAATTGTCTATCGCGGTCCGACCAGCCTGGAAGGCTGGACGCTGGGCGAGTCGGTGGTGCCGGGGGTCGAATCCAACGCCTGGAGCTACGCCGACGGGGCGCTGGTGGCGCGGGCCAGCGGCGCCATCGCGCGCGACCTCAAGCTGCCCGACCTCGCGAGCATAGACTTTGACCTGGCTTGGAGCGCCTATCTTCACATCGCCATCGCGCTGTATGCCGATTCGCTGCAACCCATAAACCTCTCGACCAAGGACGAGGCCCCGGAGTTCGGCGGCTTTTACAGCCTGCAGTTGAACGCCAACATCGCCAATATCCTGCCGGTCAAGAAAGGGATGCCGCTCAACTCGCTCGGTCTGGCGTTTGTGCCCGGCATGGAGGCCAAGACCGCCGCGCACATCACGGTGCGCTGCCACAAGCCGGAGCGGACCGTTTACCTTTACATAGACGGCCAACTGGTGAAGCAATGGCGCGATGCCAACGACACCCTCGGCAGCGGGACCGCCATCCGCTTCGTCAACCAGGGGCCGAATCCCCTGCGCGTCAGCAACCTGGTCATCGCCGAATGGGACGGGCGGATGGACCTGCAAACCAACGTGGCGGCCCAGGCCGCCAGCGACGTCGTGCGCCTGCTCAATCGCGACGCCGTCAGCGGTCAAATCCAGGAGATCCGGGAGGGGCGGGTCTTCGTGCAAACCCCCTTCGGGCCGGTGACCGTGCCGCTGGAGCGGGTCGAGCAGATTCACCTGGCCAGGTCCGCCGCGCGTCCGGCGGCGCCGATCGCGGCGCCGGTGCAGGCCGCGTTTGCCCGGCGCGGACGCCTGACTTTGCAGCTCGAGGGCTGGGAGGAGGGCCGGCTGGTGGCCAGCCACCCCTTGCTGGGCCGCGCCCGCTTTTCCCTCGCCGCCTTCCGCAGCCTCGAGTGGAAGCGTTGAGCCGCGGCTGGCGGCAAACGGCGCAAAACTGTTCAAGGCCACCCATGTGCAAATTTCTCCTGAGGCACAGTCGCTGGCTGGCATGGTGTGCGCGAGCCTTGGGAAGCCATTTGCCGAGGAGGCATGCGGTTTGGCCGCCCGCCACAAGCGCGGTGGGCCACTCGTTTGTCCCCAGCATGAGACCGCAACACTTGCGCAACGATTTCAGTGTGAAAATCCTCCCACCGAGTCAATTCACCAGATCTTAGCGCAATATTTTTCTGAAAAGCGCCTTTCAATCATTTCGGGCGGCGCCGGCCAGGACCAGTTCCGGCTGGGGGTTAGCCTGGTATTCGGCGGAACTCAACACTGCATTTCGCGCGGTTTGCCAAGCCCGCGTCAGGCCGGTTTCCTGGGCGAGCGCGGCGAAATTCAGGCGTTGCAGCAAATCCACCGTGACGGGCCGCTTGGAATCGCCAAAGGTCAGGGAGGCGATGAATCGCTGACACGGCGGGGAATTAAGCAGGTTCGCCACCACCTTGGCCTCGTTTTCCGAGGCAAACGGCAGGAAATAGCAGGTGTCGTCGAGCATCACTGGCCGGTTGTCCACCGGACCCAGGAGCACAAAGCGCGGCGGGAGATGCAAGCCGGACACGGCAACCTTCCAGGGCGCAAAAGCATAATCGCCGACGCCGAAGATCGCAAAGGCGGGGCGGTTTTTGTAAATGGAGCTTTTGCGATCGGCAAAAAGGCGGCGGTGGGAATCCAAGTAACGCCAGATTTGCGGCGCTTGCCGCTCCAAGTAACCCGTGTCTTCGTTCACCCGGCGCTGGGGGACGAGCACAAAGCGCCGCGCTTCAACGCGTCCTTTGGCCAAATCGGAACATTTCAGGAGGGGAAAAACGAAATCGGATTCAAGACCGAATTCCTGGCCCAATTTGTTGCGAAAAAAGCCGGGACCGGCCGCTTCCAATTCCATGACTGAACCACAATCATGCTTGAGCCCGGACCGCCATTGATAAGGACAGAGCCCTTCCAGATGCCGTAGTTTGCGGTAGACGCGAATGTCCGCCACCAAATCCCGGCCGGCCAGGCCGAAGGTTGATCGAGGTTCGGCGGCGGTGAGTTGGTCGAAGACCGGCGCTTCCAGCGGCCCCGGCTGTCCGGTGCGGGCCAACAACAGGCAGGCATCCACCGAGGCGCCGAAGTGGCGCTTGGCATCAATGCGATAGAGGGAGGCGCTGGCGATGCGGCCATCATTTTGCCACGCAAAACGCAGCGCCTTGCGGGCGGTGGCGGTTTTACAAAGCATGGCTAGGGAGGCGTTCCGGCCGCGCACCGCCCTGATTAACTGGATCAGCATCCATTCAGAAATGTCGAAGTTGGATTTCCCGGTGCGGGCTTCAATGCCGCGCAGGCCATGGAGGTTTCGCTTGGTCGGCAAATTTGTGCCGTTGAGCATGGAGACGGCGGCATTGGTAACCCAGGGCGGATTTCCCAGGAGCAGGAGCTCCCCGCCGAGCGCAGCCAGTTCAGTTTCCCAATCATGGGCAAAAAAATCGAGGCGGCCAACGCGGGCGCGGCCCGTTGCGCCCGCCTCATTGATCGCGGCAGATGCCTGCCTTACATAATCCGGGTTTATATCCCAACCCAGCAAGCGCGCTTTGGGGAAGGTTTCGCTGGCGGCCAACAAAAAGGCGCCGACACCGCAGGTCGGTTCAACCACCACGCCCGGCTCAACCCCTTGCCGAAGCAACAGGGCGCAAACCTCGCGTGCCAGCGCCAGTGGCGTTTGGAAATCTCCGAACTCGATTTTGTCCGGCGTTTTCATGCCAATCGCAGCACGCCGCCGACTCGTCCCGCCTGCTCAATCACCCGCCCGTATTGCAGCCGCCACTGAAGGGCGTTGGAGACGGTGAGATAACCGATCATCGGGGGCGAACGAAGCACCTCTTCAGCCAGGGATTCGGCTTCGATTTCCTCAACAGGCAGCATTCGCTCCTGAAAAAAAGCCAATATATCGTCGCGATTGGCTTGGTTTTCCAGCAATTTCCTTAATCCAGAAGTGGTCTGATAATCAGCCGTCCGCTCTTTTTGCACAAAGATGGCATGCACAATGCCCAGCTTGGCGGTCCTCCGGACGGGATCATCCTTTTTTTCATAAACGAAAACGAGCAGGGAATAACCCAAGCCAAAAATTTTTTGCCGCGCGCTTTTGAACGGGCAGGAGGACTGCGGTTGGCGGATGCTGGTCACTTTGATGTCCACGCCCAATCGGGGAAAATCAATTCCCTTGGCTGAGTTGCCGCGCGAGTATCGGTAATTTTTTTGCAGCAGTGACTGGAATTTATGCTCCAAGTAAGTACCCACCGCCTTGCCATCCGTCACCCCGAACAAGGCGGGCTCGCTGTGCTCCGATTCCGTTTTGGCAAAGGCGGCGGCCTCTTTTTGCAATCGTTGGACCGTGAGCGCTTTTCTCGTCATGTTGTTTTTTGAATTATTTCAGAAGTTTCATATAATTATCCGTTGCCTTCATGCCTGGCGATAATCCTATCTCCGGGGCGCCAAGTCAAACGTGGATCGGTTGTTTTTTCCTCCATGCGGCGGGGGCGGTTAAATGAAAAATTGGATTCTTAAAGTTATGGAAATTCTTAATGCTCACTCCCGCGTCACCAAGCCCTCAACACGGGATATGGAGATTCTAAACCGCGGTTCAGTCCCGACTGCCCCGAGGCGGGCTCATGCCGCCACATCTCCAATTTCCGCCGTGACCGGGCCCGGCACAGATTCCCCATGTTTCTCTCAACTGCGCCGGCATCCCTGGATGGGGTTCTGGATGTTGGTGATGGCTTCCCAACGGTGCCTCCCGCCTTTCGGCTGGCTTATCTTGGGCGGTCAGCGTATCGTCAGCCCAACGAAATTCGCGCCATGAAAAGAATTCTTCTGTTAGCCTTAAGCCTGCCTCTCTTGTCCGGCGGCTTGCTTGCCGCGGACGACCTCGCGGCGAAATTCGCCACGCCGCCGCCTGCGGCGCGGCCATGGGTTTATTGGTTCTGGATCAACGGCAACATCAGCAAAACCGGCATCACGGCGGACCTGGAAGCGATGAAGCGCGTCGGCATCGGCGGGGTGCTCTGGATGGAAGTCAGCGGCATGGCGTGGGCGCCGGACGGACCGGTGACGCCGGCCAGTCCGCAATGGCATGAATGCCTGCAGTGGGCGGTGCGCGAGTGCGAGCGGCTCGGCCTGGAGTTTGATCTCACGCTTGATTTCGGCTACGGCAGCGGCGGGCCGCACATCACCCCCGAACTCTCCATGCAGAAACTTTACTGGAGCGAGATGGAGATCGAGGGCGGGCAAAAGGTTGACACGGCGCTGCCGAAACCTGTGGTCGAGAAAAAGCTCTCAGCCTGGCTTCGGCCCGGGGCGGCGCTCAGCCCGAAAGTCGTCGAACAGATTGAGAAGACCGATTCCTATCGGGACGTGGCGGTGGTGGCGATTCCCGCGCCAGCGTCCCCGCAGGCTCGCGCCTTTCGCATTCCGGAAATCGAGCGAAAAGATGGAACCGGTTTCGGACTTCCGCGCAACCTGAAAGCCGTCACTCCGCCGCCTGGTTCCCTCACGCCCAAGGAGCAGGTGGTGGATTTGACGGGCCGCCTCGGAGCGGATGGGCGGCTGACGTGGGACGCGCCGCCAGGCAAATGGCTGGTGCTTCGCTGCGGCCACGCCTCGAATTTCAAAATGACCCGGCCCTGTCCGCAATTGGCGGTTGGCCTGGAATGCGACCGGCTGGCCAAGGAGGGCATCGAGACGCACTACGATGGATTTTTAAAGAAGATTTTCACCGACGCCGGCCCGGCGGCGGGCAAGGCGCTGAACTACGTTCACATTGATAGCTGGGAAGCGGGCGGACAGAACTGGACGGCCACGTTCCCCGCCGAATTTCGCGCCCGGCGCGGCTACGATCTTCGTCCTTGGCTGCCGGTGCTCTCCGGGCGCGTGATCGAAAGCGTGGAGTTGAGCGAAAGGTTCCTTTGGGACATGCGAAACACCGTAAGCGAGATGATCCGCGACAACTACGCCCGCCGGCTGCGGGAACTGGCGCAGTCGCACCGCATCAAACTCTCCATCGAGGCTTACGGCCACCTGTGCATTGACAACCTCGAGTATGCCGGAGTCAGCGACCTGCCGATCAGCGAGTTCTGGGCGCGGGGCGACCGGCCGTTTCCTGATTTGCTGGCCGGGCGCGGCGGCTATGCGACGTCCAGCAAGGCCATGGCGAGCGCGGCGCACACCTACGGCCGGCCGATCATTGGCGCGGAAGCGTTCACCTCAGACCGCGGCTGGCGCGACCATCCGTTTCTGCTCAAAGCGATGGGGGATTGGGCGTTCTGCCAGGGTGTCAACCGCATGATCTTCCATCTTTACGCGCACCAGCCCTACGACCACATGGTCCCGGGGCTGACACACCGGAAATGGGGCGAGCACATCCACCGGTTCAACACGTGGTGGAATTTCAGCGGGCCGTGGATGGATTATCTGGCGCGCTGCCAGCATCTGCTTCAGCAAGGGCAGTTCGTCGCCGATGTCGTTTTCTGCTTCGGCGAGGGCGCCCCCCTCAATGTGGACGACATGACACTGGCGATGCCGCCGGGCTACGACCTCGATTTCTGTTCCGCGGAGATGGTGTGGCAAATGAGCGTCAAGGACGGCCGGGTGGTCCTGCCGTCGGGAGCGAGCTACCACTACCTGCGGTTGCCCGACACCGACCGGATGACGCTGCCGCTGGCGCGCAAGGTCAAGGAGCTGGCGGAAGCCGGCGCCCGCGTCATCGGCGGCCCGCGGCCCAAAGGCACGCCCGGCTTGACCGATTATCAGCGCGCCGACGCGGAACTCGAACAGATCGCGGCCGCGTTGTGGGACAACAACCGCCTGGTGGCCGGCAATACCCTGGCAGAGGTGTTCGCGCAGGATAAACTCCCGCCGGATTTCGAGGGCCAGGGGTGGCGATACCTTCACCGACGCGATGGCGACACGGACATTTACTTCGTCGCCAGCGACCGGCCGGAGCGTGTCGCGGTGGCCTGCTCGTTCCGCGTTGCCGGCAAACGCCCCGCGCTTTGGCAGCCTGAAACCGGACGGATCACGCCAGTGTCCGTATTTGAGGAGGCCGGCGGGTTGACGCGCATCCCGTTGCTGCTGGAGCCATGCGGGTCGGTGTTTGTTGTGTTTCGTCCCGGCGCCGCGGCGGCGGACCGCGTGGTTTCCGTCACGCTCAATGGTGAGGAATGGCTGCGATCCAACGAGCCGGCGCCAAAACCCGCCACGGCGGTCAACGCCACGAACACCTTCACCATGGTGGCGTGGGCCAATCCCTCTGCCGACACCGCGCTGCCGCGGGAAACCATCGCCGGCTCCGCCGCCCGCCTGCCGCGCAACGACGCCGTGTATCCGCCGCCCGGCCACGAAGTCTGGGGCAACGCCGACGCCGGCGCGGGTTTTGCTGTCGGCCGCAACGGCGTCGGCGTTCATGAGCACGGCGCGTCCTACTTTTCGACTTCGCTGGCTTATGCGGCGCCGCTGACCAACTGGGTCCACGTGGCGGTTGTCTATCGCGAGGCCACGCCGGCGCTCTATCTCGAGGGAAAGCTGGTCCGCACGGGATTGAAGAGCCCGCGCACGGTTCACCCCGGCGTAGGCGTCGCCCACCAGCGCCAAGTTTCTCCGTTTGTCGGCGAATTGTCGGGCCTGCGAGTGTTTGATCGCGCGCTGGCCGAACCTGAAATCGCCGCCCTGGCGAAAAGCCCGCCAACCGCCAGCGCCAAGGAGGCCCTCGGCGCTTTCGATTTCGGGCGCAACCTGGTCTGGCAATCAGGCAACTACGCAATCAAGACAGCGAACGGCCAGACGCGCCGGTTCAGCGTCGCCTTGCCGCCGCCGCGAACAATTGCCGGCGCCTGGGAGGTTTCCTTTGATCCGAAATGGGGCGGCCCCGCCAAACCGGTGCGGTTCGAAAACCTCACCGACTGGAGCCAGCATGCCGACACCGCCATCCGCTACTATTCCGGCACGGCAGCCTATCGCACGACGTTCCCGAGCCCCGCGGCAGCGGACGCGAGCCACCGCCTCTTCCTTGACCTCGGCGCCGTTGAAGTAATGGCCCGCGTGAAGCTCAACGGCAAAGATTGCGGCATCGCCTGGAAGCCGCCCTACCTTGTGGACATCACCGACGCCGTCCGCGCCGGCGACAACGAACTCGAAATCTCGGTCGTCAATCTCTGGATCAACCGCATGATCGGCGACGAACAGCTTCCCCTGGACGCAAAATGGAAGGACTTCGAGACGCTGCTGGAATGGCCCGAATGGTTTAACAACGGAACTCCGCGCCCCTCCGGTCGCCACACGTTCTCGAGCTGCCGGCATTACACAAAAGATTCGCCCCTGGTTCCCTCCGGCCTGCTGGGGCCGGTTGCCATCCTGACCGCGCGGACGATCGAATGAGCGCCGGTCCCGCAGCCTAGGTGAAGTTGGGCGTCAATGAGACGCTCGACCGGCACAGCGAATTGAACCTAGATTCCGCAGTAGGAAGAGAGCGGGGCAGTCGTAAACCACGGATGAAGAACGATGAACACCGATGCTGAAGCAGCAATGGCCTTCACCCGCCAGGTGCAAGCCTCTGCTTTGGCAAATCTTTGGTATCCGTGTCCATCCGTGTTTATCCGTGGTTGAACTGCGGTTTTTTGGTTTAAAATGCCCGCCGGCGTTGAACCATGGCATGGGCGTCCTATCGAAGGAATTCGCCATCCACCCGCTTCCCCTCCGGCCCCGCCGGGAGGTGTCCATTCCGAACGTCGCGCGCCGGGAAGTCGTCGGCGTGATAGGAGCTGCGAACGAGGGGGGCGCTGGCGACGTGGATGAAGCCCAGGCGTTTGGCCAGGCGGCCATAGCGAGCGAAGCGCTCGGGGGAAATGAAATCGCTCACCGGCAGATGCGCCGGTGTCGGCTGGAGATATTGCCCCAGCGTGAGCACGTCGCAGCCGGCTTGGCGCAAATCGCGGAGCGCTTCCGCCAACTCCTCTTCGGTTTCGCCCAATCCCAGCATCAGGCCGGATTTGGTGAACAGGGACGGGCCGCCGCGATCCCTGGCTTTGCGCAGGACGCTCAGGGAGCGGTCGTAGGTGGCGCGGTGCCGCACCACGGGGGTCAGGCGCCGCACGGTTTCCAGGTTGTGATTAAAAATTTCCGGCCGGGCTTCCAGCACGGTGTTCAGGGCCTCGTCCCGGTCCTGAAAGTCCGGCACCAGGACCTCGACCACCACGCCCGGGCTGGCCGCCCTCACCGCCTCGATGGTCCGGCGAAAATGCCCTGCCCCGCCGTCGGGCAAATCGTCGCGGGCCACCGCCGTGATGACGACATGGCGCAAGCCGAGGCGGGCGGCGGCCTCGGCCACGCGCGCGGGCTCGTCGGGCTGAAGCGGCAGCGGCTTGGCGGTGTTGACCGCGCAGAAACCGCAGGCCCGCGTGCAGCGGTCGCCGGCAATCATGAAAGTAGCCGTGCCCTTGCTCCAGCATTCCCACTGGTTCGGGCAGCGGGCGCTCTCGCAAACGGTGTGCAGCCGCTCCCGGGCCAGCAGGTGGCGGGTGCGGGCGAACTCGGGCGATTGAGGCAGCTTCAGGCGCAGCCACTCCGGCAGGCGCGCCCGCCCGGCGGGCGTCACAGGTTTTTCGGCGACATTCATCGGTTCGCTTGGCTCCGGTCCCCGGCTTAATGATTAGCGCGAATTACTCCGCGCGCAACACGGGCAGATACTTCAGGCAGACCGCGCCGACGTCGAAGCTCTGGCCGGTGGGCGAGAGGCGGCCGTTGGCGGGATCAATTTTGAAGACCGCCAGGTTGGCGGAGGCCTGGTTGCCGGCGATCAGCCAGCGGCCCGTCGGGTCAATCGCGAAGTTGCGCGGGCTTTTGCCGCCGCTGGACTGGTGCTGCACCAGGGAAAGCTTGCCGGTCTGTTCGTCCACCGCGTAAACCACCAGGCTGTCGTGCCCCCGATTCGAGCCATAGACGAATTTGCCGCTGGGATGGACTTCGACCTCGGCGGTGGTGTTTTTGCCGGTGAAATCCGGCGGCAGCGTGGGCCACTCGCCGATGGCGGTCAGCGCGCCGTTGTAGTCGTCCACCGCATAGGCGGTCATGGTGTTGCCCAGTTCGTTGATCACGTAGGCAAACCGTCCGTTGGGATGAAAGGCCAAGTGACGGGGGCCCGCGCCGGGCTTGGCGGCCGCAAATCCGGGCTGGTTGGGGCTCAGAACCCCTTTGACGGGATCAAGGCGATAGATGAGGATTTTATCCAACCCGAGATCGCAGACATAGGCGAAACGGTTATTGGGGTCCACGTCAATCCAATGGGCGTGCGGACCTTTCTGGCGCTGGGGATTGACGCTCGATCCCTGGTGCTGGATGAACGCGGTGGCCTCGCCCAAGGCGCCGTCCTCCCTGATCGGCAGCGCGGCGATGCTGCCGCCGCCGTAATTGGCCACCAGCACGCACCGCCCGCTTTTGTCCACCGACAAATGGCACGGCCCGTTGCCGCCGGTGCTTTGCTGGTTCAACTGCGTCAGCCCGCCGCCACGTGGGTCAATCTTGAAAGCGGTGACCCCGCCGCCCTTTGCGCCGCCCACTTCGCTGATGGAATAAAGAAACGGCTGTTTGGGGTGAAGGGCGAGAAAGGTGGGATTGGTGATCTCCGCCGTCAGGCCCAGCGGGGTGAGCGCGCCGGTGGCCGCTTCCAGCCTGAACAGATGTATCCCCTTGCTCTGGGGCCCGGTGTAGGTTCCGGCATAAACGAAAAACGCGGCGGCCGATTCCGCCCCCGCCAGCGGCTGGTTTGACATCATAAAGCCGAGAATTGCGCCAAGGGCCGCGTTGGCGGCCCTCCCGTTGCCCAACAATTTCATGCGCCAATCAAACATCGCCGGCGAACGGGATGCAAGCCCGCAGGATTCCCAGGGAAGGAACGGTTGGCGGTGGTGCAAGGTCCGGGCAATAAGGCGGGCGCGACTCCACACGCCCCGTCCGAACGCCGCGAGGTCTTGGAGTGCGGTAGTCCTCTACCGCTTTGCCACCGGCGCTCGGGAGCGGACGAAGGCTGGGGGATTTATTGCGGGCGTTTGGTGAATCGAAAGCGGCAGGGGGCT
>Ga0101944_10001034_pt1 | contig 65647 bp, 43 predicted proteins | sample DewCreD2012metaG_FD_75245 | JGI IMG/M metagenome (GOLD analysis project Ga0101944, IMG submission 75245) | Hot spring sediment bacterial and archeal communities from British Columbia, Canada, to study Microbial Dark Matter (Phase II) - Dewar... ... | reverse complement strand
TCTGGATTTTGTTGAAACCCTGCTCCACGTGGACGCGGCGGAGATCGTCCTGCGCGAACTGAACGGCCAGAAACTGGCCACAGTGGCCGCCAGCCATACTCCTCCCGATCCCCCGGTATCCGGGTTGTGCCTGGGCGAGGGATTGGCGCGCGCGGCGATGGAGTCAAGCGAGCTTCTGTGCGTGCCGGATCTCGCCACGGATGCGCGTGACGCTCTGGGATCCCTCTGCAGCGCGGGGTACAGCTCTTCGCTTTGCGCTCCCATCCTTATCGGTGACAATCCGGCGGGCGCTCTCCTGGCACTCACCGTGCAGCCCCGGACGTTCACCATCGGGGATATGGAGTTGCTCTGGGAGATCGCGAAAGCTGTGGCGGAAGGACTGATGGCTCGCGGGCCGGGCTGGGTCATCGTGCCGCGGGAGCCACGGGACGGCGAGGCCGAGGCGGCAGAGCAGAGGCTGGGGGATCTCCGGTTCTTCAACGAGCTGAGTGATGCCATTATCAGCTCCACGACTCTGACCGAGCTGGCGGAGTCCGCCCTGCGCATCAGTATGCGAGGTGTTGAAGCGGGCATCGGGTCTCTGATGCTCTTCGATCCCCGGACGCGGCGGCTTACCATCGCGGCGGCGCGTGGGCTGCCGCAGAATCTGGTGAAGACCATGAGCCAGGCGATCGGGGAGGGGATCGCCGGGTGGGTGGCCCAGCATCAGAAGCCCCTCCTGCTCCACAGCGTGGAGGATGACATGCGCTTCCAGGCGCTGCATCCCCGGCGTGAGATCTCCTCCGCCCTCAGCATTCCGCTGCGCACGCGGGATCGGCTGATCGGGGTGCTGAACCTTGCGCGCATCGTCGGGCAGCCGCACTTCACGGAGCGCCAGTCTCAGCTTTTGGAGACCGTGGCCAATCATCTGGCCATCGCCATTGAGCGGATGCGTCTGCATCAGGAGATGAAGCGCCGGTCGCTGCAGCTTTCCACGTTGATCGAGGTTGGCAAGACGGTCACGTCTATGCTGGATCTGGGTGTGGTGTCGGAGCAGATCGCCGTGCAGGCCCGGAATCTGGTGCGGGCGGCCTCCGCGTGGCTGTTCTACTATGATCCCATCAATGACCGTGTGCGGTTCGCCGCCCGGAGCGGCGGGGATCCGGCGGCCTCCGAGGCCCGCCGCCAGCTAGCCGGAGAGCTGGCGCTTGCCGGGGCCAGACTGAACCGGCTGGTCCGGGGACGGGAGCTCCGTCAGGACCCCGGCCGCACACTGGTGGAGAGCCTGGAGGCCGGCGAGTGGTACGCGGTGCCCTTCCGCCACCGGGGACACAGAGTGGCGGTGGCCGTTATCGAGCCGCGTCCCGATCAGCCGCCCGACCCCGATTCGGACGAGCTGCTGGAGCAGTTCGGAAGCCTGGCCGGGGTGGCCATTCAGAACGCCCGCACGTACAACCGCCAGCGGGCCATTGCGTCGGTGATGCAGGAGTCCATGCTGAGCACCGGTCCCGTCCGGTTCGAGGGACTGGAGATCGCCCACCGGCTGATCCCGGAGCACGAAGTCGGAGGCGACTACTACGACTTCATTCCCCTGGACCGTGACCGGCTCGGCGTGGTGATGGCGGATGTTTCCGGATCCAGTGTCCGGGCGGCCGCCTACACCGTGGTGGGCAAGCACGCCCTGCGGGCTTATGCCAGGGAGTCCCTCTGTCCGGCCGAGGTGCTTCATCGCCTCAATCAGATGTTGTGCGCAGAGGCCGACGCGGAGATGTTCATCAGCGTCTTTTACGGGGTGTTCGACCTGTCACGGGGCGTGTTGTCGTATGCGCTGGCGGGTCACGAGCCTCCCGTGCTGCTGCGCGGCGAGACCGGACGGACTGAACTCCTCCGGGCGAATGGCCTTCTGCTGGGCGTTCAGGAGAACGCGCAGTTCGAGCTCAAAGAGCGGCGCTTCGTGCCGGGTGACACGCTGGTGTTATATACGGACGGCCTCACGGAGGGCCGCTACCGGCGGAAGCCATTCGGGATCGAGCGCGTCCGGGAGTTCCTGAGAAACAACCGCGACCGCACGGCGCAAGAACTGCTGGACGGAATCGTCACAGCGAGGATGCGCTACACCGAAAACCGGATGACGGACGACACCTCTATCGTCATCATCCGGGCACGGCCGCGCTAGTCCGCCTGAGAATCCTGGCGCTTCTGGAACGCCTCGCGCGCCTGCTCCAGTTGCCGGCGCACGGCAGCGGGTGCGCATCCCCCTGTGTGGTTTCTGGAATGCAGGCTGACGGTGGTTTTCAGCGACTCCGTGGCGTCTGCTCCCAGCGCGTGATGAGCCTGCGCAAGCTCTTCCGGGGAAAGCGAATCCAGCCGCCGCCCCTGGTCCAGGCAGCTGCGCACCAGATTCCCCACCACCTCATGCGCTTCCCGGAAAGGCACCCCCCTGCGGACCAGATATTCGGCCAGATCCGTGGCGGTGGCGAAGCCGTCGTCGGCCGCCTTGGCCATGCGGTCTGTGCAAAACTCGCTTGCCGCCAGCAGCCTTTCCATCGCCTTCAGGCAGGCGAGCGTGTTGTCCACGGCATCGAAGAGCGGCGGCTTATCCTCCTGCAGGTCCCGCATATAGGTCAGCGGCAACCCCTTCAGGATTGTCAACAGGGCAACCAGCGCTCCGTGGACCCGCCCGGTCTTGGCGCGCGTCAGCTCCGCCACATCCGGGTTCTTTTTCTGCGGCATGATTGACGATCCGGTAGCCACGGAGTCGTCCAGTTCCAGGAAGCCGAACTCGGCGCTGGACCATATGACCGCCTCCTCGGCCAGCCGCGAGAGGTGGGTCATCACCATGGAGCAGATGAACGCCAGTTCCAGCGCGAAGTCGCGGTCGCTGACCGCGTCCATGGAGTTGGGGATAGGAGCTTCGAACCCGAGCTCCCGGGCGGTCATCTCACGGTCCACCGGCAGAGAGGTCCCGGCCATGGCCGCTGCGCCCAGAGGGCAAAAATTGCTCCGGCTGCGCCAGTCCTGCAGACGGCTGCGGTCGCGATCCAGCATCCAGAAGTACGCCAGGAGGTGATGTCCCAGCGTCACCGGCTGAGCGCGCTGCAGATGGGTGTATCCGGGCAGAAGGGTCTCGACGTGCTCCTCGGCTAGGGTTAGCAGCGTGGCCTGGAGCCCGGCGATGGACTCATCCAGCCGGCGGGCTGCGTCGCGGCACCAGAGCCGCAGGTCCAGCGCCACCTGATCATTCCGGCTGCGGGCCGTATGCAACCTGCCGGCGGCCGGGCCGATGCGCTCATACAGCCGCCGCTCCACCAGCATGTGGATGTCCTCGCAGGCCGGATCCAGTTCCACCTTTCCGGCGCGGAAATCCGCCGCAAGCTCCTCAAGCCCTTTGATGATAGTCCGCGCATCCTCTTCCGGGATGATTCCGCAGGCGGCCAGCATCCGGGCGTGAGCGATGCTGCCCCGGATGTCCGCATCCGCCAGCCGGCTGTCCACGTGAATGGAGGCGGTGAACTCCTCCACTACCGGATCCGTCTGCTTCTGAAACCGGCCGGCCCAGGCCTTCTTCGCCACGTCCGAGACTCTCCCGTCAGGCTCCCTGATTGTTGGAACGGCGCACCAGATGATACATTCGTGCCTGCAGGCCGTGGACCTTTACCATCCCCTCCATCTCCCTCTGATCGAAGGTCTTGGAGTCGAAGGATGCAAGATCCTCGGAATACAGAGCAAACGGGCTGCGGCGGCCGGTCACGGTGCAGCTTCCCCGGTAAAGGCGGACCATCACCTCACCGGTCACGCGGGCGTTCACGCGCTCGATAAACGCTTCCAGATCCTCCTTCAGAGGATCATACCAGAGGCCTTCATAGGCCAGGTCCGCCCACGTCCGGTCCACGGATTGCTTGAAGGCCAGCTCCCGGCGGGTGGCCACCAGCGCCTCCAGCGCCCGATGCGCCGTGACAAGCACCACCGCCGCCGGACACTCATAGTTCTCGCGAACCTTCAGTCCCAGCATCCGGTCTTCCATGATGTCTATGCGGCCGACGCCGTTCTCACCGGCCAGCTTGTGCACGGTCCGGATCAGCTCCAGCGGACCCATCCGGTCCCCGTCCAGCGACACGGGCACGCCGTTCTCGAATCCGATGACGATATCCGTCGGCTCATCGGGGGCGTCCTGCGGGTTGACCGTCCACTGGAAGATCTCCTCGGGAGGGGGGAAGTCCGGCTCCTCCAGCCGCCCGCCCTCGATGGAGCGGCCCCAGAGATTCTCGTCAATGCTCCAGATCTTCTCCACGGACTGCGAGATGGGGACGCCTTTCTGTCGGGCGTATTCGATCTCCTCGCTCCGGGTCAGATTCTTCTCCCGCATAGGAGCGATGATGTCCATCTCCGGCGCAAGGGTGCGCATGACGAACTCGATGCGGAACTGATCGTTCCCCTTCCCGGTGCATCCGTGGCAGAATGCCTGCGCCGATATCTTCTTTGCCACCTCCACCGCCTTCTCGGCGATGAGCGGCCGGGCGATGGCGGTGCTGAGGGGGTACCCTTCATAGTCGCCGTTGGCCTTCACGGCGCGGAAGCAGTAGTCGCGTGCGAACTCCTCCTTGGCGTCCACCGTGTAGTGCTCGGTGCCCAGCGCGCGTGCCTTCTCCTCCGCCGTGCGGATGTCCTCCGCCGGCTGACCGACGTCTACGGTCACCGTGACGACGCGATCGAACCCGTAGTTCTCCCGCATCATCGGAATGCACACGGAGGTGTCCAGACCTCCCGAATAAACCAGAACGACTGTCTTCAACGCTGTCTCCTGAATTGCTCGTTTCTCGATTTCCTGCCGTTTGCGGGCTACAGAAGGAACGAAAGAAGCCCCATCTGCGCGTGGAGGCGGTTCTCCGCCTGGTCGAAGACCACGGATTGCGGCCCGTCAATGACCTCCGCGGCGATCTCTTCTCCCCGGTGGGCCGGCAGACAGTGCATGACGATGGCGTCCGGCTTTGCTAGCTTCATCAGTTCCGCCGTCACGCACCAGCCACGGAAAGCCTGAAGGCGCGCCTCGCGCTCCTCCTCCTGGCCCATGCTGGTCCACACGTCCGTATATACGACATCCGCGTCCCGGACCGCCTCCTGCGGGTCGTTTGTCACCTGGATTCTTGCGCCGGTTTTCGCTGCGATTGAAAGCGCTTCCTGAAGGACTTCCTCATCCGGGCCATATCCACCGGGCCGGGCAAGGGTCATGCTCATCCCTACGCTTGCGCTGATCACCAGCAGACTGTTCGCCACGTTGTTACCGTCGCCGACGAAGGCCAGTTTGATGCCGGAGAAGTCCGGTTCTTCGGTGGTCCCGCAGCGGTGCTCGGCGATGGTCAGCAGATCGGCCAGCGCCTGGCACGGATGCTCCAGGTCGGAAAGGGCGTTCACCACGGGGATGCTGCCGCTCTTCGCCAGCCTGACTACGGTCTCGTGTGCAAACGTGCGGGCCGCAATGCCGTCCACCCATCGGGACAGGCTGCGCGAGACATCCTCAACCGATTCCCGCTTTCCCAGCTGAATATCCGCCGGGGCAAGGTAGATGCTGCGTCCGCCCAGACGCGTCATGGCAACCTCGAAGGTCACCCGGGTGCGCAGGCTAGGCTTCTCGAAAATGAGCGCCAGGGTCTTTCCTTCCAGTATGGGCGTCAGGCGGCCTTCCGCGGAAGCCCGCTTAAGTCTGCCGCCCTGAAGCAGGACGGTGCGGATCTCGCTCTCGGACAGGTCCGATATCTTCAGCAGACTGCGCCCTTTCAAAAGAGACTGGGCACTCTGAATGGCATCTGAGGTATGCAACAGGCTATGCTCCGATCCTCGCGAATGCCTTCTTCAGCAGCTCCAAGCATTCGCTGATATGGTCTTCGCCGATGATGAGCGGCGGCAGGAATCTCAAAACGTCGGTGCCGATGGCGTTGATCAGCAACCCTTCTTCGAAGGCGGCGCTCAGAACGTCGCGAGCGACGGGTTGCTCCAGGACCATGGCCAGCATCAGGCCTTTGCCGCGCACCTCACGGACTCCGCAAGGCGCATTCAGGCTGCGCAGTCCCTCTTCCAGCAGCCTTCCCATCTTCCGGGCATTGTCCGCCAGGCCTTCCTGCTCGATCACCTCCAACGCTGCGAGGGCCGCCGCGCACGCCAGCGGTCCGCCGCCATATGTCGTGCCGTGGTCGCCTGGCTGAAAGACCTCCGCAGCGCGCCCGCGGGCCAGACAGCCTCCAATGGGGAAGCCTCCGCCCATCGCTTTGGCCACGGTCAGAATGTCCGGTGTCACACCGTAGCCTTGGAAGGCGAAAAAGGCGCCCGTCCGGCCGCATCCGGTCTGGACCTCGTCGAAGATCAGCAGAGCGTCGTGCCGGTCGGCCAGCGTGCGGGCCGCCTGCAGATACTCCGGGTCCGCCGGCCGCACGCCGCCTTCGCCCTGAATGGGTTCCAGCAGAATGGCGCAGGTGCGGCCGCTTACGGCGGCTTCCAGCGCACCGATGTCGTTCCACGGTACGATGGAGCAGTCCGGCACCAGCGGTTCATATGGTTTCTGGTACTTCTCCTGGCCTGTCAGCGACAGTGTGCCGAGAGTCCTGCCGTGGAAGGACCCTTCCGCTCCTACCAGGGCGGTCTTGTCCTCGCGGATGGATCGCCCTAGCTTCCGCGCGATCTTGATAGCCGCCTCATTCGCCTCCGCTCCGCTGTTGGCGAAAAACGCTTTCTCCATGCCGGAAAGACGGCACAGCGTCTGCGCGAGCTCGGCCTGCTGGCTGATATGGTACAGGTTGCTGACGTGGATGAGGCAGGCGGCCTGCTTCTGGATGGCCTCCACCACCCGTGGGTGGCAGTGCCCTACCGCGTTCACCGCAATGCCCGCTAAGAAGTCGAGATAGCGGCGGCCCTCGGTACTCCAGAGGTATGGTCCCTCGCCGCGCTCGAACACCACCGGGAAGCGGGCGTAGGTGGCCATAATGTGCTTCTGGTAGGCTTCCTGCGTCTCCTCAAGATTGCCTCGTGTCAGAGTCGTCTCCTGCATCTGCTGCCTCCCGCGCTAAGCCGTGATCATCGTGCCGATGCCCGTATCGGTGAAGATCTCCATCAAAAGTGCCCGCGGCCGCCGCCCGTCAATGATGTGCGCCCGCTCCACTCCTCCGCGTACCGCCGCCACGCAGGCCTCGATCTTTGGGATCATCCCCCGCGACGCCCTCCCGGATCGTACCATCTCCATCGCCTCGTCGGCGCTCATCGCAGAGATAAGGCTGTCGGGATCCTCCACATCCTGCAGAATGCCGGGCACGTCGGTCATCAGGATGAGCTTCTCGGCCTTCAAGCGGGCCGCCATCTCGCCCGCCACACTGTCCGCGTTCACATTGTATGATTCGCCGTCCGGCCCGCACGCCACCGTCGAGATGACCGGGATATACCCTCCGGCGGCCAGGGTCTCCAGGATCCCCGGATTCACCTGCCGGACTCGTCCGACAAATCCCAGGTCCACCTCAGCTTGCGCCTTGTCGGCGACGATCAGATCCGCGTCCCGTCCGGAGAGCCCCACGGCCTGGCCTCCCTGGCGGTTGATGGCGCCGACGATGCTCTTGTTGGTCTTGCCGGCCAGCACCATCTCCACGATCTCCATCGTCTCGGCGTCCGTGACGCGCAGGCCGTTCACGAAGGACGGTTCCTTGCCCAGCCGTCGCATCACCTCGCTGACCTCCGGTCCTCCCCCGTGGACCAGAACGGGACGCATTCCCACATAGTGCATCAGCACCACATCCTGGCAGACGCCTTCCTTCAGCCGCTCATCCACCATGGCGGCTCCGCCATACTTGATGACGATGGTCTTGCCGTAATAGCGCCGTATGTAGGGAAGCGCCTCGACAAGGATGCTTGCCTGCTCCTCGGTATACTGCAACGACATCCGTCTTCCGCCCCGCTCAGGTATGATACTCCGCGTTGATGCGGACATAGTCGTAGGAAAGATCGCACGTCCAGAACCGCGCCTGCCCGCTTCCCAGCCCCAGATTCAGCTCGATGTCCACCCTGGCAGGTTCCAGCAAGCTCTGGCGCTCCTCCCCGGAAAGGACCTGCGGCTCGCCGCTGCGGACGATCTGCCGCCCGTTGATGCTCAGCGACATTTTCTCCTGTTCCACCGCTGCTCCGGAGCGGCCGGCGGCGGCCAGGATGCGCCCCCAGTTCGGATCCCGGCCGAACAGAGCGGTCTTGACCAGGGGGGAGTTGGCGATCGTCCGGGCGGCCAGCTTGGCGTCGCCATCTGTCCGCGCTCCCGTCACGCGGATCTCCACCAGCTTGGTCGCGCCTTCGCCGTCCGCCGCAATGGCCATCGCCATCTGGCGGCACATCCAGAAAAGGGTCTCACGCAGTGCTGGCCAGTCCTCCGGGGAGGGCTCTACACCGCTCGCTCCGTTCGCGAAGACCAGCACCATGTCGTTGGTGCTGGAATCTCCATCCACAGTCACACAGTTGAAGGACTGCTCCACCGCCTCGCGCAGAAGCTCCTGCAGTTGCCCCGCCGGGATGACCGCGTCCGTCGTGGCGAAGCAGAACATAGTGGCCAGGTCCGGCTGGATCATGCCGCTGCCTTTCGCGGCCATCCCGATTCGGACCGTTCCTCGGGAGAGATCCAGCTCGCAGGCGATCTCTTTGGGCACGGTGTCCGTGGTCATAATGGCGCGGGCGAAATCCGGACCAGCGGCCTCCGAGAGCCTCCCGGCCGCTTCGGGAATCCCGGTGCGCAGCAGGTCCATCGGCAATCTCTGGCCGATGACTCCCGTGGATGCGCCGCACACCAGTTCCTCGGGGAGCCCCAGTTCCCTGGCGGCGATAGCGCAGATTTCCAGAGCGTCCTGCCACCCCTGCTCGCCCGTGTAGCAGTTGGCGTTGCCGCTGTTGCACACCAGCGCCTGACAGACGCCGCCAGAGAGCCGTTCCCGCGTGATGTCCACACAGGCGGCCCGCACTCTGTTGGTGGTGAAAACGCCCGCCGCCGAACAAGGCCGGTCGCTGACCAGCAGAGCAAGGTCCTCCCGCCCGCTGGCTTTGATGCCACAGCACCACGCGGCCGCCGAAAACCCTTGCGCAGCAGTGACGGATCCGGCTATCAGCCGGGCCCGTTCAAAAGGCTCGATGGAGAAGGGGACCGGCATCCTCAGGGGTAAAGAGCCGGGGCGCACAGTCCCGTCGTCTGGTCCAGGCCGAACATCAGGTTCATGTTCTGGATGGCCTGCCCGGCTGCTCCTTTCACCAGATTGTCAATCACAGAGGTCACCACCAGCTTTCCGGTGCGGTGGAGGACCGTCACCCCGATCCGGCACAGGTTGGAACCGGTCACCTGTTTGGTGGCAGGTAGCTCACCCTCGTTGCAGATGTGTACGAAGGGGGCATCCTGGTAGAAATCCTGATAAGCCTGGAGGATCGCATCCCCATCCGGAATGTCCGCCAGGTCCGCATAGGCCGTCGTGTGAATGCCGCGGACCATCGGGGCCAGGTGGGGGGTGAACGTCACCTTCACGGGCTGCCCCGCCAGCCGGGTGAGCTCCTGTTCCATCTCTGGCGTGTGCCGGTGTTTGGCCACGTTGTAGGCCCGGTAGTTGCCCTCCATCTCGGAGAAGAGATACGGCGTGTCATTGCGGGACCGGCCGGCTCCGGAGACTCCGGAGGCGCTGGAGACCACCACGTCCGACGGGTCCACCCACTGACCCGCCACTGCGGGGGCCAGCGCAAGGATCGCCGATGTGGGGTAGCATCCCGGGTTGGCTACCAGCCGGGCTCGCCGGATGGCCTCCGCATGAAGCTCGGGCAGCCCGTAGACCGCTTCCTGGAGCAGGTCCGGCGCGGTATGCTCCACGCCGTAGTAATCCTTCCAGATACCGGGGTCGGTCAGCCGGAAGTCCGCCGCAATGTCAATGACGCGGCAGCCGTTTTCCAGGAGTTCCCCGGCATGCTCCATGGCCCAGCCGTTGCCTCTTGCCAGAAACACCACGTCGCATTCGGAGGAGGCCCGGGCTGCATCGAAAGGCTGCAGTTCGATGTCGGCTGCGCCTCTCAGGCCGGGATAAATGGAAGAGAGCAATGCTCCATCGCTCGACTCGCTGCTCAGGAGGGTGATACGGGCGCTGGGGTGGGTGGCCAGCAGACGCACCAGCTCGGCGCCAGCGTATCCGGTTGCGCCTGCGATGCCGATGCGGATCTCCATTGTCCCCGAACTTCTCCTGCCGTCGAACTTTGTGCCTGCAAAAACGGCATTATACCCGCAGCTCCCGGCTCAGGCAACGCGCGGCGAGGATGACGGATTACAGACGCGGGACGGCGGGAGGGGACGGGACGGGCGGCGGGACGGTCAAGACTTCTCTTCCAGCATCTTGCGCAGGCGCTGGATCTCGGCCTCAAACTCTGCCTTCATGCGCTCCATCTTTTCCAGCAGGTCCAGAATGACCTCCACCCCTGCCAGGTTCACTCCCAGGTCCTGGGTCAGGCGGTGGATCTGCTGGAGCCGGGCCAGGTCGTTCTCGGAATACAGTCTGTTGCGCCCGTTGCGGCGGGCGGGACGCACAAGACCCAGCCGCTCATACATCCTCAGGGTCTGAGGATGCATCTTGCACAATCTTGCAGCGATTCCGATCATAAAGACCGGTTCGTCTTTCTTTCTCTCGGGCTGCCTCATCGTCTGCATCACCTCCTTTGCCTGCCGGCTGGAGTCTTTCTGCGCCGTCCCGTCCGTCAGTGCTTCTCGGCTGCTATCTGCATCAGAAGCTCGCGCTCCTTGGGCGTCAGCTGCTTCGGCACGGTGATCACCACCCTGGCCAGCAGGTCTCCATAGCCGTCGCCTTTCAGCTTCGGCATTCCCTTGCCGGCCAGCCTGAGTGACTGTCCCGCCTGGACTCCCGCCGGCACCTTCATCTTCACCCGCCCCGTCAGAGTGGGAACATACACGTCCCCCCCCAGGGCGGCGATGTAATACGGCACCTGCACATCCACCAGCAGATTGTCTCCCTGGCGCTTGAAGACCGGATGCGGACGCACCGTGATGTTCAGATACACATCCTGCGTCCGGCCGTCGGCTCCCTTCGCCCCTCCGGGGAGGCGCACCCGGGATCCCGTGTCCACGCCTTTCGGGATGTTTACCGTCAACGGACGTCCCCCCACGCGGATCTGGCGCTGCGTTCCGGAGTAGGCCTCCTCCAGGGAGATCTCCACATCCGCTTCCAGCCCGCGCGGCGGAGCGGTGGTCGTGGTAAATCCTCCCAGGTCTACCCGCCCCGTGCGCACATCGAAGCCCGCTCCGCGGCCAAAGATCGTCTCGAATATGCTCCCGAAGTCGGAGCCGAAGTCCGACGCGCCTCCTCCGAAGTCGAAGTGGAACTCGCTCGGGTCGAAATCGGCCGTCGTGGCGTGTCCGCGCTGTTGGGCCTGTTGCCACTGCTGCCAGTTGGCCCCGAACCTGTCGTAGGCCGCCCGCTTCTCCGGGTCCTTCAGAACTTCGTACGCTTCGCTGATCTGCTTGAAGCGCTCCTCAGCCTGCTTGTTGCCCGGATTCACATCCGGGTGGAGCTTGCGGGCCAGCTTGCGGTAGGCGGCCTTGATCTCTTTCTCGGTCGCGTTGCGCGGAACGCCCAGAACCTCATAGTAATCAACCGCCATTTTCGCCCGTCTGCTCCAACTTCATAATCTGGATTACCGGAGGTGCCGGGGATGCGGAACGTTGCCTGATGGCCGGCCGTCCGCACCCCGGCTGCCGGTCTCTCAACCGGCCTGCACGTCTATCTTCTTCGGCTTCACCGTCTCGGACTTCGGAAGCGTGACCGTCAGCACCCCGTCCTTGTAGGTGGCCTTTACGTCCTGCACCTGCACCGGCACACTGATGGAGAACGACCGCGAGAACTTGCCGTATGGCCGCTCCACCCGCAGCCACTCTCTGTTTTCGCCGGCCTCCCAGGGCCGCTCACCGTGGACGGTCAGGGCATCCGCCGTGACCTCCAGGTTGATGTCTTCCATCTTGATGCCGGGCAGCTCCATCATCACGACGATCTGGCTGTCGTCCTCGTAGACATCGCAGGGAGGCGTCCAGCTCGCCGCGACAGGCTGCTCCCTGCCGCCGAATCTCTTGCGCAGGGCGTCGAACATCTGATCCATCCCTTCCTGCAGTTCGGTCAGATCCCGGAAGGGGTCCCATCTCCTGATGTCCATTCTCATCCTCCGTTCACCTCCTCAGAGCCGGTCCCCGGAAGGGTGAATCCCCCGACCCGGGGACCGGACGCAAAGCTCAGTTTTCCTCTTTGTATTCGGCGTCAATGACCTCCTCACCGCCTGTTCCGCTCTCGGTGGCGGTCGCCGCCCCGGCCTCGGAGCCGCCAGAGGAGGCCGCCTGCTTGTAGAGCAGCTCGCTCAGCTTGTAGGAAGCATCCCGCAGCTCGTCCGCGGCCCGGCGGATCTGCTCGATGTCGCTGCCCTTCAGGGCCTCGCGCAGCCGGTCTATGGCCGCCTGAGCCGCCTCGCGCTCGGCCGGAGGAGCGTTGTCGCCCAGGTCCTTCAGGGTCTTCTCCGCGGAGTAGGCCAGCTGTTCGGCCTTGTTGCGCTCCTCGGCTTCCTCGCGGGCCCTGCGATCCTGCTCGGCATACTGCTCCGCCTCACGGACCATCCGCTCGATGTCTTCCTTGCTCAGGTTGCTGGAGCCTGTGATGGTGATGCTCTGCTCCCGTCCGGAAGCCCGGTCCTTAGCGCTGGCGTGCAGGATGCCGTTCGCATCGAGATCGAAGGTCACTTCGATCTGCGGCACCCCTCGCGGCGCGGGTGGGATCCCGGTCAGATGGAACATCCCCAGGCTCTTGTTGTCCCGGGCCATTTCGCGCTCGCCCTGCAGGACGTGCACGGTCACCTCGGTCTGGCCGTCCGCCGCCGTGGTGAAGATCTCGGACTTGCGCGTCGGGATGGTGGTGTTCCTCGGGATCAGCTTCGTGAACACGCCGCCCAGAGTCTCGATGCCCAGGGACAGCGGTGTCACGTCCAGCAGCACCACATCCTTGACCTCTCCGGCCAGCACGCCGGCCTGGATGGCGGCGCCCACGGCCACCACCTCGTCCGGGTTCACTCCACGGTGCGGTTCCTTGCCGGAAAGCTTCTTCACCAGCTCCTGCACCATCGGCATCCGGGTGCTTCCGCCCACCAGGATGACCTCATCAATATCGCCTTCCTTCAGGCCCGCGTCGGCGATGGCCTGCTTGTAGGGTTCGATGCAGCGCTCCAGCAGGTCGCGCGTCAGCTCCTCGAACTTGGCGCGCGTAAGCGTGATATCCAGGTGCTTGGGACCGTTGGCGTCCGCAGTGATGAAGGGCAGGTTGATGTTCGTCTGCACCACATTGGAGAGCTCGATCTTGGCCTTCTCCGCAGCCTCGCGCAGACGCTGCAGGGCCTGCCGGTCCTGCTTCAGGTCTATGCCGTGCTCCTTCTTGAACTCCGCGGCCACATAGTCCACGATGCGCTCGTCCCAGTCGTCACCACCCAGGTGGGTGTCGCCGTGGGTGCTCTTGACCTCGAACACCCCGTCACCCACCTCAAGGATGGAGACGTCGAACGTCCCGCCGCCCAGATCCCACACCAGGATGGTCTCGTTGGACTTCTTGTCCAGTCCGTACGCCAGCGCCGCCGCCGTGGGCTCATTGATGATGCGCAGGACCTTCAGCCCGGCGATCTCGCCCGCGTTCTTTGTGGCGGTGCGCTGCGCGTCGTTGAAATAGGCCGGCACCGTAATGACGGCGCTGTCCACCGTGTCGCCCAGATATGCCTCCGCATCCCTCTTCAGCTTCTGGAGGATCATGCTGGAGATCTCCTCCGGGCTGTACTGGCGGCCATCAATGGTGATACGCTCGTTGGTCCCCATCTTTCTCTTGATGGAGATGATGGTGCGCTCCGGATTCACGATGGCCTGCCGCTTGGCCTGCGTTCCCACAAGCCGCTCACCGGTCTTCGTGAAGCCCACCACGCTGGGTGTCAGGCGGGATCCTTCGGCGTTGGGGATGACCGTCGGCTCTCCGCCTTCCATCACCGCCACCACCGAGTTGGTGGTCCCCAGATCGATTCCTACTGTCCTAGCCAATGTTCGTCACCTCCGCCCGGCCATCTCCTGCCATAGCGCCGCTTGCTCGCGGCCGGGAATCCTTGTCGGACCGGGCTGTAAAATGTCTTGATGCGTCTTGCGTTTGGATTCAGGTCACCCGCAGCTGCCGGCCGGTGCGAGTCAGGTCTTTAGGACCTGGATGTCCCGGCCGATTTCAGCCTGTGCGTATTATGACATTTGAGTCCACCATTGTCAATGCATTTCGCATGCGTATTGTTCCCTCATTCCTCGCTTTTTATGCTCCGCTCAGGTGTTTTTTGCTTGGCAGGATTCCGGGGTGAGGCGATGGAAGGTTCGTACCTGACGGAATGTTGATCGGGCCGAATCGTGTATGCTTCAAGGAGGGATATGCCGATGTTATTCGGGTCTGACCGCTTGCGGCTGCTGGCCGTTCTGTCCGTTGCGGCAGCCCTGCTGAGCGCTTCCTGCGCCTTCTGCGCGGAGGAGCCGCCCGGCGGCGTCCAGCTGACCATATACAATCAAGACTTCGGGCTGGTGAAACACCTGCGTGCTGTTCCGTTGTCCGCCGGCCGGAACACGGTGGTCATTGACGACGTGGCGGCGCTCATCCAGCCGGAGACGGTGCACTTCGTCAGCCTGACAGCTCCGGATGCCGTGCGCATTCTGGAGCAGAACTATCAGTACGACCTGCTGGATCCCGTCGCGGTTCTGAATAAAAGTGTTGGAAAGAGGGTGGTCGTCCGGCATCCGGAGTCCGGCGAGGTGGTGGAGGGAACGCTGCTCAACCCCGTCACCTGGGATCCATCCGGTCCGGCCGGACAGGCTGGCGGCGCTTCGCGGGCGGCCTCCCCGGCATCGCTTGTCATTCAGACACCTAAGGGCCCGGTGCTGAACACGGCGGGGCAGATCGAACTGGCGGAGCTCCCTGAAGGACTCATCTCGAAGCCGCGCCTGCTCTGGCTATTGGAATCCGGCCGCGCGGGAACGCACCAGATGGAGATCTCTTATCTGACTCGCGGGCTCAACTGGTCGGCCGACTATGTTGCCGCGGTGTCGGCGGATGACAGCTCCCTGGATCTCCAGGGATGGGTGACGCTGACCAACAACTCGGGAGCCTCTTACCGCAACGCCACCTTGCAACTGGTGGCCGGCGACGTCAGACGGGTGGCCGCGGAGAAGGGCAGGGGCATCCCGGAAGCGATGGACATGGTGCGGATGGCGGGAGCTGCCCCTCAGTTCCAGGAGGAGCAGTTCTTCGACTACCATCTGTACACCCTGCAGCGTCCCACCGACGTGCTGGACCGGGAGACCAAACAGGTCTCGCTGCTTGAGACCGCGGGCGTGAAGGTGGCCAAGAAGTATTACTACGATGGAGCCCGCAATCAGTGGTGGTGGCGCTCGCCCGGCTGGCGGCCCGGAGAGCAGTACGACACCAGCGATTACCGCAAGGTGAACGTGACGATCGAGATCAAGAACTCGAAGGAGGCCGGGCTTGGTCTGCCGTTGCCGAAGGGAGTCGTGCGGGTCTACAAGAAAGACAGCCGCGGGAATCAACAGTTCGTCGGAGAGGATTCCATAGATCATACGCCTGTAGACGAGACCATCCGTCTCTATGTCGGTGACGCGTTCGATATCGTGGGCGAGCGCAAGCGGGTGAAGTTCTCGCGCATCTCGGACCGGGTGGTGGAGGAGACGTTCGAGGTCTCCCTGCGCAATCATCAGGAGAAGGCGGTTCAGGTGACCGTAGTCGAGCACGTGTCCGGCGACTGGGAGGTGCTGGAGAGCTCGCACAAATGGACCAATCCTGATGCCCGCACCCTGAACATCGTGGTGGATGTGCCGGCGAAAGGGGAGACGAAGGTCACGTATCGCGTCCGAACGCGCTGGTAGAGCCGTCTCCCGCAGAGTCCCTTGAAAGATGGAGGGCCTTCCCGGCGAAAGGGAAGGCCCTTTTCGATAGGCGGGGCGCGACGCTTGCGGCTCTGAAGATTTTTGCCCTAATATGAGGAAAGGTAGCATGATATGACCATTGCCGTCATCGGACTGGGAACGATGGGAACGCCGATCGCGCGGCGGCTCCGGGAGTGCGGGTTCAACGTGGTTGTCTGGAATCGCTCTCCCCAGAAGGCGGAGCCGTTCCGGGCAGAGGGTATTCCGGTCGCGGAGAGCCCAGCTGCGGCTGCAGCCGGGGCGGACACAGTGATCTCCAGCGTTCTGGACGATGCCGCCCTGCGGGAAGTCAGCCTTGGTCCGGGGGGCATCCTGGAAGGGTTGGGGGACACTGCGGTTCACTGCGACACCAGCACCATCTCTCCGAAGTGCGCCCGCGAGACCCGTGCGGCTTACGGAGATGCCGGAAAGCGCTTCATGCACGCTCCGGTCCTTGGGAGCAAGAAACAGGTGGCCGCTGGTGAGCTGCTGATTTTTGCGGAAGGACCGATAGCTGCAGTGGAAGCGGCCCGGCCGGCGCTTGAGGCGCTCGGAAAACGGATCTGGGAGCTGCGGGAGCCGGGATGCGCTGCGGCGCTCAAGCTGGCGTGCAACATGATGATCGCCGGAATGATCACCACGCTCAGCCAGTCCCTGGTGTTCGCCTGCAAGCACGGGCTGGATCCGCGGGTGTTCCTGGATGTCATTCAGAGCTCCGCGCTGGCGGCTCCGATGTACGCCAGCAAGTCCCGTCAGATCCTGGAGCGGGACTGGAGCGCGAACTTCTTTGTGGACAACCTGATCAAGGACATCGCGCTGGCCCGCCAGGCGGCCGCAGAGGCTGGAATAGATGTCCCTCTGCTGGCGCTGCAGGGTCAGTTGTTCGAGGCGGCAAGCGCCGCGGGCTACGGCCGGGACGACTATTCTGCGGTCTACCGGGTGTTCGAGGAGATGGCCGGTCTTGAGGATGAGGAGCGGCCCGGCGGGGAGGCGGAGTAAGGAAGAGGGGAGAAAACACTGTCTTGGAACTCTGGCAGAGCCTGGTTTTGTATGCGATCGTCGGACTTGCGGCCGGCGTGCTTTCCGGGTTCTTCGGGATCGGAGGGGGAGTCATTATCGTGCCCGCGCTCGTTTTCATCTTTGGCCTGAGTCAGCATCAGGCGCAGGGCACCTCCCTGGCCGTCTTCGCTCTGCCGGTGGGACTGATCGGGGCTTATACCTACTGGAAAGAGGGTAGCGTCGTTGTCCCGGGTGCCCTGGTGCTGGCGGCGGGTATCTTTATCGGAAGTTATTTTGGCGCCAGCAGGGCCGTGGTCTTGCCTGAAGACGCGCTTCGCAGGGCATTTGCGATTGTCCTCATTATCGTGGCGCTGAGGATGTTTTTCACCCGCGGTTGAGCCTCCGGCAACGGGTCCGACCGCGGCCGGCAGGGAGTTACTGAAGTATGGCTCTCGATCCTGTCTGCGGTATGGAGGTGGACCCGGAATCGGCGGCAGCCTCTTCATGGGTAGGCGCTCAGGTCTTCTATTTCTGCTCGGATTCGTGCAAGCGGCGGTTCGATGCGTCGCAGTCCCGGTCTGGCCTTTCCAACTCGCCCGCTAACACCCGGCCGCTGGACTTGCTGGAAATGGCTCCGTCCTCCCGGCGTCAGCCGCCGGAGCCTCCGCATGCCGCCGGGACGGCCACTGCCACCCTGAACATCGGCGGGATGCATTGCGCTTCCTGCGTAGGACGGGTGGAGAAGGCGCTCTCCGGCGTGCCGGGAGTCGTTCGAGCAGCCGTTGATCTGACAACACGCTCAGCGTCCGTCACTTACGATCCCTCCGCAGCCTCCCCGGAAGACCTGGCCGCTGCTGTCCGCAATGCGGGCTATGAGGCATCGCCCGCCACTGCTGACAGCTCTCTGGAGCGGGACGATTCCGCAGACGCCGCCTTCTGGTTCCGGCTGATAGCTGCCATTCTCCTGACCCTTCCTGTGTTCGTCCTGGAGATGTTTTTCATGGGCTGGGCTCCGGGGCGGTGGTTGTCTCTGGGGTTCAGCGCTCCTGTCGTGTTCTGGGCCGGATGGGAGTTCCACCGGGGCGCCATAGCGTCGGTTCGCAGACGAAGCGCCGACATGAATACGCTCATCTCGGTGGGCACGCTGACAGCCTTTCTCTACAGCTTCGGCGTGCTTCTGCTTTCGCCTGCCGGGCACGCTGTCCACACGTACTTCGAGACCGCCGCTGTCATCACTACTGTGATCCTGCTGGGGCGGGCGCTGGAGGCACGGGCGCGGGGAAGAGCCTCCCAGGCCGTGCGGGCCCTGATGGACCTTCAGCCTCAGACGGCTTGCCTCATCCGGGATGGCGGAGAAGTCCGCATCCCTGTGGAACGTGTGTTCCCCGGCGATATTCTGCTGGTCCGTCCGGGGGAGCGCATTCCCGTGGACGGTGTCATTGTCTCGGGATCATCCGCAATAGATGAGTCGCTCCTGACGGGCGAGGCGATCCCTGTGGAGAGAGGAGAAGGCGACACAGTCCTCGGCGGCACCGTGAACTGCCAGGGAGCGTTTACCATGCGCGCCACCCGGGTGGGGAGCGAGACCGCCCTGCAGCAGATCGTGCGGCTGGTGCGGGAGGCTCAGGCCGGTAAGGCGCCCGTCCAGCGCCTGGCCGATCGCGTGAGCGCGGTCTTCGTGCCGGCGGTCATCGGGGTGGCCATCCTCTCGGCGCTGGTGTGGTACGTGTTCGGCCCGGCCGGGTCCCGCGACGTCATGGCGCTGACGTCCTTCGTCTCTGTGCTGATCATCGCCTGCCCCTGTGCGCTCGGACTCGCGACGCCTGCCGCGATCATTGTGGGGGTGGGAAGGGGCGCAGAGCGCGGCGTCCTGATCAAAGGCGGTGAAGTCCTGGAGCGCTGCGGCCGCATCACCACAGTGGTTCTCGACAAGACCGGCACGCTGACCACCGGCAAACCTCAGGTGGCGGAGATCCATCCTGTCGCCGGTGGGCGCGACCACCTGCTGCGCCTGGCGGCGGCGGCGGAGAAGCGATCCGAACATCCACTCGCAGTGGCCATCGTGGAGACGGCCGCTTCAGAAGGTCTATCTATTCCCGACCCGGAGGAGTTCCGCAGCGTCGCGGGAAGCGGCGTGCTTGCCCGGGTGGAAGAGCGGGAAGTCCTGGTTGGCAGCCCGGCGTTCATCGCTGCGAGCGGCATCGCCGTGCAGGACGTCCGCAACCGCGTGGATGCCGTCGCCGCCGGTGGCCGGACTCCCATTCTTGCTGCCATTGACGGCAGGGTGGCCGGTGTGTTCGGCCTGTCCGATTCACTGAGGCCGGAGGCTCCTGCGGCCGTGCGCAGCCTGAAGGCGATGGGCTTCCGGGTACTGTTGGCCACGGGTGACAACCGGCTGGCGGCGGAGAGCATTGCAGCTGAAGCGGGGATCAAGGGCGTTTTTGCGGAAGCGTCGCCTGCGGGAAAGGCAGAGTGGATCCGCGACCTTCAGGGGCGCGGAGAGGTGGTGGCTATGGCGGGAGACGGCGTAAATGACGCCCCCGCGCTGGCGCAGGCGGATGTTGGCATAGCCATCGGAGCCGGGGCGGACGTGGCCAAGGAAGCGTCGGACATTACGCTGGTCGGCGCCAGCCTGGACGGCCTGGTCTATGCCCTGCGCCTCGCCCGCGCCACGCTCCGCGTCATCAAGCAGAATCTGTTTTTCGCCTTCATCTACAACACCGCGGCCATCCCGCTGGCGGCCGGTGTGTTCTATCCGTTCACCGGATGGAAGCTGGATCCGATGGTTGCCGCGCTGGCGATGGCCGCGAGCTCCGTGTCCGTGGTCACGAACAGCCTCCGGCTCCGCCGTTTTCGTTGATTGTTGACAGGCTGCTTTAGACTTTGGGGGTCTCGTGGAGCATGAACGGGTTCCCCTCAGAGTCCACGAACCCGGCCATCCGGCAGACGGGAGTCTCTTCCTCCCACGTCGGCTCCAGCCCTCTGGACTGCAGCTCCGCCACCGCATCGGCGATCCGCGGAACATTGAATGCGATGGTGCCGGATGGCTGGCGCTCCTCGCCACGGTACAGACCGAACGCCGTGCCTCCCACGTCGAACTCGGCGTACACGCCTTCCACCCGGAACGGCTCCGGTAGCCCCAGATTCTCGCGGTAGAAACGGATGGCGCGCTCCAGATCCTCCACGCTGTATGCGACGAAATCCACGCCTCGGATCTCCACAGTCTTCCTCCTTCCGCCTGCAGGTGGGGTAGCTTTTTGCCCGGCAGGCGAGACAGTTTATCCATATTGAGAAACCGGAGGCGAGGGGCAGGCGCTCCATCCTGGCGATATGAACGGCGCTCCTTCGGAATCCCCCGGCGATGCGGCGTTCCGCGAACTTCTTCCCGGTCCCCATCCTACGGTGGTTGAGCCGCCCGCCTCCGGCGGGCGAGTCGAAACCACAACTCCTCTAAAATGGTCCCGATACGCGCGCTTGGCGGCGCGCTACTCGACCAGCGTGGCTATTAGTGTCGGTAAGCGTGCTGGCAGCCGGTCAATGGGGCGGAGAAGTCGCCCTCACCCAGACCCTCTCCCGTTCTCAGGGAGAGGGCTTTCCAGCCGCAGATTGTCAAGGTTGCTCCCGGGAACGGAGCGGGCTGCCAGGTCGAGCGTAAGAAAGTAGCCTTCTCCCCCTGTGGTGGGAGAAGGTCTGGATGAGGGGGTGAAAGTTGCCTAGCCGGTGTTGCGGGAACTTCTTCCCGATCCCTATCCTACGGTGGTTGAGCCATCCGGCGCAGCCGGACGAGTCGAAACCACCACTCCTCCAAAATGGTCTCGATACGCGCGCCCGGCGGCGCGCTACTCGACCACCGTATAGAAGCGTAGAGATGAGTAGGGCCGTCCCGGGGAGGATGGCCCAGAACAAAGCAGATTTTTGCCCTCTGCGAGCAGCTAGCGAGCCGGTTCCGGCCGGGGGCGAGACCCTTAGGCCGCGTCGGCGGTGATCGTCGCCACCGCGTGCTTCAGGGCGGGCAGAATGACCTGCATCGCCTGCCTGGCAAAATCCGGGTTTCCCTGCACGCTGACCACCAGAGTCTTGTTCCGGATGCCCGCAACCCCGCGGCTCAGCATCGCGCGCGGGCTTTTCTGCGTCCCGGCCTGGCGGATCGCCTCAGGAATGCCAGGGATCATGATCTGCAGGATGCCCGCCAGCGCATCCGGCGTCACATCCGTGCGCGCGATGCCGGTGCCCCCCGTCGTGATGACCAGCTGAATGTCGGATTCCGGCTTGCACCACTTCTCTACGACAGCCGAGATCAGTCCCTTGTCCTCCGGTACCACCTGCTGTTGCTTCACGGAGAAGGTCTCGGGAGGCAGACAGTCGCGAATGGCCGGTCCGCTGGTGTCGAAAGCGAGCCCCTCAGCGGCAGCCCCGTTCACAGTCAGGATCGCGACGTTGATCATGGTGTGGCCACACCTCCGTCTTGCGAGTTGCGCGGTCGGCCTCCGTGCCTCCGCGTTGACGTTGTTCCACAGAGCGGGCCCGTTTCAACAGAAAGGGGACTCACCCGGAAAGGTGAGTCCCCCAGCATCGCTATCGCCCGGCTTTCCCGCAAAGCCGGGAACAGTTGTCAGGCAGCTTCCTCGATACCGCCTCGCTTGCTCCAGAGAGTCGCGCCCGCCAGCGCGATGACCGCAACGATGGCCACCGCGGCGCGCGCGCCATTGGTCATATCGTCCAGAGCGATGGGGGCGATCAGGAGCGCCACCAGATTCATCACCTTGATGAGCGGGTTCAGAGCGGGACCGGCCGTATCCTTGAACGGATCTCCGACGGTGTCGCCGACCACGGTCGCCTTATGCTCGTCCGTGCCCTTGCCACCGAACATCCCGTCTTCAACCTTCTTCTTGGCGTTGTCCCACAGGCCGCCCGCATTGGACAGCAGCACGGCCAGGAGCTGCCCGGAGAGGATGGCTCCCGCCAGGAATCCGCCCAGAGCCTCGAAGCCGAGCGCGAACGCCACCATCACCGGCGCAAACACGGCCAGAACGGCGGGGCTCAAAAGCTCCTTCTGAGCGGCGGCGGTGCAGATGGACACGCAGCGCTGATAGTCGGGCTTACCCTCCTCGGAACCGCTGCGCGGGTCATACTCCATGATCCCCTTGATCTCGCGGAACTGGCGCCGGACCTCTTCCACCAGCTGGAACGCCGCGCGGCTAACCGCGTTGATCGCGAACGAGCTGAACAGGAACGGCACAGCACCGCCGATCAGCAGCCCCACGAACACCTTGGTCAGGTTCACCCGGATGGCATCCAGCCCCGTGTCCGCCATATAGCTGCCGTAGAGCGCCGTGGCCGCAAGAACCGCCGTGGCGATCGCAAGTCCCTTGGTGAGAGCCTTGGTGGTGTTGCCCACCGCGTCCAGCTTGGCGACGATCTTGTGAGCGTTGCTGTCCGATCCCACATCCTTCAGCGCGCCGGACATCTCGAAGATGCCGCTCGCATTGTCGGAGATGGGGCCGTAGGTGTCCATCGCCAGCATGAAACCGGTGGTGGACAGCAGACCCAGTCCCGCCAGCGCCACGCCGTAGGCGGCCATCTCAGGGATGCCGGCGAACAGCAGGGACGAACAGATCATACTCACTGCGATGGCCGTAATGGCCCACACGGACGACTCCAGTCCGGAGGCGAAACCGCTCAGAATGACAGTCGCCGGGCCGGTGCGCGCCTGCTTGGCGGCCTCAGTGACCGGCTTGCGGTGCGTGGAGGTGAAATACTCCGTCAGCCTCTCGATGACCAGCGCCAGGACCACACCCACCAGGTTCGCCAGGGCGAACCGCCACCACTCCAGATGGACGCCGTCCACCGTGGTGATCGGCTGGATGTGGAACACATACCAGGACACTCCGAAGAAGCCGAGGATGGCCAGAATGGCGGCCACCCAGAAGCCGAAGCTGATGGGGCGCATCGGATCCATCGAGAGATCGTCGGAACCGCGCACGCTGTAGATCCCGATGATGCTGGCCACCACGCCCACCGCGCGGATGAGCAGCGGGTAGACCACCAGCGCCAGAACGGAAGGCCCTCCGCCCACTACGTGCATCGCCGCGGCGCCCAGGATGATGGCCGCGACCAGCGTAACCTCGTAGCTCTCGAAGACATCAGCCGCCATACCGGCGCAGTCGCCGACGTTGTCTCCCACGTTGTCGGCGATGGTCGCGGCGTTGCGGGGATCGTCCTCCGGGATATTCTTCTCCACCTTGCCCACCAGGTCGGCGCCCACGTCAGCGGCCTTGGTGTAGATGCCACCACCGATCCTCATGAACAGGGCCGCCAGACATCCGCCGAACCCGAAGCCCACCAGCACCTTCATGGACTGGTTGCCGAAGATGAAGAAGATGATACAGGCTCCCAGCAGGCCGAGTCCCACAGTGGCCATACCGGAGACGGATCCGGAGCGGAACGCCACATACAGCGCGTGGCGGAAGCTGCTCAGCGCCGCGTGCGCGACCCGGCAGTTGGCCTTCACCGCCATCATCATCCCCACCAGACCGGCGGTGTAGGAGGCGGCGACGCCCAGCACGAACGCGATTGCCACCCCGATATACAGCGGAATCGCCACTCCCTCCACGTTGTAGAGCGGGTTGTCCTTGTAAAGGATGATCAGGGCGATGAAGATGATGATCACGAACCAGATCATCGTGGCCATCTGCTTCTTCAGATAGGCCCACGCCCCTTCCTGGACCGCTCGCGATACCTGCACCATGCCGGTGCTGCCCGGGTCTTCCTTGGAGATAGAGAAATACCACCAGAGACCAAACAGCAGCCCGATGATGGCGGTGATGAACACCAGCACCACCACCGGCATCACGATGCTCAGTTCGCTGAAGGGGGGCAGCTCGATGGCCTCTGCAGCCAGGGCCGGGGTGGCTGTCAACGCTGCCAGGAGCCCCAGCGCAAAGACCGAGCCAAGAGTTCTGCAGAGTCTAAGCAATGATTCAGTCCTCTCCTTCCTGGTCCCCGCAGCGTTCTGCGCGCCTTCAGGCACGCGTGGCGACGCCGCAGGGATGGAAATGAATCGAAACAGGGTCTTGCCGCGGCGGGGGATGCAGCCGTCCGGCAGTGGGGACCGTCCGGCGCCCGCAAGCCCGGCAGGAAGCCGCGGGGATTATGTTGTCTTTCACGTCGGCTGTCAACTGCGCGGGGTATCCCTGGCAGTGACTGCTTTGAACTTGCGCGGCAGGGGTGGTGGTGGCAAAATGCGGCGGGCGGTTTCGGCTGCTCATTCCGTGGAAGTCTTTCGACGGGGAAGGAGATACCATGCAGGACAGCGTTCGCAAGGTCACCATACTGGGCACGGGCCCGGCCGGTCTTACGGCCGCCATCTATACCGCACGCGCAAACCTCCAGCCGCTGGTCATCGCGGGCAACACGCCCGGAGGCCAGCTGACCATTACCACAGAGGTGGAGAACTATCCCGGTTTCGAACACGGCATCACCGGGCCCGAACTCATGGACGTTATGCGCCGTCAGGCGGAGCGATTCGGGGCAGAAATTGTTACGGGGGATGCTGTCTCGGCTGATCTGCAGACCCGGCCGTTCCGCATTGCGCTGGAGGACGGTACAAACATCCAGACTCATTCCCTCATCATCGCGACCGGCGCTTCGGCGCGCTGGCTGGGCCTGGAATCCGAATCCCGTCTGATGGGCCGCGGCGTCTCGGCGTGCGCCACCTGCGACGGCTTCTTCTTCCGCGATCAGGACGTGGTGGTCGTCGGGGGCGGGGACACGGCCATGGAAGAGGCACTGTTCCTGACAAAGTTCGCCAGCAAGGTCACCGTGGTGCACCGGCGGGATCAGCTCCGCGCCTCTCGCATTATGCAGCAGCGGGCTTTCGACAACCCGAAGATCGAGTTCGTCTGGGATTCCGTTGTGGACGAGATCCACGATGTGGATGCCGGACGGGTTACCGGCGTGACGCTCCGCAATGTGAAGACCGGCGAGAAGAGCCTGCTGGAATGCGGAGGGGTGTTCATCGCCATCGGACACACACCGAACACGTCGCTTTTTGCGGGGCAGCTAGAGACCGACGAAGCGGGCTATCTCAAGGTGGACGGCGTCCGCACCGCCATCGAGGGGGTCTACGCTGCCGGAGACGTGGCGGATCACGTTTACCGGCAGGCGGTGACCGCAGCGGGCACCGGGTGTCAAGCAGCGATTGAAGCCGAGCGCTGGCTGGCGGCGCAGGGGATCGAATAGAACATCTGGTGCGGCGGAAACGCGACCATGTCCAATCTGGCCGAAAAGCACCGTAGCGCCGGGGCCATCATGGGCGAAGCCGGAGGCAAGGAGTTCCCAAGGGTCTACGGGGAGCCTGTCGCGGAGTTCCGCGCGGCGGGTGAAGGCGCGGCGCTCTTCGATCTTTCGCTGCGCGGCAAAGTGGAAATGACGGGGCCGGATGCCGTGCCGTTCTTGAACGGCATTGTCTCGGCGGATGTCGCCGGACTGGAAGCCGGCCGTTGGTGTTTCGCCGCGATTCTGGACACCCGCGGGCGCTACCGGGCCGACCTCCGCATCTTCCGCCTGAAGGACAGAATCCTGCTGGACACTCCTCCGTTTGCCCAGCAGGATGTCCTCCAGATGCTGCTGGAGATGCGCCTTCGCTCGCGCGCCCAGATCCGGGATCTGACCGATGAGCTTGTGCTGCTCAGTCTCCAGGGGCCCCGGGCAAGAGTTGTCTGGCGCAATGCGGGGCTGGGAGACGCGCCCGGGGAGGGGGCCGTTCTGGAGTTGCCGGATCCGCCTGTGGCCGTCGCCGGTTACAGTGAGACGCCAGCCGGTGGCCTGTGGGTGCATCTTCCTGCCACCCGTGCCGTTGCTTTATGGGACGCCCTCCTCGCGGCGGGGGCGGCGCCGTGTGGTCTGGAGACGCTTCGGGTGCTGCGGATCGAAGCGGGTCTCCCGGCGTGGGGGGTGGATATAGACACGGCGGTCATTCCTATCGAGGCCGGGCAGAAGAGAGCGCTTTGCTTCAGCAAGTGCTATCCCGGACAGGAGGTGGTCTCGCGCATCCATTTCCGGGGACACGTGAACCGCTATCTGCAGATCCTGCGTGTCCCCTCGGGAGAGATACCGCCGCCCGGCGCGCGGATCCTTTCCAGAGGCCGGGAGGTGGGCGCTGTCACATCAAGCGGTAGGAATGCCTGGACGGGAGAGGTGTTCGCTCTGGGATACGTCCGCCGGCAGACGCTTTTGCAGAAGGATCCTCTGGAGGTGGCCTGGGAAGGTAGGGCAACCGCGGTCAATGGGCAGCCTCTCCCGTATAGCCCGGTGGAGTAGATTTCTGCTGCCGTCCCCGGCTGTGCCCTTGGCGAAGACGCCGAATTCGGTCAACATAGCCCGGGGAAGCTCTTCCGCAAGCCGCCATTCCGCGGGAGACCATTGCGCCAAACAATGCCAGATAGAGTCATCACCATCGCCCACAGTCCGGATTCAGACGACGCCTTCATGTTCTGGGCGCTGACGCACGGAAAGATCCCGACGCCCGGCTTCGACCTGCGTTTCGTTCTCGCGGATATCGAGACCCTTAACCGGAGGGCGGAGGAGGGAACCTACGAGGTTACAGCCTTCTCCATCCATGCCTATGCCTATCTGGCGGACCGTTACGCCCTGATGTCCTGCGGAGCCAGTATGGGCGACGGTTACGGTCCCACGCTGGTGGCGCCGCCGGAGAAGGCGGATCTGCCCCTGGAGGAGATGACCATTGCCGTCCCGGGCGAACGGACCACGGCGTTCCTGGCGCTGAAACTCTTCCATCCCGAGTTCCGTCACGTTGTGTGTCCCTTTGACGAGATCATTGATCGCGTCAAAGCCGGTGAAGCCGATGCAGGGCTGATCATTCACGAGGGACAGCTAACGTATGAGGATGAGGGCCTCGTCAAGATCGTGGATCTGGGCGAGGAGTGGCTGGAGGAGACAGGACTGCCGCTTCCTCTAGGGGGCAACGGTGTGCGGAGGGATATCCCACCGGACGAGCAGCGGCGGCTGACCGAGCTTTTGCGGCAGTCCATCCAGTATGCGCTGACCCATCGCGAAGTCGCGATGCGCTATGCCGAGCAATTCGGCAGGGGGATGGGCATGGAGCGGGCAGACCGGTTTGTCGGCATGTATGTCAACGAATTGACCCTGGACTACGGTGAGCGAGGCAGGAAGGCGGTGGTCGAGCTTTTGACCCGCGCTGCCGCGAAAGGGCTCATTCCGGCCGTGCCGGATATCTCTTTTGTGTGAGGGAGCCTTCCGGCTTCTTTACGGTGTGTTCCTTGAAGGCTGCGGCCCGAACCTCCAGCAGGTCCGGGCCGCTTTGCTCATCGTTCTCCTTTTCGGAAGCGTGTCAGGCCTTGCGCCGGAGCGCGGCGATCGCCGCAAGCCCCAGCCCCGCCATCGTCATTGAGAGTGGTTCCGGGATGGGCGCCGGAACGTGCGCTGTGGCCACTCCGCCGTCAATAATCTGCATGGACACCCGAGCCGCAGGCGGCCACGTGGAGACCACCCACAGATAGGATGTCTCGCCGGCGAACAGGCCGTCGCCGTTCGGTGTGGCGTCCCAGCTGATCTTGAGCGGGGTGACCCCCTGAGCCACCAGGCTCAGAGGCCCGACGCCGTTGTTCTCATACTGCCCGAACTGCAGCACCGGTCCTACCGTCTTGATGAGCGCAGTGTTCAGGTTGACGGTGATCCTCCCGATGCTGTCCGCGGGGAGCACAAAGTTCTTGGCGTTGACCCGGTACCAGTAGAAGTAGTCGCCCGGGGCTCCGGTCGCCGTTGCGACGGCGTAGCTGACACCGGCCGTGAAGATGGTGTTGTTGAAGTTGTCCAGTCCCAGCACCACCTGCTCCGGACTGAACGTCAGAGCGGCGAAATCCGCCGCCGTGAACCCGGCCGGAAGTGAGTTGGTCGTCACCTGACCGGTTGCGGACACGGCCAGAAGCACCGCGGCCACCGCCGACAGCGCAGCGATTCTGAACCCGGTCTTCATAAGCGTTCCCTCCATCCCTTACAGATCTTCAACCGGCGCATCGTTGCCGCCCGGAGCGGAAACACCGCCGGAGGGATCAGTCGCACAGGATCCGTCACGCTTGCAGGATATCCTCTCTCCAGAGGCTTTCCCACGTACGCCGACTGTATCTCTTCAGACCACGAATTTCAAGGGGGTGGGGCAATAATCAGGTATAAATACCTGCGTTTGTGGAGGGCAAAAAGCCTCCGGCCTGAAGGCCGGAGGCTCTGGATTCTCAAGGCAGGCTGCCTGCAAGAGGAGGCAGCCTGCACTGGATCAGGAGTTACGCCCTGCGGCGCAAACCTGCGATCGCGGTCAGTCCTAGACCGGCGAGAACCATCGAGACGGGCTCGGGGGCGGGAGCTACCACGCGAGCGGTACCAACGCCACCGTCAATCAGCTGCATCGAGACTGGAACACCGCCCGGATATGTGCTGACCAGCCACAGGTAAGTGGTCTCTCCAGCGAACAGGCCGTCGCCGTTCGGGGTTGCGTCCCACGACAGCTTCACCGGGGTGATGGGGCCGGCCACCAGACTGTTGGGGCCTACTCCACCGTTCTCATACTGCCCGAACTGCAGCACGGGTCCCACCGTCTTGACCAGCGACGTGTCAAAGTTCACCGTCACCCGGCCGATGCTGTCGCCGGGCAGCGCGAACGACAGAGCCTGCACTTTATAGAAGTAGGCATAGTCGCCCGGATTTGCGGCGATCGAACCGATCGCATAGCTCACGCTGGCGGTGAACTTGGTGTTGTTGAAGTTGTCCAGACCCAGAACCGTCTGGCTTGGACTCCAGACCAACCCTGCAAACTCCGCCGGGGTCATCCCGGAGGGCAGAGAGTTGGTCAGGATCTGCGCTCCTGCCGGAACGGCCATCACGACCGCCGCCAGAAGGGCCAGAACCTTTCCTGCTGCTCGTACTCTCATGCGGATACCTCTCCTTAGCCTATCAGTCCGTCGTCAGATAATGCACCGCGAGCGCACTCCGCCCTGCAAACGGAACCCTGCGCGCCCGTCAGTCTAGTCAAGGGAACCTTTGACCGGAGATGCCCGCTCCGGCGCCCCTTTGCGCCGGACACCTGGCCTTGGGAGGCCGAAAGCGCTCCCCACTCTTCCATTCACAGGCTACCCAACAGTTAGTCTACCAGTGGCGAGGTCTTTTTGCAACTCATTTTCGAGAAATCAGGTATTATTACTGTGCCCGGTCACACAAGCCATGTGCCCACGGCGGGAAATAACCTGTCAATCGTATTTCTCGACGTGAATCCTCTCCGCCGGTGCCCCGATCTCTTTTAGATACGCCACGGTCGTATCCACCATCTGGGGAGGACCGCACACGTAATAAAGCGCATCCGCTACCGCCTCGGTGGGGATGCACTCCTGCAGCATCTGCTTGCTGATGCGGCCCCGGAAGCCATGCCACTCATGACCGTTCACCCGCGTGAGCGTGTGCATCACCCGCAGAGTCTTCAGCTCCTCGTGCAATCCTTCCAGTTCGTCCCGGTAGATCACGTGATCCCAGGTCTTGGAGCTGTAAAGCAGGGTCAGCTCGATGTCCAGATTCAGGTCGCGCGCGTAGCGCACCATGCACATCAGCGGAACTACTCCGCTGCCGGCTCCCACCAGCACCAGGCGGTTGCCCATTCCCTGCTTGAAGATAAACTTCCCGTACGGCCCCATCATCTGCAGGGGCATCCCCTCCCACGCGTGGTCACAGAGGTATCGTGACAGACGTCCCTCGTCCATCTTGCGGATGGTGACGTCCACATAGCCTTTGCGGGTCGGCGGATTGGCGATGGAGTAGGCGCGGCGGATGCGGCGGTCTCCGGGAATGTCGCAGGCGATGGTCACGAACTGCCCGGGATCGAAATCGAACGATTGCGGCACCGGTCCCAGCCGGAAGGTCTTTACTTCCGGCGTCTCGCGGATGATCTTCTGTATGGTCACGTCGAACGACTGAGGCATCGCCAGTTCGGAAACGGTCTCCCTTTAGACTGTGCACTCCGGTACGGTTGGCAGAGCGGAATGTAGACTTATTGTAGCGAAATAGTCAGTTATGCGCCACCCCCCGCCAGGCTCAGGGAGAGAAATAATGGCCGTCCGGGTGGTGGAAGACCAGCGCGGAGACGGAGGACTCGGGCTGCATCATGCATCCTTCCGTCAGAACCACCCCGATCTTTCCTTCAGGCCTCAGGATGCGGAAGAGATCCGTCTGGTGCTCGATCTCCGGGCACGCCGGATAGCCGAAGCTCAAGCGGATGCCTCTGTAGCGCGTCTTGAACAGGTCCGCCTGAGTGAACCCGGGCGGGTCCGGGAAACCCCAGTCCGCTCTCATCCGCCGATGCACCCACTCCGCCGTGGCCTCCGCCAGCTCGATGGCCACGGAAGACAGGATGTGCGAGTCCAGCAGCCGTCCCTCCTCCTTCCAGCGCGCCGCCACCGGCGCCGGATCTGGCCCGGCGGTGGTCACGAACAGTCCCAGGTGGTCTGCTCCCCGATCTCTGGGCCGCAGCCAGTCTGCTGCGCAGGCGAACGGCTCCTTCTTCTGGCGCGGAAACTGCCAGCGGACCAACTCTTCCCCTGTCCGGGGATCCAGTATGATAATGAAATCTCCCTCGCCATATGCCGGCAGCCACCGCCACAGTGCCCGGGGACGCAGGATCCCCATCCGGGCCGCCTCCTGGATGACCGCCTCCACCTGCGCCTTCAGCTCCTGCGCCCGGGTATTTTCCGGGTCCTCTAGCGCGCGCGCCGTGTTCTTTAGACCAAGATACTTGCCGAAGAGCATAATCCGGTTCAGCAGAGGTAGCACTTCGTCCAGCGGGATGCCGTGCTGCAGATGCTCGTCCAGATCCGGCGGTTCTGGGACGTCCACTTCCCGCCATCCCCCGGCGGGCGTTGCCGAGGCGTCGTTCACTTCGGAGGCGTCGTCTGCGCCGGCCCGGGCGCGCTGGAGATCCCGCTCCAGCTCCGCAAGCAGCGCTGGACGCTCCGCCTCATCCATCAAACGGTTGGCGATCTGCAGCCCGTGCATCGCCTCTCCAGCATAGAACACGGGTCCGGCATAGTTCGGGGCGATTTTCGTCAGGGTGAAGTTCTTCGTCAGAGCCGCTCCGCCCACCAGCAGCGGGACATTGATTCCGGCGTCGCGCAGATCCTCCGCGGTGACCACCATCTGCTGAGCGCTGCGAACCAGCAATCCCGAAAGCCCGATGAAGTCCGGGTTGTGCTGCCGCGCGGCCTCGATCAGCGTTTCCGGCGACACTTTGATGCCGAGATTGATGACCTCATAGCCGTTGTTGGACAGGATCATGTCCACCAGGTTCTTGCCGATATCGTGGACGTCTCCCTTGACGGTGGCGAGAAGCATCTTCCCTTTGGATGCCGCCGCGGCGCCGGGCTCCATGAAGCGGCGCAGATAATCCACCGCGAACTTCATCGCCTCCGCGGATTCCAGAACTTCGGCCACGATCATCCGGTTATCCGCGAACAGCTTGCCGACCTCATCCATGCCCTTCATCAGTGGGCCGTTGATGATCTCCATCGGAGACATCCGCGTCAAAAGCTCGTCCAGAGCCGCTTCCAGTCCGGTGCGCCGGCCGTCCAGCACAGCGCGCGCCACACGCTCCTCGGCAGGCAGGCTGGCAAGCTCATCCTCCCGCTGTGTCACACGGGCTTCCCTGAAAAACCCGGCAAATGCGGCCACAGCATCGGGGGTGCGCTCGTAGATCAGATCCAGCGACAGACGGATCTCATACTCGCTGAGCTGAGCGTAGCGCTTCAGGCCGGCCGTGTTCACGATGGCCATATCCAGTCCGGCTTCCACATTCTCGTGCAGGAAGACCGAGTTCAGCACCTCACGGCCGGCCGGCGGGAGCCCAAAGCTGACGTTAGAGATCCCCAGCACCGTGAACGTTCCCGGGAAAAGCCTTTTCAGCGCCCGGACGCCCTCCACGGTCGCCTTGGCGGCTCCACGGTAATTAGGGTCGCCCGTCCCTGCCGGGAACACCAGCGGGTCGAAGATGATCTCTCCCGGGTCAATATCGTACTTCTCCGTCAGCAGATGGTAGGCGCGGCGGGCGATCTCTACCTTACGCTCCAGCGTGACGGCCATCCCGGCTTCGCGGTCTTCGTCTATCAACCCCACCACCAGAGCCGCCCCGTAGCGCCGCGCCATCGGGCAGACCTGCTCGAACCTTTTCTCACCCTCCTCCAGGTTGATAGAGTTGATGACGGGCTTCCCGCCGATCCTCTGCAGCGCCGCAAGGATGACCTCCGGGTCCGTGGAGTCTATCATCACCGGCACCCGGACCTTGCGCAGGAGCGGATTCAGCACCATCAGCATATCGTGCTTCTCGTCCCGGTCCGGGTCGGCGGTGCAAACGTCCACCACATGGGCGCCCCGCGCCACTTGCTCCTTGCCGATCTCCGCCGCCGCTTCGTACTGCCCCTCAGCGATGAGCTGACGGAATTTGCGGCTGCCGATGACGTTGGTGCGCTCCCCCACGAAGATGGGGCGTGTGATGTCGTCCAGCAGCAGTGGCTCGGCTCCGGCCAGCGCGGCGCGTACGGCTCTGGGCGCGGGTGTCCGGGGGGAATACTCCGCTGCCACGTCAGCGATTGCCCGGATATGCTCCGGCGTGGTCCCGCAGCACCCGCCGGCCAGGTTCAGGAATCCGTGGGACGCCAGGCGCCGGAATGCTGCGCGGAAATCCTCCGGTCCCTGGTCGTACTTGCCTTCGGTATTCGGCAGTCCGGCGTTCGGGACGCAGGCGACAGGCAGGTGACACACGGACGACAGCGTCCGGATGTGGTCCGTCATCAGGTCCGGTCCGGTGGCGCAGTTCATTCCGATGTACAGCAGGTCTTGGCCCGCGAGGGTGTAGTAGAGAGCTTCGATGTTCTGACCGGCCAGCATTGTGCCGTTCATCTCGATGGTGACAGACACAGCGATGGGCGCGTCTCTGCCGGCCTCCTTCCGCGCTAGGTCCAGGCCGATCAGCGCTGCCTTCACGTTCACGGTGTCCTGCTGGGTCTCCAGGAGCAGATAGTCCGCCCCGCCCAGAAGCAGCCCCAGCGCCTGTTGCCGGTAGCATTCCACCAGTTCATCGAAGGTGACCCCGCCGGTCACCGTGATGGCGCGGTTGGTCGGTCCGATGGAACCGGCTACCCAGATGCTGTAGTCAGGGCCGGCGGATTCGATGGCCTTCCGGGCGATCTCCGCTGCCCGGCGGTTCACCTCCACCGTCTCGCCCTCCAGGCCGTATTCCGCCAGCACAAGGGGAGAGCCGTTGAAGCTGTTTGTCTCGATGATGCGGGCGCCGGCTCCGATGAACGAATGGTGAACCTGTTCCACCAGTTGCGGGGCGAACAGGTTGAGTGCTTCGTTGCAGCCGTAGCGAGCCTCGCCCCCGAAATCCTCTGCCGATGGGGCAAGGGCTTCCAGCGAGGTGCCCATTGCTCCGTCCAGCACCAGGATGGAGCGGGCAAGATGTTCTTTCAGTTCGGTGATTGCGTCCAGTGCGTTCCTGTCTCCCGATTTTCCCTCACAGGGACGCAGTCCGGTGGGGGTATTGTCTCAGTGGAGCGCCTGCATGACCGCTTCAGCCGTCGCATGGTTGCCGAACGGCGGCATCAGGTAGGCTCCCTGAGTTACCTCCTTTGCCCTTGCAAGGAAGTTCTGCGCGGTCTCGATGCCGTATCTACGCGCGTCCTCGTCTGCCAGTCCAGCGATGGTCCGCCGGATGTCATCTGGAATGGAGATGCCCGGGACTTCGTTCTGCATGAACTCTGCGTGGCGCGAGCTTCGGAGCGGGAGGATCCCCACCAGAAGCGGCAACCCGTGCTGTCCCACGTCGCGGACCGCCACTTCTAGAGTGCGTTCATCGAAAATGGGCTGTGTGTAGACGCACTGAGCTCCTTCCGCCACCTTCCGCGCCAGCCGCTCCCGCTCCAGCTCCTGATCCGGGGCGAGAGGGTTGTAGGCAACCGCGATCAGGAAATGCGTCTTCTCCACGATTGTGTTGCCCCCGAGATCCTGCCCCTGGTTGAACAGGTTCAGGATCCGCACCAGGCCGATGGAGTCCACATCGAAGACGGAACTGGCTGTGGGATAGTCCCCGATCTGCGCCGGGTCGCCCGTGATGGCCAGGATGTTTCGCAGTCCCAGTGCATGACACCCCAGAAGGTCCGCCTGGATGGCCAGCAGGTTCCGGTCGCGGCAGCAAAAGTGCATCATCACGTCAATCCCCACCCGTTCCTGGATGAGGTGGGAGACTGCCATCGGGTTCATCCTGAGCCGCGCTCGGGCTCCATCAGAGATATCAATGCAGTCCGCCCCGGCGTTCTTCAGACTCTGTGCGCCCAGCAGCACCTTCGAGATATCCGCTCCCCGTGGCAGGTCCAGCTCCACGGTCACCACATATTTCAGCCCCAGCTTCTTCGCCAGACTGGAGCGCTCATCAATCTCGATCTCTTCCCGGAGCGCCTCCCGCGGGGCCTCCCGGACTGCGGTCACAGAAGCCGCTGCAGGCTTCATCCCCTGCACGGCCTCCGCTACCGCGCGGATGTGCGCCGGAGTGGTTCCGCAGCAGCCGCCTATGATGACGGCTCCGGCCTCCGCCAGCAGACGCCCGTAGTGGCCGAAATAGGCGGGCGTCAGGTCATAGTGAATGCGCCCTCCTACCAGCTGCGGCAGTCCGGCGGTGGGCATCGCGCAGATCTTCAGACCGTCCACCGACGCCATCTGGCGCACGATGCCAAGCATTCTCTGGGGACCCACGGTGCAGTTGGACCCGGCCACATCCACACTGAGCTCCCGCATCCGCTCCGCCACCCGCGCCGGAAGCCCTTCCTCCAGGGTCTCACCATCTTCAATGAAGGTCTTGTGAGCGATGAGCGGGATGCCTGGCGCAATGTCACGGACCGCACGGATAGCGAGCTCCAGCTCGTTCATATCCGCGAACGTCTCCAGCAGGAAGACATCCACGCCCTCATCCGCCAGAGCCGAGATCTGTTCCCTCAGCGACGCGTCCGCATCCTCACGGGTGATGCGGCCGATGGGCGCAAGCGGCTTTCCTGCCGGTCCGACAGCTCCGGCGACAAACGCCTTGCCGTCCGCGGCCTCGCGCGCCAGTCGCACCGCCGCGCGGTTGATATCCTCGACACGGTCTTCCAGCCCGAACTGCGAGAGCTTGAAGCGGTTCGCTCCGTAGGTGTTGGTCTCAATAAGCTCCGCTCCGGCGGCGATGTACTCCCGGTGGATGGCGAGGACGTCGGCCGGGTGGGTCAGGCAGGCGTAGTCATAAGAGTGCTCAAAAGTGATGCCCCGCTCCGAAAGGAGCGTGCCCATAGCTCCATCGGCAACCAGAATACGGTCTTGCAGTGTCTCCAGAAAGTTCATAAGGAGAGGCAGGCCGGCAGATAAAGATGAAGGACCGGCCCTTCACAATGCGTATACCCGATTGCGCGATATGCTCGCAATCACGGCACGGGGAAGTTACGCAGAATGGAAGGGCAGTTGCCGTAACGGCGGGCAGTGCCGGGCCCGCCGTTACGGAGGAGGAAGACGTCAGGCCTGTTTTTTGCGCCGGCCGCCGCGCCGCGTGGTCCGCAGGGTGACCTTCGCCGCCTCATCCCGGTAGACGTCCAGCTGAAGCTTGCGCAGATGGGTTTCCACTTCTTCCCACTTCTTCGGCGACACTCCATCCGCATCGAGCAGCTTCTTTACCGCCTCCAGCGTCCTGCGCACATTTCCCGCCACCGAGTTCACATAAGCATTGATCTTGGTGGAAGGAGTCGCTTTCTTCTTCTTGATCTCCCGGGCTTTCTGAATCAACTCGTTCAATTCTGTTGCGCTCAGCTGTTCCAGTTCGGCAGGATTGATCGGCACAATCGTATCTCCTTCGATTAGCGTGATTGTGTTTACCAGCCTCCTGAGTCTCTGTCGTGAAGCGACAGTGCTCCGTGCATCATTATGACTGCAACTGGATGGAACCGCATCATCTTTGCGCCGTATTGTCGCTCTGTGCTCCATTCCACCGGGAAATACAATCTTAACATCGCGGTCACAGAGGGGAAAACGCGCGTGGAGAAGATAAAGACAGTCCGCGCGCTACTTCGCCATGCCGCCGCATCAGGCGGAGGCGCCGTGCGTGGCGATATCAACCTTCAGGAGCGCAAGAGAACGGCGATGAGCAGACGAGCGAGATACATTGCAGGATGTGCTGCGCTGGCCCTCGGAGGACTGGCGGGCCGGGCGTTCGCAGCTGAAGCGACACCAGCGGAGCTTGCGGCGCAGATCGCGGAGAACAAGGCTATCCTGGACACGGTCTGGGTGATGCTGGCGGCGTTTCTTGTGTTCTGGATGCAGGCCGGTTTCGCCTATGTAGAAAGCGGCCTCACGCGCGCCAAGAACGCCAACAACATCATGATGAAGAACCTGATGGACTTCTGCATGGGGTCTCTGGCCTACTGGGCTGTCGGGTTCGGAATCATGTTCGGGGCAGGCAACGCATTCTTCGGCACCAGTGGGTTCTTCGTCATCGAGTCCAGCGAGAAGACCTTCGAGAGCCTCGCCTGGACGAACGTCCCGCTGGCGGCCAAGTTCATGTTCCAGCTCGTGTTTGCCGCAACCGCCGCCACCATCGTCTCGGGAGCGATGGCGGAGAGAACGAAGTTTTCCACATACCTGATCTACAGCGTGGTCATCTCGGCGGTGATCTACCCCGTCATCGGTCACTGGATCTGGGGTGGGGGATGGCTGGCGCAGCTCGGCTTCTGGGATTTCGCCGGGTCCACGGTGGTCCATTCCACCGGCGCGTGGATGGCTCTGGTGGGAGCGGCTCTTCTGGGTCCACGCCTCGGGAAGTATCGCCCGGACGGGAAGGCTAACGCCATCCCCGGCCACAATCTTCCTATGGCTGCACTGGGGGTCTTCATTCTGTGGCTTGGCTGGTTCGGGTTCAACCCGGGCAGCACCATGGCGGCGGATCCGTCCATCGCTCATATCGCGATGACCACCAATCTGGCGGCGGCCATCGGTGGCATCCTGGCGATGGCGACCAGCTGGGCTATCTTCAAGAAGCCGGACGTCTCCATGACGCTCAACGGCGTTCTCGCCGGACTGGTGGCCATTACGGCTCCGTGCGCCTTCGTCAGCCCGCTCAGCGCAGTGATCATCGGCGCGGGAGCGGGGATACTGGTGGTCCTTGCCGTCCTGTTCTTCGAGAAGGTTCACCTGGATGATCCCGTCGGCGCCGTATCCGTCCATGGTGTCTGCGGAGCCTACGGAACCTTGATGCTCGGACTGTTCGCGCAGGACAAGTTCGCTCCCGATACCACCGGCAACGGCCTGCTGTTCGGTGGTGGGCTGACCCTCCTGAAGGCTCAGTTCATCGGAGTGATCTCGGTGTTCGCGTTTGCAGTGGTGGCCGGACTGCTCCTGTTCGGCATCCTGAAGGCCACGGTGGGACTCCGAGTCACGGAGTCGGAGGAGATCGAAGGGCTGGACATCGGCGAGCACGGCAACCTGGCCTACCCGGACTTCGAAATGGGCGAGCCCCATTCTGCAGGAGTTGGTGCATCGAAGGTGCCCGGCCTCAAAGCCACGGTGGGAGTTCCTTCGCCGCAGGCGGCGGATTGAAGTTGACAGGCAGGGTTTGACGTCCCTCGAAGCAGGCAGCAGCAAAAAGCGGCCGCGGGATCCTCCCCGCGGCCGCTGACTCGTTCAACACACTTCAAGCTCGCCAGTCAATGTTTGCCAGACCGTGCGTTCAGGATGGAAGCGTGACTTGCTCACGAAGGCGTCTGGCCTCCGGTGTGTTGGCCACAGTGGCCTGGCTCTGTGAGATGGTTGCCCAGTCCAGAGAGGGAAGCGGTGCGATGATGCAGCGGCCGTCCTCCATCTCGCGGGCGAAAAGCCGGCTGCGCGCCGGACCCCACCAGACGCAGCTTGTGTGGTCCAGCCATTGCCAGAGCTTAAAGCCCTCTTTCTGCAGAAACTCGTATGCTGACCGGCGATCCGGAAATTCCATTCTCTCGGAAATCTGCATGGTCTCCTCCTCGACGCGGCTCGTTATCAACCTCTCTTTCAAAGCAACGCTTTCGCCGCTGGAAGGGGTTCCCGTCCCCCTATCCGAAGAAGAGGATGTCCGTGTTCACCGTCCATTCACGGGGATCCACCGAGGTCAGCGAGCCGTCCTTGCAGCGATAGACCACGCGCTCTATGCCGCTGTTCAGGATCATCCGGGAACAGAGTTGGCAGGGCGAGGCGTGGGCAAACGGCAACTCCTCCCAGCTCGCCTCCAGCTCCTTGAGGGGATATCCCTGCTCGTCAAAGCCCACCAGCTCTTCTTTCTCTCGGCCGGCGATATACAGGGTGGCGCCGGTCATTTCTTCCATGCTGGCGGAGATGATGGCGTTCATTTCGGCATGAGACGAGCGGCATGCCAGATATCCGCCGCGCTGGCCGTCCACACCCTTCGCGACTCGTATCCGCCGGCACCATCCGGCCTGAAGGGAATCTTCCACTCCACGCGGAGCGCCGTTGAACCCCGTGGCGACGATGCGGTCATTCTTCACGATGACCGCTCCGTAGCTGCGCCGCAGGCAGGTGGAGCGGCGAGCCACGGAATCTGCGATGTCTATATAGTAGGTATCCCTGTCCGGTTTGCGCATAATACCCCCGTAGAATACTTCTTGCGGTGTCTGCCCGGAATCCTGCTGTTGAGTCTGGAGCGCTTTCTTCCGTCACAATGTCTAAGTCTACCGCCCGTGTGGAGCGCTCCCGCCTGCGGTGGGACTGCAAAAAGCGGGCCGCTATACCGGGATGAGTGCGGGCCTCAGCACGGAACAAAGAATCTGGGGAAGGCGTCAGTATGAGTGAAACCGCCCTGCGTCTTACGGGAAAGACCCGGGTGCTTGCTGTGTTCGGCTGCCCTGTGGAGCACAGCCTTTCGCCGGCCATGCACAATGCTGCGATCCGGGCCCTGGGGCTGGACCTGGTTTACGTGCCGTTCCGCGTGGAGCCGGACCGCCTCCGGGACGCTGTGGCGGGGGTCCGCGCGATGGGGTTTCTGGGGGTGAATCTGACGATTCCCCTGAAAGAGCAGGCGGTCTCGCTGGTGGATGGCCTGTCCCCCGGAGCGGCCAGAGTGGGGTCCGTGAATACCCTGTGGTGGAAGGACGGTTCCCTGATGGGAGAGTCCACGGACGGTCCCGGCTTTATAAGCTCGCTGGAGGAGGCGGGTGGCCTGCCGGCTACGGCGCTGGTGCTCGGGGCTGGAGGGTCCGGAAGGGCCATCTGTTTCGCTCTGGCGGAACGCGGGGTGAGGATCATCCTGGCGAACAGGACGCCGGAGCGGGCCCGGAGACTGGCGGAGGAAATCGGGGACGCCGGGGTGCGGGTCATCCCGATGGGAGCGGAGGCCTTGCGGGAAGCCTGCCGCGAAGCGGATCTGGTGGTGAACTGCACTTCCGTGGGAATGTCGCCGAATATTGGGGTCAGCCCGCTTCCGCCGGATGCCCTGCGGGCAGGGCAGACCGTGTATGACCTGGTCTATAACCCGCCGGAGACGGCGTTGCTGGCGGATGCCAGGGCCGCAGGGGCCCGTCCCATCAACGGAGTCAGGATGCTGGTGCATCAGGGAGCATATTCCTTCCGGCTGTGGACGGGAGTGGAACCGCCGCTGGATGTGATGGAAGCGGCGGTGATGGAGGGTCTTAAGAAGGAAGCGTAGGTTTGGTTCGGGGATGTCCCGGTCCGGCTTCCCGCGGGGGCGCGGGGCGGAACCCGTATGGTATAATCCTTGAGTTGCCGGGCTTGGTGCCGGGACTTCGGCAGCCGGCGCTATGGACAGGCCGGTCTGAGAGGTAATGAGCATATTATGGTAATGACTCGCAAGGATCTTGGAGACATCCTTCTCTCCAAGGGGGCCATCACGGAGCAGCAGCTGCAGCAGGCCCGTGAAGCAGCGCGAGCCACCCGGGGAGCGGATCTGGGCCGCATCCTTGTGGATCTGGAGATGGCCAGCGAGGCCGAGGTGGCGGAGGCGCGCGCGGAGGAGCGCGGCATTCCGTTCGTCAGCCTCGCCAATACCCGGATTGATCCGAGCGCAGTCAACATCATCCCCGAGCGGCTCGCGAAGCGTCATAACGTTGTTCCCTTCGGTAAGATGGGCAACCAGCTGCTCATCGCGATGGCGGACCCTGACGATATCGTCGCCATGGACGATCTCCGGACGGCGGCGAAGGGTCTGCAGATCAAGCCGTTCATCGCCGCGCCTGAGGATATCACCAACGCCCTGACCAGAGCCTACGGCGGCGGCAACGGAGCCGAGGCTCCCGGCGGGGGAGGGGAGTCCGCGGCTGTCGTGCCCGCTCCAGGCGCTACTCAGCTGTCGGGGACAGCTTCCATCCGTGAGGCGATCGCCCAGTATGGCGGCGAGCAGGACGTCGCGGGCGAGGACGAGGACGCGGATGCGCTGGCCAAGCAGTCCGAAGAGGCGCCGATCATCAAGATCGCGCACTCCATCATCCTGCAGGCCATCAAGGACGGCGCGAGCGACATCCACGTGGAGCCCGAGCGGCGCGGAGTGCGCGTTCGCTACCGCGTGGACGGCGTGCTTCACGAGACGATGACCGTCCCGAAGTACATCCAGGCTCCGCTCATCTCACGCCTCAAGATCATGGCCAACATGAACATCGCGGAGCGGCGCATTCCTCAGGACGGAGCCATCCCCATCCGCGCGGACGGCAAGGATTACGACCTGCGCGTGAGCTGTCTTCCCACCATCTACGGTGAGAAGATCGTCATGCGCATCCTGGACAAGACGAACGTTCTCATCGGTCTGGCCAAGTTGGGCTTCCTGCCCCATACTCAGGCGCGGGTGGAGGAGCTGATCAGTCAGCCGAACGGCATGTTCCTGACCACGGGGCCGACAGGTAGCGGCAAGACCACCACCCAGTATTCCGTGCTCCACAAGATCAACTCGGTGGACCGCAACATCATCACCATCGAGGACCCGGTGGAGTATCAGCTGGACGGCATCTCGCAGGTGCAGGTGCATAAGAAGGCGGGGTTGACCTTTGCCTCCGCCCTGCGCGCCTTCCTCCGTCAGGACCCGGACATCATCATGGTGGGTGAGATGCGCGACCTGGAGACCGCGGAGATCGCCATCGAGGCCGCTCTGACGGGCCACCTGGTCCTTTCCACACTCCACACTAACGACGCCCCTTCGGCGGTCACCCGTATGGTGGATATGGGTGTGGAGCCCTACCTGATCTCTGCGACGGTCATCGGATGTCTTGCCCAGCGTCTGGCTCGGCGGATCTGCCCGAAGTGCCGCGAGTCCTATGAAGTTGACGTCGAGGATCTGCGCAGATTCGGTTACCATCCCGAGAACCAGGCGGAGATGGTGCGCATTCTGGGAGAGGAGAAGGCGGAGGAGCTCCGCGGCGTCCGCAAAGTCACCCTGTGGCGGGGCGCCGGGTGCGACAATTGCCGTCAGAGCGGGTTCCGTGGACGGCTCGGTATCTACTCCTTGATGGAAGTCAACGACGAGATCCAGGATCTCATCGTCCGCCGCGCTCCGCTCAGCGATCTGAGAGAGGCGGCGAAGGCGAACGGCATGTTGGAGCTCCGCGAAGACGGGCTGGTGAAGGTTCTGGAGGGAATCACCACCGCCGAAGAAGTTATGAGGGTCGTCTTTACGGCCGGCGTTTCCTGAGATTTTACCGGGCGCCGCTCCTTCGGGAGCGGCGGCTCTTTGAGGGGCATCACTTTCCGGGAGGAGGAATCACTTGTCAGGCGCAACCGGAACGGTCAGCGAGGAGATGAAGGCTGCTGCGTCACAGCAGCAGCGCGGCAACGTTCAGAAGATTGAGGATACTCATGTAGACGAGCTCCTGCGGGCGATGGTGGCGCGCGGAGCCAGCGACCTTCATCTCTGCGTAGGAGTCCCGCCCATTGTCCGTGTGGACGGGCAGCTCCAGCCTCTGCCGTTCACCAAGCTCACCCCTCCCGAGTCCCAGCGGATCGTCTACGACATTCTGACCGACGAGCAGATCCGCCGGTTCGAGGAGGATCTGGAGCTGGACTGCTCCTACTCGGTACGGGATCTGTCGCGTTTCCGCCTGAACGTCTACCGGGATAAGGGCGCGGTGGCGTCTGCGTTCCGGACCATCCCGGTGCGCATCCCCACGCTGAAGGATCTGGGGCTTCCCCGCGTTCTGGAGACCCTGACGCGCAAACCCAGGGGGCTCATTCTGGTGACCGGGCCGACGGGGTCCGGGAAATCCACCACTCTGGCGGCGATGATCGGGCAGATCAACTCGGAGCAGAGCCTGCACATCATCACCATCGAGGATCCTATCGAGTATCTGCACGAGCACAAGTACAGCATCATCAATCAGCGAGAGGTGGGGACGGATACCAGGGCGTTCAACAACGCGCTCCGCGCGAGCCTCCGCGAGGATCCGGACGTCATCCTGGTGGGTGAGATGCGCGACCTGGAGACCATTCAGATCGCCATCACCTGTGCGGAGACCGGTCACCTAGTGTTCGCCACATTGCATACCAACAGCGCGGCCCAGACCGTGGACCGCATGGTGGACGTGTTTCCTCCGGGGCAGCAGGAGCAGATCCGCTTCCAGCTGTCCAATAACCTGGAGGCGGTCATCTGCCAGCAGCTGCTGCCGCGGCGCGGGATGAAGGGCAGGGTGTGCGCGATGGAGATCATGATCGCCACCCCGGCCATCCGCAACCTCATCCGCGAGGCCAAGAGCCATCAGATCCCGTCTGCCATCCAGACGGGTGCGCAGTTCGGGATGCAGACCATGGACCAGCACCTGCGGGATCTGTATCTGCAGGGCATCATCACCTATGATGACGCGGTCACCCGCGCGATGAATCCGGACGAGTTGAAGAGGATGATTGAGTCGCCGCAGACGGCTGGACCGGGAGGCGCGCCTGCGGGACGGGGGGCCTGATAGATGCCAGCCTTCGAATATACCGTCGAGGATTCTTCTGGAGCTCGCAGGAAGGGTACCTCGGAAGCCGAGAACGAGGATATTCTTCGCAGGCGTCTGACAAACCAGGGCCTGCGCGTGCTGGAGGTCAAGCAGACCAAAGCCAAGAAGAAAGCCTCCACCAGCAACGTCAAGATCAAGCTGAACGAGCTTTCCATCTTCTGCCGTCAGTTCTCCACCATGATCGACGCGGGGGTGTCGCTCGTGCGCTGCCTCAGCGTGCTGCAGGAGCAGACCGTCAATCCCAAGTTCAAGCGGATGATTGCGGACATCCAGAGCGAGGTGGAGGCCGGCCAGAGCCTGTCCCGGGCGCTCGCTAAGTACCCGAACACCTTCAGCAACCTGTTCATCGGTCTGGTGAATGCGGGCGAGGTGGGAGGTGTGCTGGAGGAAAGCCTTCAGCGACTCTCCACATTCCTGGAGAAGGACCAGGAGCTCCGGCGGAAGGTCAAGTCCGCAATGACCTATCCGGTCATCGTCATGATCGTGGCGGTGTCTATCGTTATTGGACTGGTCACGTTCATCCTGCCGAAGTTTATGGACCTGTTCAAGGACCTGGGCGTCACGGAGTTCCCCTTGCCCACCACCATCCTGATGGGGTTCAGCAACTTCCTCACCCAGAAGTGGTACTTCGCGGTGCTGGGGCTGGTCATCTTCATTGTGGCGTTCCGGGCGTTCGTGAAGACCGACGTGGGCAGGCGCTCCTACGACCGGTTCAAGCTGAAGGCGCCGGTGTTCGGCAAACTGAACCACAAGATCGCGCTGGCGCGGTTCGCCCGGACACTTGGAACACTGCTCGCCAGCGGAGTTCCCATCCTCTCGGCGATGGAGACGGTGGCGGGTACGGTCTCGAACGAGATCATCTCTGAGGCCATCCTCAATGCCCGGGCGCGCATCAGAGAGGGTGACCGCATCGGGGATCCGTTGCAGAAAAGCAAGCTGTTCCCGCCGATGGTGGTGCAGATGATCACCATCGGTGAAGAGTCCGGCGCGCTGGACCCGATGCTTGCGAAGGTGGCGGACTTCTATGAGGCGGAGGTGGACGCGGCTCTGGACAGCCTGACCTCCGCCATCGAGCCGGTGCTGATCGTGTTCCTGGGGTTCGCGGTCGGCTTCATCGTCATTTCCATCTTCCTGCCGCTGGTCTCGGTTATCACCGCCCTGTCAGGAGGCGAGGGTGGAGGCGCCGGCGGTGGTGGAGGAGGAGAGTAAGTCTTGCCCCAGGAGCTCTCCGCGGCGATAGCGTTCGTCTACGGAGCTGTTGTCGGTAGTTTTCTGAATGTGCTGATATGGCGGCTGCCGAGGGATGAGTCCATCGTGCGGCCGCCTTCGCACTGTCCGTCCTGCGGATATATCCTGAAGCCGTGGGATAACATTCCCATCATCACCTGGCTGCTGTACCGCGGCCGTTGCCGCAAGTGCTCGGCCCGCATCTCGCCGCGGTATCTGGTGGTGGAGGCCGGCACCGGTCTCATGTGGGTGGCGCTGTTCTACCGGTTCGGGTGGAGCCTGGAGTTCTTCCAGTATGCTCTGGTGGTGTCTTCGCTCATCGCCGTCTTCGCTATAGACCTGGAGCACTACATCATCCCGGATCAACTCTGGATCTTCGGGGCGGCGGTGGGGTTCATCGCGGACATCGTGGGGCTGGTGACGGGTCTGCGCGAGTTCCCCTGGCGGGATTTCCTCTGGCTGCCGGTCCCCTTCACGGGGGGGGCGGAGCTACCCTTGCCCCACTCGCTGGTGGGATTTTTCGCGTACGGGGCACTGGTGCTGGTGGTGGGCATCTTCGGGGAGTCGCTATTCAAGAAGGAGGCGATGGGAGGAGGGGACGTCAAGCTGACGGCAGCCATCGGCGCGAACATCGGCGCCGCGTATGGCATCATCTCCTTCTTCCTGGCCGCCGGGATCGGAGCGCTTGCGGGCATCATCCTGATGGCGCTGGGGCAGAAGCGGCGATTCGACGAGATCCCGTTCGGCCCCATGCTGGTCACGGGGGCGGTGGTGATGATCTTCTTCGGGCCGCAGATCGTGGACTGGTGGCTGGGATACGCCGGGCTGCGCTGAAGGGAACACCACCGGCGGGACGGAAGTCAATGATATAGCCCTGAGGGCGGGCGCTCAGGTGGCCAAAGAGGCCGGAGGGAGGGGTTGCGCCGCGCTTTTCAGGGTTTCTGAAAGGGCAGGAGAGTCCGGATGAGCAAAATCGGCAGGGCTGGGTTCAGCATCATCGAGCTTCTCACGGTCATCGCCATCATCGGCATTCTTGCGGCGCTCATCTTCCCGGTCATGGGTTCCGCGCGCAAGAAGGCCCGCGAGACGCAGTGCATCACCAATATGCAGGAGATCCACCGCGCCCTGAAGCTTTTCAAGAATGACAACGGCCGCTATCCGGCTGTTTTGCTGGGGTTCGCGGAGAACGGGGTGCCGGTGGATTCCATCAAGAACGGGACGCTCTTCAGCCGGGAGTATGTCTCCACCGCAAAAGTTTTCTCCTGCCCCGACAACCGGTTCACGGATCCGGCGGCCATTATCCCGGATCCTCTGGCGGGGCAGTCGCTGATCGGGCTGGACCGGCCGGCGGGGGCGCGGCTGTATGCCTACGACAGCTACGACGCGCAGATTCTTGCCTATGCCGGTAACTCTCCTCAGCCGCGCTACACGCTCTCCTGGGCCAACACCGCCGCGGATGTGCCGCTGAACGACCCCAACGCGAAGGAGGAGGCCTTCGAGAGACAGCTAAAGTTCCGCAGCCCGCCGGACAACACCGTGGTTACCTGGTGTTCCTATCACCGCGGTGGCGACCAGCGTCCGCGCTCCGGAGCGAATGACCTGGTGCTCTTTCTGGACGGGCACGTGGACCGCATCCCTTCGGATCAGTTGATGCCGGACGGAGCTCCCTGGAACTACCCGTACACGGTGAAGCCCAAGCTCTGAAGCGCCTGATGCGCCGGAAACGGGGCCTGACGCCGGATCGAAGAAGCGAGCAGATGATCCTGGGACGCCTTCAAAACCGGAGGGGAACCTCCCTCATAGAGATCCTGACCACCCTGGTCATCCTGGTGATCGGCATCCTGTCGGTGGCCCGGATGTTCTCTGGCGGCTTCGTGGTGATGAAGCGCAGCGAGAACATCACGCTCGCATCGCGCCTGGCGGAGGGAGAGTTCGAGAGACTCAGGGCGCGGGCGGTGAACCTGCCGCTGGGCATCACCACTGCCGCCACCCCGCCTCCGGGGACACCCAACGACGCCAGCTCACCCAATATCCGGCAGATCGTGGGTGAGACCGTCCGTATTCCCGCTCCCATCCTGGAGGCCCGGACCACCGGGCGAGTCATCGGCTCGGTGCACGAGCTGCTGTTCGCGCCCGTCTCGTCCGTGGATTCTGTCTACTCCGCCCGCCTGCAGAGGCGCATTCTGGATTCCGAGGACGCCGACAGCGAACCGTGGCGCTGGCTGCGGCCCACCCAGTATGCCATAGATTACGAAAGCGCGCGGATCTGTTTCCGCGCCGCCAACTACGAGAGGATCTTCTCCATCACCTATTCCTACTGGATCGAGACGGAGGACGAGCGCACACTGCGCACGGTGACTGGCGAGAACATCGTGGTGCCTGCCGGGGCGGGCTGGCTGGATATCACGGCCGGGGGCACCCCCGTCCGCAATATCGAGGGTTTCGCAGGGCTGGATGACCGCAGCGACCAGGCATCCCGGGCATTCCGGCGGCTGGATGCCGGAGCGGACTGGTCCACGGACGACCCTTACGAATACAAGATCGTGGATAGCCTGACCGGCCGGATCGCCTTCAACCCGCGGGGCTACTCTTACAAAGAGTCCACTCCGCAGGGAGTTGTGGACCTGACGGCTCACGTGGACTACACGGTCTACGACTGGGGGATCATCAGCGAGACTCTGCAGGTGCCGCCTGTTCCGCCCTATCGTCTCCGCACCACGTTGCGGGACATCAAGCAGATCGGGGTCACCATCAACGATGACGGATCCCCGTATACGGGTATCACCCCGAATTATCCGGAAGATCTGCTGGTGGTGGATGAGGCCACCGGTCAGTATATCCCGTCCAACGTCCTTCAGCTGGACCACCGCAACGGCATCATCGTGGTGCCGGATCAGATCACCATCGGCAACGTCCTGGTGCCCTCTGCAGGCCGCACTCTGCGGGTGTATTACCGGTGCGAGGGGGACTGGCAGATCCAGTACCGGAAGGCTTATGAGCGCTACACTCCTCAGAACGATAACGACGTCTCATACCGCGAGTATTTCCACAACCGCGCCGCCGACCGGATCGTGCTGAACAAGAGCGAGGTGGGCAAATCCTTCTCTGTGGACTATGTGTATCTGGAGAATGGACGGGAGAGAACGGTCATCGGAGAGGTTGTGCGAGCCATCGCCTCGCCGGATGGCCAGCGGGCGTGGTTGATCCCTTCCAAGGCGCCGGAATATGTGCGGGCCATCCGCGGCCTCTCGTTCAAGGTGCGCGTGATGTGGAGCGAGACGACCCGCAGGGACAGCGAGGGCCGTCTGGTGCCGAAGTTCCAGTATTACGATCTGGACGGCGAGCTGACTCGCCGCCTGGCGGCAGGGTAGGGGGATGAGATGATCTCCTCTGTCCTGAAATCCTATCATACGGCTGCCCGCGGCCGCAGGGGCTTCACGCTGATCGAAGTCCTGGTGGTGCTGGCCATCACTGCCATCCTCACCACGCTGCTTGTGACCCCGATGGTCCAGAGCTTCAACATCACGCGGCGCGCGCAGGCGACTGTGCTTTCCCAGGAGTCGGGACGGCAGGCTCTGGAGCAGCTCACGCGCGAGCTGCAGAGCGCGGTGTTCGTGTATGACAATACGGGGCAGGCCATTGACATCCCCGTCAAGGGGCGGGTGTTCAAGATTCCCTATGCGCGCGTGGACCTGGTTCTGCCCCGGATGGTGATGCACTGCAACTCCCCGAATCACCCGGCTGGAGTCCCCCGCGACTACGACCGCGGACGGCTGGCGTGGCCAGCGTGCCCGGCCCAGCATCAGCCGCCGGGCGGCAACGACGATGTGGAGGCGCGCGTCCTGAATCCCATCGAGCCGGACGGGATGATGGTGCGCTACTTCGTGGGACTGAAAGACCCGTCGCAGCCTTACAACAACGTCCACGAGGATCGCCGCGCGCTCGCCACCGATGTGGAGAACACGTTCGTTCTCTACCGGACCGAGTTCTCTCCTTACGACGAGAACCTCATTGACGATTCCGATGGACAGAGTGGCCTGCTCCGGCCGGACTTCTTCTACAACCAGAACCGCGCACCGAACGGCCGCACGTTTTCTGAGAACTGGCGGCGGGTGTCGCATATCGTCGGGCCGGCCAGCAATCTGGACCTGGTCAGCGTGCAATATGATTCTAACGGCGACCCGGTGAGTGTCTTCAGCTCGGTGCGCTTCGTCCCGAATGCGGTGACCAACGATGTCCTGACTCCTACGGACACCGGGCGGCGCGAGTATGGCGAGCCCGACAGCCCGCCGACCGTCTACCGGGCCACGGCCGGTCAGTGGGCTCCGGATTACGAAGTGCGTGTGTTCCGGCAAGGAGCCACGGTGGTCTACTTCACACGGCGTGATCCGGACAGCGGGCACGTTTACATCTACCGCGCCGGCCGCAACGAGCCCGTATTCGACATCACGGCCTGGCAGCAGACCAGGCAGATCGGCCCGGGCAGCCCGGAGTTTATGTTCGATGTGGATCCGAACAAAGGGGAAGTCACGTTCGCCTTTCCGAGCGAGGCGCTGACGCAGTACGGTGACGACGTGTTCGACCCTGCCCTGATCAATCAGGCTTACAACGACAGTATGCAAAACCAGGGGGCAGGAGTCCGCAGTGTCACGCTTAATCGGTTCGCTGGGCTGAAGGCGGACATCCCCGGCGCGCGCATCGTTCCGGGGTCGGAGCGCGTCACGGGACCGAACTGGGTGGTGGGGCCGGACTATGGAAAGCCCGTGCTTTATAGCCGGGTAGCCTACCTGACAGACGATCCCGGGCCAAATCAGTACCGAATAGACTACGGGACGGGCACCATATTCTTCTACTCGCTTCCTTCCCCTGCCATGCCGGAGCGGGATATCTCCGGCGGCCCGGCGGCCAGGGTGGAGGTGCGCTTCGATTTTCAGAACAACCAGGGATTCGATCCTGACTCAGGGGACGTCTTGAGCGTGGATTACACCACGAAGAACGTGATGTCGGTGCAGGTGGGATACCGGCTCTACGATGACCGTGGAAAGCTGAGCGTGCTGCAGCTTTCCAGCAATGTCGTGATTCGGAACTTCCACAGGTAGCATGCGCATCGTGTCACAGAAATTCGAATCGAGGCCGGCTTTCCGCAGTTTGCGCTCGAACCGCGGCCAGTCGCTGATCATCGCGCTGTCCGTGATGTTCATCGTGATGTTCATCGGCACCATCTTCGTGACGCTGGTGACGCGAAATCTCTCCGCGGCGGTACGCTCCGGCGATGTGCTGATCGCCCGCCAGATGGCCGAAGCGGGCATCCGCTACGCGGACAGTATGCTGACCTACAGCGACGAAGGGGCGGACTGGCGTCCCGAGCCTGCCAATCTGGATCCCGCAGCCAACGCGAAGCATCCGGATATCCAGTGGCTGCAGCCGTACGAGCCCACTCCTTCCGCCACCGGCGGTCCTACCGGCGGCTTCAGCAGTTTCACCAGCGGAAACGGCCGGTTTCTCATCCGGGTGAGCTACAATCCCGATCCCTCGGACCCGATGTCGCGCTACATCAAGATTGAGTCCATCGGGCGTGCGGGGTTTGTGGATTCCAATTTCCAGGGCAGCGGGGTGCCGGATCCTACCACCTACGCCAACAGCGGTCCTGTCCGTTTGCGCCACGAGCTCACCGCCTACAAGCCGATCGGCATCACGGACTATGCCCGGTTCGTTACCAACAAGAGCAAGCGGACAGAGGCTGTATCTCTGGGCAAAGCGTTCGGGCCGAAGCCGCTTGTCTGGGGTGGCACCATCATCGGTCAGGAGCGGACCGGTCCCATCCGTGTGAACGGCAACTTGGTCTGGCGGGGCAAGAACGAGGTGTATCTCCGCAGCGTGCAGTCGCAGAATGGAGCCAGGCTGCCAGTGGACCGGGTGGAGGTCGCCGGAGAGATCTTGGAGTCAGGTCCGGATGCGGAGGTGCTGGTATTCAATAACGGCGTGCTGGAAGGGCGGGCGGAGCCCACGCGCCGGGGCGGTGCCCTGAACCCGGATTTCACGACATTCCAGGGGCTTTACCGGGACGGCGTGGACCGTCCGGACGTTGCCGGCTTCGGGCGGGCTGTCAAGCGGCTGGAACCACCGCTGGTGGATCAGGAGGATCCCTCGTCTGGTGTCTCGCGATACCGCCGCTTGACGCTCTACTCTGGCTTCTCTGCGCGGCTGAACGGCGGCCGGTATGTCAACAGCGCTCAATACGGCTACGGCGACGGGCTCTACATAGACAACCGCCGCGACGTGCAGCAGGACGGCAGTTCGGTCTTCGGCGGTGCTCAGACTCTGCTGGATGAGTGGGTCACGCCCAACAACAGGGGTTCTTGGAAGGGCGCATTCTATGTGCCGCCGGGCGTCGTGATCCGTATCAATCCGGACGAGACGCTCACCATCACCCGGACCGATGCCGTGCGCCGGGGACAGAAATACGTCTGGCACACTTACGATGCGGCGTCGAACAATCTGATTCCGCAGCCAGGGTTGGGTCCTACCATCACGCTGCCTTATCCACGCAACGGAGTCATCTTCGCGGAGGGCAACATCCGCATTTCCGGAATGGTGGCTGCCGACAGGCAGCTGACGGTGGTCTCGAACGAGAACATCTACATCGAGGGCAGCATCCTGAAGCAGGATATGGTCACGTCGGCCATCAGCCTGCTGGCCCGAAAGTATATCGTGGTGAATACCACGCAGTTCCTGAGCCTGCCTCCGCTGACTTCCGCGCTGTTCGAGTCGGTCCCCGGAGGCGGACGGCCGCCCTACGCCTACCGGGTGACCACCAGTCCGGCTTCCAACTTTGTAGCCGACTTCTCGCCGGGATACTGGTACGATCGCAACAGCCTTCGCCAGCCGTCGGCTTACCCGTCATGGGGCGGCGGCCCGGCGCATCTTTTCATCCGGCACGCCTCCTCCGGAGCCACCGCCAGCATCAATCTGTTCATCAACGGCGCGGCCTACGATTTCGGCGGGGCCCCGAACTATCTGATGCCCAGTACGGAAACGCAGTATGGTCCCATCTTCGAGGGGCAGGTCTTTCCGCTGGACTTCGGTGGGCCGCCCGGCCTGTTCGGCACTGCGGGGCAGTGGAACCGGATCGAGATCGGCCTTCACCAGACAGGGCTGGAGCAGTCGCGGGGCGACTACCTTCTGGAGGCGATTGCCGTCGTCCCGATGGACGTGAACATCCAGGCGCTGTGCTACGCTCAGGAGGGAAGCCTGTTCATCATCCCGGGTCCCTGGTTCAACAGCAACCCGGCCGACAACCCCTCCGCGCCCGCGCGGCCGCCCGAGATCAAGAATCCTGCGTTCCCGTTCTACGGAGAGCCTCTCGACATCAAGATCACCTTCGACGGGGCAGTGGCCGAGAATCTCCCCGCTCCTCCGGCGCTGGTGGACGAGTGGATGCGCCACTGGAGCAACATCCCGGTTCGTTATGGTTCGAGCAACGAGCGCACCGCCCATCCTGAGGACGGAGTGACGTTCGTCTACGATCCGCAGCTGGGGTTCCCGGTGCGTCCGGATGGCACCCCCATCCGGCGGGATGCGTACGGGCGGGCTCTGCCCGTGACACCGCGGCTTCCCGTGTCGCCGGATCTGATCTATGTCGGGCGGCTGAGCAGCTGAGCGGGTGAGCCCGGCCGAACAAAGGCGGGCTGGAGGGAGTCATTCCAAGAAGAGGACACAGACGTCCGGTCCGCTGGACCGGCCGGAACCTGGAGCGACGCGCCGCCGGTTGGGGCGGCCTGGAAATGGCGTGATCCGATGCGTTCTGGCTATCTGAACATACTTCTGGCAGGCATCGCCGCCGTGCTGTTGGCGGCAGGTGAAGCGCGTCCGGCGTATATCTACTCGGAGAGCCTGCGCGTCATCCGCGTCTGCAACCTGCTGCTCCCGGGAGTGGACCCCAACAGCGATCCGGCGCAGGGTCCCATCTCGTCCGGTTACCGCTCCCGTCAGTGGAACGCCGGTTTGTTCAGTGTGCTGGAGCAGCGGCTGGACTTGAAGCCGGCCGGGTGGACCTTCGTGAACCCGCTCGCTCCCGCGGTGGTCACACCCGAGATCGCGGCACGCTATTCCGATACCCCTCTGCCGCTCACCGTCGGGCAGGTGGTGACGAAGGACATGCCCTGCTACTGGGATGTAAAGCTGGGCGAGGTGACCCTTTCCCGCCTGCTGCAGTTCGATGTGGTGTATCTGCACATCCCGGCGGGTGTCAAGGCGGAGCTGACCCCGGACGACCGCGAGCTGCTCCGCAAACTGGTGGATTCCGGGGCGCAGCTCTGGATAGACTGGGGCGGGGGCGCGGCTAATCCCTTCACAGCCGGGCAGTGCGGTACCGGCTTCTTCCTGGACGACGTGAACTTCCAGCCGCAACCCCGGCAGCCGGCGAACGTCATCCACCGTCACCACGCCCTTCTCAGCTATCCCTACTGGCTCAGTCAGCCGGAGATCAATTCCCTGGGGGCAAATCTGAGCGGCGGGGTGGCCTCCGACGGCAACAATGGGATGCCTTTCCCGGCGGTGTTCGCGCCTGTGGTGTTGAACGGCGGCGGGCTGCCGCAGATTGCTGCGGGGCGCTATGGATCCGGTCATATCATTCTGACCGCCAACAACATCGGAGCGAACATTGTGCGGGCGGCCTTCGGCTCCCGGCCGGATCTTGCTTCTCCTGGAGATCTCAAGTTTGCCTATAACGTGGTGGCATGGGCCTCCAACTACACCACCACTTACGCCAATGCCGCTCACTCCTCGTCATCCTCGCAGGGCCCGGGCGCGCCGCTGGTGAAGCGCTGGAGCTTCCCGGTGGGAGGGGCTCCGGGAGCGGCTGCGGTGATCTACAAGGGCGTGGTGTTCCATTCCGGCGGGGACGGTGTGGTTTATGCCCTGGACGGCGTGCCCCAGCAGGATCTGGACAACGACGGCAATCCGGATGACGGCGTGCCGGACTTTGCAGGGGGCGCGCCGTTCGACCTGCTCTGGTCGGCCAGCGGCGGCGGGTCCATCTCTGGTCCCACGGTGTTCTCTTGGCCGGGCGGCGGTCCGTTCCAGGCGGGCGTGGACGTGGTCATGGTGATGGACTCCGGGGGCAGGGTGCTGGCGGCTCCCGCGTTCCCGAGGCCACTGGGCAGCCAGCCGGGCTTCCAGGAGATTATGTCGGTGCCCGGGTGGGGCGGAGGCGCGGTGCCGTCGCCTACCTATCACAACGGCATCATATACGCCCTTGGCGGCAACGGATACCTTTACTGTCTGGACCTCTCCACAGGGGACCGGTGGAATATCCCGGGCAATATGACGACGCCCTACGGTATCGTCCCGCGGCCTTCCTCGCCCACTGTGGGATGGACCCAGGATATCGGTACCAAAGCGCTGGACCTGATGGCCTACTGGCTGGCGGGCACCACCGGAGTGACTGTTCAGCCCAGTGACCGCATCTTCTCCGCCATCTTCAGCGTGCGCAATGAGCCGCTCGCCAGGCTGGGCGGCAACATCGTCGCGACCCGCTATAACAACTCCCGCACCGTGAACGACAGCCCGTTCCGGCTGTGGGCGAAGTTGGGGACCGGCGCCTGCCAGGATCTGACCACGGCGGTGGGAACGCCGACGGCCAAGGGGCAGTTTGTCCTTTCCAACCCGCCGACGGGAGTGAACGCGGCCACTCCCGTCTACGGTGATTACCAGATGACGCGGAATATGGCGCTGGCCACCACCGGGCAGGATCTGTCGCCGCGCAGCATCTATTCCCCGAAACCGGATCCTCAGGCGGGGTCCAACGTCCAGGCGTGGACCACATCAGGGAGCGCGACCGTTGCGATGGGGCCGGACGGAACCCTGTATGTTCTCGGCGCCCGGAACAACGGGTCTCAGCTGACGGCCGTGCAGGAGTTCGGCCCGCGCTTCAACCTGCTTCAGAACCGTCAGAGCGTCCCGCAGCATATCGCGGACTGGCATTTCTGGTTCCGCAGCGTCCTGAACACCGCGGACCCGCTGATGACCGACCGGTTCTATCCGGCGTTCGACTATACGCTGGATTCGTCTTCCTCAGGCACAGGCATACCGCTGGACAACTTCGAGGCCGTCGGACCGCCGGCTGTGACCGATGATGGCGTCTATGTCACGGCTATCGGACGGGACACAGGTGGGGCTCCGGCGGTGGCGCTGTTCGCGTTCGCGCGGAAATGGGAGTTCCGCGTGGACCTGCCGCCTGGCGTGGAGTATCGCGACCAGCAGGGGAACCTCCTGCCGGTGCGCATCTGGCAGCCCAATCCCTTCACGGAGCTGGGCACGGTCCGTTCGCCACGGGAGGAGGCGGCTCTTGTCAGGGACTATGCCATAGACCGTGCGCGCGGCACCATCACCATCAGCAACTTCGACGACCCCAACTTCCTGATGGGTCCAGAGAAGCGTCCGTTGTTTGCGGGGATTCCCGTCCGCGTATGGGTGGGCGACGTTGAGGTTCCCGCCCAGATGGATCGCTTCAGCAATCTGCGGTGGTATTTCGTGGCTTACAGACCGGACACACTTCCGCCGGGAGCGGGGATCTACACGCCCGCCAACCGGGCCACCGGGCGGCCATCGCCTGCCAGCGTGCTGGGCGAATACGTCTACTTCAGCACGGCGGAAGGGATGATCTATGCCATCCGCGCCGGAGCCACCCCCGACCGCGGTAAGCAGGTGTTCGGGGTGAAGCCGAACTACATGAGCGAGGCCGAGTGGCAGAACAGCACCCGCGATGTTGTCTGGCAAGAGTTGATCGAAGGCGGGGTGCCGCTGACGAATCCCATCGCTGCAGCGGGCGGGCTGCTGGCGGTATCGGGGGACGCGGGCCTTTACGTGTTCGATTCACCGGGCACCATTATCGCGGACAGCAACCGGATTCTTGAAGTAGATGCGGGCGCCGGGGCTGTGTGGTCCGTGAATGCCACCACGCAGCTGGGCCTCCACGGGCGGGATCCGGTCACACCCACGGGTATGTCCGTCAAAAAGACCCCGTTCAGCCGGCCGAGCGTTGTGCGGATGGTGGACTCCAACGACCTGGTGGTGTGCGACACAGGCAACAACCGCATCGTGCGCGTGGACCGGGCCGGGCAGGTGGTGTGGGAGATCACATCATTCGTGGATCCTTTGCGGCTGCTGCCCTCGGGAGAGCCGCTGAAGCTTGCCTCGCCCACCGACGTCCGCGTCTGGTCCGGTATCCAGATGGATCCTCTGCTTGGCATCCCGGCGCTGGTCTATCATTACCTGATCGCGGATCGGGACAACTTCCGTGTGCTGGATCTTATTGTCCGGTTCGATACCAACGGCCGGCCCCTTCCCGTCTCCAACAGGCCCGAAGACGCCCTCGCTCCCGGGCAGCAGCCGCCCACAGTGCTGAACTGGGTCAGCGCCACTCGGTCGGAGGGACGCCTGTTGCGTTTCGAGACAGCGCAGCTCTTCCCACGGAGCGGGCCCACCGGCACGATGGACGTCTGGGCGGCCGTTTCGAACTATTCGGTGGAGGACCCGGCCGCGGCGGTCCGTGTGGAGGACGCGAGGGGAGGCGCGGTGGTGCGTCTGGACTACGGAGATCTGACCGTCGGTGCGGACGGCGTCGCGAACTGGACATACCGGCCAGGACGCATCTCCTGGGCCACCAATGTATTCACGGATGGCGGTGTCACCCGGCGGATGGCCAATCCCCGCTATTTCGAGCGCTACTGGACCGCCGGTGGCGTCAACAGCATCCTTTGCGATGGGGCGGGAGTCTGGGAGTTTACTCAGTCCGGGCCGGACGGCCCGTTCGTGACCGTCTGGCGTCTGACGACGGACGCATATCAGAACCTGGTCCCTCGCAGGACGGTTGAGGGCGCCGTCCTGACAGGCACCGGTGTGCCGCTTCGCGCCACGTCCGCGAAGGTTCTCCCGAACGGCCGCATCCTGATCAGCAACTCTTACAGCGGCATCGGCTCCGGCGGAAATGAGTTCCGGGGCGAGGTGTTCGAGGTGGACAACCGGGACGACCGCGGCAATCCGCTTCCGGAGCCCACGGGAATCTACTGGAGCGCCCCGGCGGTGGTAAGCTATGAGATCGCGCCGGGTGTGCAGGGTCTTCGCCAGGAAATCCGAGGTAGCTACCTTGTTGAGCAGCCGACGTTCGTTGACCGCAGATAACCCATTGAGCGCAAGAGGAATCCGGAGCATCATCCTCCTGATGATGGCCCTGACGGGGCTGGCGCTCGTGCTCGCCTGCCAGGGCGTGCTTGCCGACGACTGGCAGAAGCGGCATCGCGATCCCGCGAACACCGGTTTCGCCTACCCGGATCCCACGGGGTCGCAGAGCCCGGGTCTGGCGGGGCTGGAGCTGGTCTGGACCTACCCCTGGCCGCTGGCTGAAGGCAAATGGATGGAGCAGGTGGTGGATGACGCCGACGAGGCGAAAACACCCCCGCTCTTCCAGAAGGGGGCCGGCTGGGTGTCTTCAGGCACGCTGGCCGAGCCTGCGCCGAACGCCTATGACGAGCACTACTACCTGGCCCCGGTGTGGACTCCGGATTCCACCGGCATCCCGAAGACGACCGCGCGCTGGACGCCGGATCTGGACGGCCTGCCCTCGCCTCAGCGTTACCTGGTGTATGTCTGGTTCCCGTCCTCCACTGCCACGGTCACCAACTCGTCACACGTGACCTATACCATCCGCGAGGCGGATGGTACGATCTCCCGCGAGACCATCAACCAGGGCTCCGGCGGTCAGTGGGTTCAGCTGGGTTCGCGCTCCTACCTGCTGGATGACTCCAGCTATATCGAGGTCTCCAACGTTTCCGAGGCGCGTCAGCAGATCTCCATTCCCATTCCAGGAGAGCCCGACAGCGGCTTCGAATACGTGGATAAGGGCCGCTTTGTGGCGGCGGATGCCATCCGCATCGTTCAGGATCTGGGCTCCATCTACAGCTCCCCGGCGGTGTTCTCCGCATCCGGGCTGCCGTACGGTGCCCGTAAGGGGGTGGTCTTCGGTATTGTGGACCGGGATCCGGCCGGCCGCAGCGCCGATGCAGAGACGGGCGGCGAGGTGACGTTCGGCCGCATCGTCTGCGTGGATGCGGAAGCCGGGCCGGGGCGTCAGGGCAATCCCTCCAACACGGTGCTGAACCGTCCGCTGTGGGAGTATCCGCGCCCGCCGGCGGATCGCAGATCGCCCATCGAAGGTCCGATCGCAGGGGGCGTGTTCTCGTCGCCGCTGGTCGTCAACACATCGGAAGGCCGCACGGTGTTCGTGGGGGCGGATGACGGGCAGATCTACGCGCTGAACGCCATCAACGGCGATCTCCGCTGGATGGGGCCGGGCAAGACTCTGGATGACAGCTCGCCGGATGTGTCTTCCTCCGGCTTCAGCCCGGTCCCGGTCTCCGGCGACGATTTCTTCGGGCAGGGATATCTGGCGGCTCCCGCTACCTCGAATGCGGACACGCACACCATAACTTATGAGTTCAAGGACCTGGACCAGTATTATTACAACGTCTACGCGTGGATCCCGGCGGTACGGCCGGACGAAGAGCGTCTGACGGCAGCGCGCTACCGCGTGGAGTCGGATTCCGGCGAGGCGACAGTTCAGGTGAACCAGAATGTCTGCGAGCGCGGGGATGCTCCGGCCTGCGACTGTCTGCCGGGCACCAATGGCGGGCGCTGGGTGCGCGTGGGTGGAACAGCGTTCCTGCCGAAAGATGGGGTCATCAAGGTCACCCTCACTTCCCGTGCCACAGGCTCTGCCTGCAACCCGTCGAAGACGCGGCAGGTGGTGGCTGACGCGATCCGCCTGATCCCCGAGCGTATCGGTCCCTTCGGATACGCTTCGCCTACCGCCGCATCCCTTGGCGGCACGGTGGACCGCATCTTCGCAGCCAACTCCGCCGGTCGCATCATCGCACTGGATGCTGCCGGCTCCGCGGACGGGACCACGCGCATGCGCTGGATCTTCCCTGCGACGAGGCGCTCCAGTTCCGAGATGGATGCGGAATCCCTGGGTGGGATGGCCGGGACGGTGGCGATTGACGGCAGCCGGCTGTTCTACGGTTCGGTGACGGGTAAGGTCGGTATGCTGGAAGCCATCGGGAGCGCATCGCCTACAGTGGGCTGGCAGGGGCTGAAGGCGCAGGACGACACGGAGATCACGGACATCGGCGCGGTTACGGCAAGCCCTATGGTGGACGGGAACTTCGTCTACTTCGCCACCGCGCGCGGGCGCCTATATAAGGTGGAGAAGGCCTCCGGCAAAGTCGCGGATGGCTGGCCATATCCCACCGCTCCGGGCTGGACACCGCCTCCGGGCAATCCCACCGCCACTGCGGGAGCGTTCCGCTACAGCTCCCCCGCCAAGGCCATTGTCGGAGGCACGCCCTACGTGGTCATCGGCTCCGCCGACGGTTTCCTGCACCGGGTGCCGATGAGCGGACCCACCCAGCAGGTCAAGCTTCAGGCTCCGGGTTCCATCTATTCGTCAGCCGCCACGGTCACCCGGGATGGCACTGTGCCGGAAGCAGCCTACTTCGGCACGCAGACTGGCATCTTCGTGGGGATGTCGCTGGACACAGCCTCGCCGCAGGTCTGGGGGTGGAACACGCTGGCGGATACGGTGTTCTCTTCGCCAGCGGTATCGGATCACTGGGCGTATGTGGGCGGCGATGACGGCCGGATGTATGCGTTCATCAGCCGTGCCAACGGCGGGGCTGGATGGCCCGTCGGAGACCCCAGCATCCCTTCGCAGCCGCCCGGGCAGGAATACAATGACAACGAGAGTGGCGGAAGCGCCTATTTCGACCTGGAGGTAGTCAGCCAGGAAGACTACAACGATCCCGAAGGATACTTCGACCGGAGCGGCGTCTACAGCGAAGGGCGCACAAATCGCCATCCGCGCGGTACCCCTCCGCAGGCCTTCGAGTGGGGCGAGACCATCTATGTGCTGGCCTGGACCTTCGAGAACCGCAACGCCCGCATCAGCTTCCGGATGCAGAATGTGGGGCAGGGGAGCGAGGCCGGAGCGCTGCTCACTGCCACGCAGACCGCCAGCGCCCAGTACTCCAAGCAGGTGGAGGTGGACGGCAGGACGGGCACCGTCTACTATGCCAAGTTCGCCTGGGTGCTGGATGCTACCAAGCTGATGACGCCAGGGGCGTCCTACACCATTACGGGACAGCTGCAGACGCAGGCGCAGCAGGGTCAGAGAGGCCGGACACTGACCGCTGCGGTTCCCAAGGACAACGACATCAGCAGTATTGACCCGGCCCGGCGGACAACGCCGCCGCGCCTGTTCACCATCAACAACCCGCTGGCCATCTCCATTCCGTCGCTGGGGTTCGTGGGACCGGGATGGAAGGGCGTGGCCGGCAGGCCGTTCCAACCCGGACGGGATGATTACGGCACCCGCTTCAACGGGATGTATGACGAAAGCGCCGGTCAGGTTCCTGCGAACGCCATACCGGTTCTGCGCTCGGACCCGGCTCGCCACGGCGCCAACAGCCGGCCGGAGCTGGTCTATCTGGCGGATCGCAGCCTGCTGGGGTACACGCGCCCGAACAACCCTCAGTCGCTTATCAGCAGTTTGCGGGTCGGACGCAACGAGATGCGCTTCCCTGGCCCGCCGCTCTTCCAGCTTCCGTGGGAGACCAGCGCGACGCCCGGATACATCAACAGCAGCAAGTATTATCCGGACCTGCCGGCCACCAGTCTGGTTGTGACCAAGAAGTTGGACGGTGCGGATCCTACGCGGGGTGCGGCGTCCCTGTTGCCCACCAGCGGCCCGGATGCGGGCCCGCCGGATTCACGCTGGGTCACGCCGGACCCGCTGGAACTGGTCACGGAAGTGCCGAAATACCAGCCGCCGGGCTCCGCTCCTTACCGCACCCGGGTGCGGGCCTGGGTGGACGCAAACGCGCAGGGAACTGTTGCAGGGCAGTTGGACCTTGCAGATGAGCGTGTCACGGGACGTCCCCTGGATGGCTCCGAAGTCTACCGCGAGTGGTTCTATGCGGTGGAGGTGCTTCCGGACTTCAATATGTATGCCGAGGAGCGCACGGTTGACATCGGGAAGCGGCCGGTGGGGTTCGGCATCTCGGCTCCGGCTGACGAGTTCATCCCGTTCTCCGGATTCCCGTCCGCGTCGCTGTTCCGGCCGTTCACCATCCGCAACGATGGTAACGTTAACCTGGTGGATCTTCGCATCCTGAATACGGTGCAGGCGCCCTGGGTGCCGCCGCAGCTCAGGCATCTGTTCAGCGAACAGGTCCAGGCGCTGGACTTCAACAACAACGGGGCGCTGGATCCGGGCGAAGGCTTCGGCCTGTCGGCGTTCAACATTGTGTCGTCTCTGGATCCGCAGTATCATGGGGCGGCCCCGAATTCCCTGCCGCTGTCACTGAACGGATACAACTACGTGCTATCCAAGCCTCTGGTGGGGGCGCTCGGGCCGACGACCCTGACCCTGCCGGATCAGTATCAGTATGAGGCGCTGGTGAACAGCAGTCCGCCGGGAACGGACATCCCGAAACCGGTGCTCCCGCTCATCTCAGTGCGGGTGCCCATCGGGACACCCTCCGGGACGTATTCCCAGGTGGTTCCCATCGTAGCCCGGCGGCCGGACGGGATGAACATCGCCAATCCTGTCACTTCGCCCTCGATGACGCTTACGGTGACGGTACGCGAGGGGCGTCTGACAGGTGGTGTGACGGAGGGTTCGCTGCCGAACGTGGATGTGCCGGATCCGTCTCAGCCGCGATGGGGCAACGCGCAGCCGGCGGCCTACCGGGTCTGGAGCGGCCCTCCGGGGGCGGTGACTACCGGTCCGCTGGCGCTGGTCTGGACCAGCAACCGCGAGACGGACACCACACCGGGTCAGCCGTGGCGGATCTTCCGGTCCGTGTTGCAGTTCGACCCCAATACTGGCGGCTTCGTCCCGCAGATCCCCTCGGGCGGCCCGGCGCGGTGGTGGACACCTGTGGACGCCGGGACGGCGTGGCCTCAACCGGCTCAGCTTGCGTCGCTCTTCCCGGGCGAGCCGGACGGCCTGCCGGGGACCATTGTGCCAAGCACCGCCAAGTTCACCAGTCCCAGCGTGGGGCAGGATATCCTGTCCGGCGCGACCTGGTTTGTCTTCACGGGACAGGTGGACAAGACCACAACGCCCGGAGCGCCGGTCCGGACGGAGCATCGGTTGTTTTACGCCCGCGCCGACTCTCAGGGATTGCTGGACACCGGCAGCATCCGGACCATTCCCACGCAGGACTACACCACACCCAAACTCTCTCCGCGCATTCTGGTGCGTGGACCGCGGCTGTTCGTGTTCTGGCACTCCAGCTTGGGCGGACAATACAGGCTGTTTTACACGGTCAACAGTGATGCGGGAGCCCCGAACGCCTGGAGTCCGGACACCCAGCTGGTAATCCCGGCCTCGGTGATAGCCGCGGCGGAGCCGGTGGGGATCTTTCGTCCCGGGCTGCGCCGACCGGACCCGATGAACACGGGCGCGCCGCAACTGATGGACTGCGTGGATGTGGTCTACAGCGGCATTGTGCGGAATCGCGGTAATGCCTCGCTGCTGCTTTCGCGCTACCGGGTCTCGGGCAGTTCACTGTCTATCCAGCCGCTGGCGCGCGTCTTCAATGAGGAGCTCGTCCGGGATACGGCCTCGATCGGGTTGTATCGCAGCGCGCATCTGGCCTGGCGGCGGCCATCGGGCCGCGACACTGCGGAGTATCCGGTCATCGCCGTCTGGCGATGGGACCCGGCCGCGAACACGTTTGCCGGCCCGGATATCATCAGCGATGCTCCGCGGCAGGTGGACGATGAGACCGGCCTGGTGATATACGATACCTCGCGAGTCAGCCAGGCGTTCGCGGACCGGTATGGCCGGGTGGTCCTGGATGCTTCGGCGGGGACGGTCAAGTTCGAGAAGCCTTTGCCGGTCAAGGACCGCGTGGTGGCGGATTACACGCCTCAGACATGGGTCCTGAGCAGCGGGTCGCAGGCGGCGACGGCTCCGTTCGGGTTTATGGAGAAGACGTTGCGGCCGCTTCACAATGTGGACCGGAGCGTATTCCCGGCGACGTTCGGCGGGCCGCTGTCCTACGACAGGCTGTGGCTGTTCTGGCGGTCAGGGCAGGGTGCCCTTCCGGGGAACGCCATCCATTACCGCACCATGCGGCTGGGCCTGCAGTTGAAGCGTCCCGTGGCGCTGGAAGCGGATGGGACTCCCACCAGCCTGGTGATTAACGACGGTGGCGGAGGGGCATATACCGGTCCCTGGGAGTTCGACTGGGCGAACAACCGCATCCTGTTCACGGAAGAGGCGGAGAACGCCAACATCTGGGTGCAGTACCGCTCGTCGGACGGGAACACCTACATCGAGCCGGAGGGGCACAGCACGCCGCCTTATGCGCCGCTGAGCTGGCTGGTGGAGCGCGGCGACACAGCCATGCCTGTGGACTCGATGGTCAACGAGGGTCAGGTGTTCGCCTTTGCGGACCCGGACGGGTTGCGGCAGCCGTCGGATCCCCTGTACAAGCCGTCGCTCATCTGGGTGTTCTGGACCAGCACCAGAGCGGGTGCGACGGACCTGTATTATCAGACTCTTAGCCCGCCTTTGCGCGCGGTGACCCGGCAATAGAACAGACCGGGTGAAAAGAAGGCCGCCGCCGGGAGGATTTCCGGGCGGCCGGGAACAAGAAGGTCAGGGCGCGTTGACACCGGTCGGGGCGGGTGTTAGTATCATACCTTGTGCCGGACGACTGGCGCGCCGCAGTGAATCTGACATCAAGGATGGACATTGGCTAAGAAGCGGAAGGCCGCAGGGCCTGTGATCGGCCTCGATATCGGTTCGCGTTGGATCAAGGCGGTGGAGGTCCGGCCGGGGAAGGCCGGGCCGTCGGTGACCGGCATCGGTTACGAGCCCACTCCTCAGGGGGCCATCGTTGACGACGTCATCCTGGACACCGCGGCGGTCAGTGAGGCCATCAAGCGTCTGTTCTCCGGCGGCGGGATCTCTGCGAAGAATGTCATTAGCTCCGTGGCCGGGCAGTCCACGGTGGTCGTGCGCATCATCGAAGTCCCCAAAATGACGCGGGAGGAGCTCCGCGAGACCATGAAGTGGGAGGTGGAGCGGCACATCCCGTTCCCCTCCAGCGAGGTGGTCATGGATTTCCAGCCGCTGAGCCGGCCATCCCCCAGCGGTGATGATCAGACCATGGAAGTTCTGCTGGCCGTCTGCCAGGAGGACGTGGTCAAGAAGCACATGGATACGGTGCTGGGGGCGAAGCTGAAACCGATGGCCATCGAGGTGGAGCCGCTCGCCCTTCCGCGCTCGCTCGTGTGCGGGGTTCCGGGGATGGAAGACAAACGGACTGTCGCCATCGCCGACATCGGTTGGCAGACCACACAGGTCTGCATCTACGAGAATCTGGAGCTGGTCTTTCCGCGCAGCATCCCCATCGGGGGCCAGAGTCTGGCCCGGGCTATCTCGGAAGCTCTGAGCGTGGACGAGGACACGGCGGATCAGATGCTGCGGGAGCAAGGGTCCGTGGATCTGGAGGCGCTGGAAGCTCTTTCGAGGCCAGCGCCGGCTCCCGAGGAGGAAACTCAGATCGGCGGGGCGAGTCCATTCGCGGCTGCCGGTTTCGAGAGTCCGTTTGCCATTCCGGAGCCTTCCGTCGAGGAGCCTCCGGCTGTGGAGGCGCCCGGCGTGCCTCCACCCATCGGGTTCGATCTGGGCGAGGAGTTCGTTCCCGCCGCCCCGCAGGCGCCATTCTCGCTGGACGAGGAAGAGGAAGCGCCGGCTCCGAAAAGCATTTTCGATCTGGATGAGCCCATCGGGGGTGAGGAGGAGCCTTCCGAGCCGGTGTTCGACCTGGAGGAGGTGGAGCCGGAGCCTGCAACTGCAGTGGAGCCTGCGCTCCAGGCCACCGGTGATCGCAGTGCGGCCGTGGGAGCCGCTATCGCCCCGGTACTGGTGGACCTTGCCTCGGAGCTGAGCCGGTCTCTGGACTATTATGCTTCCCGCAACCCCGCTCCGGCGGAAGTGTTGCTGCTCTGTGGGGGCGTGGCGAAGCTGCCTGGGCTGGCGGGATATCTGGAGCAGGCGTTGGGGATGCCGGTGATGGTCGGAGATCCCTTGGGGCACTTGAAACTAGCCTCCAAGCGCTATTCGCCGGAGTTCCTTGCTGAGATTGCCCCTGTGTTCTCGATCTGTGTGGGGCTTGCGCTGCGGGACTTCGTGGGAGGTGAGGCCTGATGCTTTCGATCAACCTCATTCCTCCTTCCTATTTCGAGCAGCAGCGGGTCAGGCGTCTCCTCCAGCTTTTCGGCGGATTGCTGGCCCTGGTGGTCGCCGGGATGCTGGCGGCGATGTTCTTCTTCATCACTCAGACCAACAAAGCCAACGAAGAGCTTGCGCAGGTGGAGCCGGTGGCCCAGGAGGTGGAACGCCTGAAGTCAGAGGCGTCCAACCTCCGGAACGAAGTTGGGCCGATCCAGGCGCGGATCAAGTTCATCGAGGAGACGATGGACTACAACGTGGCCATCATCCCGGTGCTCGAAGAGCTGGCGAAGTACACCTACAAGAAGATCACCTATGGCCGGGTGGCGCTGTCCGAGGACCGGGGGACGCTCACGATTGATGGCTGGGCGCCCAGCATCGTGGACGCCGGACGCTATCTGATGAATCTTTACAGAGCGAAGCATCTCTTCTCCTCGGTGGCGTTCTCCGGCGTTCCGGGCTACCGGACCGGGGCGGCCGGCCAGCAGGGAGGGGGAGGAGATCAGGTCTCTTCGTTCCTTCAGGGCACACAGCTGGGATTCTCGTTCACGGCCACATGCCGGCTTGTCAAGCCGTTGACCGCCCCGGCTCCGCCGGGCGGAGCCGGGGGTGGAGCCGCGGCGGGCGCGGCCGGCGGGGCGCCGGGAGCGGCGCCTGTTCCTGGCGCGGGACCGGATGCCTATATCCCGCCGCCACCTCAGCAGCAATGATACACACTCGTAAGCGGATAGGGCTCAGGGTTTGGACAGACTAACCAGAGTTCAGGTCATCGTCATAGGGGTCCTTGTCTGCCTCATTGTGGGGGTGGGCATGTTCTTCCTGCTTGTGCGGCCCAAGATGCAGCAGTACAAGGAGGTCAGCGCCAAGCTGGAGGAGCGCAAGGCTGTTGCCGCTGAAATAGACCAGGCCAGGGCGGATCTGGAGAAGGCCAAGCTGGAGAATCTACAGGCGCGTCTGGACTACCGCCGCTATGAAGAGACCAAGATGCCGGCCATCTCCTTCAATGACCGGACAGCCGGGATGATCGCGCTCTGGCGGGAGCGG
>Ga0101944_10001033_pt1 | contig 65734 bp, 76 predicted proteins | sample DewCreD2012metaG_FD_75245 | JGI IMG/M metagenome (GOLD analysis project Ga0101944, IMG submission 75245) | Hot spring sediment bacterial and archeal communities from British Columbia, Canada, to study Microbial Dark Matter (Phase II) - Dewar... ... | reverse complement strand
TGGCGGCGTCGCCCCGGACCAGCCTGGGCTGATAGGTCCAGACCGTCGTCGGCTTGCCGCTCAACACGTTCTGGCTGGCCTGCGTGGCGCGCAGGTCGAACTCCAGGTCGGGTTCAAAACCGGCGGTGGCTCCACGGATGATCATGTCGACCTTCGGCCTGGCTGTCGGAACAGGGGTGGAGGGTGGCGTGGCGCAGGCCGCCAGCATGGCCGCGCTGCCGGCACCGGCCAGACGCAGGAACGCGCGGCGACTCAGGGGCCGCTTCGGCGGACGACGTGAGGGAGTGCTGCTGTTAGCCATTCAATCACCTTTTAGACGCTTGATATATCTCTATAGACCGGCGCGCTAAATCTTATCAGGGATAAGACTTTGCGGCAAATAGGCCTTCACCGGGTTGTCTCGAACGGGCATTGACCAGCGCGACTGCGGCTCCACGATTTGGGCCGAGATCAATGCGCTTGCGTATGGCCTCCGCCGGAAGCCGTTGGTGACACAAAGGCGTAGCTCAAAAGCCATCCAATAATACCGGCCATCACGATCGCTCCTGCCCACAGGTGGAGGGTCCACCAGAGGCCGCCGGTCAGCGCCAGGGTGGCAAAGTACAGCGCGTAGAAGATAACGGGCACGGCAAAGGCAAACAAGCGGAGCGCACCCGGGCGTTCAGGTGACGGCTTCAGCCATTGCGCCAGTCCGTCGGCCGCCAGGCCGCTGATCACGCCGAGCGGCAGCAACCCCCAGTCCTCATGCACCGAGACGGTCAATAGCGTGGACAGGCCGAGCAGCAAGGTCAGGCTTCCCAATGGCAGGGTCCACCAGCGCATGGCCAGGAGGGCGACGCCCATCGTCAGGGCGGTCTGGATCAGGATGCTGGCGACGCCCAGACCCTGCCGCAGGAAGATCTGCTCCTCGCCGATCGGCGCCTGGCCCTGAGCCAGGCCGGATTCAGAGAGCGGGTTGGCATAGGAGGTGAAGAACAGCAGCACCGACAGCAACAGCGCCAGCGCGGTCAACGCCGCCCAGCCCGGACGCCCTTCAGCCCGCGCACAGGCCGCCCGGACAGGTCCGGTGACCATAAGCGCGCCGCCAACCGCCAGCAGCAGGTGCGTCGGGCTGAGCAGGGCCTCGACGTTCACCTCGATCCCAAACAGAATGTGCCAGAGCATGTCGCCGATACCGCCCAGGAAGAAGAGGCCCACGCCGACCAGCGACAGCTCGTAGCCCACTGGCATTGCCTGTCGCCAGGCCTGGCCGGCCGCCAGTTGACGTGCAAACGTGCCGGCGAGCAGGGCGGCCAGGGCCAGGAAGCCGGAATACAGCACCCCGTGCCAGGGTGTGAAGAACGTCTCGACTTCAAACTGGTGATGCGCCCAGGCGTCCAGGTGGATGCCGCCGATCATCCAGGCGCTCAGCAGGGTGACGGCCCAGTCGTACCGGACGCTGCCGACCGGCTGAGCCTTGTTAAACGTCTCCGGGAGAGTCAGAGTATTCATCGGTGTGTCTCCTCGTTAGTCCCTAAAGCCGAGAATGGTCCGCCATATTCACTTCTAGAAAGTATCGCAAATCATGGCAAATGGGGTGGTAGTGCCGCATGCTGATGATGACCAGCACGAGGCAGCCCGAGTCGTGATGGTTGACACCCGGCGTCATCGTCATCATCTTGATCTAATGCGCTGGGCCCCGAATCGGGCACAGCAGAACCGATAGCAGCGGGCTAAGTGAAATCACTTAATCCTGACAAATGCTCAGACCGCAATGAGCACCGCGCCTGTGACCATGAGCAGAGAGGCGGGGAGACGTTGACGAAAGCCAGGCTCCCGCAATAACCAGGCGCTCCAGATCACGGTGAATACCGCGCTCAAGCGGAACAACGTCGTCACATAGCCCACCGGGCCAAGGCTCATCGCCGTGTATCCAAACGCTGGGGCAATGCCCGCGATGGACGTCGCCAGCAGCCATTCGCGTCGATGGATGAGTGAGTTGAGATCGGGCGACCCACCCTGAAGCACGTGGCGAAGCGCAAACGGCGTGAGCAGAATCACGATCAGCCCGGTGACGACCAGGGCCGTGAACCGCGAGCTCGTGGGGAAGGTGTGTTGGATGGCCAGCTTCTCGAAAACCGGCGTGATGGCCCACATCAATCCGGCTAGCAGCACCAGCCCCACACCTGGCTTGAGCGCCAGGGCCTGAAACGGCACCCGCCCTCTGTCTCCCGGGCCGTGGTTGAGCCAGTACGCCCCCAGCAACACCAGCCCCACTCCCAGAAGGCCGCGTATACCAGGCGTTTCACCGAGAAAGAGCGCGGACAGCAAAACGGTGAAGGCCGGGCTGAAGGTCAGGAGAGGCGCGACCAGTGAAGCATCGGTCGATTGGAGTGAGCGGGCGGAGGCGAGATGCGCCAGTGCGTTCAACATCGCAGAGCCGGTCGTGGCGAGCAAGAACACCCCATCCACACCCGGCCAGGTTGGCGTCGAGGCCAGGGTCGAGAGCGTGAGGAGCGGCAGGGCCAGGCCTAACACACTCCATACCACCACAATCGGACTGGCCTGGGTCAGCAGGCGCTTGTAGAGGATGGGATTAAAGGAGGCCAGCAGCGCCGCGCCCAAAGCGGGGAGGGCCCACATGGATGGCATCATACCAAACGAAGAGGACAGTCAACGTGCCGTAGTGCCCATTCAGCCTGGGCAGATCTTGTGCCCCGATCACCGCGATGTTTGGCGCCCAGCGAGCCAGTGGACCTTTGAGAAGGGGTGCGGGCTCAGGTCAAACGAAGTCCCTCACTTCGAAAATCGGGATTGTGACACGTGTCATATGACGCGCCAAATAGCCTATCGGAGGTTGCGCCATAGTGCTCTAGGGGACGATGGATGAATCAACTAATCTATCTCCAGATTGATATCCAGAGAGACCGAGATGAACCCGCTCACTCGACGTATCTTACTTCCGATCGGCGCCGGACTGCTCGGTGCAGCTTTCCTGACCGGTCTTTACCTGGGCATCGTCTCCCTGGCCGAGTCGCCGGCCCACGCCCTTGACCTGTTCTGGGAGGACAAGGCCTTCGTCATCCCGATCCTGCTCGGCTTCGGCACTCAGGTCGGGCTGTACACCTTGCTGAAGAAGGGTCTGTTTGTGCCGATGCACGTCCCGGCCGGCGGGGCGACGACGGCGGCCGGCGGCGGGATGTCCACGGTCGCGATGGTGGCTTGCTGCGCGCACCACGTCGCCGACGTATTGCCCCTCGTGGGATTGACCGCAGCGGCAACCTTCCTGGCCGCCTGGAAGATCCCGTTCATGCTCGTCGGCCTGGCCATGAACCTGGTCGGCATCGCGGTCATGTTGCGCGAGATCCTCAAGGCTCGCCGGCACGCCCTGGCTCGTCTGGCCCAGGCACCGATCGCATCTTAGTTTTCGGACCGGAGCTTGATCTCCGGATCATTCTCAGGCATCCACTCACGCTCATCTTAAAGGAGAAAACCATGTCTGCCATTACCGCTCGCAAGGGCACGCTCGTGCAAGACCCGCCGCTGGCCCGGCTGCTGTTCAGCGATTCGCGCGCCGGCTGGCTCTGGCTCGCGCTGCGCGTCTGGCTGGGCATCACCTGGATCCAGTCGTCCCTCGGCAAGCTCACCAACCCCAAATGGGTGGAGACCGGCGAGGCGCTCCAGGGGTACTGGCTCAACGCCGTCAAAATCCCAGAGACCGGCCGCCCGCCGATCTCCTTCGACTGGTATCGCAGCTTCATCCAGTTCCTGCTGGACACCCAGTCTTATACCTGGTTTGCCAAGCTGGTGGCCTACGGCGAAGTGCTGATCGGCATCGCGCTGATCCTCGGCGCCTTCACCGGTATCGCCGCCTTCTTCGGCGCCTTCATGAACTGGAACTTCATCATGGCCGGCTCGGCCAGCACCAACGGCCTGCTGATCGTGGCCGCCATCCTGCTCATCCTGGCCTGGAAGGTGGCCGGCTTCATCGGCGCAGACTACTTCCTGCTGCGCTGGCTGGGTACGCCGTGGCAGACTGCGCAGGAGGCTGGGCCTGTGGGCAGGCCAGTGTCAATTCCGGCCGGCACTGGTGATTGACTTACCAGAGGATGGCTCGGGGCGGCGAGGACCCTCGCCGCCCTTGATCCATCCACCCGCAGGCACCTGCAATCCATACTGTTCTGGGAGAACCCCACATGCGCTTGAGATTCATGCTTACGACGATCATCCTGACGGCGGTGATCCTGGCGGGCTGTGCCTCCTCCCCGACGACCCCGGTGGGGGGTCTGACACCCCGCCAATCGGCAGCCCAAACGCTGCCTACTTCGCCGGCGCCGGCTGATACAGCCTCGCTGGACACGGCTCAGCCCGGCCTGCCGATGCGCGAGGACCAGCAGGGCGCGGTGACTATCAAAGTCACGCCCCTCAATCTGGAGGACCCGGGCGCGACGCTGGACTTTGACATCGTTTTAGATACCCACTCAGTCGATCTCTCTATGGACGTGACGCAACTCGCGACGCTCCGGGCCGACACGGGCGTTGAAGTGAAGGCGAGCGCCTGGCCGGCGGGCAGCGGCCACCACTATGAGGCGACGCTCTCATTCCCGGCCCAATCCGCCGACGGCAGGGTCTTGTTGGAAGGCGCGAAGAAGATCACGCTGGTCATTACGGACCTGGACGCGCCAGAGCGGGTGTTTGAGTGGGACTTGATCCGGTAACCCCCGAGTTGCGGAGGTCTCAAGCGTGAACCTAAACAGAAAACATGCCCTATTGATGCTGGCCTGCTGCCTGGTGCCGCTGGCGGCCCTGGCGGCCATCTTCCTGTTCAACGTGCCGGTCAACACCGTACTGCTGGCAGGTTTGGCGCTTTTCTGCCCGCTCTTGCATTTGCTCATGATGAAGTTCATGCCGCACGAGCATGCTGGCCATGAACGCCCTACGCCGGCCGGCTCTGCCGGTGCCTCTGACGAGCGCTAATTCATCATGGTCGACTCACGGGCCACAGCACAGACTCGGGCGCGCTACCAGCGCCTCTCGACCTTCTACGACGCGATGGAGGCGATGATCGAAGGCTTCTATCGCCCCTGGCGCGAGAAGCTCTGGTCGCTGGTGGAGGGGCCGCGCGTTCTGGAAGTCGGCGTCGGCACAGGCAAAAACCTCCCGTATTGGCCGGCCTCGGCGCAGATGACGGCCATCGACCTGACCCCGGGCATGCTGGAACGCGCCCGTCGCCTGGCCGCCAAGCTGGGCCGTCCGGCTCACCTGCGTCTGGGCGATGCCCAGGCGTTGGACTTCCCCGACGCCAGCTTCGACACAGCCGTCGCCACGTTTGTCTTCTGCTCGGTGCCGGACCCGGTGCGGGGTCTGCGGGAGCTTAATCGCGTTGTCCGTCCGGGCGGCCAGGTGCTGCTCCTGGAGCACATGCGCTCGCCTAACGCAGCACTCGGCCGGTTGATGGACCTCGTGAACCCTGTAGTGGTGCGTATGATGGGCGCCAACATCAACCGGCGGACGATGGAGAATGTGGGCGCCTCCGGGCTGCGGATCGAGCACGTGGAAGACCTGGGTCTGGCTGGGATCTTCAAGCTGATCGTCGCCCGCTCTGCTAGGGCAGGGGCCGCCGGCCATGGGCCGGCGCTGTGAATGGAAAGTACCCTGATCGTCGAAGACGATGCCGCCTTCGCCGATTACCTGTGGCATGGCTTGACCTACGCGGGCTACCAGGTGCGCACCGTCCCGTCTGCTGAAGATGGGCTGGCCGCGATGCGCCTGGCCGAACCGCGCGGTGATCCTGGACCTCATGCTCCCTGGCGTGGATGACCTGACCGCCGCCTTCGAGGCGGTGGCGCGCGAGTATGACGAGTCCGAGAAAGACTCTGGCGAGGTGGGGCTGGGCGAGTGGGTGCGCATGGGCGACGACTTCCTCCGGGGCCTGCCGGCGCATCTCCTGCGCCAATATTTGCTCAACCTGTCCGCCGGCAGTATCAGCCGACCGTGTTAAGCCGGCGACAGCTTCTCCATCGTCAAGGTTTTGGAGCGCGTTGAGCCAAAGCCGCTGGGCTTTGAGCAGGTCAACGACTACATTCAGGCCGAACTGGAGGCGCAGCAGCACGAGCAGCTCGACGCCGAGCTTGCCGGGCGCCTCTTGCGTGAAGCACGCTTCACCGTCTACGACCGGGTGATTCTACAAATGCTTGGGGCGGATAAAGTGACCCGGACCGGGCCCTGAGCCCTTCGACTTCACTCAAGGTGAACTCTGCCGAAGAGCTTTGCCGGGAGCAGTCTTCTGGATGTCCCTGCTCCTTCATGCCATTTTCGTAAGTTCTTCACGATCCATGGGTACAATTTCACTATATGTGGAATACACCCACGTCTCACATACTCGGCAATTCCGCGCCCGACTTTGCTCTGCCATCGATTGCGGGGCCGAAGGTGTCGCTGTCCGCCCTGCGCGGGCGCGTCGTTCTACTGGACTTCATCCGTCATCTCGGTTGACTGCCCTGCAGAGCGCACGTGTCGCAGTTGCGGCACGCTTATCCGGCCATCCGGGAATTGAACGCCGAAGTGCTCGCCATCTCTACCGCTGGCGTGAAACCATTGACCGATTTTGCGCACGCGCTGGAGCTGCCCTTTCCGGTTCTGTCGGATGGGTCTGGGGTAGCCTATCGCGCCTTTGGGCTGGGCAAAGGGATGACCATCCGGCTCCCCACACTGGTTAGAGCGGCGCGGTTGCTCTGGCGCGAGAAGCGCCTCTATCGCCCGATGGGTGACATCATGCAGATGGGTGGGGACTTCATCGTGGACGGCGCGGGGATCGTCCGCTACGCGCACGGCAGTGAAGACCCGACCGATAGGCCTGAGGCCGCCGAGTTGCTGCGACTGATAGCCGACCTCAAATGAACCGGGTCGTCAGCCCGATTGCGCTTTGGCAGCCTTGGGCTGTCGTCCGCCTTCCGCCAACGCCACGCCACAATACGGGCAACTCGTCCAATCAGTTTCGACGGGGCGCTCGCAGTTCCAACACGCGGCTGGTCGGGGTTGGCCCGGCTTTTCGCGCAACAGGGTGTACAGCAGCGTCCCCACCATGAGAGTGAAGACCAGGATCATGACGAGCCCAACGGCGCCGGTATAACCGCCGAAGATGCCCCGGTTGGCCGGAGCACCCATCGTGTGATCGGTTATGTCCTCACCCATCGCGCCGGCCGCCATCATCGCCGCGTGGTCGCCGCTCTCCATCATGCCGGTGCCTGGTTGCCCGCTCAACAACAACGACAGGCCCATCGTGCCCACGGAGGCGGTCAGCAAAAGAGCAATGGCGACGATGACAATGGTGCGCGCGTTCCACTCAAAGGTTTTCATCCAGTCTCCTTCACGACACTCGCGCGACCATCGGCAGGGCGAATAACGTCATGAAGACGGCCGCGTACAATCCGGCCAGAATCACATACGGCGCGGTCGCAAGCGGGCGAGGGCAATTGACTTTGGATGCGCCACAGATGCGCCAGACGGCCCACACGGAAAGCGCCAGTCCCGCTGCGACTAACCCGATCTCCAATACTTGCCAAAGCCAGAAATTCGGTGCGCCTTCAGCGGCGGCCTGTGGAAGTTGACCCACCAGCCCGGCCACTGCGCCGGGCACGAGTGCGTATCCGTTGAACAGGTGGCCGAGGTTGTGCCCGATGTGCGTCAGCAGGGCCAGCGGCAGGAAGGCAAATCCAAAGCGGCACATCTCGGCGTGGCACGACTGACGAGTGAGCCGCGCGTAAATCTGCGAGGTCAAAAAGAACAGGCCCACCGCGAGGCCGACACACACCAGAAGCAATACGCCATATAGGATCGCGTCGTTCGAGAGCAGCGGCAAGATGGTGGCGTGCTCGCGCAGCGCGGCTCACGGCTCGGTCATCACGAACCCCTGAAAGGCCACTACGCCAAGGGCGACGACGGCGATAAGCGCATTCTCCAGCACTTCTTTCTTTTGCGTGACGAACTCGCGACCCGGCGGACGCAGGCGGAGGCTGATGGCGTCGTTGGGGCAGGCCTTGAGACAGTTGCCGCAGGTGGAGCAGTAGCGGTTGGTCTCCATGATCTTGGGCACCTGGTGGAACGGACAGCCCGGCTGGTTGTCACGTCCGAAGTAACAGTAAATGCCTTTGCAGCGATTGGCCAAGCATACGCTCGGGTCGGCGCGCACTTCCACCACGCTGCTCATGGCGAACACGCCCGACCAGGCGCCGAGCGGACACAGGTGGCGGCACCATGTCCAGCGCTCGAAGACCAGTCCGCTTACAACCGCGCCAATGGTGAAGCTCCACAGGATGAAGCCGGTGATGAGCGGCGAGACCGAGGCGCGCGTGACCTCCTCGATCCAGGCCTGGTACAGGATCGCCACGCCGAGCAGGGCAGCGACGAGCCAGCGTTTCTTGAACAGGGCTGGGGCTTTGAGGTTGAGGCCGATTCGGCGGTGGAGGATATCGGACAGCGCGCCCATTGGACAGACAGCGCACCACACGCGGCCGACGACGAGATAACTGATTGCCAACAAAGGCCACCACACCACCCAACTCATCACGGTGGCGAAGGTCAGGCGCGGGTCGCGCGGGCCGAAGAAGGCCGAATAGGTGAGGGCTGTGAGCAGGCCGATCATGAGCCAACGGCCTACCCAGGGGAAGAAGGGGTGTTTGAGCAGGTGTTTCCCGTAGCGCTCGAAGGCGCCGGCCAAGCCGAGGCGTGGCGGGCTGGCGCCCACCTTGAGCGGCCCGGCGGCCAGCGATTCCAGCAGGATGAGGTTCTCGCCTTCCGGCGGGTTGGTTTCAGGTGGCTCACTCATGGGGCGGAGTTTCCTTTCCCCGGGCCGCCGCATTTGGTCTCGTCGATCATCGTCGCGGGCAAGTTACGGCAGGCCCTTGAGATAGTTCATCAGGTCCATCAGGTCGTCGTCACCGATGTTCCAGCGCGGCATGTCCGAACTCAACGCTGCCCCGTCGGGATGCCTGCCTTCCACCACGGCGAGGCGGAAGGTGTCAAAGTCATAACCGGCTTCCATCCCGGCATGTCCGGCTTCAGACTCGCTTTCGCCGTCGTGTTCGCCCCCCGTTTCACCGGTCAGCGCTAACCAGCGAATGTCGGGCGCTTCCATGACCTGCATGTGCATGGTGTGTGTCCCGCCGCGTCCATCAGGGCCGTGGCACGATGCGCAGGCCAGGTTGCCGCCCATCATCATCATGCCCGAGGCCGGGCCGTCGGTGTAGGTGATGGCGGTGCCACGCTCGCTTGTGGCGGTGAAGTAGAGGCGTTCGCCGTTCGAGTCGAAGGAACCTGTGCCCCAGGCCGCTCCGCCCATCCCGGTTGATGTGGGGCGCGACGCGCAAGCCGTGAGCAGCAGTGCGACAACAGCGAGTGGCCCGGCGCCAACCATGCTTTTGCTCATGGCAGTTGTCTCCTTACATTGAGGCGAGGCTCGCGATGGCCCGCGTGAGGCGCGCTTTGGCTTCCTCGGCCACGTCGCGCACCACCGGATCCTCCTTCAGTACGCCCAGCATCGCCACAGGGTCTACTGCCGTGACGACCGACCCGCTGCCCTCTTCATACACGGTTACGTTACAGGGCAACCACAGGCCCACGTCCAGGTTGGCCGAGAGGGCGCGGTGGGCCAGTGGCGGGTTACACGCCCCGAGGATCTTGTAGCGGCGGAAGTCGGCGTTGAGCTTCTGTTTGAGCGTGGACTGCACATCAATCTCGGTCAGCACGCCGAAGCCCTCGGCCTGGAGCGCGGCGATGGCCTTCTCGATGGCTTGCTCATAGGGCAGATTTAGTTTGGCGGGGATTCCAAGTTCGGTGGTCATGGCTTGACCTCATCCTCTTGTAGCGAGCGCTACGGCTGCGGCGTCGTGGCGCCGCCCCCCATCATGCCCTGACCGCCGGACATCATGTTGCCCCCGGCACCCAGCATGCTCTGGCCGTCGGTCATCATCCCCTGACCCATCGTCATCATCCCTTGGCCATTGGCCATCATCGTCCCGCCGGTGTCCATCACCTGTTGGCCGTTGGCCTTCATGGTTTCGGCGTCGGTCATCATTTGCTGGCCGAGCGCAACCATGGCTGAGTCATTGAGCGCCTGGCCTTTTTCCATCATGGCCTGACCGGCGATCGCCATCTTGTCGCCGGTGTCCATCATGGCCTGACCGTTCGTCTGCATCATGGTGCCCATGTCCATCATCATCTGTCCGTTGGTCTGCATGGACGTGCCAGCATTCATCATCACCTGACCGTTGGCCTGCATGGTCTGGCCATTGGTGACCATCATCTGTCCGGCTTGCTGTGCCTGCGGGTTGGTCGTCGAACAGGCGGCGAATACGAGCGCGGCGGCGCCGAGGCCAAGGGCGGCTGACAACAGCCTCTTGAGTTTCATCCCAATTCTCCTGAGCAGGTGTTTGTCTTACGCGCTGTAAGTTTATCAGTAATCCCGGGTGGCACAAGCGGAGGGGAAATCGGCGACGGCTGGCACATCACCAGTGCCAGGCCTGCGAGGTCTTAAAACGCAAAGAGGGCGGTGCGCCGCTCGCGCCACCGCCCCGGGGAGAGCCTATTCAGTTGTTAGGAGTTGTTCTGCGGGGCGAAGTTGCCGTGGCAACCGCCGGGGCCGAAGCCCATGCCCGTACCCATGTGGGAGAGCATCCACTCATACCGGCCGGCCATGTGGCTGAGCATCCAGTTGGCCTGTTCCTGGGTGAGGGCGCCGTCCGCGACGGCCTGATCCAGCCCTGTCTTGACGGAGGCCTCCAGCGCGGCGGCCAGTTGCTCCTGGCTCACGCCCTGGGCCTCGGCGATCTGGGCCAGGGTCTTGCCGGCCGCCAGCTCGGCGTTCAGCTCGTCCTGCGTCAGGCCGAGCGCCTCGGCCAGGCCACCCCAGACCAGGTTGTGCACGCTTCGCGCGCCGGTCGTCGTCATCCACTGATGCATATTCTGCATCCAGGCGGTGTCGCCATTCTGGGCGAAGCCGCCCATCATGCCATACCCGCCACCCATCATCCCACCGGGTCCCCAGCCAGATGGGGTCTGGGTCTGGGCGAAGGCCAGGCCAACCCCGAGCCCGGCCAGGCCGAGCGCAGCGACAATGGCGGTAACGGCGAGCGTGATCTTCAAGGTCTTGTTCATGGTGTCATCCTCCGGGCCAAAGCCCTAACTGGTTTCAAGATTTGGCCGCAGGATAGCCCGGGGGATTGAAGAAGTTGTGAAGAGCGGATGCACAGGTCGTGAACGGCCACAGGCCATTTGGCCTGTCCATATCACTTGATGGCGCCCGTCATCGCCGCCGGATGCGGACCAGCTGAACCACCACAAACCCGTAAGTTGTCCACACCCCCCCAAGGACGATGAGCAATGTCAAGGCCAGGGCGGGCGGTGCGGTGGGTGCGGCCAACGGGCCAGGCTGATGCGCCATGGGCTGGCCAGGGGCGGTGATCTCCCCATACGCCTCAGCGTAGGCCAATCCATCGCCGCCCTCGAATGCCGCCGTGACCCTGATCGCCTCGCTGCCCGTCGCCGGGATCTTGACGACCGCACCGCCGTCCTCCATCGTCGTCGGCCTCCCCAGCACGAGATCGCCGCCGAGCGCCGTGCGTTGGGTGAAGACAATGGGCGCGTTTGTCAGCGGACCTCCTCCTGCGTCCAGCAGGGTGGCGCGGGCCAGGAGGCTGCCGTCGTCGCGGGGCCTGAGTTCCAGTGTGAGCGAGGTGGGTGCGCCAGTGGCCCTGGGCTTTGCCGCTTTGATCACGCCGCCGACGAGGTTCTCCATGCCCAGGCACGGTACCACGCACAGGAGGCGCAATCGGCCTGTCTTCTCGGGGGTGAACGTGAGCGTGGCGGTCGGCTGATCGCGGCTCACGCGTACGGTGGGCAGCTCGAGGCCGAGGCCTTTGAGGCGGATGTCGTGCGGGTTGTCATCTTCAAGGTCGCCATCGGCGTAGGTGAAGGTGAGGCTGACCTCGTGACCGGCCTCCACGTCCAACGTGTAATCCACGACGCTCTCGAACCCGTTCCGGCCCACCGAGATGGAGACCCGCTGCGCATGCGCGTGCGCCGCCGGCGGGCGGAGCGCAGCCGCTAACACGGTGACGAGCAGGGCAAGGGTAAATGGGCGCAGCATGTCCGTTCTCCAGGCGACGAGTGATGGAAAAAGAGATCCTGCCATCTACGGCTCGGCACTCTTTGCCGTTTCCCACACCGAGACGATGGGGAAGAGGCGCGAGAACAAGAAGTACACCAGCACGAACCCGGCCAGCGACCCGGCGGTGATGGCCCACTCCACCCAAGTGGGTTGATAGAGGGCGACGCTCAGCGCTGGATCGTGAACGGGCAGGTAAGGGTGTTCAAACACTGGCACAACGATGATGTAGCGCTTGAGCCAGGCCTGAACCACGATCAGGGCCGAGGCGATCACAGCGCTGGTGACCGGGCGGGCCTGCAGGACCGGCAGCATCGAGAGCACGAGCAGCCCAACAATCACGAATGCGCCCATTCGCACGAGCGAATTGGCCCCGGCGAGGTCAAGCCCCGCGACGGTCTCTGCCTGGGAAATGACAAAAATGGCGATCGACACCGTGACGGCCGTGGCCGTGAGCGGGATAGGTCGCAGCATCGGGAGGCGGCGGAGCGCAGCGACGGGTTTGATCGCCGGCAACACGAGCAGGAACGCCGGGACGATCAGCCCGAACACCTGCGTGAACCAGAACAGCGGGGCTAGCGGCCCGGTGAACAGCTCCAGCAGCAGCGCCTTCTCCGCCAACTGCATTTTGTAGGCCGTCGTTGCGTATTCGGCCAGGTTGAAGTACAGGTAAACCAGGTCGAGCACGAGCACGAGCGCGGCCATGTTTCTGAAGTGGCGCAGAGTCAGGAAGGCTTCGAGGTGATAGACCTTACGGAAGACGGCCATCGCCAGCACCACGGAGGCTGCCCCAGAGGCCAGCGCGCCTGCCACGAAGTACGGCCCGAAAATGGTCGAGTTCCAGCCGGGTCGCAGGGTCATGGCGAAGATCCACGAAACCACGGTATGCACCATCACGGCGATGGGCAGGATGAGCACTGCCATCGTGTTCATGGTGCGCTCGAGCCGCGCGTGCTGCTCGGGGGTGCCCCGCCATCCGAAGGCGAGGAGCCGATAGGACCAGCGCCGCCAGCGCGGGACGTCCGTCAGTTTGTCACGCAGCAGCGCCGCATCCGGGATGAGCGGGAGGAGCAGGAAGAGGGTCGAGCCGGTGAGATAGGTGGTGATGGAGACGATGTCCCACAGGATGGGAGACTGCAGGCGGCCATGGGTGATCAGGTTGAGCGAGCGCTCGGGATGGCCGAGGTCCACGAATGGCATGATCGCACCCATGAGCAGCGCGGCGAATGTGATGGCCTCGGCCATGCGCGTGACAGGATGCCGCCACTTCGCGCCGGTCAGCCGAAGGATGGAAGACAGCAATGCGCCCACATGGCTGATGCCGATGAAGAATACGAAGTTGGTGATGTACAGCCCCCAGGAGACCGTGTCGCGCATGCCGGTGACGACCAGGCCGTCGCGTAGTTGAATGAAGTACGCATAAGCGCCGAAGGCGACGATGGCGCCGAGTGTGGCCGTGGTGAGATACATGCCCCAGCCCCAGCGGACCACGGGGGCGAGCAGCGCCTTTTCGTGGTCGCTGAGGGCCGCGGCAGCGGGGAAGGAGGTTTGGGGATAAGCGAGATTCTGGACGCTCATGCGCAGCTCCCGTCGTGGACCAGAGACACCACCCCTGGCCGCGCATCACTCGTCAGTGGTCGCACTCAGCTTCCGAGGCGGCAGATACCAGACGCGCGGTTCGGTGCCGAGTTCTTCAAGATGGCGATGTGCGCCGCCCTCGGCCAGCAATTCGCTGAGCCGATACGTCTCGCCGAGGCTGTTGGTCACCGCATCCTCGTGCTCGTCGCCGAAGAATAAGGCCCCCATCTCGCACGCCGCCACACACGCCGGGAGCTGCCCTTGCCGGGTGAGCGCCGGGCAGAACAGGCACTTCTCCGCCACGCCGCGCCGGTGCGGGAGGTTGGTCTCGACGGAGTAAGGCTGGCTGAGTTCCTGCTCGGTGTGCAGCGGCTCGGCCCAGTTGAAGTAGCGAGCGGAGTAGGGGCAGGCCGCCATGCAGAAGCGGCAGCCGATGCACAGATCCTGATCGATGAACACAATCCCATCCGCGCGTTTGTAGGAGGCGCCCACGGGGCAGACGTTCACGCAGGGTGGGTTGTCGCACTGCATGCACGGGCGCGGGAAGTAGTAGGACGCCGCCGTGCCTTCGTGCCGCAGCTTGTAGACGCTGATCCATTCCTGTCCGAAGGGGACCAGGTGCATCGCCGTGCAGGCTTCGGTGCAGTCGCCGCAGCCATCGCAGCGGGCCAGGTCGATCACCATCACCCAGCGCCGATTGCCCGCGCCGGGATCGCCGGGATGGGGGCCGTCTGCCCGGGCCTGGCGCGCCGCGGCAGCGGCGACCGTTCCCACGGTGGAAGTCGCAGCGATGGCTGCTGCGCCTGTTGCCGTCGCCTTGAGGAAACTGCGCCGCGTGAGTTTCTTGTGATCGGCCATCTCAACAACCTGCTTCGTTTGGAGGGATGGGATGTCAGCCTCTCGAGGCGCCCCCGTCTAGTGCTCCTCTTCCAGACCGAGCAGCTCCTTCAGCTCATGCCGCGCGTTGCCGGCCTTTTCCGCTTTGACCGAGTCCAGCAGCTCCTAATACAACTGGGCAGAGTCGCCGCTGGCCAGTGCCACTGCCTGTTCGAGGTGCGTGATGGCCGCGGACCGGTCCATGGCCTCGAAATCGTGGATGGCTTCCAAAGCGGCCTCTAGATGAGCACGCTCTTCTTCGCTCGGCTGAATGGCCGGGTGCGCGTCTTCACCCGGCAGCGAGGCGACGTAGGCCGCGATGACCTGCAGATCGACCTCGGAGAGTTTGTCGGCGGGGATGGCCTCCATGTCACCCTCCGGCTCACGAACCTGCTGGATCACCTGCTCAAGGGTGTGGCCGGCGACGGCTGGGGCCTCATCGCTGCCACTGCCGTCGTCGCCATGGCATTCACCACAGTTGAGCGCGAAGAGCGCCTGGCCCTGGGCGGAGGCCGCACCGCCCGGCGCCTGAGCGCCCGGTTGGGTGGGGGAGGCGGTGCCACAGGCGGTCAGGAGCAGGCCGGCGATGATGAAGGCGGGGACGAGTCGGCGCATCATGGTTTCCTCCAGTGAGTTACCGTACACCCAGCGACGGCGGGCGGGGCGGTAACTGCTCCTCCGCATTGCGCAGTTGTGCCTGCAGGCGGCGCAGATCGCGGATCAGCCGGATTCGCTCCGCGTGGTAATCCGCCAGGATCACTTCGAGTTCGGAGAGCTGGCGGGACTTTTCCGCCAGTTCACGGCGGATGACGTCAAGGTTTGAAAGTCTGGTCAGATCCGCCATCGGCGGCCTCCAGACTTAGCCTAGTCCGTGAAGGTTCGAATCTGGTGCGAAACCGGGGGGAGGCTGGTGCGAGACAGCCCTGCCCGCTCGGGGCGGCAGGCTCACTCGGCCAGGAAGTAGCCGAAGCCGCGTTCGGTCAGGATCAGTTGCGGATGGTCGGGGTCGGGTTCGAGCTTTTGCCGCAGGTAGTGGATGTAGCGTTTGACGTTTTCGATATCGTCGGCGTAGGCGTCCCCCCACACCCGGCTCAGAAGCGTGTCCGGGGAAAGGGTGCGGCCGGGCCGTTCGGCCAGGGCGGCCAGCAGGCGGAACTCGGTCGGGGTGAGGTGGATGGGCCGCCCGGCGTGAGTCACGCGCCGCTCCGCCAGGTCGATGGTCACTTCTCCGCGCACGATGGGCGTCGAGGAGGTCCGCGGTTCGGCCCGTCGGCTGCGGGCCAGGATCGCGCCCACCCGCGCCACCAATTCGGCAAAACTGAACGGCTTGACGACGTAATCGTCCACACCCAGGCGAAAGCCGCGCAGCCGGTCCCGTTCTTCGCCCTTGGCGGTGAGCAGGAGGATGGGCGTCTCTGAGATTTCGCGCAGGCGCTCACACACCGTCCAGCCATCCATCTTCGGCATCATCACGTCGAGGATGACGAGATCGGGGTGATGTTCGTAGAAGGCCTGCAATCCGGCCACGCCGCTCGGCGCGGTGACCGGGCGGTAGCCGGCGTTGCTGAGATGCTCGGCCAGCAATCCGAGCAGCGTTTCGTCGTCGTCGATGACCAGGATACGATCAGGCATGGCTGCTATCACTGCGCCAGCGGCAGCGCGAAGCGGAACGTCGCGCCCTGTCCGGCCCCGCTCTCGACCCAGATCCGTCCGCCCATCGCCTCGACCAGGCGGCGGCAGAGATACAGGCCGAGGCCGTAACCGTAGGTCTCCTTGGAGTCGCCGGAGTCCAGCCGATGGAATTTCTCGAAGATGCGGGCCTGTTCCTCAGGGGGGATGCCCGGGCCAGCATCGCTCACCGAGACGATGCCCTCGTGGCTGTGCACCTCGACGCTCACTCTCACCTCGCCCTCTTCGGGCGAGTATTTCACCGCGTTGTCTACAAGGTTGGCGATCACCTCGTGTAACCGATCCGGGTCGGCCCACAGGTGTGGATGGCCCGCCTGGCGCGAGCGGCGGAACCGGCGCCGGACGTTGCGGGCCGCGAATTCGTCCACCACCTGGTCGGTCACCCAGACCACGTCCACCGCTTCGCGGGCCAGGGTGAGTCCGCCTGCCTCGATGCGCGAGACGTCGAGCACTTCGTCCACCATCCGCCCCAGCCGTCTGATTTGCTCGGAGACGACTTTGAACATGCGCGTGCAGGTCGGGTTGAGGGCCGGACAGCCGCCCTCCATCAATTCGATTGCGCCGCGCATGTTGGTGAGGGGCGCACGGAGCTCATGCGAGACGAGCGAGACGAAATCCGATTTGAGCCGGTCGAGTTCGTGCAATTGGGCGTTGGCGGCGGCGAGGGCCGTGTTCTTTTCGCGCAGCTCGCGCGTGCGCTCGTCCACACGCTGCTGAAGTTCGGTGTTGAGGCGGTACACCTCGGCCTCCGCCTGTTCCTTCTGTGTGACCCATTGGCGGACGATACGCAGAGTGACCCACACGACGACGGGGCCGGTGGAGCCATAGAAGAGGACTTCCAGCGCGTAGTGGGACCAATCGCCGAAGTTGTCGTGGACGTAGCGAGCCGGGCCAAGCTGGTAGAGGGCGGCCATCAGGGTGATGGTCACCGGCAGCGCCCACTGGATGAGGCGCAGCCGGGTGGAGAGTTTGGCGGGGAGCATGGGCAGCCTCCCGGAGCGAAGCACTCCTTGTCGAGGGGTCAGGCAGCGGCTGAGTCTGAGGATATGGTGAGTTCTCTTCTCCGAATAGTACAGATTGTCATGCCGGCGACGTGATCTCTTGCCTGCGCCGGGCTATTGCGCCGCAATCGGCGCGCCGCACCTGGGGCAGTGCGTCCAATCGACCTGCAGGCCCTGCCCGCAGTGTGGGCAGAAACGAGCGGGGGCGGATGGCGCTCCCGCCAAGGTTGAGGCCACCGGATTAGGAGCCGATGGCCGGCGTCCCAGCAGAGCCCACACCCCGACGACGACGGCCGCAATCAGCAAAATGGGCAGGCCGAGCACCAGAAGCATCATCAGCAGACCCAGTCCCAGCATTCCGCCACCGAGCATCATAAGTCGTTGCCTCCACAACCGTGGCTAGACGCCAACCGCCACAGTCTCAGTTTAGGGCGATGCGGGCGACAACGGAGGCGCTGATTGGCGCACTCTGCGCCCCGCCATTTGGCCTACCTGAAGGCAATGCGCCCGTCCGGTATGATCTTCCCGGCGGTTGAGGCTCCCTGGCAGGCGGCGACTCCGCTCCAATCGCAGACTCAGAGCGGACTGAGACTCAGCAGGGTGCGCATGGCCAGCCACAGACCGAGCACGACGACGACGAGTCCGGCGACGACGGGGGACCAACGCGACAGGCGCTCAAAGCGTGGGTGATCCCCCAACACACCTTGCGCGCGGACAAAAAGCACCCCGACGGCCGTCAGCACGCTGCCGATCCCGAGACTGTAGGCGGCCATGATGCCAATGCCTAGCGCCAGCTTTTGCACGTTGAGGGCGACCAGGATCACCGCCAGGGCGTCGAACGTGGGGATCAAGCCGTGCATCAGCCCTAAGACGAGCAGCCCTCCCAGAGTCACTCCAACTCGACCGTGATGGAGATGCCCATATCCATGCTGATGGTCATGGTCATGATCATGGCCGTGATCGTGAGCATCGGTATGGCTAGCGACAGCAGCGAAATGGCGCCGGAGCAGCCATAGACCCAGCCCCACCGTCAGCAATCCTGTGGGCAGCCCAACCCAGCGCAGGTATTGCGAAGTGGCGATCTGGCCGGCAGTGGACAGCGTGAGCACACCGACGACCAGTGCGCTGGCCGTGTGAGAAAGCGCGGTGGCTGCCCCGACCAGGAAGGCATGGCGCAAACGGCCGCCGGCACTCACCAGATACGCTCCTACCAGGGTCTTATTGTGTCCCGGCGTCAGGGCGTGCAGTGCGCCCAACAAGAACGCGGCCGCCAGTGCCACCAGGCCAAAAGCCGGGCCGGATGTCGAGGTTTGCAAGGTCCGTTGAATGAGGGATAGCGCCGCCCCGCCGAGCGGCGTTCGATCAGAAGATGGGCTGTTAGAAGAATAAGCGAACAGAACATATAGTATGCCTGCCACCACCAACGCCAATAAGCCCCCGTACATCCAGATCAGCCTGCCGGGCTTTCGCACCTGGGTGGATTGAGTTGTCGTCATCGGCTGGTCTCCTTCCTGTCAGCGCCTTGCCGTCAATTCTTACATAGTGTAATCTTCTCTCTCTAGGACTCATACGCTCGACACGGGCGTTTGCATCTCTTTCATCCGCCACGGGGCGGCCGCGAAAGGGAACAGACAACCATGTCTTCAACGGAATGCCAGTCCACTTCTTTTCTGCGCCGGACGGAGATCACCCCATGACCCAAGCCGAAAATCCTATCCGCGTCATTCTCGCCGACGACCACGCGGTGGTCCGCAGTGGGATCCGCAACTTTCTGGAAATGAACCCCCTCATCCATGTCGTCGCAGAGGCCTCCGACGGCCAGGAGGCGATCCAGTTAATCCGCGAGCACAGGCCGGAGGTGGCTGTGCTGGACATCCAGATGCCGGGGCAATCGGGAATTGAGGTCACCCGGGCGATCCGGGCCGAGAGACTGCCCGTGGGCGTCCTAATCCTGACGGCCTTCGACGATGAGCCTTATGTGCGAGCTGTCCTGCAGGCTGGGGCCAATGGCTACGTACTCAAGACTGCCGAGGCCCACGAGATCGGCGAAGCGGTGCGGGCGGTCTATGAAGGCCAATCCGTGTTGGATCCTGCTGTCGCACGCAAATTGATGACGCAGCTTGCGCACTCGGGCCCTGAGCGCGTTTCCATAGAGGCGTTGACCGAAAGAGAGCTCGAAGTCCTGCGCTTGACCGCGAAGGGCTTCACCAACAAGGCGATCGGCACGCAGTTGGCCATCAGCGATCGGACCGTCCAGGGGCATCTGGCCAGGATCTACGACAAGCTAGGCGCCGCCAGCCGGACGGAGGCCGTGATGCGGGCCGTCGCCCTCCGCCTGATTGAGCCGGGCGTCGCAACGCAGATAGAGTAGCTCCAATGCCCGGCTCACTCCCCCGACGCTGGAACGCCTCCGCCGGCCGCTGGCTCGCCCGCGGCCGCGGCCTGACGACCCAGCTTTTCTTCTTCATTATTCTGCCGCTCACCGCCCTGTTGCTGACCATTCCGTTCGTGAGCCTGACGTTGCACGCGCAAGGCATGCGCGCCCTGGTGGGACAGCGCGACCAGCGCACCATCCAATCCACAGCCGACGCCATCGCCGAACAAATTAACCACCGTGTATCGGCCATACGGGGTCTGGCGCTCTATGCCACCTTGGCATCACCCGAGCGTGCGATTCAGGACTATGACTTCCTGCTGGCAGATTTTGAGGGTGGTATTGCGGTTCTTCAGCCCAATGGAGAGTTGCTGGCAGCTTCCAGCCCATCCGAGATATGGTACTCCTCCACAGTCGGAGAACTCCTCACCGCAACGGCGGGTTCCACCCAACCCCGGCTATCGCCCGCGATCCACGAGCCGTCCAGCGGCCGGCCGTTGGTCCTGGCGGCCGCGCGCAGCCCGGCTGGATGGGTCGCCCTCGGGGCTTTTTTCCCGGACAGCCTTGTCCGCCGGACTCTGGCCAGTACGCTGGCTCCAGGTGACGAGAGCAGCCTGTGGCTCATCGACGGCAGCGGGCAAATGCTGTTCCAATGGGGCGCCCCACCCGCGACGCCGGAGGCCGCGCGTCATCCCGGCGTGACGGAGGCGCTGCGCGGCGAATCCGGTACGACCTACCGTGACGTTGAGGGCAGCGAGCACGTCGTCGCTTACAGTCCGGTCGCGCCCCTCGGCTGGGCGCTTGTCATTGAAGAACCCTGGGAGACCGTGGATAGTCCGCTGCTGCGTTGGACTCAGGCTGCGCCCCTGCTCCTTGTGCCGATCGTGCTGTTTGGCCTCGGCACCGTGGGCTTTGGCCTTTGGCAGGTCGTTCAGCCCTTGCAGGCATTGGCGCGGCAGGCGATTGCCCTGGCGGAAGGCCGCTTTGACGCGATCGAGAAGCTGGTCGGCGGCATCGCCGAGATCCGGCGGTTGCAGGCCGAGCTGATCGCTATGGCTCACAAGCTCAAGGCCTCACAACAGAACCTGCGCGAGTATCTGATCGTGGTCACCAACGGCCAGGAGGATGAGCGTCGCCGGCTCGCCCGTGAACTGCACGACAGCACCGTGCAGTCGTTGATTGCCCTGGATCAGCAAGTGCAGCTGGCTCAGATGGCTTTGAAGCAGGGCGCGTCCAAGGCCGAGAAGCTCCTGGCCGGGGCACGCCACATGAACGCGCACCTCATCACCGAGATCCGGCGTGTGATCCGCGCCCTGCGCCCCATCTACCTGGAGGATTTCGGCCTAATCGCGGCCATCGAGATGCTGAGCCGCGATCTCCAGTCCAGCAGCGGCGCGCAGGTCGCGTTCTCGGCTGACGACGACCTCGGCCGCCTGACGCCGGAACGCGAAATCGCCGTGTACCGGATCGCACAGGAGGCGTTCAGCAATATCGCCCGCCACGCCCAGGCTCAAACGGTGCGCGTCCAGGTGACCGGCGAGTCGGGCGCATTCCTCCTGCGGATCCAGGACGATGGGCGCGGCTTCGACCTGCCGGCCAACCTCACCGACCTGGCCCGGGCCGGCCACTACGGCCTGATCGGGATGCGCGAGCGGGCCGAGCTGATCGGCGCCTCCCTGGACATGGCCTCCCTCCCCGGCCACGGGACCACCTTCGAGCTGCGGATTCCGGTTGCCTCCCCTCCTTCCTGACATTTCGACGCGGCCGCCGGCGCGAGCCGGCCAGGGCCGATGCGCCAAACGGCGGGCGGCCGAGACCGCCACTTGGCGCTAGGGTCGATGACCCTCCTAACGCTAAAGTGAAATGGACAGCCAAGGAGGTGTCCCATGCCCAGTTCGGCGCAACCCGCCCCTCGTTCCCGCCTCGGCGAATGGCTGGAGGAACGGCTGGGGCTCAAAGGCCTTACCTACGCCGTCCCAGAGCACGCCAATTCTCTGCCGTATGTGCTGGGTGGCATTACCCTGACCGGGTTCCTGATCCTCTTTGTCACGGGTATCTACCTGGCCCAGTTCTATCACCCCCACGTCGAGGACGCGCATAACAGCCTGATCTACATCATCACCGGCGTACCGCTCGGCGACCTGGTGCGTTCGGTGCATTTCTGGACGGCCCAGATCGTCACGGTGACCGTCAGCCTCCATCTGCTGCGCGTCTTGTTCACGGGCTCGTACAAGCGCCCGCGCGAGATTAACTGGTTCGTGGGTCTGGGCCTGCTGGCGATCACGCTGGCCTTCGTCTTCACCGGTTCGGTGCTCAAGTTCGACCAGGAGGGCCTGGAGGCGCTGCAGCACAACAAGGAGGCTGCCAACCTGCTCGGCGCCTTGGGGACGTGGTTCTCGGCCGAGTTCAGCCGCAGCGTGCCCATCCTGATGCGGCTATTCAACGCGCATGTCACCTTGTTGCCGCTGCTGGTCTTCGTCCTCATCGCGGCCCATATCTTTCTGATCAAGCAGCACGGCATCTCGCCCAAAGTCACGCCAGGTGCGGTCAGCCGGCCTACCCCGGGCGAGGGCGACTCGCGCTTCTCCGTTCACCTGGTGCGGATGGCGGGCTATGGGCTGATGGTGCTGTCTGTGGCCCTATTCCTGAGCTTGGCCTTCCCGGCGCCGCTGGGGATGCCCGGCGTGGCCGGCGCCGAGGTGACCAAGCCGTGGTGGATGTTCCTCTGGCTGTTCCCGGCGGAGGCGGCCTGGGGCACCCGGGCGCTCGTCGCGGTGCCCGGCCTCGTGGGGCTGCTGCTGGCGCTGGTGCCGATCGTGGATCGCAGCCCGTACCTCAGCCCGGCCCGGCGCAGGTGGTTGCTCATCGTCGCCGGGCTGATCCTGCTGGGCATCATCGTCAGCGGCGTGGCCGCAGCCCTACAGCCCGTCGCGGCGCATCTGGAGTAGGAGGCCTGCCATGAAGACGCGCGTCTTGATCAGCGCAGCGATCGCCGCCGTGCTGGCCCTCGCCCTGGTCCGCATTGCCTGGGCGCACGGCGAGCCCGTCATCATCGTCGACCCGACGGTGGCCGCGGCCGGGAGCCCGATCACGGTCACCGGCAGCGAAGTCGAGCCGGGCGAGGTCTTCGCCATCACACTGGAGGGCATCGGCGGCTCGATCTTGCTCGGAGAAGCGACCGTGACGGGCGAGGGTGAAGAGGGGGCCTTCGCGGCAACGTTCACGCTACCCACCGACCTTGCGCCTGGGTCCTACACCGTGCGGGCCGCGACCGAGGCAGGTGAAGCTGCGACCACCGACCTGACCGTGACCGCGGCCGCCAATAACGCCAGCGCAGGCCCGGCGATGGTCATGGATGAGGCCTCCGGCGAACTGCACGCCCTCGACCGCTCGAAGCCGGTCAGTCAGATCATCGCTGTGGCGGTGGTGATTACGTTGAGCGCGGCGGCCGGATTTGTGCTGATTCGCAGCTCAAGGTAACCCAACAGGCCATTCGGCGCGCGGCCGAACGCGCCACACGGCGCTAGGGCCTCCAGCAGTCATTCGCTAGACTGGAAGAGAGGTGACAGCCATGAGGCACGGTGTCGTGTTCAGCGCCAACAGCGACCAGGCGACCAAGGCGATCAGGTCCGCCCTCGAACGACAAGGCTTGAGTGCGGTCCGCAGCTTCGATCTGCGCGCAGCGCTGTCGACGCAGTCCGACTGCGTGTGTCTTCATCATGGCACGGCCGAGTGCGGCTGCCAGTTCGCCGTACTGCTGGTCTACGGTGAGCATGTCGGGCCGGTGACGCTCACCATCCACAGTGATGACCATCAGACGGAGGCGCAGATCGTCCGTGACCCGGCCGCGCCGCCGGATCCCCAACTGGTCGAATCGTTGATGGCGGCTCTTTTCGAGGCGGCGCTGGTCGCCCAGAGCGCGACGCTCCACCCGGTCCCGACCGATGCCGGACGTTGAGGTAGCCCCCAAGGCCGATCTTCTCCGTCGCCTGCGCTGCACCGAAGGTCACCTGCGCGGCATCGCGACAATGGTCGAGCGTGACGAGGAATGGGTAGGCATCCTGCGGCAGCTTCAGGCCGTTCAACGTGCATTGCGGGAGGTCCAGCACCGCATGGTGCGACAGTACCTGGCCGATTGCCTCCAGGTTGGGCTGCAAAGCCCTGACGGGGAGCGCCGCCAGCAAACCGGGGAACTGATCACGGCGCTCTATGAACTTCTGTGACTCCAACAAGCCGGGCAGCTGGGTGGAGAGCTGCCCGGCTGTTTGTTTCCATTACGGTATGGGCGTCGGCTCCGGCTCGGCGCTGCCGTACCATTGCTGGCGCCACTGCTTCAACTGATCGATCTCGGCTTGTTGTTTTTCGATAATCTGTTGGGCGGTATCCCTGATTTCAGGGCGCGTGGCCTGCTGTTGGGCGAGCCGCGCAGCCTCAATGGCCATCTGGTGATGTCCGATCATCATATCAATAAAATGCTGGTCGAACGGTTCGGGCGCGACCTGCAACTGCTCGATGCTTGAGGCCATATCCATCATCATCTGCCCGTCCATGTCCATCATCATGTCAGGCAACATCGGCATTTGGCTCATGGGTGGGGTATCCCCGCTGCCGAACCATTGCCGGCGCCACGACTAGAGCTGCTCCACTTCCTGCTGCTGATCTTCGATAACTTGAGAGGCCATCTCCTTAAGCTCAGAGTGCTCAGCCCGTTCTTGGGCGATCATGGCCATCTCAATCGCCGACTGGTGATGGGGCACCATCATGTCGATGAACATCTGATCAAATTCCGCCGTTACTGAGGTGGGCTGAGGTCGCGTTGTCGGCTCCGCTGCGTTCGCCTCGGTAGGCTGGGACGTCGCCGTCGACTCGGCAGGGCTGCTGCAAGCCACCAGCATCAGGCCGGTTGGGACCAGCAGAGAAAGCAGTCGGGGCATAAGAAATCGAAGCGGCTTTGCCGATTTCATTTCTGGATTCCTCTTGGGTGGTATTTATCTGGGACAGCTTTTCTGCCCGTTTTACATCTTGACTTAATCGCTCGAGGAGTGGTGTTGCTGCACGCCTTCGGGCTGAGAGGCGTCCTGTTGCGGGCCATGTCCGGTGACGCCGATCAGGTGGCGATAGGCCAACTCGCCGCCATACCAGCCGGTCACCAGAAGCAACCCCACCGTCGTCCACGACAAGCCCAGCCCCCATGGCAGGACGGCGACCGTCGCGCCGCGCAGTCGGAGCACCAGACTCGTGAGGGCCAGCGCCAGTACGGCGACATTCCCGAGAAAGTGAACCCAGCCGTCAGTGTGCTCTCGCACCCGGCGAATGGTCAGGAAATCGGTCAGCCCAAAGATGGCCGCCAACCCACCGCCGACCAGCCCACCCCCCACCAGCCAGAGCGAGGTCCGGGCCCAGAACGGCTCGCCCGTCCACCAATAAGCCAAGTCGGTCAGCAGTGCGCCCGTCAGGAAAGCAATGGGAAACGGCACCAGCATCGGGTGGATGGGGTGACCGACGATCGCGGCTTTGCTCGGCGCGCCGCGGGTGTGATCGTCCATCGAATGTTCCATCGTCGACGGCTCCCTTCGGGCGGCCCAACTAATGGTGAGCGCTCCGGCTCGGCTGCCCGGAGGTCTGAGCCTCTCCGGCCTCTCCTGACCCATTTCCTTCCACCAGCACCTCCAGGGCGCCGGCTTCCGCCAGCTTTTCCTGAACTTCGGGACGAGGGTCTTCGTCCACCGACGTGCGCAGCTCTTGCAGGTGCGCCGGCCGGGGCGCCTGCAGCAAATGCAACAGGGCTCCCAGTAGCCAACCCAATGTGCCCAATACCCCGGCACCGAGGCAGGCTGTGGCGACCGGCCCGGCGCTCAACGCCGGTGCGAGACCTGCGATCGTAAGGCGATTGGCATAGACGAGCGCCCCCAACAGGGCACCGATCAAGGCGCCAATCAACAGCCCGATCCAGGCTGGCACGCCGATCTCAACCGTGGAAATCCCTTCATGGGCCTGATGAAATTCTTCGCGCACGCGCTCGGCGTCCACCGCGCTCACGTCAACGGAGGCGGCCGACGGGGCAATGCGGCGCTCGGCTTCGCGCGCCTGCGATTCGGTGGGAAAGTGGGCGACGATGTGGCGAGCCGAAGCGCCGTCGCCATGTTGGCCCTTGTGATCATGCTCCATGGTTCAGTCCTCTGCTTCGCTCGCTTGGGGCGCCAGGAGCCCATCCAGTTCGCCCTGCAGGCGCAGGCTGATCACGTCTGATCCGCCCACGATCGAGCCATGATTAAAAAGCTGGTCGTAGGGCGCTGCCGGTCGCGGCCGAACCGTTTCGCTCAGGTAACGCCGCACCGGCTCGGGCACCGTATCTTGTTGGACGAGCAGGATGGGTCCATGCTTGCCCCGGTGCGAGAGCACGCTGGCGGCCAGCCCTTCAGCCCACGCCTCGGGATTGACAAAGGTAAAGTTGTGGCCGGGCTCGGCGATGCCCCAGCCAAAGTCGCGCGCCTGGCGCCCCACCCAATAGCCAAAATCCTGCCCGCTGTCACGATAGCCGGCGAAGTATGCCGAAAGGGCATACGGATCAGGCGCAGCCAGACGCTGCACATGCCCGTACTGCGCCAGCTCACGCGCCACCGCCTCGGAGATCGCTGACTCGGGCCCCATCAGGTACATGAAGGTCGGCCCAAATCGACGGCTCAGGAGCCGGCGGGTTGCCTCCGGGATGCTTTCGCGACGGACAAAGGCGAAGCCGGTGGGCATGTGGGCGACGAACGACAGGGCGGGCAGCGCGAAGTCGGGCGCGTCCAGCGAGGCCACGACTACGATGTCCGGGTGATCTGCGTGAAGCGCGGCGCGGTAGTCGTCCACGGCCTCGGCCAGGCTGGCCGGGTCGCCGGGTGTGCCCTGAATGCGGCGCACCTTGAGACCCATGGCCTCGACCTGCTGGACGACACCGTCGGAGACCTCACCCACGACAATCACCTGCACATTGCGGTCGAAGGCGATGCCCTCCGGGTGGAACCGCCCGAGGGCGGCCCGTGTTTCGGGCGGCAGGCGATCCTGGTCAACAAACAAAATTGGAGCATCGACGGGATGGTGAATGAGCGAGACTGCGGACATCAACTGCTCTTTGCTGTCCAGCCGCGCCAGGATGATGGCCCCAGGCTGGTTGGCATGGCTGGATGCCGGAAATGTGGTTTGGGCCAGGGTGACCGCCGTTTCATACGCGTTGCGCCCGGTATAGCGCGTGGTAAAGCCGGTGACGAGGGCGTTCTCCAGTAAAGGGGCTGGCTCGACCTGGGCCTGGGTGCTCGGCCACACCCGGCCAGCGCCGAATAGCACTGGCAGTGAAAGCAAGACCAGCGCGACGAAAACTGAGATTGAGGTAACGCCTTGTTTCGCGCTCAATTTTCTCATCAGCTCATCTCTCTAGCCCCAGACCCATTCTCGTCCGCCTTTCAAAGTCACTACATCGTCCCCGGCTGTTTGCCGCGCCGCACCAGCCAAGCGTCGATGGGCAAGGCCACTAGCCAGCCCACCAAAACGGAGATGAGGGTCGTGCCCCACCACATGATCTCATCGTCTTCCGGCATGCCTTCCATCATCAATTCGGCCATCTGAATCCACCACATGAAACCCATCATGCCGATGGCCATGGCCGTCATCGACAGAAAGGCAGGCGGGAAGGCGCGCCGCACGGCCTGCCCATACGGAAGCTGATCGTGTTCCATGAACATGTGCGCGTGCATCACCAGCCAGTGGAGCGCGAGCGCGCCGAAGTAAGCGATAAAGATGCCGACCATCATCGAGTTGCCCAGCCAAAAGCCGGGCCCGCGCAAGACGAGTAGGGGGAGACCCAAGGCAGTGACGATCCAGGAAATGACCAGCATGAGCGGACCATCGAAGCCCCGGTTCATGGCGGAGGCGGCCAGCGCTGCGCCAAACCCTTCACGGTGCCACATCGTCATCTGGCCATGTTTCATCCAATGCACACGGTGGTAACTCTGGCGATAGAGCCAGACCGCCAGCGGCCCCAGCACCAGCCCGAGCAGCGTCCAGGTCGCGCGCATCACGGGGCCAATCTGCGGCAGACGGCGCAGGCTGTGCAGCAAAATCCAAAGCCCGCAGGCCAGGCCGGCAAGAATCCAGACGATCCACAACACTTCCATGCCGGACAACCCCCCTTCTTCAAAGCGGTAGGCGCCGATCTCCTGTGAGAGATCGGCCTGGCCTTGGACACGGAGGCCGATCTGGTCCGGACCGCCCAATATCCACAGATGGTTGAACGGCCCTTCGGCAGGCGTGTTGAAGAACTCCGGCTTCATCTTCCATAGATACTGATCGGTGACCGGCGGGATGCGGTCGCGCTCCACCCACAACAGCGGACCAAACTTGCCAAAGCGGGCGAGCGCGATTCCGGCGAGCGCGATCATTGGATCGTCACGATTGGCAAGCACGAAGTTGTGAGTGGCGATGTAGTGGCTGCCGCCTGAGCCCCAACCGACGCCCGCCGCCTCATCGCGGTATTCGGCCAACGCGACTGCTGCTGCCAGGCCATTCCAGGCCACAATTCGCTGGAGGCTCCCATATTGGCTCAGGTCCTCTGGTTCGGGCACTGGCCCCACCAGATAGATATGGGCTTGCCCACCGCGCCGTTCCAGGGCCTGGCGAGTCGCCGCCGGCAGCGGGTCGCCGCCGAAGAGGATCACGTCACCGGACTGGGCGGCCCAGTAAGCGGCCGGGATGGCGTAAAGCGGATCCTCGGGCACGAGCAGGATATTCGCCTGGGGGCCGCCTGCCAGGCGCTCCACGAGCAGGTCCACACCAAGGGCCACGTCCGCCGCATCTCCGGCTGGCACTTGTACGCCGAGAGTTTGATCCGGTGGGTTGTGCCCGACCCAAACCACGCTGCCGCCCTCCAGAGTCTGGACTCCAGCAGGTTCTAACCGTGGAATCTCTATTTCCACCCCGGCACCTTCTTCCACCAGCACCAGTGGGCCGTCGAGCCAACGCACAAGCGGAGCGGCGGCTACCCCCGCCTGCCACCCGTCGGCGGGTGCGACGATCACAGCCCGGGGCCTCTTCTCGCTGCCCTCTGGAAACAGCGCCTCCGAAACGGCCCGGCTCAGCGCAGTCGGGTTGCTCTCAGCCAGCCGGGTGCTGTCCTTTGTGTTTAGGGTAAGGAGGCCCTCAGGGGGTGAAGCATCTGCCCCACTCCACGTCAACCACAAAATGTAGATGGGCACGAGCAGAACAGCCGACCCGAGCAGTCCGGCGATGATCAGGACGACCTTACGCATGAAACTCATTTCTTGGACGAACTACATCAGGTTCTTCGACGCGAGAACGGAGGTATCCGACTTACGTCAACATCGCGGCCATCTGCCGGCAAGATTGAGCGCAGCGGCGGCAGGCCTCCGCACAGTTCTGCATCACCCTGTCGTCGGTGAAGCGCTCACAGTCTCTTGCACAGTGCTCGCACACATCGGCGCAGACGGCGCAGAGGCGAGGATGAAGGTCAGAACCGCGCAGCATGAAGTTTGCGCTGGTCTGACAAACCTCGGCACAGTCAAGCAATAACCGAATGTGCATGGCTTCTGCATGGCTGCCGCCCATGTCCAGACAGTGTGTGACGGTTTCAAGACAGATGCCGTGGCAGGTCAGGCACTCCTGAATGCATTTTTTCATCTCCGGACTCATCGCGTGACTCGGGGTGTGGGGCATCGGAGGTCTCCGTGTGGCCGATGGTCAGTCGCTTGAACGAGGTGGTAAGTCTCCAAAGCGAATACGATGCTCAGAAAAGCAGCACAAATCTTACATAGGATAAGTTTTCTGAGGAGGCTATCGCTGTCGGTCCAGCGCCGATTTTGGTGTCGGATTTGGGTTGGTGGGTGTGTCGGCTTTGATCGGATCAAGCCAGACGTCGAGGCCAGCCAGGTTCGAGGAATTTAGTTATGGCGACCTCAGTTTGGGCGATCCAAAGGCACGCTGGGTGGTGGATAAGCCCCAGAACCTGTTCACACGCTCTTGGCGCCATAGGCTATTTGGCGCGCGGTCACACCCGCCACATAGCGCTGGTTCGCCATCGAGCTTTTCTATAGACTGCATCACAGGAAAGGACATTCGGAAGGTTGCGTGAACCGAGGGGCATGTCCCCTCGGAATCCCTGTTTCAGCTTGCGCCTACTCGCCGGCTGCTTGGCTCGGGTCGATTCGCAAGCTCAGGAGTGGCGCTTGTCATTCAATGCCCCACGGCAAGTTCAACGTGTGGGGTTGTTCACAGGCCCCGGCAAAGGAATTCCATGGCTGCACAAATCAAATCTCTCAGCCTGCCTGTTCAGGGCATGTCATGCGCTTCGTGCGTTTCACATGTGGAGGGCGCGCTCAAGGAACTGCCCGGCGTTGAAAGCGTGGTCGTCAACCTGGGCACCAACAAGGCTGCGCTCAATTTTGATCCGACCCGGGTCACCCTGACCGACCTGGCCCGCGCGGTCGACGAGGTGGGATATCGGGTGCCGACCTCTGAACTGGCGCTAGACGTGCGCGGCATGACCTGCGCCTCGTGCGTGGCCCATGTCGAAGGGGCGCTGAAGGGGGTCGAAGGGGTCACCGGGGCAGTCGTGAACCTGGGTCTGGGCACGGCCCGCGTCACCTACATCCCCGGCCTGGTCTCGATCAACGCCATGAAGCGGGCCGTGCGCGAGGTCGGCTACGAAGCCCAGGAGCGAAGCGAAGGCGTCGACGCGCTCGACCGCGAGCGGCAGGCGCGCGAGGCCGAGATCCGGCGCCAGGGCCGCAACCTGCTCATCGCCGGGCTGGTTGGCCTGGTCGTCATGATCGGCACTTTCTACGACATGCTTGGCCCCCTTAAGGTGTTGGTGCCGGCGTGGCTGGCCCAGAAGTGGGTCATCGGCCTGCTGACCACGCCCATCGTCTTCGGCCCCGGTCTGCAGTTCTTCGTCAACTCTTGGCGAGGGCTTAGGCACGGCGTGACCGACATGAACCTGCTGTACGCCACCGGCATTGGCGCCGCCTACGGCATCGCCGTCATCAACACCCTCTTCCCGGAGGCCGGCTTCGGGGGTGAGGGGGCCACCTTCTTCGAGAGCGCCGCCCTGCTGACGGCCTTCATCATCCTCGGCCGCTGGCTGGAGGCCCTCACCCGCGGGCGCACGTCCGAGGCCATCCGCAAGCTCATGAAGCTTCAGCCCAAGATCGCGCGCGTCGTCCGGGATGGAAAAGAACTGGAGATCCCGGCGGAGGAGGTCGAGATCCACGACTTGATCCTGGTCCGCCCGGGCGAAGGCATCCCCGTGGACGGCCAGGTCGTCGACGGCTATTCCGCCGTCGATGAGTCGATGCTGACCGGCGAGAGCCTGCCGGTGGAGAAGAAGGCCGGCGACCTCGTCATCGGCGGGACGCTCAATAAGACCGGCGCATTCCGCTTCTCGGCGACCCGCGTGGGCAAAGAGACGGCCCTGGCCCAGATCATCAAGCTGGTGGAGGACGCCCAGGCCAGCAAGGCGCCGATCCAGAAGCTGGCGGACTGGGTGGCCGGGCACTTCATCCTGGGCGTTCACGTGCTGGCGGTGCTGGTCTTCGTCTTCTGGTTCTTCTACGGCTTTGGGCGCTTCTTCGACCCGAATTCCAGCTTCATCCTCTCACCCTACAAGCTGGGCGAGATCGGCGTGTTCGGGTTCTCGCTCCTGCTGTCGGTGACGGTGCTGGTGATCTCCTGCCCGTGCGCCGTCGGCCTGGCCACCCCGAGCGCGATCATGGCTGGCGCCGGCAAGGCCGCCGAGCACGGCGTGCTCTTCAAGGGCGCCGAGGCCATCGAGAACGCCAGCAAGCTGCAGGTGATCGTCTTTGACAAGACCGGGACCCTCACCCAGGGCCAGCCGAGCGTGACGGATGTCGTGGTCAGTGATCAGTGGGCAGGGGTCAGTAACTCTGATCACTCTCCACTACCCACTGACCACCTGCTCCGCTACGCGGCCAGCGCCGAGAAGCACAGCGAGCATCCGCTGGGCGAGGCCATCCTCAAAGGAGCGGAGGCACGCGGCCTGACGCTGCCCACGCCCGAACAGTTCATTTCGATCCCCGGGCATGGCGTCGAGGCCCGAATTGAAGGCCGCGCCGTTCTGCTGGGCAACCGCAAGCTGATGCGCGAGCGCGGCGTGGACTTCGGCGCGTTGCTGACGAGGGCGGAGGCACTGGAGGCCGATGGCAAGACGGCCATGTTCCTGGCCGTGGACGGCGCGCCGGCCGGCCTGATCGCCGTGGCCGACACGCTCAAGGAGTACTCGGCCGAGGCGGTTGCGCACCTGCACCGGCTGGGCATCCAGGTGGCCATGATCACGGGTGACAACGCCCGCACCGCGCAGGCGATCGCCCGGCAGGTGGGCATCGACCGGGTGCTGGCGGAAGTCCTGCCCCAGGACAAGGCCGAAGAAGTCAAGAAGCTCCAAGCCGCCCCCGCTGGAAAGCGCGGGGCAGGCGGCCACAAGGTGGCCATGGTCGGGGATGGCGTCAACGATGCGCCGGCCCTGGCCCAGGCCGATGTCGGCCTGGCCATCGGCTCCGGGACCGACGTGGCCAAGGAAACCGGCGACGTCATCCTGATCAAGGACGACATCCGCGACGTGGTCGTGGCCCTGGAAGTGGCCCAGGCCACCATGCGCAAGGTCAAGCAGAACCTGTTCTGGGCCTTCGTCTACAACCTGCTGGGCATCCCGCTGGGGGCCGGGCTGTTCTACCCCTTCGTGTCGCTGATCATCAGCCCGGAGCTGGCCGGCCTGATGATGGCCGTCAGCTCGGTCTCGGTCACCCTGAACACGTTACTCCTCAAGCGCTTCCGGCCATCCATCCGCCGCGACGATGCGCCCTGGCCAGGCCCCCGCCAGGCACACCCAGGCCTGGCGCCGGCGCCAGCCAGCGGCGACTGACGCCGGACTCACCCATGTACAAGGAGCTAGGCTCCCGATGAAACGCGTTGTAATCTTTTCCTTCATTGCGGTCCTGGCGATCCTGATATCCGCCTGCAGCGGCCCCGCCGTGGTGGCGCCGGCAACCCAGGCCGCGCCAGTCGCGCCCACCATGGATCCCAACATGCCTGGCATGGACATGGGAGAGGGGCAGACGTCCACATTGGAGCCAAATTTGGACGAGATGCCGGGTGCCGGCATGGACGTCATGACCATGGAGGCCCCCATCCCCAGCCTGGGCGTACCGCCGGCGACCGAGACGGAGGGCGGCCAACCGCTGGCGTACACGCTGGACGGCGACGTGAAAGTCTTCCAGCTGACGGCCCAGCCGGTGCGCTGGAACATCCTCCGGGACGTCGTGGTGACCGCCTGGACTTACAACGGCACCGTGCCCGGGCCCATGATCCGGGTCAGCGAGGGCGACCAAGTCCGCGTCATCGTGAAGAATGAATTGCCGGAGGCGACCAGCATCCACTGGCACGGCCTGCCGGTGCCCAACGCCATGGACGGCGTGCCGCCGTTCACGCAGCCGGCCATTGAACCGGGCGAGACCTTTACGTATGAGTTCACGGCGGCGCCGGCCGGCACGTTCATGTACCACTCCCACGTGGCCACGGACAAGCAAATCCCGGTGGGCCTGTACGCGCCGCTGGTGATCGAGCCCAAGGACCCGCCCACGGACCCGCCCGCCGTCGACGAAGTTCTGATGCTGGGGGAATGGACGATTGGCCCGGACGGCGAGACCTATCCTTCCATGCCGATGGCCGGGGCCGAGCCGAACTACTTCACCGTCAACGGCAAGGCCTTCCCCGAGACCAAGCCGGTCACGGTCAGAGTGGGTGACGTGGTCCGTCTGCGCCTGGCCGCCATTGGCCAGTTCACGCACCCCATGCACCTGCACGGCCAGTTCTTCAAGATCGTGGCGACGGATGGCAACCCGGTGCCCGAGGCCGCGCAGCTGACGAAGGACACCGTCGCCGTCAATCCGGGCGAGCGCTACGACATCGAGTTCACGGCCACGAGCCCGGGGACGTGGGTCCTGCACTGCCACGTCCTGCATCACGTCACCAACAACGACGTCGAGCCGGGCGGGCTGATTTACGTGATCAACGTCCAGCCTTAATCCAGGCTGTCTGACTTCCCGGAGGCTCCGCAGTCGGGGCTTCTGGGGCAACTGAAGGAGAGGCCCACATGGAACACGAGCAGGTCGAGAAAGACGTGGCGCGCCGGAGCGCCCTGATTTACCTGCCGATCTCGATCGGCGCCGCGCTGCTGTTTCTGCTGGCAGCCAGCCTGAGCGGTGACTACCCGAGCGTGGCCCGGTTCGGCGGCGCGGTCTGGGTGGGGCTGCTCAGCCTGATCGTCACGATGCCGGTCGTCACGGCGCGCATCAAAAAGGCAGCCCGGCACTGAGAGCAGCGGGTTGGCCCGGCCGGAATTTTTGGAGAAAGGAGGACTGCCGTGAGACAGCGCTTCAGTCGTCATTCCGATGAGATGCTGCTGGCATTCGCCGTCTGGCTGTGCAGCCTGCCGCTGGTGGCAATCGTCATCCTTCCCCTCTTCGGCCTGAAAGTCGCGGCCATCGCGGCGCTCGTCTTGTTCCTGATCTTGCTGGCGGTCTGCTGGGGCGTTTGCGGGTGGCAGGCCGTCACCAGTCGGAGGCGTTGAGGGTGCTCGGCGCGGTGTCACGGAGTGTTCTTCCTGAAGTCGTCAGCGACGAGCGCGCACTGATCGCTCATCTGAGCGAGGCCGTCGGGAGAGCCGGGATCCAGGTGGACGCAGTTCCGCTGATCAACTACTACGTGGCGTTGAAGTCAAAGCCGCTGACGATCCTGGCCGGCCCGGCGGACAGCGGCAAGATCGCGGTGGCCGAAAGCCTGGGCCACCTCTTGACCGGGGGCGCCAGGCTGCAATACCAGCGGCTGGTCGGCCACCCCTGGTGGGCGAGCCAGAGTGAGAGTGTGGCGCTCTGCACCACGGCCCAGTCGCAGCTCAACGCCAGCAAAATCCTGGCGCTGGCCGAAGAGGCGATACAACCCGAGAACGGCAGCCGGGTCTATCTCGCTTGTCTGGCCCGCATCAGCCCGGCAGAGGTGGTGGGATTGCTGGAGGAAATTGCGCTGCAATTCCGGGCCGGCAGACTCGTGAGCCTGTCTGGTCTCTCCCTAGTCAACCCGATCCGCTTCCCGGCTAACCTGTGGCTGACGGCGACGGTGGATACAGACCGATCTGGCTGGGCCAGCGCCCAAACGTTTTCGCACGCCACGGCGGTCTATTGGCCGGCCGTCGCCTCCAGGTCTGGCGAGCTCAGGCGACCCGCCTCACAACTCGTTGGGGCTGAGCAGTTATTCCTCCGCGCCTGCATCCGGGATACGCGTGCGGCCCGGCGAAAGCTCCGCCGTGTCCTGGGCGCCTGGCCGGCCGCCTTTTCCGCGCTGGCACAGGTCACGGCAGTCTTGAGAAACATCCGGGAGGGCATCGCCTCGTTTCTTGGCGACGTGCTTGTGTTCCTGGCGAATGCCTGGACGAACACCGGGCATGGGCTGTTCGACGCCGCGCCAAAAGGCAATCTGGCGATTGCCACCGACCTGGCTCTGGCGCAATTGCTCCTGCCGCGGCTGACCTTGAGCCCTTCCCTGCGCCGTCAGCTTCGCAGCCTGCTGGTGGGTAGCCAGTACTCGATTGCGGCCGCTGCGCTGGAGAGTTTTAGCTAACGGAGACGCAGGGCTGACCATGCGGTTCGCCGTCCCGTTCACGCCCAAAAGGTTATTTGACATGATCACAATCAGCATTGACCCGGTTCTCTTCAGTATCGGCCATTTCATGGTGCGCTGGTACAGTCTCATCGTCGTCGGGGCCATTGGCGTTGGCGTCTGGCTGGCAGCGCGCGAGGCCGGGCGCAAGGGCTTTAAGATGGATGAGATCTATGACGCCGCGCTGGGGGTCGTCCTGGGCGGCCTGCTCGGCGCGCGGCTCTTCCACGTGCTCGACCACTGGCCGCACGAGTACGCGGCGGACCCAGTTCGGGCGCTGTATGTGTGGGAGGGCGGGCTGGCGATCTGGGGCGGCGTGGCCGGCGGCCTGCTCGCCGTCGCCTGGCTGGCCTGGCGCCGGGGCTGGCCCCTGCCGCGCCTGCTCGATGCGGTGGCGCCGGGCCTGGTCCTGGCGCAGGCGGTCGGCCGCCTGGCCTGCATCATCACGGGCGATGCGATGGGTAAGCCCACGACCGGGCCATTCGGATTTGCGTACACCAGCCCGAACGCCATGGTGCCTCAGCTGGGCGTGTATTACACCCCGACGCCGGTGTATGAGATCGTCGTCAACCTGGGCATCTTCGCCGTCCTCTGGCAACTGCGCAAGAAAGGCTGGCCCGATGGTTTGCTCTTCCTCCTCTATGTGGTGCTATATAGCCTGGAACGGTTCCTGCTGGCCTTTACCAGTTCCTACCAGGTGATCGCGTTCGGGCTGACTCAGTCCCAGATCGTCGCGCTGATCGCCCTGGCTGCTGCTCTGCCGCTCATCACCTGGATCCTGGCCCGCACGAGCCGATCCAGCCGAGCGCACGCCGGTTGATTGACGGGCTTCACACGGTTTTCGGGAAGGCTTCACAAGTTCTTCACATGGCTCGGCTAGGGTAACGCATAGAAAGGATCTTCGGAGGTCAACATGAGCAAAGGTCTGCAATGGGTCCTCGGCGTCAGCGCCGTTCTGATCGTCGTCGCGGTCGTTGCTTCGACCGTCCTGCCATTCTTCTTCCATCAGACCGCCTGGGGCGGGTGGCAGGGGATGATGGGCCCAGGCCACATGTTCGGAGGTGCTCCTATGATGGGTGGTTTCGGAATGCCGTTCTTCGGTCTGGGGATGCTGCTGGGGCCGCTGCTGTTCGTCGGCCTGATCGTGCTCGGCGTCGTCTGGCTGGTCCGTGCGGTGGCGCCGCAGTCTCCGCCGCCCGCTCCTGTCGGCGTGACCTGCGCCCACTGCGGCAAGCCGCTCCAGGCCGGCTGGAAGGCCTGTCCCTACTGCGGCGAGAAGGTCTGAGCGAGGTCTCTTCTCCACAGACGAGCCGGAGCAAAGCCGCTCCGGCTCGTTTGATATACACTTCCAGTATGGCCCAGACCATCCTCGTCGTGGACGACGAAGCCCAGATCGTGAAGGTCTTGCGCGGCTACCTGGAGCAGGCCGGCTTCCGCGTGGTCACGGCCAGTGATGGGCCGACCGCCCTGGCCCAGGCCAAACGCGAAAAGCCGGACCTGGTACTCCTGGACCTGAGCCTCCCAGGGTTAGACGGCCTCGACGTCGCCCGGCGCCTGCGGGCCACATCCAACGTGTCCATCATCATGGTGACGGCGCGGGTCGAGGAGTCCGACCGCCTGGTCGGGCTGGAACTGGGTGCCGATGACTACGTCGTCAAGCCCTTCAGCCCGCGCGAGGTGGTGGCCCGCGTGCGAGCCGTGCTCCGGCGGACAGAAGCGCCGAGCGTCCCACAGATCATCCGGGCGGCCGACATCACCATCGACCTGACGCGGCACACGGTCGCCCGCAGCGATGACTCCATTGAGCTGACGCCGACGGAGTTCGATCTGTTGGTTACGCTGGCGCGCGAGCCGGGCCGCGTTTTCACCCGCATGCAGTTGCTCGACGCCGCCCAGGGTGAGGCGTTTGAGGGCTACGAGCGCACCGTGGACGCCCACATCAAGAACCTGCGCGCCAAGCTCGAACGTGATCCCAGGCAGCCCGAGTACGTCGTGACCGTGTTCGGCGTGGGTTACAAGTTCGCAGACGGCTGAGAGCGGTCACGGGCCACGAGTACGGTCTTCACCCTCCGCGATCAGCCATCAGCCATTCGCGATCAACCAGCCATGCGTCTCTTCGCCAAGCTCTTGCTCTCTTTCCTGGCCGTTGTCCTGGTAGGCGTGGCCGTGGTGTCGCTGCTGGCCAACCAGGCGGCGGCCAGCGAGGTGCACAGCTTCATGTTCCAGGGCGGCATGACGAGCGACGCCGGCCTGGCGCAGGAGTTGGCAGGCTACTATCGTGGTCGTGGCTCCTGGGAGGGCGTCCAGACACTGGTGAGCGCCGGTCTGGGGATGGGCGGCATGGCGGGGATGATGGGCCAGCAGCTCCTCGTCGCCGATGCGCGCGGCCAGGTCGTGGCCGACTCCGCCGGCCAGCGCGTAGGCCAGACCCTGAGCCAGGCCGAACTGTCAGGCGGCACCGCCATCGTCGTCGACGGCCAGCGCGCCGGCACGCTCGTCGCCGTGGGCGGCATGGGGATGGGCGAGATCAGGGGTGGCCCGGGGCAGGCTGACAGCGCCACGAACGATCTGTTAGGGCGCGTCAACCGGGCCATCTGGCTGGCGGCACTGGCGGCGGGCGGCGCTGCTCTCGTGGTCGGCGGCATTTTGGCCTATGGCCTCGTTCGACCGATCCGGCGCCTCATGGCTGCGACGGCCGTCATCGCCCGCGGCGACCTGGCCCAGCGTGTCCCGGTCACGTCTCAAGATGAAATCGGCGACCTGGCGGCCGCGTTCAACGCGATGGCGGCCGACCTGCAGAAGGCTGAGCGCCTGCGGCAGGACATGATCGCGGATATTGCCCATGAGCTGCGCAACCCCCTGGCGGCCCTGCAAGGCAGCCTGGAAGCGGTGGTCGACGGGGTGCTGCCGCCCACCCAAGAGACCCTGGCGCCGCTGCTCGATCAGACGCAATTGCTCGCGCGGCTGGTGAGCGACCTGCGCACGCTGGCCCTTGCCGACGCCGGGCAACTGCCTCTGGATCGCCTCTCCATGAACCCCGCGGATCTGGTCCGGTCGGTGGTCGCCCAATTCACGCCCCAGGCTCAAGCCAAGCACCTCACCCTGCGCGCCGATATTCCTGTCAGCCTGCCGACCCTCTCGCTCGATCCCCAACGCATCGCCCAGGTCCTCGGCAACCTGCTCGGCAATGCCATTCGTCACACGCCCGCAGGGGGAGTGATCAGTGTTCAGGGTTCAGTATCCAGTGAGCGCCCGGAAATCACTCTGAACACTGGGCACTATTTACGGATCACTGTTACTGACACCGGCTCCGGTATCCCGCCTGAGGCTGTGCCGCATGTCTTCGACCGCTTCTATCGCGTCGACCGCGGGCGCTCGCGCAGCGAAGGCGGGACCGGCCTCGGCCTGGCCATCGCCAAACAACTGGTGCAGGCGCACGGCGGGCACATCTGGGTGACCAGCCAGCCCGGCCAGGGCACGCAAGTTTCGTTTACCCTGCCTCTCAACTGATCCACTCCGCCTTCAACGGCCAAAATCATAAGCCATTTCGCCTGTTCCACACTAGGTCGATTAGCGCTTTCCAAATGCCCGCCGGTGGATACACTTCTATGTGTGCCTAGTAGTTGGGCATTTGGATTCTGAGAGAAAGGCTCATCTTATGTCGGCGCGAGATCCTGTCTGCGGAATGGAAATCGAAACCGGGTCGGCCCACGCCACTCGCCAGTACAAAGGATCCACGTATCACTTTTGTTCTGAGCGTTGCGTTAAGCAATTCGATGCCGCGCCCGAGAAATACGCTGTCGCCGTGTCATCGGCCACGACCGGCATCGCCAGCGGGGCCTCCGGGCCGCTGCGGCTCGAGCTGCCCATTCGAGGGCTTCAGCGCGCCGGTGGGCCGGCGCTCGAAAAGGCTCTCCAGGACGTCCCCGGTGTGAGCAAGGCCAACGTCAACGTACGCGGCGGTCGTGCGACCATCGAATACGACCCGGCCCGCGCCAAGGCCACCGATTTCGTGGAGGCGGTCCGCGCGGCCGGCTTCGCGCTCGACGGCCAGACCCTGCGGCTGAAGGTCAGCGGCCTGTACTGCGCGGAATGCGTGGTCCGAATTGAAGACGCACTCAAGACCACCCCGGGGGTGTTGGACGCGACCATGAATGCGGCGACCAACGAGGTGAAGGTCGAATATTCGCCCGCCATCGGCGATTTGGGCTTGCTGAGCCAAGCCATTGAAAGCGCCGGGCCCTACAAGGCGGCCCGCGCCGCCGAAGCCAGCGAGCCCGAAATGGATCGTGAGGCGCAGGCAACTGAGAAGGAATATCGCTCGCTCATGCGCAAGTGGTGGTTCGGGGCGGCGGTGGGCGTGCCCACGATGGTCCTCTCGTACCCCTGGATCTTCCCCGTCTTACGCGACTGGTTCCCACGTGGCAGCCCGCAACTGATGTATGTCTGGTACGCCATGGGTGTCGCCAGTCTGGCCGTGCTGGTCTACTCCGGCAGCCAGTTCTTCGTCGGGATGTGGGAGGGCCTCAAGCACCGCTCGGCCAACATGCACACCCTGATCGCCGTCGGCACGGGCGTGGCCTGGATCTACTCGACCATCGCCATGCTCTTCCCCCAGATCTTTCCATCGGAAGAATTCACCGACGTGTACTATGACGTGACGGTGGTGGTCACCGCCCTGGTCGTGCTCGGCCTGGCGATGGAGCTCAAGGCCAAGGGCCGCACGTCGGAGGCCATCAAGAAGCTCATTGGCCTACAGGCCAAGACGGCCCGGGTTGTGCGCGACGGAAAAGAAGTAGACATCCCAGTGGAGGAAGTGCTGGTCAACGACATCGTCGTCGTCCGGCCCGGCGAGAAGATCCCGGTGGATGGCGAGGTGATCGAAGGCCAGTCGGCCGTGGACGAGTCCATGATCACGGGCGAGTCGCTGCCCGTCTCCAAGAAGGTCGGGGACGAGGTCATCGGCGCGACGATCAACAAGACCGGGGCCTTCCGGTTCCGCGCCACCAAGGTCGGCAAGGACACCGCCCTAGCGAACATCATCCGGTTGGTGCAGGACGCGCAGAGCAGCAAGGTGCCCATCCAGCGCATCGTGGACCAGGTCTCCGCCTACTTCACGCCGGCGGTCATGATCCTGGCCATCTTTGGCTTCGTGGTCTGGTATGTCTTCGGCCCGGCTCCGGCGCTGACCTACGCCCTGATCGTGGCGGTGACGACGCTCATCATCGCCTGCCCGTGCGCCCTGGGCATGGCCACGCCCATGAGCCTAACCACCGGCATCGGCTTGGGGGCGCAGAACGGCATCCTGATCCGCTCCGGCGACGCGCTCCAGGCCGCCGAAAAATTGAACGCGATCATCCTTGACAAGACCGGCACGATCACGGTCGGCAAGCCGTCGCTCACGGACGTAGTGATGAGTGAGCAGTCATCAGTAATCAGTAAGACTGATAACTGGTCACTGACCACTGACAACTTCTTGCGATTAGCCGCTTCCGTCGAGAAGTCGTCCGAGCATCCGCTGGCGCTGGCAATTGTCGAAGGCGCCCAGGCTCGCGGCTTAGCCTTGAGTGATGTGCAGACGTTTGACGCCATCCCGGGTCATGGAGTCACGGCCACGGTAGACGGGCGGCGCGTGCTCATCGGAAACCTGAAGCTCATGAACCGGGAAGGCATCGCGCTCGGCGGCCTGGAAGAGAAGTCCAGGACCCTGGCCGACGATGGTAAGACCCCGATGTATGTGGCCATCGACGGCAACGCGGCAGGCATCATTGCCGTGGCCGACACCGTCAAAGACGACTCGAAGGCCGCCATCGCCGCTATGAAGAAGATGGGGCTGGAAGTGGTGATGATCACGGGCGACAACGAGCGCACGGCCAAAGCCATCGCCCGGCAGGTGGGCGTGGAGCGCGTGCTGGCCGAGGTGCTGCCCCAGGACAAGGCCTTCAACGTGCAAAAGTTGCAGTTGGAGGGCAAGAAGGTGGCGATGGTGGGCGACGGCATCAACGACGCCCCGGCCCTGGCGCAGGCCGACATCGGCCTGGCCATCGGCACCGGCACCGACGTAGCGATTGAGGCCTCGGACATCACCCTGATCAAGGGCAGCCTGATGGGCGTGGTGACGGCCATCCAGCTCAGCCGCGCTACCATGCGCAATGTGTATCAGAACCTGGTCGGCGCGTTCATCTACAACAGCGCCGGCCTGCCCATCGCGCTGGGCGTGCTGTATCCCTTCTTCGGCCTGCTGCTCTCGCCGCTGCTGGCCGCGCTGGCGATGTCGTTCAGCAGCGTGACCGTCATCGGCAACGCCAACCGGCTGAAGAGTTGGAAACCGGCGCATTGATCATGGGTAATTGGTGATTGGTGATGGTTGATTGAAGACCGCAATCAACCATCAGCCATGGAGAGATGCTATGACTCCCGATAAAATCCTTGTCATCCTGGGCGGGCTGGCCGCCATCGCCTTCATCGTCTGGTTTTTCTGGCTGGGCGAGAAGAAGGGTGTGAAAGCTGCACTGACCAGCGGCGGCTATCAGGAAGCTATGGTGCTGGTCAAGGGTGGCTACACCCCGGACGTGATCGTGGTTGAGAAGGGCAAGCCGGTGCGCCTGAATTTCGTCCGGACCGAGTCGGCCTCGTGCTCCGAAATGGTGCTTTTCCCGGACTTCAAGAAGAGCGCCAAGCTCCCAGAAGGTGAGACCGTACCGGTAGAATTCCTGCCCGACAAAGCCGGCGAATACGAGTTCCAGTGCCAGATGGGTATGCTTCGGGGCAAGCTGATCGTTGAGGAATGAGACGATGGCAGTGGTGTCGCCGAGTCGCCTCACCTTCAGGCGGCCACCGATAATGGGCCCGGCCGGTCCGCCTCCAGCGCTCCACGTCTGCGAGGCCGGCCCGCCGGGCCGCACCCTGGTGTTCCTCCCCGGCCTGGGCGGGACGACCCGCTACTGGCAGGGGCGTCTTGGCGTGCTTGAGCAGAAGTATCATGCCGTCCTGGTGGATCCGTTGGGCTTCGGCGAGTCGCCCAAGCCCTGGACACGTTACACCGTCGAGCGGCACGTTCAGGCACTGCACCAGGCCCTCAGCCGGATGGCGCCTTTCACACTGGTGGGCCACTCGATGGGAGCCTTGCTGGCAGTCGCCTACGCCGCCCGTCATCCCGCCGACGTGGAGGGCCTGGTGCTGTTGGGGTTGCCGAATTTCGGGAGCCCGGAGAAGGCCTTCCGCTTCTTCCGCAAAGGCTCCTGGGTCAATCGCGTGTTTCTCTCGAACATGGTGCTGGCCGCGGTCATCTGCGTCTTGACCCGGCGCGTCTTCGCCTGGCTGGTGCCGTACTTGCAGCCCGAACTGCCGCGCGAGGTCGCAGCCGACGTCGTCCGGCACTCCTGGCGGTCGTTCACGTCATCGCTGTGGGAGGTCGTGTACAACTGTGACACCGCCCGAGACGCGGACAGGCTCGACCGCCGCCTGCCCGTCGTCTGCCTGCACGGCGATCGCGACATCACAGCCCCGCTGGAGGGGCTTCTGGCCCTGGTGCAGGGCCGCCCCAACTGGCGCGTGCGGGTCCTGCCCGGCGTGGACCACCATCCGCTGCTGCACGCCCCCGCTGAATGCTACCGGGCGATTGAGGCAGTGACACGGCGGGAGGAGCTGGGACCACAAGAAGCAGAGCTGGTTTGATCTCTGGCGCCTGAACGAGAGACGACTCGGTCCCATCCCGCTGGCTGAGGAAGACCGGCGCCTCGAACAGCCCCGACTACGAATCGGAGGGCAGCATGACGCACGCTTCCCGGCCTGCCACCATCCTCTTCGCCGACCTGTGCGGCTTCACGGCCCTGACCGAGACACACGGCGACGACGACGCGGCCGACATCGTGGCCCGGCTGTGCCGTCTGACGCAGGCCGCGCTGGCCGGCGACGCCCGTCTGGCCAAATCCATCGGTGACGCCGTCATGGTTGTGGCCGGCGAGCCGGCGTCGGCTATCACGACCGTGTTTCAGCTCGCCGCCGCAGTCCAGGCGGAGCCGGGCTTCCCGGCCCTGCGCGCCGGCCTGCACGCCGGCCCGGTGGTCGAACGGGACGGCGACTATTTCGGCGCCACGGTGAACGTGGCCGCCCGCGTCGCCGCGTATGCGCGCTCAGACCAGATCCTGTGCACGGAGGCGGTGGCGGACGCGGTCCGCCCGCTCGCCATCGCCGGGGTGACCGGCCTGGGCGAGGTGTGGCTCAAGAACGTCTCCCATCCGGTCAAGCTCTTCACGCTGGAAGACTCGCGCCGTGCCGATGCTGCCGCCGAGTTCGACCCGGTGTGCCGGATGCGGCTTGACCTCGAGCGGGCCCTGGCCCGCCTGCCTTATGGGGGCCGGGTGTACCACTTCTGCTCATTCAACTGCGCCCAGAGATTTGCACAAACGCCGGAAGCCTATATCCCGACCAAGTAGCCCTTTTTTCTCTCCTTGCGCCATTCTGCGCCCGGCCCAATGCGCCAAATGGCGCTCGCCGATTGCCTTTCCCTGATGCTAGTGTAAGGACCGGCTGGGGACCTTTTGGGCCATGTTTGCTGGCTTCAAATTCAATACAACAAGGAGAGTATTTCCATGAAACACAGTAAAGGGATCCGTGTGGGCCTGGCGCTCAGCATCGGCCTGGCGTTGCTCCTGGCCGCGTGCAGTGGGGCGACCTCCGATGGCCCTGCGCCCGCCGTTTCGCAGAAGACGGCGCCTGGCGCCGTCTGGGTGGCCGATGAATATGGCAACAGCATCACGGTGATTGATGCTGCCAGCAACCGGGTGGTCGCCACCCTCACCGGCATCGAAGCGCCTCATAATCTCCAGGTCGCGCCGGATGGCAAGAGCGTCTGGGTGGTGAGCGGGCACGACTCATTTGCCGCGATGATTGATACCGCCACGTACAAGGTGCATGGCACCGTGATGACGGGCCAGGAGCCGGCCCACATCGTCCTGGCCCCGGATGGCAAAACCGCATATGCCACCAACGGCGACGAGGACAGCGTCACCGCGATCGACGTCGCCACGATGCAAGCCATCGCTACCATCCCGGTGGGGATGTATCCGCACGGCCTGCGCCCCAGCCCGGATGGGAAGTGGGTATACGTCGCCAATGCGAAGGACACGACTCTCAGCGTGATCGACACGTCAACCCACACCAAAGTGACCGACATCGAAGTGGGACAGAAGCCGGTACAGGTCGGCTTCTCGCCGGATGGCAAGGTCGTCTATTTCTCGCTCAACGCTGAGAATGCCGTCGGCAAAGTGGACGTGGCGACGCGCCAACTCGTCGGCAAGGTGGACGTCGGCGTTGGCCCGATCCAGGTCTTTGTGACGCCGGACGACAAGTACGTGCTCGCCGCTAACCAGGGAACACAAGATAATCCCAGCACGACCGTTTCCATCATCGACACGGCGACGTTCACGGTGGTGGGCACCGTGGAGACCGGCAAAGGCGCACACGGCATCGTGATCGACCCATCCAGCCGCTACGCCTACATCACCAACATCTACGGGAACGACGTGGCGGTGTTGGATATCCCGACACGCAAAGTGGTCGCGACCATCCCCAGCGGCGCTGGTCCGAATGGTATCAGTTACTCACCCCAGGCGCCTGCTTCGGCGTCGGCCCCCGAGATCGACCTTGACTTGCCGGAAATGGATGACATGTCCGGCATGCAGCCATAAGGGCTGCTCGAGCAGCGCATCCATCTTTTCTCCTGAAAGCGCCGTTCCCCGGAAGGCTACGCCGATTGGCGTATGCCCCACCAGGCGGAACGGCGCTTTCGTTTGGCAGGCCTTCGGTGTTAGGGTACGAGTTGACAGGAGGCGCTGATGAATTCAAGACAAGACTTCAGCCTGGGTCGCTGGCTGCGCTCGCGCACCGGGCTGGTGTTTCTCGTGTTCTCGGGCATCGCGGCGTTTTACCTGCTGACAGAACACACCGCCCACTTCTTCGGCATCCTGCCCTACGCGTTGCTCTTGCTGTGTCCGCTGCTGCATTTGTTCATGCACAGCCGGCACGACGGTCTTAACGGTCATGCCGATCATCAGCCGCCCTCGGGGGAGAAGAAATGAACATCAATTCCCCCGCCTACGGGCTGTGGCCGCTCGTCTTCATAAACACGGCGGTCTTTATCGTCTTCGCCTTCAGCTTCACCAAGCCGCGCACCAGCCGAGACTGGCGCTCCTTCGGCGCGTTCTCGGCCTTCCTGGTGGCGCTGTTCACGGAGATGTACGGCTTCCCGCTGACGATTTACCTGCTCTCGGGCTGGCTGGGCAGCCGGATCCCGGGCCTGGACCTGCTCTCTCATAATGCCGGACACCTATGGCAGACACTCCTCGGCTGGAAGGGCGACCCGCACTTCACCCCCATCCATTGGTTGAGCGATGCGCTCATCGGCGGCGGGTTCGTCCTCATCGGTGCGGCCTGGGACGTGTTGTATAAGGCGCAGCGCGCACACCAACTGGCTATCGCCGGCCCGTATGCTTACCTGCGGCACCCCCAGTACGTCGGCTTCATCGTGATCATGCTCGGCTTCCTCATCCAGTGGCCGACTATCACTACGCTGGTCATGTTTCCGATCCTGGTGTTCATGTATGTGCGGCTGGCGCGGCACGAGGAGCGCGAGGCATGGGCGGAGTTCGGCCAGGCGTATTCCGAGTATGCGGCCCGCACGCCGGCTTTCCTCCCGCGCCGCCGGCAGCCTGCCCCCGGAGGTGCTTTATGACCGTCGGACGTTTTCTCGTCATCGCCGGCATCGCGGCCCTCGTCGCCGGCACGGCCTGGCTGACCCTGAGCGGCGCCGAGGAGCGTACCGTGCGGCAGGTGATGGAGGAGGTTCAGACGGCGGCCCTCCAGGGCCTGAACCGCAAGAACCCGAACGCGCTCGACAGCTACTTCGCCTCTGAGGCCGAGGGCGCCGTGGCCGCCGGCCTGGCGCAGACCCGGCAGGCGTACCAAGACTTTGTTGACCAGCTTCCCAGCACCAACGCAGTCCAGTTCCATTCGTTCGACATCCAGGCGCTGGAGGTTCATGAGGAGGCTCGCCTGGCTAAAGTCACCTATCGCCTGCACTTCAGCGTCTTGAAGAACGGCCAGCCCATCTACAGCGCCCGGGTGACCCAGGACCTGGCCTTTCGCAAGACCCCGCGCGGCTGGCGCATCTCGGGCGGCGACGCGCCGCAACTGGAAGACGTGACCGGAACCTGGCCGCCGCGTTGAAGAGGGCAGGATGAAACTCAACGCGCTCGAATTTGCGCTGATGAACAACCCCGTCCGCGCGGCCTCTCAGTGGTGGATTGAGACGCCGCTGCTGATCGGCCCGCGCGGCTCACTGGCCGGTCGGCAAGTTCTGGAGATCGGCTGCGGGCGCGGCGTAGGCATCGAAATTCTGCTCGCACGCGGCGCGGCGCAGGTCACCGGCTTCGACCTTGACCCGAAGATGATTTCCCTGGCCAGAAAGCACGTGGCGAAACATGGTGCGCGCGCCCGCGTCTTCGTCGGGGACGCCGAGGCGATTGATGCGCCCAATTCCAGTTTCGACGCGGTCGTGGACTATGGCATCCTCCATCACATCCCCAACTGGCAGAAGGCGCTCGGCGAGATTGCGCGCGTGCTTCGAAGTCCCGACCCGGCGTCGGGGAGGCCAGGTGGCACGTTCTACTTTGAAGACCTGCTCAAGGGCTTCGTCTCGGCGTGGCCGGTGCGGGACCTCTTCGACCATCCCCAGGCGACCCAGTTCTATGGTCGTGAGCTCCGCGCAGGGCTGGTGGCGGCTGGCCTGCGCGTGACGCGGTGGCGGCAGTTGGGCGAGTGGGGGGTCATGGGGGCAGCGGTAAAATAGCCGGCGACGACGCTATGCCAGAAACGAGCCAGTCTGTGCCCGTCCCCGGGCCCGAGGCCATCACCGCCTGCGGTGGCAAGCTCAAGGACCCTAGCCTGTACCCCAGCGCGGAGTATCGTGGACGGCGGGTCTATTTCTGCACGCGCGGCTGCCTGCGCGCCTTTGAAGCGGACCCCGACCGCTTCATGGCCGGCGAGATCGAGCACCCCGTCACGGCCGATTGATCCCGAAGATCCGCACGAGCCCTCATCTGGGCTTAATCTCCCCCTCCGCCAAATGGCGCATTCTCAAACAGGCTAAACGCCTCTCACAGTTTTCGTCCCGCCCCGCTAGAGTCATCCTTGAAGCCAGACACCGATACCAAGGAGTGACTCATATGGAACACGTCCCGCATGCCTCTGAAACCGCCGACCGCCCACGGCGCGTCCCGCCCATCGTCTGGTTCCTCGGCCTTGGCCTGGTTGCTGCGTTGATCGCGATCTTCTTGTTCAACGTGGCCGTCGATACCGTCGTGTATTACTGCTTAATCGCCTTGATGGTGGGGAGTCACTTCTTTATGCACGGCTCGCACGGCGGGCATGCCGGTCATGGGCAACCAGGCACACCGACCGAAGCGGCCCGCTCAGATAAGGACCAGCACGCCGGCCACTCCGGCGGCTGCCACTGACCTCTTGTCGCCCCGAAGGAGGACCCCATGAGCACCGACTGTCACGTTGAGCCGTTGTGGAAGACCGCCACCCCCGAAGAACTGCAGCAGGGGACGTCGGCGCTGCTGTCCGTCCAGGGCCTGGGCTGTCCGAACTGCGCCCTACGGGTCCGCAATAGCCTGCTCTCCGTCCGTGGCGTGGTGGAAGCCCACGTCGTCCATGAGATCGGCATCGCCGAGGTGGTGTTCAACCCCAACCTGACCAACGTCTTGGTCCTGATCGAGGCCGTCGCCCGGGCGGGGAACGACGGGCATCACGCCTACAGCGCCCGGCTGATCGATGGACCGGGAGTGGAACGTGACCATCCGCGTTGAGCGCTATGACGCCATCATCGCCGGCGCCGGCCCGGCCGGGGCGACCGCGGCGTATTTCCTTGGCGAAGCCGGCCGGCGCGTGCTGGTCCTGGAGAAGGACATCCTGCCGCGCTACAAGCCGTGCGGCGGCGGGCTCTCGGCCCACATGCTGACGAAGATGTTCCCCTTCTCGTTCGACCCGGTCGTCGAAACACGCATCCAGGCCGTCACCTACGCGCTCGGCCGGCACTCCGTCACCATCCCGATCCCGGGCCTCGGCGTTCGGACGGTGATGCGCGATCGCTTCGACACGCATATCCTGGCGCACGCCCGGGCCGAGGTGCGCTCCGGCGTCGTCGTCCGTAAGGTGACGGAGACGGCCGAGGCGGTGACCGTCGAAACGACCACGGGCGAAGCTTTCACGGCGCGCTACCTGATCGGTGCGGACGGCGCGAACTCGGTCGTCGCCCATTCGCTGGGCCTGCGCCGGGGCAGGCGCAAGAACCTGGCGGCCGCCCTTGAGGCCGAAGTGCCCGCCTCCCCCGAGGCGCTGCGCCGCTTCGGCCCGGCGCTGTGGGTCCTCCTGGGCGAGATCCGCTTCGGGTACGCGTGGATTTTCCCGAAAGCCGATCATCTCTCGGTGGGCATCGCCGCGCTGCGCCCCAGGCCCGGCGAACTGCAAGCCAGGCTGGCCGACATGGCGGCCCGCTATGGCCTTTCGCTCGATCAGGCGCAGGTGAGGGGCCATCCCATCCCGCTGTACACCCGCCGCGAGCGCATCGCCACCGCGCGCACGCTGCTGGCCGGCGACGCCGCCGGGCTGGTCGACCCGCTCAGCGGCGAGGGCATCCGCCTGGCCATCAAGAGCGGCAAACTGGCCGCGCAGGCTATCCTGAGCGAGCGGCCCGGCTCGTATCCGGAGCTGGTCCATCGCGAGATCGGCCTGTGCCACACGATTGGCCTGGGCGTGGCCTGGCTGTTCTATCACTTCCCGAGCGCCTGTTTCTGGTTGGGCACGCGTAACCCCTTTGCCACCCGGGCCTTCATGGCCATGCTCGCCGACCGCGCCGACTACCCGCAGGTAATCCTGCAAATCGTCGGCACCCTGCCGATTTTCCTGCTCACTGAAACCATAGCCGCGCTGGCGGGCCTGATCGGTGGGCGGGAGCGCCGCGAGCGCGTGCGGGCCGCCGTGTACCCAGGTGCCTGAGATGGCCGGGCTGGTCCCCACGCCGTGGTTCGCCCGCGGTCGCCTGCTCCACCGCTCACGCGAGATCGCCTCGGCCCTCAGCCGGCACGGGCTGGGTTGGCTGCTCGCCCGGATCGGCCTGGGCGACCTCGTGCCGTTTGAGCGCGGCTGGCTCGGCCACCCGGCGCGCGAGGCGCCCTATACCCGGGCTGAACACCTGCGCCTGGCCTTCGGCGAACTGGGCGCGACGTTCATCAAACTCGGCCAGGCCCTGAGCACTCGCCCCGACCTGGCGCCACCGGAATACGTCGAGCAACTGGCGAAGCTGCAAGACGCCGCCCCGCCCGTGCCGTTTGAGCACATTTGCCGGATCGTGTGTGACGAGCTGGGGGGACCGCCGGAGGCGATGTTCGCTGAGTTCAGTCCGCAACCACTGGCCTCAGCCTCCATCGGGCAGGTGCATGCGGCCAGGCTCAATACGGGCCGGGCCGTGATCGTCAAGGTCCAGCGCCCCGGCGTGGTGGAACAGGTCGAGCGCGACCTGGAGATCCTCGCCGGCATGGCCGAATGGGCCGAGGCCCACACGGCCGTCGGACGCGACTACAACCTGCCCGCGCTCGTCGACGAGTTCGCCTACACTCTGCGGAACGAACTGGATTACCGCCGCGAGGGCCAGAACGCCGACCGCTTCCGCCGCCACTTCGCCGGCGACGCGGGGACGCACATCCCGCATGTGTACTGGGAACACTCCACCAGCCGCGTGATCACGATCGAGCGCGTGGAGGGCGTCAAGCTCGCCGATATGTCTGCCCTGGACGGGATCGGGATCGACCGGCGCGCGCTGGCCAGGAATGCCGTGCGGCTCATGCTGCGCGAAGTGTTCGAGTTCGGCTTCTTCCACGCCGACCCGCACCCGGGCAACTTCTTCGTCCGCCCCGACGGGTCGATTGCGCTGATCGACTTCGGCATGGTGGGCCGCCTCGACGGGCGCCTGCAGGACACCTTGCTGCGCATCGGGCTGGCCGTCGCCCGGCAGGACGTCGAGCGGCTGACGGACGAGTTCTTCGCGCTGGGCGTGGCCGGGGGTCGGGTCAAACGCGCGGTCCTGCAGCGCGACCTGGATCATCTCCTGAGCCGTTACGCCGGTCGATCCCTCCAGGACCTGGCCGCCGCGCAGACCCTGAACGACGTGATGGCCATTGCCTTTCGCCACCGCCTGCAACTGCCCGCTGAGGTGGTGATGCTGCTGCGCGTCGTCGGCATGAGCGAGGGCCTGGGCGCGCGCCTCGACCCGGACTTCCGGCTCTTCGAGTTTGCCGCGCCCTACCTGCAGCAGTTCTGGATGCAGCGCCACTCGCCTCGGGCACTGGCCGGGCGCCTGGCCCAGGCCTCCCTGGACGCCGCCGAGCTTGGGCTGGACCTTCCCCGGCGGACTGCCCGATTGCTGAGCCAGCTGGAGCGGGGTGACCTGGAGCTCAACGTCAACCACGAGGGGCTGCGCGAGTTCACACGGCAGCTCCAGCGCATGGCCAATCGCCTGTCGCTCACCATCCTGCTGGCGGCGACGATCATCGGGCTGGGCCTGGTGATGCTCGTCTATCACCCCGGCGGCTGGGAGCGTGTGGGCGGCTGGCTGTTCGCGCTGCTGTTCCTGGCCTCGCTCGGCTTCGGCCTGTGGTTGATGTGGACCATGTGGCGCGCCGGACGCGCCTGAACCTCAGCCAAGGGAGAAAACGCATGAGCAAAATCGCCAAGTCAACGACTTCGAAAAACACACGGACCCGCCGCGAGTGGCCGGTCGTCGTGTATGTCTGGATCATCGGGCTGGGGCTGCTCAGTTATCTCTTCGTCGGGGAGGTCGTCCTCGGCGGGCAGCCTCATCCCTGGCACTGGGTGGCCGCGGTCGCCGGCGCCGTCGTCGGCTACTTCGTCGGCTGGCAGTGGTATCGTTGGCGTGGGGACATCATTTGAGCAGCGGACCCACCGGCGCCGCAATCACTCTCACGAACGGAAGGAAACCTTATGCATCAAGATCCGGTCTGCGGCAAACGGCTCAATCGGGGCAAGGCGCACGCCATCGTCGAGCACCAGGGTGTGAGCTATTTCCTGTGCTGTCCGCTCTGCCAGGCGGAGTTTGAGCGCGAGCCGCGGAGATACGCCCGGCCCGAGCTGGGCGAGAAGACCAGGAAGAAAGAACACCAGCCCTACCGCCGGTTGTAGGCTTGAGGCGACGACAAGATGGACAGGGCGCCGGGACTGGTGAGGGATTTCGCAGCGTAACCAGAACACGTATGGGCCTGAACAGCATCTCGTTGGAACTTGACGCCCAGATGTTCCTGCGCCTGCTGGTCGCGATGGTGCTCGGCGCGCTGGTGGGCTATGAGCGCGAGCGCGCGGGCAAGCCGGCCGGGGTGCGGACGCACGGCATGGTCAGCCTGGGTGCAGCGCTGTTCGCGGTCGTGTCGCTGCATGGGTTCGGCAGCGCGGGCGACCCGGCCCGCGTGGCGGCCCAGATCGTCACCGGCATCGGCTTCCTCGGCGCGGGCGCGACACTTGCACCTGCGCTGCAAGTGCAGGTGTCCTGCACGAGCGCGGCAGCATTCACGGCCTGACCACCGCCGCGAGCCTGTGGGTCACGGCGGCCATCGGTCTGTCCGTCGGCGTCGGCATGGTGCTCATGTCGGTGGCGACGGCGGCCCTGGTCTTCCTGCTTCTGCGCTTTGGCCCGCGCCCCAGGCTCAGAACCGAGGCTAGCGACACCGAGAAGCAACTCTCAGGAGAATGAAACGTGCAAACACAAACTACTCGCAGCCAGTACGGCTTAGAAAATCACGGCATCCAGAACGTAAACGCCGTGTACTGGAATCTCTCCACGCCGCTGCTCTACGAAGAAGCCATCCGCCGCCGCGAGGGCCGCATGGCCCACCTCGGCCCGCTGGTGGTCCGCACCGGCCAGCATACCGGGCGCTCGCCCAACGACAAGTTCGCGGTGAAGGAGCCGACCAGCGAGGGCAATATCTGGTGGGGCAAGGTCAACCGCCCGCTCGAACCGGCCAGGTTCGAGCTGCTCAAGAAACGGATGCTGGCCTACCTGCAAGGCAAGGACCTGTTTGTGCAGGACTGCTTCGCCGGGGCCGACCCGCAGTACCATCTGCCGATCCGCGTGATCACGGAGACCGCCTGGCACAGCCTGTTCGCCCGCGACATGTTCATCCAGGCCCGGCCCGAGGAACTCGCCGTCCACGTGCCCGAATTCAGCGTGCTGAATGCGCCGAATTTCCACGCCGACCCCGAGGTCGACGGCACCCGTTCGGAGGTGTTCATCGTGCTTAACTTCGCCCAGAAACTGGTGTTAATCGGCGGAACACAGTACGCGGGTGAGATCAAGAAGTCCATCTTCACGGTGATGAACTACCGGTTGCCGCTGCAAGGCGTGCTCTCCATGCACTGCTCGGCTAACATCGGGCCGCGCGGCGACGTGGCCGTGTTCTTCGGGCTCTCCGGCACCGGCAAGACGACGCTGAGTGCCGATCCCGGGCGCACGCTGATCGGCGACGACGAGCACGGCTGGAGCGAGCGCGGCGTGTTCAACTTCGAGGGCGGCTGTTACGCCAAGGTCATTCGACTGTCCTCCGCCGCCGAGCCCGAGATCTACGAGACCACGCGCCGCTTCGGGACGATCCTGGAGAACGTCGGCTTCGACAGCGCCACCGGGCGGCTGGACCTGGACGACGACTCACTGACCGAGAACACACGCGCCGCGTATCCGATCAGCCACATCCCCAACGCGACGCGCGACGGCCTGGGCGGTCACCCCACGAACATTGTCATGCTGACCGCTGACGCCTTTGGGGTCCTGCCGCCCATCGCCCGGCTGACGCCCGCGCAGGCGATGTATCACTTCCTCTCCGGTTACACCGCCAAGGTGGCCGGGACCGAGAAGGGCGTGACCGAGCCGTCGGCCACCTTCAGCACCTGCTTCGGCGCGCCGTTCATGGCGCTCTCGCCCACGGTCTACGCGGATCTGCTGGGCACGAAGATCGCCCAGCACAACGTCAAAGTCTGGCTGGTGAACACCGGCTGGAGCGGCGGCCCCTATGGCGCGGGGCAGCGGATGAAGATCGCCTACACGCGGGCGATGGTCAATGCGGCGCTGAGCGGCGCACTGGACGACGTCGCCACGACGCCCGATCCCATCTTCGGCGTGGGCGTGCCCGCGGCCTGCCCGGACGTTCCAACGGACGTGCTCAACCCCCGCACCACCTGGGCCGACAAGGCCGCCTATGATGCCCAGGCCAGGAAGCTGGCCGGGATGTTTGTGGATAATTTCAAGGCGTTCGAGGGCGAGGTGACGGCCGAAGTGCAGGCGGCCGGACCGAGGGTTGGATAATTTCCGCCTTCACCCAGAAAGGCCCTGAACAGACAGAGAGATCTGGTGGCCATCGCCAAGATCGCCGCCCTGGTGGGATTAACCGTCGTCTATGCCGTCTGCTTCATGCTGATCAAGGCCGGGCTGGCGTTCGCGCCGCCGCTGCTGTTCGGCGGGCTGCGGGCGCTCATCGGCGGCGTTGCGCTGCTGGGGGTGGCGCCCGTCTTTCACGAACCGCTGCTTCCCCGCCCCGCCACCTGGAGCAGCCTGCTCGCCCTGGCGCTGACCTCCACCGCCCTGGCCTATGGGGCGATGTTCCTCAGTCCTGGTCGAACCGGTGCGGGGCTCGCCTCGGTCCTGGGCAACACGCAGCCGTTGATGGCGGTGGCGCTGGCCGCGCTGTTCCTGGGTGAGCGTATTACAGGCCCGCATTGGGCAACGCTGGCGCTTGGCCTGGCGGGCGTGGCCCTTATCTCACTACCGGCGCTGGCCGCGTCGGGGGCCGACGGCGTCTCGGGCGCGGCCCTGGCGCTGGCGGCGTCGTTAGGAGCGGCGAGCGGGAGCGTGATTTTCAAGCGCCTGGGCGCACAGACCCCGGTGCTGACGGTCACGGCCTGGCAATTGATCCTGGGCAGCCTGCCGCTGCTGGCGCTGTCGGCGATCGTCGAACGTGGCGCGACCGTGACCTGGAGCGCGCCGTTGCTGGGGACGCTCTTGTTCCTGGCGTTGCCCGGCACGGCCCTCGCGAACGCCGTCTGGTACTGGCTGGTCAGGCGTCACGCGGTCGGGCGGCTTACAATGTACCTGTTTCTCGTGCCGATATTCGGCCTCGGTCTCGGCGCGCTCGCCTTCGGCGAACGGATTGGCCCGTGGGAAGGCCTCGGCAGCGGCCTGGTCATCGCCGGGATCGGCGCGGCGACGTCGTGGATCAGGCCACCCTCTGACCGAGGCGGCTGAGCGATGAAAGTCCGTGCCTGGTACGGCCTGACCGGTGAGATCGAGGTCGAGAACGAGCTCTGGCACCTGGTGAGCATCGGCGGCCTGCGCCTCCCGCACCCGCCGCTGGTCAACCTGGTCCTGCGCCGCGGGTTGTCTCCGGAAGACCGCCGGCGATTGAGCTTCCTGCACGAGTTCGGTCATTTCCAGACTCTGCCGTTAGCACTCGTGCATGCGCTATGGGTGCTCTCGGCCGGGCGAGGGCAGCGCCGCTCGCTGCCGGGCTGGCTGGCCTGGCTGGCTGCAGCCGGCCTGGCGCATGAGGCCGTCTGGGAGATACTATCGGAAGGTTACGTCTTCGTGCATGAAGGCTCCACCTACCTGGACGTCTACCGGCGAAGGCCCAATGGGCTTGTGCCGCTCTTCTGGGTGGTGATGGGCGTTCTGGGGATTGGATTGAGCCGGGCGCTGTGGCGCCGGCGCTAAAGCAGAGTCCCGCTGCGCGCGATCTTTTTCAGGATGGAGTGGTCGTCGCCCAGGCGGCACAGCGCGTCGCAGTGCTCGCACAGGTCATCGAAGGGGATAAAGGCCAGCGAGATGCCGGCCAGGTCATCGCGGAAGGCCGGCCGCGCCAGCTGCGCCATCACTTCCTTCTCGCGGCGGTCGGGCGCAACCAGATAAAGATGGCAGGTGCAGCCGGGGATGGAGCGCGCCAGGTCTTCCAGCCGCAGGATCCCGGAATAGATCGAGGTGCTCTTCTCGACCTCAAACGCGCTGACGATCTCGCCCGTGCCTGGTTTCAGCCAGATCACGTCGATCAGGCCCACCGTCTCCGCGACTTCGGACGGCCAGCCCATCGCCGGCAACTCCGGCACCGTGAGCAGCGCAAACGACTGGCCGTCGTAAGAACGATGCCGGTCGTTGCGCGCCACATAGACGTCATACTTCAGCGCGCGCCCGATCTTGATCAGAAAATACTGAATCTGCGTATGCTCTGACTTTTCCTTCTGCTCGGCCAGCACGTCGGCGTGGCGGGCTTTGGCCGCCTTTTCCGCCTTCGCCTTCTCGGCCTGGAGGACGGCGTCCACATTGCCGCCTACCACGAGCCGGCCCATGCCGATCTCGAAGAGCAGCCCCGCAAACGCGCCCAGATCCTTGGAGAGCAGGTCGCGCCTCTCGGCGTTGGTGCGCACGATGACCTCGCGCATCTCCAGATAGCTGCCCCAGGAGCCGAGCTTCTTCCTGTCCCCAAACAGGGCGTTGAAGCCGTTGACCATGGCAGTGTTGAAGGGCGGCACAATCGTTGGGTGCAGGAAATAGACGATGTTGGCCACAGCCGGCCCCAGGCCCTTGATGTGTGCCCCGGCCAGGCGGCTTATCTCAGCCAGCACCTGCTCCTCGCGAGTGGCGGCCAGGCAGGCTTCCAGAAACGAGCCAAACCGGCGCTGGTTGGCCTCGTTTTCGTAGATGTCCGGGATGCGCAGCTTGGGCTTCCAATAGAACGGATGCGCTGCGCCTTCGAACACCTGCTTCTGCTCGGTGATGGCCGTCAGCACGACCTCCAGCGGCGAGCCTTTGAAATCGTTGCCGAACGACCCCGCAGCGATGGCCTCCACCGTGTCGCGCACGCCGCGCCGGATAGCCCGGAAGGCCTTCATGCGTTCCTCGCCGCCCACGAACCAGGTGTTATACACCGTCTCCGGGTCAGACTTATAACGCTCAATCAACTCAACCAGCGCGGCTTTGTCCATTGGTCCCTCCTGCCGGGTACGCCAAATTATAGGCGCATGCGCCAAATTGCGGTATGTGTCTCAGTCAATGGTGTAAATGGATTGAGTGCAACCTGAAGGTGCCAGAGTTTAGTCAGTGGTCGTGAGCTCGCTCCTGAAAGTCAGAAACGACATCATGTGAAGCGCCGCGCCCACAGCCGGCGAGCGCGCCCGCAGGCCGGGCCCCGGTCAAGGTGGAGCGAGCGCGCGAGCTGGGCCGCCCCCTGGGGCGGCGCGCGCTCGACGACCTTGACCGGGTGGCCGGAGGGTGCCGCCTCGCGCGGCGGGCGCCGGCGCGAACCGGTCAGCGCACAGGCGCCAAGGCCGGAGCAATCATGAGCGCGCCCGCGTGCGGGTCCAAAAGCCGCTGCATGCTCGCTTGGCTGAAGTAGCGGCGCTCAATGGCCCACTCGTCCGCCAGTTCCAACAGGACCATGCCGGTGAGACGCAGCACGGCCGGGTCATTCGGAAAGACCTGCACCACGTCCGTGCGGCGCTTGATCTCCCGATTGACGCGTTCTAAGACGTTGGTGGAATAGAGCCGGGTCCAGTGTTCGGGCGGGAACGTCAGATAGGCCAGTACATCGTCTTCGGCCGTCCGTAACAGCGCGGCGGCTTTGGGCCAGCGCGTCTGCATCCCGCGCGCCACTTCGGCCAGCTGTTGACCAGCCGCCTCCCGATTGGGCTGGGCAAAAATCGTGCGGACCAGGGCCGCCACGACGGCCTTATCGGCGTGCGGGATATGGGCCAGCAGATTGCGCATAAAGTGCACGCGACAGCGCTGCCAGGTGGCCCCGGTCAAGACCTGAGCAATGGCCGCTTTCAGGCCTTCGTGGGCGTCACTAATGACTAACTGAACGCCGGCCAGACCTCGACCGACGAGACTACGCAAAAACTCGCTCCAGAAGGCTTGTTCTTCGCTCGCTCCCAACGCCAGGCCCAACACCTCGCGTTCGCCGGTCTCTCGCACACCGACCGCCACCACCAGGGCTTTACTGACAATCCGCTGATTGGCACGTACTTTCACGTAGACCGCATCTAGCCACATATAGGGATAGGCCCCGCTCAAAGGTCGTTGCCGAAAGGCCGTCACTTGCTCATCGAGCCCCTGGCACAGGCGCGACACCTTGGACTTGTCGATCCCACTCAGGCCGAGGGCTTGCACCAGATCGTCCACTTTGCGGGTGCTCACCCCGGCCACATACGCTTCTTGAATGACGGCCACCAGGGCCTGCTCCGTCCGCCGACGCGGCTCCAGCAAGCTTGGAAAGTAACTCCCCTGGCGGAGTTTGGGGATCCGTAACTGGAGTTCCCCCACGCGCGTTTCCAACGGCCGTTCGCGATAGCCGTTGCGCTGGGTGGTGCGCGCCGGGCTGCGCTCGTACTTCCCCGCCCCAATCTGCTGTTCGGCTTCCAATTCGATCAACTGCTGCAGTAGCCACTCCAACGCCGGCCGCAGGGCCTCCCCATCCAACGTCAGGCCCATCTTGCGTAGGTGCTCATTCAGTGCGATAGTCAATTCGGTCATCGGGTGCTCCTGTTGCGATGTGGTAGTCACTTCAGGTAGCACTCGATGACTCGTTTTGTCAAATCCGATTTACACCACCTCTCAAGACATTATCAAATTGCGCATTCATCCTGCGCCTTTTGGCGCTTACGGCGGACGTGGGGGCCAAGTACCATCGACAGTCAGAGCGCGCCTTTGGAGGTGGCCATGTACGTTGTACCGTTGTACCTTTTCCTTTCGCTCCTGCCGATTGCCTGGTTGCTGAGGCGATCACGGAGGCGGCCTGCCGCTGCGCTGCGCCATGTGACGGTGAGCATGGGCCCGACCTCCAAGAGGGGGTAGCGATGAGCACACTGAACCGCATCCTCCTGGGGTTGGCGCTGCTGACCCTGATTGGCGTGGCCGCGCTGGCCGACGGCGCAGTGGGTGGCGGCGCGGTCTATTGGGTCTTGCGTGGACAGTTGCGTCTGCCCTGGCGCCCGCTTTCACGGTGAATGGCGCGCCCCTGGCCGTTACTCGCTCTGCCCCCGACACCGGTGCGCGGACTATGGCCCTTGGTTGGGCGCTGGCAGATATCCGCCGAGCGCTGGATTCTCGGCGCCAGCATGTTTGTACAGCGCTATTTCCTCCCCGACAGTGGGCAGATCCCGGTCAGTGAGGTGAACAGCCTCGCCAAAGCCGCCGGGTTTGAGGTGCGTGATTCGGTTGCCCTTTTGTCTTACAGGTTGTAAGATAGACCCACCACACGAGTTTCCGAGGGTGGACACAATCCAGTTGCTGGATGATGTCTCGCGGTAACTGGACAAGCAGAGCGTGCGCGTGGCCGCTGTGTATGACGGTGCCAACTACCTGGGTTTGATCAGCTTGGAAGGTATCGCTGAAACGCTGGCTGGGATGTTTGGGCGGCGCCGGAAGCGGCTTCGCCAGATGCCGGCCGGCACATCATCGCCCGTGCCCGGCAACGGAGTGCAGTGAGATGAAGACGACAGTCATCTTTCTGGAAGGCATTGAGTCCGTGCTTTCGCCGGCCGGGGTCGAGAAGCAGTTGTGCCGGCATCCCGGCATCCACAAGGTTGAAACGAACTTCATGACGGGCACGGCCACCGTCTACCATGACGAGTCGGTGCCGCTGGCGGAGATCAAGCGTTACGTGGCCGAATGTGGCTACGCCTGCTCAGGTGAGTGCCTGCCACAGCACGTGACCCAGCCGGGCGATCCGCCAATGGAAATGGCGCACGCCGGCCATGCGATGCGCGACGCCGGAGCTGGAGAACACGCCAGGCCTGAGATGCGCGCACATGTCGGGCACGTGATGCCGGCGTCTGAACATGACGCCCATGCCGGCCACGCCATGCCGACGGCGAAAGCGCCCGCCACAGCCGAGGCCCATGCCGGGCATGAGACACCGGCACTTGCGCCCGGTGCAAGTGTGGCTGCGGCCGGCGAAATGGAAGCTATGGCTCACGAGATGGGCCACGGCGCGGGAATGAGCATGGAGGCCATGGTGCGTGACATGCGCAACCGCTTCCTGGTTGCGTTCGTCCTCGCCATCCCCGTCTTCCTGTACTCGCCGCTGTTTACCGACTTTTTCCAGGTTCAGCTGCCACTTCCATTCGGGCTATCAAATGAAGCGCTGTCGTTTCTGCTCGCCACACCCGCCGTGCTGTACAGCGGCTGGGTCTTCTATATCGGCGCATGGCGCGGGCTGAAGAATGGGGTACTGAACATGGCCGTGCTGGTCACGCTCTCGGTATTGGCCGGATACATCTTCAGCGTCGCCGCCACGTTCCTGTTTGAAGGTGAAGTCTTCTACGAGGCCGCGGTGCTGCTGCTGGCCTTTGTGCTCTTCGGCCACTGGATGGAGATGCGCGCCCGCTCCGGCGCGTCGCAGGCCATTCAGGCGTTGATGAACCTCGCGCCGCCGAAGGCCACCGTCATCCGCGGCGGGCAGCAGGTCGAAGTTCCGACTTCGGAAGTGCTGCTGGACGACGTCGTCCTCATCCGACCCGGCGACAAGATCCCGGTGGACGGCGTAGTCATCGAGGGCGAGTCGAGTGTGGACGAGTCCATGCTGACGGGCGAGAGCCTGCCGGTGAAGAAGGCTGTCGGCTCCAGCGTCGTTGGCGCGACGATCAATAAGACCGGCGCGTTCAAATTCCGCACCACCAAAGTGGGCGCGGATACTGCCCTGGCGCAGATCGTCAAGCTGGTGCAGGTGGCGCAGAACTCGAAAGCACCCTCGCAGCGGCTGGCGGACCGGGCTGCGCAATGGCTGGTAGCCGCCGCCATCGTCTTCGGACTGGCGACGTTTTTCGGCTGGTATTTCTTTGGCGGGTCGGCCATCCCGCCGGGAGTGGACAGGACGGTGTGGGCCCTGACGCTCGCCATCACGGTCGTCGTCATCGCCTGCCCTGATGCGCTCGGGTTGGCCACGCCCACGGCGGTGATGGTGGGCACCGGCCTCGGCGCGCAGAACGGCATCCTGTACAAGAATGCCACCGCGCTGGAAGAGGCAGCCAAGTTGCAGGCCATCATCTTCGACAAGACCGGCACGCTCACCGAGGGCAAACCCCAGGTGGTTGAAATCGTGGCATCGGGCAACCCGCTCACCGAGGCCGACCTGTTGCGGCTGGTCGCCTCGGCGGAGCAATCATCCGAACACCCGCTGGCCCAGGCCATCGTGGAAAAAGCCAAGGCGCAAAACGTGAAGCTGGAAGACGCGGGTGGCTTTGAGGCCATCCCCGGCCACGGCATGAAGGCGGTAGTCGCTGGCCGGACTCTGCTGGTAGGCAACCGCAAGCTGATGCGTGACAACCAGATCGCACTCAATGAACTGGGAGAGCGCGCCGCCTCCCTGGAAGGCGCGGGGCGCACGGTGGTATATGCCGCTGCGGATGGCCAATTCGTCGGGCTCATCGCCATCGCCGACGCGGTGCGGCCCAACGCCCGGCTCGCCGTCGAGAAGCTGACCAGCATGGGCGTACAGGTTGCCATGCTCACCGGCGACAATCGTGCCACCGCTGAACGTATCGCGGGCGAGCTCGGTATCCAGACCGTGTTCGCCGAAGTGCTGCCGGGCCAGAAAGCTGACAAGGTGAAGGAGCTGCAATCGCAGGGGAAGCTGGTGGCGATGGTGGGCGATGGCATCAACGACGCCCCGGCGCTGGCGCAGGCCGACGTGGGCATCGCCATCGGCGCGGGCACCGACGTGGCGATGGAGACCGCCGACGTGGTGCTGATGAAGTCCGATCCGTTCGACGTGATTGGTGCCATCACGCTCAGCCGGGCGACGTTGAGCAAGATGCACCAGAATCTGTGGTGGGCAGCGGGTTACAATACCATTGCCTTCCCCATTGCCGCCGGCTTGTTCTACCCGGCCTTCGGGCTGATCCTGCGCCCCGAAATTGCCGCCATCTCGATGTCGGGTTCGTCTCTGCTGGTAGCGGTCAATGCCTTGATGCTAAAGAACACGAAGCTGGAAGGCATCCGGGCCAAAGCATAATGCCCGCGCTGCTGTGAACCGCATCCGGATTATCCGACCCGCATCCATGCCGAAACGCATTATCGAACCGAACACGACTTTATATCCCGTACCAGTGGTGTTGATCACCAGCGGCGGGAACACGCCCAACGTGATGACCTGCAACCGCATCGCCTCGTGTTCCGCCGAGCCGCCGCGCCTGGCAATCTCCGTCCGCCCCGGTCGCTATTCCCATTCGCTGATCCATGAGAGCGGCGAGTTCGTCGTCAACATCCCGACGCCCGAGCAGTCTGTCCTCGCGGATTACGCTGGAGTCGTAACCGGCAAGAAGGAAGACAAGATCGCGATCGCACATCTCAAACTTGCGCCCGCGCTCAAGATCAAGACACCTCTGCTGGCGGATTGCCCGGTCAACATCGAGTGCGTTGTCGATCGAGAGATCGCGCTCGATTCACACACGCTGTTTATCGGGCTCGTGCAGGCGGTACACGCCGACGAGTCCCTGCTCGACGAGCACGGCGACGTGGAGGTGAAGCGCGCGCAGGGCCTCTTCTACGACAACGGCACAGTTCGCGAGAAGCCCAATTACAAATTCCGCGTGGACGATCTGCGCCGCGCCGTGCAATCTCGTTGAGTTTTCCTTCGCGTATGTTCGACACCAAACGCGTTCCAGGTTGTGCGGTCTGCCTGACCCTTACCGCCCTCCTGGCGGCGTGCGGCACCGCGCCCCCGGGCACGCCGGCAACGCTGGTCACGCAGACCCCGCCCTCCCCCAGCACGCCGATCCCCGCATCGGCAACGCTGGCAGAACAGAACCTCCCGCCCACCGCAGCGAGCGAAGGGGTCTTGCCAGCGGCCACACTCGCCGCCAACGCGGCCGCCGGGCCGACCCCCGAGCCCTCGCCCACGCCGCTCTATCCCCTCGCGATCGAAGCGATGCGCGCGCGCGACTATCCCGGCAGCGACATTGCCATTGAACAGAGTCTCGCGCCGGGCAGCAACTATCAGCGTTACCTCGCCTCGTACCAATCCGACGGTCTGAAAATTTACGCGCTCATGACGGTGCCGGATGGCGACAGGCCCCCGACGGGCTGGCCCGTGATTGTGTTCAATCACGGCTTCATTCAGCCCGAACGGTATCGCACCACCGAGCGCTACGTCGCCTACCAGGACGCGCTGGCGCAGTCCGGGTACATCACGCTCAAATCGGATTATCGCGGGAATGGCGATTCAGAAGGGACGCCGAGCGGGCATTTTGCGCCGGGCACACAATTGACGTGCTGAACGCGGTCGGCGCGCTCAAGAAATACCTGCGGCCGATACGAATCGGATTGGCATGTGGGGCCACTCGCTGGGCGGAGAGATTACTCCGCGTGATGGTCGTCAGCCAGGACATCACGGCGGGCGTGATCTGGGCAGGCACCGTGGCCCCGCCCGGAGAACAGTTGGGCAGGTGGGGCGGCGGGTCGCGCGGGGGCTCACGGTGGCTCAGGCGCGCTCGGTCAGTTGATGGAGCAATATGGCACGCCTGAGGAGAATCCCGAATTCTGGGCTTCGCTGTCAGCCACTGCCTACCTGGGCGAGCTATCGGGACCGGTCCAGTTGCATCATGGGGAGGCAGACGAAGAGGTGCCGTTGAGCTGGTCGCAATCGGTGTACGACGCGATCAACCAGACAGGCGGGGTCGTCGAAATGTATACGTATCCTGGCAGCGATCACAACCTCTCACAGGGGTTTGACCTGGCGATGCAGCGCACGATTGAGTTCTTCGACAAGTACACGAAATGAAGGTCCAGCCCTGAGCTTCGAGCCAGGAGCCGGCCGGTGACACACATCCGACGCGCTCTCGCTTCTGTAGCCTCTTGTCCATCAACTTCTTGACAGCCCAGGCATTCCGGGTAGCAACCCGGCCCGATCGAGCCGCTTGCCAACGGCGCCAGTCTTTGCGATCAATCGCGACCGCTCGCTACTGACAGCGGTCGCTGACCGCATTCCGTCATACAAGGGAACCCCATGCGACACACGAAGATAACACTTGCTCTGATGGGCGTGGCCACGCTCATGTGCGCGGCGATATCGGCTGCCTGGCCGGGCCCCGGCATACCGACGCCCGCCACAACGACAACTCGAACCGCCACGGCAACCTCGACCAGCACCCCAGCCCTGCTGCCCACACCGACCGCCACGCTCACCTCGGCGCCAACCCTTATCCCGTCTCTGACTCCCGCGCAGTCTCAAGACCTGAATGCCCTGCCGACGCCGGACGCCGGCGCGGAAGCCCGAATGGCTCGTCTGCCGGTACTGATGTACCACTACGTCGAGCCCTGGCCGGCGGACGCCGATGAGGCGCGCAAGAACCTGACCGTGCGCCCGGAGGATTTCGCCGCGCAGATGCAGTATTTGGCAGAAAACGGTTACGCCACCGTCAGCCTGTATGACCTTCTCGATGCGCTGTCGCTGGGGCGGACCCTGCCTGAAAAAGCCGTGGTGCTGACCTTCGACGACGGCTATCGCGGCCTGATGGAGTACGCTCTGCCGGTCATGCAGCGCTACGGTTTCGCCGGCACGGTCTTCGTCATCACCGAGTTCAGCGATCGCGAGCTGCCGGCGTACCTGACCTGGCCTCAGGTCAGGCAACTCTTCGGACTCGGCTGGCGCATCGAGCCCATCACCAAGACCCACACCCCACTGGCGGGCCAGCCTCGCGACAAGCAGCTCTACGAGATGTTGGGCTCCATAGAAACAATCCAAGCCAATCTCGGCGTGCGCCCGCGCTTCTTCGCCTACCCGATGGGCAAATACGACGAGCTGACGCTGCAACTGGCGCGCGAGATGCACCTGTGGGGCGGCGTCACCACCGGTGGGGGCCGCCTCCACGCCTACACTGAGCGTTTCACCTGGACCCGGATGCGCGTGGACGGCCGGGGCACGCTGAAGGACTTCATCAACGCGGTCGAGGGCGATCTGAGGCGTTAGCTGTCAGGACGCTATCTTCAATTCAGTAGTTTGGGCCGATCCGATTGGAAAGCTGAGCCAACGCTCTATTACCATGCTGGCGTTCTCCGGCCTGATGGCCCGTTTGAGGTGAATTCAGTGGAAGGGTGGATCCTCTTGCGACATGCGCCGTTAAGCCCGTTCCAACGTGCGCCATTTGGCTCTTTCGGCCTTCATCCCCAACTCCTAAACTGAGGAGAGTTGTTGTTCATCCCTGACGCGCGCGTCTCACGGGAGGCGGTTTGTGGAATCCCCAACGCCCTTGATCACGCCTGAAGGTGTCCGGCTTGCTCTCTGCCACGTGATTGACCCTGAACTGGGCCGTGACCTCGTCTCGCTCGACATGATCCGAGACGTGCAGGTTGATGATGGCGCGGTGCGCTTCACCCTACACCTCACCACGCCCGCCTGCCCCATCCGCGATCAGTTAGTCGCCATGGCCCGCCAAGCCGTCGCCGCGCTGCCCGGCGTCCGCGAGGTCTACGTGAACGTGCAGGCCGAAGTGCCGCGAGGTTTTGGCCTGCCCCAGCAGCAGCGTATCCCCGGCGTCCGCCAGATCATGGCCGTGGCCTCGGGCAAGGGCGGCGTCGGCAAGTCCACCGTCGCCGTGAACCTGGCTCTGGCGCTGGCCGAAGCCGGGGCACGCGTCGGCCTGCTGGATGCGGATTTCTTTGGCCCGAACGTGCCCCAGATGCTCGGCAGCACTGGTGGCCCGAGTTTGCGCAACGGCCATCTGGCGCCGATTGAGGCGCGCGGTCTGCAGGTCATGTCGTTCGCCTACCTGGTGGAGCCGGGCCATCCCGTCATCTGGCGCGGGCCGCTGCTCATCCAGGCGCTGATGCAGATGCTCTTCGACGTGGATTGGGGCGAGCTCGATTACCCGATCGTGGACCTGCCGCCAGGCACCGGCGATGTGCCCCTGTCGCTGGTGCAATTCGTCCCACTCGCCGGCGTCGTGGTCGTCACCACGCCGCAGAATGTCGCCATCGCCGACGTCATACGCTGCATCGAGATGTTCCAGGTGACCGGCGCCCCGGTGCTGGGTGTGGTAGAGAACATGAGTTATCTGCAATGCCCTGACTGCGGCCGGCGGCTGGAGGTCTTCGGGCGCGGCGGCGGGCGGTGGCTGGCCGAGCAATTCGATGTGCCCCTCCTGACCCAGATTCCGCTCGACCCGGCGATTTGTGAGAACGGCGACCTCGGCCAACCCGCGAGCGGGCCTGACTCGCCGGTCGCGCAGGCCTTCCGCGAGCTG
>Ga0101944_10001032_pt1 | contig 65764 bp, 42 predicted proteins | sample DewCreD2012metaG_FD_75245 | JGI IMG/M metagenome (GOLD analysis project Ga0101944, IMG submission 75245) | Hot spring sediment bacterial and archeal communities from British Columbia, Canada, to study Microbial Dark Matter (Phase II) - Dewar... ... | reverse complement strand
CGCGCCTCTTCTTCACCTTCAAGAAAGGCCAGCGGCGGAACCCGAACCTGATGGAGATACGCGCCTTCGCCCTCAACGTCAGCGCCGGCTCTTCCGCGCTTTCGCGCGAAAGCGCGGAACAGCGCGATGGCCGCCCCCCACTCCTGGATGCCCCAACATCCACCTCGCGTGAGATTCAAGGGCACGGCTATCTGGCGGCCGACACGCCGAGCGTCACGAACGTGGAGCTCGATGCGGCCCTGAGCATGGCCGAGGTCAACTCGCGCCGCACCCGTCTCCAGGCCCGCTATGGGATGGCCGACGAGATGGTGCTCCGCTACAACGAGCGGGCGGCAGGCCTGGCCGCCGAGGCCGCCAGGCTCGCCGCGGCCGGCAACGTCGTGGAGGCCAAACGCCTGGCCTCCGAGTCCCTGGCCTACAGCTCCAACATCCATCCCGTGATCCGCAAGAATGCCTCGGACGCGGTCGTGGGCATCCTCTTCTACCTCCTCCTGGCCATCCCGTTCGCGCTCTTCGCCGAAAAGCTCCTCATCGGCCACCCAGACCTCCGCTGGCAGATCGCGTTCCAGGGCGCGATCTTCATCCTCTTCTTCCTCGCGCTCCGGGCCTTGCACCCGGCCTACCAGCTCGTGCGAAGCTCGTTCATGATCCTGCTGGGGTTCGTGACGTTTGCCCTCGCCGCAACGCTCACCGCCTTCCTCGCCGGGCGGTTCAAGGCCAACGTCGCCGAGCTGCGTCGCCGCGCGCAGAGCCGCGCCGAGCCGGCCGACGTCACGCGCGCCGGGGCCGTCGCCACGGCCTTCCTCCTCGGGCTCTCGAACCTCCGCAAGCGCCCCGTGCGCACTGCTCTCACCGTCGGCACCCTGGTCCTCACCACCTTCGTGATGCTGTGCTTCGCCTCGGTGAGCTCGGACGTCGTGGACGTGGAGTTCGCATTGGGCAAGGCGCCCTACACGGGTCTGCTGGTGCGCGACCGTGGCCTGCGGACCGTGGCGGAGTCGGTCGCCCCGCTCCGCGAGCTGTACGGCGCAAGCCACGCCGTCGTGCAGCGCGACTGGGCGGGCAGCTTCGAGGTCCCCCTCGGCAAGGCCCCCGAGCTGGCGCAGTTCACCGTCGCCCACGTCGTGGGCGACAGGACCCACGAGGCGACGGCCAACGCCATCCTGGGCCTCGGTGTGAGGGAGCCGGACGTTACGCCCGTGAAGGGCGCCTTCGAGCTCCTCGTCCGCTGGTTCGAGTCGGAGGCCGAGCTCGCCTGCTTCCTGTCGCGCGCGATGGCCGACCAGTTGCGGCTGGACGATGCGGCGGTGAGGCGCGGCGCGGCCTCGGTGAGCATCGCGGGCCGCAGCTACGTGGTGCTGGGCATCTTCGACGGCGCGCGCCTGGAGGCGGTGAGGGACCTCGACGGCGAGCCGTTGGTGCCGGTGGACATCTTGTCGGTGCGTGCGCCGGCCCAGGGCGGCGGCGCGGCCTACAGCGAGGAGGCGACCGAAATCCCCGAGAGCGTGCCACGCCTGCCGGCCGACCGCGTGGTCATCACGCCGCACGAGGCCATGCCCTCGCGCGCGCTGACCGCCTCGGTCGCCGTCGCCTTTCAGGGGATGGACTACCGCGCCGCGCGGGCCGCGCTCACCTCCCATCTGGAGCGTTCGGCGGAACCGACCTATTACGGTCTGGACGGCGTGGCCTTTTACGGCGGCAAGTTCCGCATGCAGTCGCTCGAGGGCGTGCTGGAGCTCCTCCTGCCCATCGTCATCGCCGCGCTCACCGTGCTCAACACCATGCGGGGGAGCGTCTACGAGCGGCGCGGCGAGCTCTACGTCTTCAACGCCGTGGGGCTTTCGCCCAACCACATCCGGGCGCTCTTCCTCGCGGAGGCCTCGGTCTACGGCGTGGTCGGAGCGGTGGGCGGCTACCTGCTGGCGCAAGGCGTCAGCGCGGGGCTCCAGGCCGCCGGCCTCACCGCGGGGCTGGCGATGAACTACTCGTCGCTCGCCAGCGTGCTCGTCAGCGTGGTGCTGCTCGCCGTCGTGCTGCTCTCCAGCCTCTATCCTGCGCGGATGGCGGCGCGGCTGGCCGCGCCCGCCGAGAGCATGACCCGCCGCCGCGAGACCGCCGAGGGCGATGCGCTGGAGCTCGACCTCCCCTTCACCTTCAACCGCCGCGACCGCGTAGCCATCGTGCCGTATCTGGCGGACTGGTTCGAGGGCTACGGCGAGGGCTCGGCCGGCGAGTTTTTCTGCTCGCCGCCGCGATGCGGCATCCGCGCGGAGGCCGACGGCGCCGCCGCGCCCTTCGTCGAGGCCACCACCTGGCTCAAGCCCTACGACCTCGGCGTCAGCCAGACCGTCACCCTCGTCGTCCGCCCCGCGGCCGCCAGCCCACGCCGGGGCAGCCCAGCCGGCGAAGCCGGCGGGAGCCGCGGTCCGCGCGGCGAGAGCGTCGCCACGGTCCTCATGGTCCGCAAGAGCGGCGACAAGGACTCCTGGGAGCGCTGCTGCCACGCCTTCATCGGACTGCTCCGCAAGCGCTTCCTCACCTGGCGGGCCATCCCAGATGACGGGCGCGAGCGGCTGCTGGAGCGGGGACGACGCATGCTGGAGGGCGCGAAGGACTCGTGACCCATGACGCGTGACGCGTGATCAGAGCGGGCGCGGCCGAAGCCTGCTCTGGTCACTGGTCACGCATCACGCATCAAACGGAAGACGCATAGTGAACGACCAGAAGCCAGCTCCGAAGCCACCCGGCCCGGTCATAGACCGCGAGCTGGAGGAGTACCGGAACCTCGTGGCGACGCCGACGAGTTTCGGCGAGGGCTTCACGTGGGCCTCCGTGCTCGGCGCGCTCTTCTGCGGCCTGCTGATGTTCCCGGGCGCCATCTACCTGGGCCTGATGTCGGGCATGGGGATGAACGCCGCGGCGACGTGGGTGACGGTGATCATCTTCTCCGAGATCGCCCGCCGCGCCCTCCGCGCGATGACGCGGGAGGAGATGGTCATCCTCCTGATGGTCGCGGGCGCGATGATCGGCGGCAGCGCGTTCATTCCCGGCGGGCCGTTCGGCCAGCTCATCTGGCGCCAGTTCCTCGTCACCTCCGACGCCGCGAAGGACGCGGGGCTCTACGGGCGGTTCCCGGCGTGGTTCGCCCCCGCGCCCGATTCGCCCGCGCTGGTGGGCCGCACCTTTCTCCACTCCGATTGGGCCGTGCCCGTCGCCTTCCTCGTCTTCATGACCGTCATCGGCTTCGTCCAGCAGTTCACCCTCGGCTACGGGCTGTTCCGTCTCTGCTCGGATGTCGAGCGGCTGCCATTCCCGATGGCGCCCGTGGGCGCGCAGGGGGTCACGGCGCTCTGCGAGGGCGAGAAGGGGGAGCGGACGTGGCGCTGGACCGCCTTCTCGATGGGCGCGATGCTCGGCGTCGCCTTCGGCGTCATCCAGGTCGGCGTCCCCGCCGTCTCCAGCGCCTTCCTCGAGAAGCCCATCATCATCCTCCCCATCCCGTGGTTCGACCTCACGCGGGTCACGGAGGGCCTGCTGCCAGCGACGCCGACGGGGATCATCATTGACCTCGGGCTCGTCCTCACGGGCTTTGTCATCCCCTTCTGGGCCGTCGTTGGCTCCACGCTCTCCGTCGTCATGACCTTCGTGCTCAACCCGATTCTCTATCGGGCCGGAGTGCTGGCGTCGTGGAAGCCCGGGATGGACACGATTGCGACGCAGCTCTCGAACTCGGTGGACTTCTACTTCAGCGCGAGCATCGGCATGGCGCTCGGCGTGGCAGCGGTGAGCGTGTTCCAGACGTTGCGGCAGCTCCGGCTCTCGCTCCGCGAACTGCGCGAGAGGCGGCGGGCCGAAGGCGGCGGGTCGCTCTGGGCGACGCCGCCGGGCCGCGGCGACTGGTCGCTGAGGCTGTGCCTCGGCGGCTACGTCGTGGCGGCGGGCGCGGTGGTGGTCGCGTGCAAGGCGCTCGTCCCAGGCTTTCCGCTCGTCTTCCTCATCCTGTTCGCCTTCGTCTACACGCCGCTGACCTCGTATCTGAACGCGCGGATTTCGGGCATCGCGGGGCTGCACGTGGACATCCCATTCGTCCGCGAGGCTTTCATCCTCCTCTCCGGCGCGAAGGGGGTGGACCCCTGGATCGCCCCCATCCCCATCGAGAACTACGGCGGCATGGCCCAGGGCTTCCGCACCCTCGAGCTCACCGGCACACGCCTCACCAGCCAGGTCAAGGCCTGGCTCCTCACCACCCCCCTCATCTTCGTCCTCTCTTTCGTCTTCTGGAGCTTCCTGTGGAAGGACTCCCCCATCCCCTCGGACCTCTATCCCTATGCCCAGAAGATGTGGGACCTGAGCGCGAAGAGCACCATGATCCTCTGGACCGCGACGACGGGCGAGGCGGGGACCGTCACGCTCTTCGAGCGGTCGTTCCACCCAGAGTTCCTGGGCGCCGGCTTCGGCTTCTCCGTCGCGCTCTTCGCCGCGCTCTCGGCCTTCGGGCTGCCGACGATGCTCGTCTACGGCCTCGCGCGCGGCCTGGGCGCCATGCCCCACGGCTTGCTCCTCGAGCTCACCGGCGCACTCCTCGCCCGCTTCTACTTCCACAAGCGCTTCGGCAGGAAGCCATTCCTTCAGACCGCGCCCATCCTGCTCGCGGGCTACCTCGTGGGCACCGGCCTCATCGGCATGGCCGGCGTCGCTCTCCGCCTCATCACCTCGGCCATCTCCATGGCCCCTTTCTAGGACGAAAGAACGATGAATGAGTCGCCGATTCGCCTCGCCGCGACCCTCGCGCTGGTCATCGGAAGCTGCGGCTGCGCGCGGCTGGACCTCATGGCGGCGCGAAAGCCCCTCGGCCTCACCGTGGCCCCCGACGGCACGCTGCTGAGGGACGGGGCGCCCTTCCGCGGCATCGGGGTGAACTACTTCGATGCCTTCTACCGCACCCTGCGGAACCCCAACGACACGAGCTACTACGAGGGCTTCGCCGAGCTGGCACGCCTCCGCATCCCCTTCGCGCGCTTCATGGCCTGCGGCTTCTGGCCAAAGGACTGGGCGCTCTACCTCGACGACAAGGAGCGCTACTTCGCCCTCCTCGACGCCGTGGTGAAAGCGGCCGAGGACAACGGCGTGGGCCTCATCCCCTGCCTCTTCTGGAACAGCGCCGCGGTCCCCGACCTCGTGGGCGAGCCGCGCGACCAGTGGGGCAACCCCGACAGCAAGACCCACGCCTTCATGCGCCGCTACGTCCGCGAGGTCGTCGCCCGCTACCGCGCCTCGCCCGCCATCTGGGGCTGGGAGTTCGGCAACGAGTACAGCCTCGACGCCGACCTGCCCAACGCCGCCCAGCACCGCCCAGCCGTCGTGCCAAAGCTCGGCACGCCCGAGCAGCGCTCCGAGCGCGACGACCTCAGCCACGACGCCCTCGCCGCCGCCCTCGAGGCCTTCGGCCGCGCCGTCCGTCGCCTCGACCCCCACCGTATCATCTCCTCCGGCAACAGCCTCCCGCGACCCTCCGCCTGGCACCAGTGGAAGGAGAAGACCTGGACCCAGGACGACGAGGAGCAATACGCCGAGCGCCTGCTCCTCGACAACCCCGACCCCGTCAACGTCCTCAGCGTCCACCTCTACGAGGCCGTAGCCAAGCGCTTCGGCCGCGAGGTGCACGCCGAGGAACTCCTGGCCAAGACCATCGAGATCGCCGCCAGCGCCCGCAAGCCCCTCTTCATCGGCGAGTTCGGCGCCTGCGACAAGGGACCACAGGGCGACAAGGCGGCCCGCGATAGCTTCGCCGCACTCCTCGCCGCCATCGAGAAGACCAGCGTGCCGCTCGCCGCGCTCTGGGTCTACGACTTCGCCGGCCAGGACAAGGACTGGAACGTCACCCCGCGCAACGCCCGCGCCTGGCAGCTCACCGCCATCTCTGAGGCCAACCGCCGCATCCAGCCGCGGCCCGCAACGCCTGCGGACATGCCAAAGGAATAGGGCGTGACCCCTTTCGGACCCCCCTTGGCCGGTTGTCATTCTGAGCGCGCGACCGCCGTCAGGCGGGCGCCGCGAAGAACCTGTCAACGGACGCCGTAACGTGACGAAAGTAGCTGCCGCTACGCCCCTTGGCCCCTCCGACAGATTCTTCGCTCCGTTTCACTCCGCTCAGAATGACACTCGTCGGGCGACGCAGAATGACGGCCGGGGGGCGGTGCCGCGAGGCAACGGAGTTTGTTCTGCCTGAAAAGGGCCACACCCAAAGCAATAAGTTGTACGGAACCCATGGGGGCCTATCTCTTGAAGGGGAAAGCCAATGAACAGCTACGAGCGCTACATGGCCGTCGTGCGGGGCGAGAGGGCCGACATCTTGCCCCGCCTCCCCATCCTCATGCAGTTCGCCGCGGAGTTCATCGGCTCCAACTACGCCGCCTTCGCCTCCGACCATCGCGTCCTCGTCGAGGCCAACCTCCGCTGCGCCGAGACATTCGCCTTCGACCAGGTCAGCACCATCTCCGACCCCTTCCGCGAGACCCAGGGCTTCGGGGCCGAAATCCGCTACGTCGCCGACGGCGTCCCCCGCTGCCTCAAGCCCCCCCTGGAGGACACCAAGGACCTCTCCACCCTCAGACGTCCCGACCCCCTCGCCTCCGAGCGCATGCTCGACCGCGTCCGCGCAGTCCAGGCCTACAACCAGGCCGTCCGCAACCGCTACTCCATCCTTGGCTGGGTCGAAGGCCCCGCAGCCGAAGCCGCCGACCTGCGCGGCGCGCAGAACTTCCTCATGGACCTCCTCCTCGACGCCCCCTTCGCCGGCGAGCTCATGGCCCGCTGCGTCGAGGTCGGCATCGCCTTCGCCAAAGCCCAGCTCGACGCCGGGGCCGACACCATCGGCGTCGGCGACGCCATCGCCAGCCAGGTCTCGCCCAAGCTCTACGAACAGCTCATCTTCCCCCTCGAACACCGCCTCTTCGAGGGCATCAAGGCCGCAGGCGGACTCATCCGCCTCCACATCTGCGGCGACACCACCCACCTCCTCCCCTACTTCGCACGCCTGCCCGTGGACATCGTGGACCTCGACTGGCAGGTGGACATGGCCGTCGCACGCAGCATACTGGGACGCCACAAGGTGCTCGTCGCCAACCTCGACCCCGCCAACGCAGTCAAGCGTGGCGCCCCGGCCTCCATCAAGAAGGCCCTCCGCCAGCTCTACGCCGCCGTCGGCAACCCATTCATGGCTGGGGCAGGCTGCGAGATACCCCCCGGCACCCCCCCGGCCAACCTCCAGGCCCTCTGCTCCCCCATCCCCTACAGGCCATAGCCCCCAGGACCCGCGGATACTTCAAGACTTGCCCCCCTCCCCTCAGGCGTCAGCCCCGCTGAGTGCGGCGACTTGTCGCCGCGCTTCACCCCGGCCTTGGGATGCCCAGGCCGCTTGTGATGGCTTGCGCGCCAGGGGCCACAGTGGGCCGGGGTCGAGAGCGGCATCGAGATGCCGGACCCCGAAACCCCGTCACGGCAGCGCGCGCATCAGGGCGCGGAAGACGTCGGCCCCCTTGCGCCGGGCGGCCTGGACGCCGTGGAAGGCGTGGTTGATCTCGTAGAAGGGCACCAGGGTACCGAAGCGGGCAGCGAGGCCCCACTCGAGCATGTCGGGGCTGAGCGTCCCAGGCCGCGAGCGCGCGCTTAGGCCGGGGGTGTCCCAATACAGCGCGTCGCGGATGGCCCGATACTGCTCCAGCCGCTCGGGGGAGGAGTAGAGCCGCTCGGGCCGCTCGAAGACGTAGCAGCCGTCGCAGGGCGGGTCGGCGAAGTTGTGGGTCCCCAGGTAGCCGTGGAAGTGGAGCGAGAGGTCGGGCCGCAACTCCTCCGAGAGCCAATCCCACAGCAGGCGGTCCTCGACGGCCTTCGGCGCGGCGCCGTCGCAGACGCCCGCGAAGTCGGTGCACTGGTTCACGCCCTCAAGCGTCCAGCCATTACGCCCGTGGACGTTGCCGTCGGGGTTGATCATCGGGACGAGCCAGGCGTCGCACCGCTCGCGGATGGCCCTGGCCTCGGGGTGGGCGGAGAGGAGGAACTCTGCGATGCCGCAGACGGCGAGCGGGCCGCAGTGCTCGCTGGGGTGTTGGCCGGAAAGAAGGAGTGCCTTGATGGGCTTGCCGCGTCCCGTGGCAGGGAGGTGGAGGCGCGGGATGTCGCGCCCCTCGTGGCTCTTGCCGAGGGAGTCCACAGCGGCGCCCCGCTCGGCCATCCTCGCGGCCCAGGCCACAAGGCGCGTGTAGGGGAGCACGACGTTGCTCGCCACCGTGAGCGCGCCGCTCGGCGGCACGACTACCCGGGTCGAGACGCACTCGGGGCCGTAGCGCTCCACGCCTGGCCAGCGATGGGTCAGGCGCACCCAGTGGTCGTAGTCTCCCTCGCAGAACCACAGCGGGGCGGGGTAGTGGGCGAGCATGCCCACGCGCCCCTCTTCGCCCAGGTCGGGGTCGGGATAGATGTCGAGGCGGACCGGGCCGCCGTCGTCGCCGGCCTCGACCTTGACGCAGAAGTACTTGCAGTAGGGAGCCTTCTCGCCCACCTCCTCAAGGCTCCAGTGGCCGGGGGCCACCCGGCGGATGCTCTTGCCGTTCCCACACTCAAAGTCGCTCGTGACCCTCATTGCCAGCTCCTTCAGGGGGGTGAGAGCTTCAGGGCGCAGCCATTATAGCGCAAGGGCGGGGCAGAGCAGGTTAGCGCTGTTGCGCCGGCACGCCGCGGGCGCTAGGATGTCCGCCCGAAAGGAGACCGTCTGATGAAGCTCGGACTAGTGACCTACAATCTGGCGAAGGACTGGAATTTGCCTACGATCATCGAGATGTGCGAGAAGACCGGCTTCGAGGGGGTCGAGCTGCGCACGACTCACGCCCACGGCGTCGAGGTGACGCTCTCAAAGGCCCAGCGGGCCGAGGTGCGGGGGCGCTTCGCCGGCTCCCGCGTCGCCCTGGCCGGCCTCGGCAGCGCCTTCGAGTACGACGCCGTGGACCCCGCCGCGGTGCGCGAGAACATTGAGGGGACGAAGGCGTATGTGGTGCTGGCGGCCGATGTGGGCGCGCCGGGCGTCAAGGTGCGGCCCAACCGCCTGCACGTCAAGGAAGGGGTGCCTCGGGAGAGGACGCTTGAGCAGATCGGCCTGGCGCTCCGCGAGTGCGGCGCTTTTGCAGCAGACTACGGCGTCGAGCTCCGCCTCGAGGTTCACGGCCACGACACGTGCCTGGTGCCCAACATCCGCGCCATTCTCGACGCCGCCGACCACCCCAACGTCTTTGTGTGCTGGAACTCGAATCCGCAGGACCTAGACGAGGACGGCTCGATTGAGGCGAGCTACAACCTGGTCCGCGACAAGATCCGCCTCGTCCACATAAACGAATTGGCCGACCCCAGCTACCCGTGGCGCGACCTCTTCGCCCGCCTGGCCGCCGACGGCTACCAGGGCTTCACCCTGGCTGAGATCGGCCAGCCGAGCCTCGAGCCCGAGCGCTTCATGCGCTACTACCGCGCCCTGTGGCTGGCCTATCAGCCCTCGTGAGGGGAGGGGGCCGGGGCCGAACCCTTTTCGGCTGGGAGGGCTCCTCGCCCCAACCTCCTTCTCCGCAAAGCTCTAGACTGGCTCTGCATGTGCTGAGGTGGGTGCCAACGCCCGGTCGCTGGGCTAGGGGCCTTTCAGGGCGTCGCGGAGCGCCAGGCGGAGGGCCGCGCCGTGCTGGGGGTCGCGGAGGGCGAAGTGGAGGAAGGAGCGGAAGTAGCTCTCGAAGTTCCCGATGTCGTGGCGGCGCTCGCCGGGGCGCATGCGCAGGCCGATGATGGGCTTGCCCTCGGCGAGCATGATGCGCAAGGCATCGGTGAGCTGGATTTCGCGCCCCTTGCCGCGTCTGGTGCGCCGCAGGGCGCGGAAGAGGCCGCTGGCAACAACGTAGCGCCCGGCGATGGCGAGCCGGCTCGGGGCCTGGGCGGGGGTCGGCTTCTCGATGAGGTCGGCGACGCGAAACACCTCGCCGTCGAAGCCTTCGAGGGCCTCCCCCGGCTTTGCGATGCCGTAGTGGACGACTTCGGCCTGCTCGACCTCCTCGAAGGCGATGGCGGCCGCGGCGCCCGCCCGCTCGAAGGCATCAATCAGCCGACGGAGCACGGAGGGCCGCTCGCGGCTCTCGATGATGGAGTCGCCGAGGGCGATGACGAACGGCTCGCCCTGCACGTAGCCCTCGGCTAGGCCGACGGCGTGACCGAGGCCCCGCTGCTCGCTCTGGCGGGTGTAGAGGAACTCCACCTTAGCGTCCTCGTAGGCCAGGGCGGCGAGCAGGTCCTTCTTCCTGGCCCGCCTGAGCGCCCGGCGCAATTCCGGGTCGCGGTCGAAGTGGTTCTCGATGGCCGTCTTGCCGCGGCCTGTGACGAAGAGGATGCTGCGGATGCCGGCCGCTTCAAGCTCCTCGACGACGTATTGGACGACCGGCTTGCGGCCGACGGGCAACATCTCCTTCGGCTGGCTCTTGGTGGCCGGGAGCAGCCGCGTGCCCAGGCCGGCTACGGGGACGACAGCCTTGGTGGTCGCCATGCGTGGTGGGCCCTCGAGCGCGGGAGGGAGGCGGACACGGCCTGACGCCGCCACTACAAAACCCGAAACGTGCGGGGAAGTCAAGTCACTGTTTCGGCGCTGGGGCGGGCGCGGCAGCCGGCGCTGGGGCCGGGGCGGGAGCGGGCGCAGGCCCGGCCGCCGGCGCGGGCGCCGCCGCACCCTCGGCCTGCTCGAAGCGGATGTTGTTGAAGAACACCCAGGCGCCGGTCTGCTTGGTGTAGATGAGGAGGTAGAGCTTGACCACGCGGTTCTTGTTCTGAATGGCGCTCTTGTGACGCCACTGGGTCTCGGCGCACTTGAAGCGGTCGCTCGTAAGGTCTATGGTCACTTGCTTCGGTGTCTCGCCCGTGGGCAGGACGGTTGTGACCGGGCTCTCATAGAAGCGCCAGCCTGGGCTGGTGGTGAAGGCCACGGCGAGCGTGATGGCCTGCTTGGCGAAGTTGTAGACCTCGAAGGTCAACGCCTTCTTGTCCGTCAGGTCGAAGTCCTGCTCCAGCAGCGCGCACGCCTTGTCCTGCTCGGCGCCGGCGAGGAAGACGCGCAGCATCTTGTCCGTCGTGCCCTGGGGCGCGCCGACGTTTATCTCGACGCTGCTCGCCCACGCCTCGGTGGCCCAGCCTGGCGATGCCTCGAGGCCCTCCTGGACCTTTGGGGCCTCGGGCGCGGCCTCGGCGGGCTGGACGGGTTGGACGGGCTCCTCGACTGTGGGCTGGGCAGGCGTCTCGCCGGCCGGCTGGGCGGGGCGGGCCACTCGTTGGGCCGGCGCGTTGGCCGAGCTGTCAATCTTCACTTCGCCGACGGAGGGCGCCTCGACCTGTGGCGGCGCGGCGGCGGCCTTGCTGGCCGCGGCCCTGGCTTTCGCCGCCACCTCTGCGTTGTCTGGGTGGAGCTTGAGGTAGGCGGCGTAGCACTTATGGGCCGCCGCCCAGTCCTCGCACCGCTCCATCTCGCCCGCGAGGGGGAGGAGGAGGTCCTCGGGCACGTCTTTGCGGTCGAGTGCCTCGCGGTAAGCGGCGGCGGCCTCCTTGGGCATCTCGAGCTGTGCGCACACGCGGCCGAGGTTGTAAAGCGCGCGAGGCGTGTCGGCGCCCTGCTCCTTGAGCGCCGCCAGGCGCTCGGGGAAGTCCACCTTCAGCGCTGTCACGCGGTCGCGCTTGATCGTGATGTCGCCGTAGGCCACGCGCACCAGAATGTCGTTCTCGCGGATCTCCAGGATCTCGATCTTCTTGCCGCTCAGCTCGATCTTGTCGGGCATCGAGACCGTGTCGGCCACAGCGGCGACGGCGAGGAGTGCGGCGGCACAAGCTGGCAGCGTTCGCATCGCGGCCCTCCTGAAGGGACGCCACAGGCGGGGTCTTCGGCAACGCCCTCATGATAGCGGCGGGGAGAGGGGAACGCAAGGGTTTTCCCGCCCCCGCCCGCGCTTTCGTGCATGCGAGTGTAAGAGTTTGTCACGGCAGCTTGTGGCCGCGGAGCGCGTCGAGCACCTCGCCCGCGATGTAGAACGAGCCGGTCACGCACACCAGGTCGTCAGGTCCCGCCCGGCTTCGGGCCAGGGCGAGGGCGTCGGCCGGCCTCTCACAGGCGAGCGCCTCGGCGTTGCACAGCGCGCGGGCGCGCCGCACGAGGTCGTCGGGGGCGGCCGCACGCGGGTTCTGGCTCCGCGTGAACACCACGAGCGACGCGCGCTCGAGGACGGTGCGCAGGAAGGCGTCCACGTCCTTGTCAGCGGCCATGCCGATGACGAAGATGAGCCGGCGAAAGGTGAACTCGTCGCCGAGGGTGGCCGTGAGGGTGCGGGCGGAGTCTACGTTGTGGGCGCCGTCCACCACCACAGTCGGGTGCTCGGCCACGGTCTCGATGCGGGCGCGCCACTTGAGGGCGGCCAATCCCTCGCGCGCGGCCTCGGGCGCCAGGGGCCGGCCCGCCGCCTCGGCCGCCTCCTCGGCCAGCGCGAGGGCGGTCGCGGCATTGGTCCGCTGGTGCGCGCCTACGAGTGGCACAATGAGGCCGCCATAGCGGCGGCGCGGCGTGGCTACGGCGAACTCCTTGCCTGCCGCCGCCAGGGCGATCTCCTGGCCCACGAGGCGCAGGGGCGAGTCGAGGTTCCGTGCCCTCTGACGGATGGCGGCCAGGGCCTCCGGCTCCTGCGGCGCCACGACCGCGGGCACGCCGGGCTTGAGGATGCCCGCCTTCTCCGAGGCGATGAGGGTCAGAGTGTCGCCGAGCTTGTCCGTGTGGTCGAAGCCGATGCGGGTGATGCCGCAGACGACTGGGGCCGCGACGACGTTCGTCGCGTCCAGCCGCCCGCCCAGCCCCACCTCCAGCACAGCGAAGTCTACCCCCTCGGCCTCGAAGTCCGCGAACGCCATGGCCGTGAAAATCTCGAAAAACGTCGGCGTGTACTTCTCGTTGGTCCTCAGGCTTTCCTGGAGATACGGGTGCATGCGGTTCAGGTGGGCGACGACGCGCTCCTCGGCGATCCAGACGCCGTTGATCATGATCCTCTCGCGGACGGACTCCACGTGGGGCGAGGTGTACAGCCCCACGCGGGCGCCGGCCCGCTGGAGCACCGAGGCCGTCATTGCCGCCGTCGAGCCCTTGCCCTTCGTCCCAGCGATGTGCACGACCCGAGTCCGCTGCTGCGGATTGCCCAGGAACTCCAGGAGCTGGTTCATCCTTGCCAGGCCGAAGACCGAGGTCGCCGCATCGCGCGGCTTCGCCATCCGCTCGTAGTCGGTGAAATGATAGAGGTACTGGATCGCCTCGTCGTAACTCGTGAAAGGCCCGCTCACCGCCTTGTCGCTCCCATGCTATGGCGATTCCTGATGGCGGGTGGCATTGTACAGGGGGACTCAGGCCGAGTCAATCGCCTTGACTTGCCCTCGGTCCATGGTTACACTGTCGGCACGTGGAGGCCATCGAGACCCTTGTGAGGAGGCTGCTCATGGCGCTGGAACCGATGGCGATCGGGGTGATGCTCGGGGTGGGCGAAAGCCCCGAGGAGAGCCTGAGGAAGGTGCTCGAGGTTGGGGTGAACAACGCCCAGATGGGCCGCCCGCCCGACGCCTGGCTCAAGCCCGCCAAGGCCCGCGAACTCAAGAAGATGATCAAGCGGTCGGGCGTCACCATCACCACCGTCTTCTGCGGCTTCGACGGCGAGAGCTATGCCGACATCCCGACCGTCCGCGCCACCGTCGGCTTCGTGCCCAAGGCCACCCGCGCGGCCCGCCTGAAAAAGGCACGCCGGATCGCCGACTTCGCCAAAATCCTCGGCGTCAAGAACGTCGCCGCACACGTCGGCTTCGTCCCCGAAGACCCCTGCGACCCCGAGTACAAGGACATCGTCCGCACCGTCGGCGCCTTCGCCGACTACCTGAAGAAGAACGGCCAGCGCCTCTGCCTCGAGACCGGCCAGGAGACAGGCGAGTGCCTCCTGAGGTTCATCAAAGACCTCGGGCGCAGCAATGTGCGGGTGAACTTCGACCCCGCGAACATGATCCTCTACGGCTCGGGCGAGCCGATCCCAGCCCTCAAGCTCGTCGGCAAGTACGTCGCCGGCGTCCATTGCAAGGACGGCATCTGGCCGACCGAGAAGGACAAGTTGGGCACCGAGGTGCCGCTCGGCAAGGGGCGGGTCAACATCCCGCGCTTCGTCCAGACCCTGGCCGACCTCGGCTACCGCGGCCCGCTCACCATCGAGCGCGAGATCAGCGGCGACCAGCAGAAGAAGGACATCATCAAGGCGCGCAAGCTGCTGGAGCGCATCCGCGCCAGGGTGCTCGCCAAGGCCTGAGGCGAGCAGTCTAACACCGCTCGGCACAGCGGTCAGGGGGAGAAAGGGCTTGCGCCGTAGCCGAGGGCGCGCACGGCGGCGCAGAGCCGCGCGGGGTCCAGGCCGACGCCCCTGACGAGCGCCGCCCCGCGCTCGAGGTCCACCTCGGCCGACGCCACGCCCTCGCACTCCCGCAGGGCACGGGCGACCGATGCGGCGCAGTGCGAGCACGTCATCCCCGTGACCTCCAGCTCGACTGCCTCGGCCTCCTCGCCGTAGAGCGGCTCATCCTCGGCCCCCTGCTTCGGGCGCCAAAGGAGGGCTACGGCCAGAACCGCCAGCAGGCCGACCGCCGTAGCAACCTTCAGCCACGCGGGGAGCCATTCGTGCACGTGCGCCGGCAGCGCCGCCGCGCCGGTCCGCACGTAGATGAGGTCGAGCAGCGCCCCGAACCCCAGCGCCGCGCCCGCAACGCTCCCCAGATAGACGAGCGCGGTGCGGCGGCCCAACAGCTTCCAGATCACCGCCAGCCCCGCGGCATTCGTCGCAGGCCCCGTGACCAGGAAGACAAATGCCGCCCCCGGCGACACCCCCTTGGCGATCAGCGCCGCCGCAATGGGCACCGAGGCCGACGCGCACACGTAGAGCGGAATCCCCAGCGCCATCATCACCAGCATCCCCACCAGCCCCGTGCCCACCCGCTCCAGCGTCCCTGCCGGCACCACGGCCGCGATCACCCCCGCCAGCACCAGGCCCACCAGCAGCGCCTTCCCGATGTCGCGCGGCAGGGTCAGGAACCCGTACCTCAAGGCCCGCCGCAGCCTCCTGCCCGACGAACCACCCGCGCAGCACTCGTCCCGGCAGGCCTCCGCGGGCGCCTCCCCTTTCCCCGCAGGGTCGAAGAAGTCCACCAGCGCCCCCCCGAGGATGCCCGTCGCCAGGGCCGCAAGCGGACGGAAGACCGTGAACACCGGCCCCAGCAGGCTCAGGGTCACAAGGATGCTGTCCACCCCCGTCTGCGGCGTCGAGAGGAGGAAGGCCGTGGTCGCGCCCCGGCTCGCCCCGTGCCTCCGCAGCGACGCCGCCACGGGAATGACGCCACAAGAGCACAGCGGCAGCGGCACGCCGAACGCCGCGGCCTTGACCACCGGCCACATCCCCCGCCCACCCAGGTGCCGCTCCACCATCTCGGCCGGGATGAGCACGTAGAGCGCCCCGGCCACGCCAAAGCCGAATAGCAGGTAGGGCGCCATCTCCACCAGATTGGCCCAGAACCCCAGCGCTATCGCTTCAGCATACGAGACCATCTGTCGCCCTTCCCGCCGGTTCCGCAGCCGTCCCCTCTAGTGATTGTAACGCGAACACGGTTCGCCGGCAACGCCCCTTCTGGCCGCACGAGCGGCGTCCCGGCCAGCTAGACTTTCCCCGGCGTAGCGGCACGGGCGCGTTCTCCGTGCCCTCGGCCGCCTGTGCGTGAGGCTCTTTTCGTGGCTATGGCTGTCGGGGGGTGCCCGACTTGGCAAGGAAGGCAGCGAGGTCGGCGTCGGGGCCTGGGCGGATGCCGAGGCGGGTGAGAGCGAAGTCGTAGCGGACCGGGTCGTCGGGGGCGAAGCGGCGGAAGGCATCGGTTATCTCCACCGCGGTGCGCAGGTCGGCGGCGTTCCGCTGTGTGAGGCCCAGCGCGCGGCAGATGCGGTGCATGTGGACGTCGAGGGGCACGATGAGCTGGGCGGGCGAGACGCCGGTCCAACCGCCGGGGTCCACGGCGTCGCGGCGGACCATCCAGCGGAGCCAGAGGTTGAGGCGCTTGCAGGCGCTGCCGCGCTCGGGGCGGGGCAGGAGGTGTTCGCCTATACCCCCTGAGTCGCCCCGCTTCGGGGGCTCTGTGGGGGGGGCCTCTGGACCCAGGGCTCCCTTCGGTCGCCCTGGGCTACGGCTCAAACGCCTCCGTTCGGGGGCTAAGGCGGTCGCATCGGTCTTGGAGAGGTCAATAAGCTCGGCGACGAAGGCGCTGAGGGCGGGGATGACCGTTTCGTCGGCCGGCTTGCAGGCTGCGGCGAAGGCGGCGCCGAGGGAGCCGTGGCGGGCGATGAGGCGGCCGGCGCCGATGAGGAGCGCGGCGAGCTGGTCCCCCGTGGCGAAGCGGTGCTTGAAGCCCGCGAAGGCGGCGCGAATCTGCTCGGGGGGCGTCTCGGTGACGAATCGGCGCGGCGCGGGCATCCGCGCCAGGACCGCGTGGACGCTGTTGAGGATGCCCTTCACGCGGCCGTAGGCGAGCGAGGCGGCCACGAGGCCCACCACCTCGCGGTCGAGCGGGTCGGGGTAGTCGTAGAGCACCTCCAGGGGGTCGGGGTGGACGAATTCGCGGCGGTTCAGGCGGCAGTAGAGGTCTTCCAGGGCGTTCTTGGTGATCACGCGCGATGGCCCCTCGCCCCGACCCCCACCACCACGGGAAGCTGGGGCGGGGGTTGATTCGATCGTCCTGGTCCTTCGTCCTCGTCCTTCGTGCTCGACTCTTCTCTCCGCATGTCAGGACAGAATCGAAGACGAGGGACGAGGACTAGTACGAGAAAGCCCTATCAGATGCGTGTGCCAGGGGGCAGGACGGCGCCCTTTGGCACGACGACGATGCCGGAGCGGATGGAGTAGAGCTCGGAGTCGGCCTCGACGACGCCGGCGGCGTTCTCGATGACCGAGCCGTCGCCGACGACGACGTCTTTGTCGAGTATGGCCTTGCGGATGACGCAGTCGGCCCCGACCTCGAAGGGCACCGGTCCCTCATCGGCGTCGTTGCCCATGAGGATGGAGTCCTCAACGACGGAGCGGTCGCCGATGCGGGTGCGGACGCCGATGATGCTGCGTGCGATGTGTGCGGCGTGGAGGTGGCAGCCGTCGGCGACGAGGGAATCAATGATTGTGGTGCCCTCGATGCGGGAGGGGGGCAGTTGGCGCGAGTGGGTGATGATGGAGGCTCCGCGCTGGAACATGGCAGCGATGCCCTGGCCCTGACGCCAGAGCATGTTGGCCTTGTAGAATGCCTCGATGGTGCCCACGTCCTCCCAGTAGCCGTCGAAGGGGAAGCAGCTCATGAGGCGCCGCTGCGCGGTCTGGGGGATGACGCTGCGGCCGAAGTCCTCCTCGGTGCCGCTGAGGGCGTCGAGGAGGACGGGGGTGTTGAAGAGGTAGATGCCCATCGAGCACAGGTAGGGCGCGCCGGGCGGCGGGGTGAGGGCCGCGAGACCGTCCACGCGGAAGCCCGCGACCTGTTCGGCCTTCTTAGGCTTCTCGCAGAAGCCTACGACGCGGAGTGCGGGGTCCACCTGGACGACGCCGAGGGCGTGGAGGTCGCTCTCAGGCGTGTAGCGGGCGGCGAGGGTGACGTCAGCCTTGTGGGCGAGGTGCCAGGCCAACAGGTCGCGGTAGTCCATGCTGTAGATCTGGTCGGCGGAGAGGATGAGGGTGTAGTTGGGCTTGGAGCGCATGGTGTGGAGGAGGGACTTTCGAACGGCGTCGGCGGTGCCCTGGAACCACTCGCCGCTCTCGGCGGTCTGCTCGGCGGCGATGACGTCAATATAGGTCTCGCGCGGGCCGAGGCGCGAATAGGTCTGCCAGATGTGGCGGTTGAGCGAGAAGGAGTTGAACTGGGTGAGGATGAAGATCTTCTCCAGCTTCGAGCGGATGCAGTTGGTCAGCACGATGTCAATGAGGCGGTACTTTCCGCCGAAGCCGACGGCGGGCTTGGCGCGGTAGCGGGTGAGGGGATAGAGACGGGTGCCGCGTCCGCCGCCCATGATGATCACCACCACGTCGCGGAGGTCAATGTCGCCGAGGTCATATCTCATCGCGCTCACAGGGGCCTCCTTGTTGGGTCGCAAGCGTGCCGCGCATTATACCAGAATGCCGGCAACGGCGCGCGAGGGTGCCTACCCTCCCGAAGGTGATGGGACCTTCGGGAGGGCGCCCATCCGCTCGTTCCCACGCTCTGCGTGGGAACGCAGGGCCGGCCGCTCTGCGGCCCCGTCGCGCGACGCGGAGCGTCCAAGACCCCATTCCCACGCGGAGCGTGGGAACGAGATGAATCGCCCCGCTTCGGGGGCTCTCCCTGGTGCACCTGTACCCAGGGCTCCCTTCGGTCGCCCTGGGCTATGGCCCGGTCGCCCGCTTCGCGGGCTGCACAGCCAAGCATGCGGCCTGGCACCCCCTGTGCTCCACTACGTCTCCAGCGCAATGTCGAGGTAGTAGGGCGTGCATACTTGCACGCGGAATCTCTTCAGCGCGCGTCGAGCGCAATGGCGAGCTTGGCGAGGAAGGCCAGGTCGGCCTTGCAGAAGGGGATGTCCACGCGGGCGGCAAGCTCGGCTCCCTTGGCTCCGCGAAGCCAGGCGAACGCCTTGAATGCGTTGAGGGCGAAGTCGGGCGGGTCAACGAAGTTCTCGCCAAAGTGCACCTGCCGCTCTTCGCCGACGAGGTACCAGGTGGGGCAGAGGGACTCGAAGGCGGTCCAGACCTTCTCGACTGCCTCGGGGGCCTTGGACTTGACGAGCGCGGCCACCTCGGGCGTCAGGTCGTGGAAGAGCGCGACCTTCGACTTGTGGCCGCTGACGCGATAGAACAGGCCGTTGCCCTTGTGGATGAAGTCGTCCCACTCGCGAATATCGGCGAAGATGCGTGGGCTGATTCGCCCGGCCACGGCCTTCCACCAGGCGACGAGGGCCTCGCTCGTCTTGTCGGCCAATGCGGTCGCCTGCTTCGCGGCGTCGGCATCGCCCGCCTTCTCGGCGATTCGGGCGAAGGCGAGGAGCGCGGCGAGATAGCGGTTGGCGTAGAGGTCGCCCTTCTCGGGGTCGAGCCGCCAGTTGGCCTTGGCGAAGTCCTCGAAGCTGGCCTTGATCTGCGGCCAGGCGTCCTTCACGCGGTCCCACTCGCCGCAGCGCTCGGCGTAGAGCCAGACGGCATAGACGTTGCCGAAGGGATGATGCGGCTTCGGCTCGCCGGTGGGCCGAAGCACCTCTGGCGGCACCCAGAAGAGCTCCCGCCGCTCCCCTTTGTCGAGGGGATACCAGGCCTGCTTCGTGAGGGGCGGGTGCGCCTCCCACTCCTTGGCTAGAAGGGCTTTGGCCGCTTCTTTCTCCTTGGCGTCAAGGAGCGGGAAGGCCCGGGCCAGGGCCTCGATGGTCTCGCCGCTGTCATCGGCATGGAACTCGCGTCCCGACAGCCCCGGCTCGACGTAGAGCGGCGCCCACGGCTTGGCTGCCAGCTCAGTGACGATGTGCGCAGGAACATTGCGGAGTTGAACAACTGTGGGATGTTCTCTTGCCCCTTGCTGCGGGGTCGGGACATTCGTCCCGTCAATCCCCTCGTCCTTCGCCGGCTCGCCCTTCTCGCCCGAGACGATGCAGAGGACTCGGCTGCCGGTCTGCCAGTAGATGCGGTTGCCCACGATGGCCACGCCGCTGCGGGCGGGGCCGTGCCACTCGTTGCGTGCCCAGGGGAGGTTCTTGAAGCCGCCCCAGGTGTCGCGGTTGCCCCAGATGAGGAAGAGCTTCTTCGCCTTGAGGTCGAAGCCGCTGAGCGTGCCCTGGTGGATGATGACGACCGTGTCGCGGGCGACGAGGAAGTTCTGGCTCTCGTCGGCCGTGCCCCAGAAGGTGTTCCAGGGCGGCTGCATGCCGTGGGCGTGCTGAAGCGGTTCGATGCGGTTTCTGTCCAGGTCGAGCAGGCCGAGTGCGACGAGGGGCGCGACGCCGTGGTTCCAGTTGCCATAGGCGCTGCGATAGAGGACGAGGAGGCGTCCGTCGGGCATCACGACGGGCGGCGTGCCGACCCCCTGACAGCCGCCGACCCATAGGACGGGCGGCGGGGGCAGCAGCTTGCCCGTCTGGGCGTCGAGGACGAAGAAGGTCTGGGCCTCGCGGTGCTTGGCGAGGTAGTCGCAGATGGCGGCCTGCTCCTTCTCCCAGAGCTCGGGCGTGCCGAGGGCGTCCTTGCTCTTGCACCACGCATCGAGCTTCTTCCAGTCGCTGTCGTCTACGCCGGCGTTCTGGCAGAGCATGTGGCGGTCCTGGCCGATGAGGCGCGACATCTGGATGACGGGGTTGGTGCGCACGATGACGACGGTTCGCCCGTCCTTCCTAGCGATGACGGGGTAGTAGTCGCGCGCCGTCTGGCCGACGAGGGGCTCCGATGTCCATAGGAGCTTGGCCGTCTTGGGGTCGAGGCATCGCACGCGGAGGTCGCCGCCAGTGAGAAACAGCCTGCCGTCTGCGTACGCCGCCGTCTGCACCCCGCCGTCCACGCGCGGAGCCTCATCCTTGCCGAACAGCGCCTCACTGATCAACCGGTTGCCGCGGGTGCCCAGGAAGACCCGCTCGTCCGCGACAAGGGGGGAAGCCGCACTGCCGAGACCTGGCACCGTGACGGCGGCCCAGGACTCGGGGGTGCCAGTCTTCGCATCGAGGCGCGCACAGGGCGGGTCGTCCGCGCTCATGACGAGCCTGCCGACGACACCGTAGGGGACATAGATGGGCGAATGGAGGATGGGGCCGCGAGCGCGTACGCGCCAGAGGGGCTTGCCCGATTCGGCATCGAGGGCGTAGAGGTTGCCGCTGTGGGTGCCGATGAAGACCTTGCCCTCGGCCACGATTGGCTCGACGGCGCTGCCGATGCGCTCGCCCACGAAGTGCCGCACCCAGGCGAGCCGAAACGGCGGCTTGATGTCGGCGTCCACGTAGCCCGTGCGCGCCACGTTGCCGCGAAGGGTCGGCCAGTCGGCGGAGAGGGAGGACGAGCCGAGAACCAGGGCGGCGCAGGTGCAGATCAAGAAGCGCACGACCATGATTGAGTCTCCTGTGAGCGCCGACAGGAACAATAGGCCCCATAGGTCATATGAGCTTGCGGAGCAGGGCCACTCAGGGGGGAGTCTACCCAATTCCCACGGCGAATTCCATTGGAAAAGGCGGTCGGAAGCGCCCAAGAAGCTGACGCGCCCCCGGTTTCGGTGGTTCCCTGTGAAGAGCGGCGACAAGTCGTCGCACTCCGAGAGGCCGACGCCCGTCATCGGCGCGGCGTCCCACGCCATGCGACAGCCCCTTGACAGAGGATCAATTCGTGAGGCGGAGGCCGGTGATCCCCTGTTCTGTGGGAGCGCGCCCAGTTCGCAAGTCCTTGTGGAGGCGGGGCTTAGGGAGCGTGCCAAGAATTGGCACAGAGGATCAAATCCTTGCGCACACATTGATCCTCTGTCCGGTGTCGGCGTGGGCAAGGGCGGCGGCGCCCTCTGCTTCGGCGGCCCGCGGTGTTGCGCCCGGGTGGGGTTCAGGATCGGTCGAAGGGCGAAACCGTGGTGGCGCCAGCCCAAAAAGGGCTTGCTCATGAGGGCGGCAAAATGGTATAATCTCACGTGCCTCGGCGAGGCCGGGCAGAGACCCCCAAACCCTATCGCAGCCCCTTCGCCGCCGCAGCTCAAGTGCTTGCTGCACCGACACTTAGAGTTGGCAGATAGAGACAGCCCACCACATGGCCCAGCCCGGCGAACGCATCCGCGACATCGCAATCGAAGAGGACATGCGGGACGCTTATCTGCGCTACGCGATGAGCGTCATCATCAGCCGCGCTCTGCCGGACGTTCGCGACGGCCTCAAGCCCTCCCAGCGCCGCATCCTCGTGGCCATGCACGACCTCCAGCTCACCCCCCGAGCCCAACACCGCAAGTGCGCGAAAATCTGCGGCGACACACAGGGCAACTACCACCCCCACGGCCAAGAGGTCATCTACCCCACCCTCGTCCGCATGGGGCAGGATTTCTCCCAGCGCTACCCGCTGGTGGACGGCCAGGGGAACTTCGGCTCGCTCGACGGCGACCCGCCGGCGGCCATGCGCTACACCGAGGCGCGCCTCAGCGGCCTGGCGATGGAGATGCTGGCGGACATCGAGTACGACACGGTGGACTTCGTGCCGAACTACGACGAGACGCGCACGGAGCCGACCGTGCTGCCGGGGAAGTTCCCGAACCTCTTGTGCAACGGCGCCACCGGCATCGCCGTGGGCATGGCCACAAGCATCCCACCCCACAACCTCGGCGAGATCGTGGACGCACTGGTCCGCCTCATTGATGAGCCCGACATCTCCATCTCGGAGCTGATCAAGCTAGTGCCCGGCCCGGACTTCCCCACGGGCGGCATCATCTGCGGCCGAGAGGGGATCGAGGATGGCTACCGCACCGGCCGCGGCATCATCCAGGTGCGCGCCCGCGCCTTCACCGAGGTCGCCAAGGGAGGGCGCAAGAACATCGTCGTCACCGAAATCCCCTATCAGGTCACACGCCTTCAGATCAAAGAGAAGATTTCGGAGGCTGTGAACTCCGGCGCGGTGGAGGGCGTGGCCGATATGCGGGACGAGAGCGGCGCGGCCGGCCAGCGCCTCGTCATCGAGCTCAAGCGCGACGCCGACGAACAGGTGGTCCTCCGCCAGCTCTACCTGCACACTCCCCTTCAGTCCTCCCTCTCGATCATCCTCATCGCGCTGGTGGACAACCGCCCGCGCACGCTGAACCTCAAGCAGTTGCTCGAGTGCTTCGTCGCCCACCGCATCGAGGTCATCCGCCGCCGCACGCAGTTCCTCCTCGACCGCGCCCTGGCCCGGGCGCACATCATCGAGGGACTGCGCATCGCGCTCGCGCACATTGACGAGATCATCGAGCTGATAAAGAAGGCCAAAGACGTGCCGACGGCCCACCGCCAGCTCGTCGAGCGCTTCGGCCTCTCCGACCGCCAGGCCGCCGCTATCCTCGACATGCGCCTCCAGCGCCTCACCGGCCTGGAGCGCCACAAGCTCGAGGAGGAGTACCGCAAGCTCCTCGAAGAGATCGCCCAGTACGAGAGCATCCTCGCAAGCGAGGCGCTCGTGCGCAACATCATCAAGGAGGAACTGCTCGACCTCAAGAAGCGCTACGGCGATGAGCGGCGCACCCAGTTCACCGACGAGGAGGCGGGCTTCGACCGCGAAGACCTCATCGCCGAGGAAATGGTCGCCGTCACCCTCAGCCACGAGGGCTACATCAAGCGCATCCCCCTCACCACCTACCGCAGCCAGGGGCGCGGCGGCAAGGGCATCAAGGGCGCAGAAACCAAAGAGGGCGACTTCATCGAGCACCTCTTCATCGCCTCCACTCACGACTACCTCCTATTCTTCACCAACAATGGACGCGTCTACTGGCAGAAGGTCTTCGACCTCCCATCGGCCGGACGCACCGCGAAGGGCCGCGCCATCGCCAACGTGTTGTCGCTGGAGCCCGAGGAGACCGTGGCCTCGTGCCTGGCGGTCCGGGACTTCGACAACCGCTTCGTCGTCTTCGCCACCGAGAACGGCACTGTGAAGAAGACCCCGCTGGAGGCCTTCAGCCGCCCGCTTTCGCGCGGCATCATCGCCATCAACCTCGACCCCGACGACCGCCTCATCCGCGCCTGCCTCGTCAGCCCCGACCAGCACGTGCTCCTGGCCACCCGCGACGGCATGTCGATCCGCTTCCCGGAGAGCGACGTCCGCGCCGTGGGCCGCCAGGCGGGGGGCGTCAAGGGCGTCACCCTCCGCGAGGGCGACAAGGTGGTCGGCATGGCCGTCCTCGACGGCGAGGGCACGCTGCTCACCGTCTGCGAGAACGGCTACGGAAAGCGCACGGAGTTCGCCGAGTACCGCGTCCAGAGCCGCGGCGGCATCGGAGTCATCAACATCAAGACCTCCGAGCGCAACGGCAAAGTCGTCGGCCTCCTCACAGTCGCCGACGACGACGAGGTGATGATGATCAGCGCGCAGGGCAAGGTCATCCGCACAGCCGTCAGCCAGATGCGCGCCATCGGGCGGGCCACCCAGGGCGTCCGCGTCATCAACCTCAGCGAGGGCGACCGCCTCGTGGCCATCGCCCGCGTGGCCGAGAAGGAGGAGGGCAGCGAGGAAGGCGGCCCGCCACCCGAGGAGCCCACCACCGCCGCCGACGACGCCACGGGCGAGGAAATCGTCGGCGACGCCGATGAATCTGCGTAAATCCGTGTCAATCTATGGGCAGGGGCTTTTCGCTCCCCTCTCTCATCTGCGGCGGGAGGCGGCGGACGACGCCGGCCTTGTCGCAGAAGTAGAGGCGTGAGGGCGACGGCTGGCGGGCGTGGCCGTCGGCCCAGAAGGCGTAGAAGTCGGGGTGGGCGTTCAGTGGCCGGCGGCAGTAGGTATGGTTGTAGGGGCTGCCGCTCGTGAGCTGGCGGACCTTTGCCCAAGTCTTTCCCTGGTCGTTGCTCGACCACATGGCCACCTCGCCGCCGGGGTTGTAGGGCTGGGGGCCGGGCTCGGTGGGGCCGATGAGCCGCCAAGCGCCGTCGGGCTCCACGTGGAGGCAGCCGCAGTCGTAGTTGCTCTTTGAGGTCGTCACCGGGCGGAAGGCCCACTCCTTGCCCGTCCAGTGGGCGATGGTCCAGGTGCGGGGGTCGTTGACGGGGCCGCTCTGGTAGCCCTTGCTCGTGATGTAGAGGATGATGGGGCGGCCATCGGCATCGAAGCTGAGGGCGTGGATGTAGACGAGCAGCTTCTCGGCCTCGTAGTCGCGGATGAGCGCGTCGTTCTTCACCTCCGTCAGCGGCGGCACGATGGCCTTGCCCTCAACCGTCTTCCAGGTCTTCCCCATGTCGTCGGTTTCGACGTAGTAGAGGTTGGTGCGCCAGTTGAGGCCCAGCTTGGGGGGATGATACATGAAGGCTGTGCCGACCTTGCCCTTGTGGGGCCAGCTCACCTGGTAGTGCCCCTGGGCGATGCCGGCCAAGCGCTGCGGCTCGCTCCACGTCCGGCCGTCGGGGCTGGTGGACCAGTGAAGCATGCGCCCGTTGCGGTAAAGGGTGTGCAGGAAGAGAAAGCCCTTCCCCTCGATCCACCAGGGCTGGGGATACGAGAAGTTCGTCTTCAGCGTCAGCTCGAACGCCTCGATGTCGTAGGGCTTCACGCTGCGGTAGATGAAGGAGGGGCGGGCGGTGCCGTGGGAGGAGCAAAAGACCCAGATGTGGCCAGCGCCGTCAATCGAGAGGACGGGGTTGTCGTGAGCGTCGTCGGTCCCCTTGTCGTGGAGGATGCGGGGCCGCGGCACGGTGCCCGTCGCGTGGTCGTAGAAGCTCACCATCTCGAGGAGGTTGCGGCGCCCCTTCGATGTGCCGCCGTAGACGAAAAACGTCTTGTTCACGGCCGGGGCGTAGATGCAGAAGGGGATATGGTTGGCGGGATAGGTGCCCAGCCCGCCGCTGTACTTGTAGACGTATTCGTCCTTCGAGGGCTGATTGAAGTACCAGATGCCCCGATACCCGTCGTCCTTCTCTGGCGTCACCACTTTGGCCTCCTCGCCCACGAGGGCGACAAGTTGAACCGCCGTGGCCGCAAAGCACACGGCTGAGTGAAGCAGCGCGTTTCGCATCAGGGGCTCCTTCTGCCTGCCAGGTGCCGCCTCCACCATATGGAATCGAGGCGTGCTTGCCCCGAAGCAATCTGCAACGGACGCTCAGGCGGGACCCGCGGGAGGCCATGCCGAAGTCCGGATCGCGCCAGCAAAGGCTAAAGCCCTCAATCAAGCCCTGCTCGCTTGCGCCGATGCTGAGCCCGAGAGAATGGTAGCGGAAGTCATGCCTCTGCACGGCCTGGTGGTCCTCCGCGGGCCCCAGCACCGCGAGCCATCTCAGGGGGTCGCCCAGCTCCACGCCGTTGAGCGTGCCGGCGGCCAGGCCCAAGTTCAGCTCCAGCGCGGGAGCGCGCACCCAGCGCCTCGTCGGGTCCGCGCGCCCAAAGAGTCGTTGCAGGATTCCCATGGCCAGCCCCTACCCCCACATGCGGATGGGGAGGTGAGCGTTTGGGCGCTTGCGGTCGGGCGGCAGCGTGACCTTGAAGAGGCCGACGGGCCGCGGGCCGCAGCAGTGGCCGAAGAACAGGTCGCCGTTGTGGTCCACCGCCCCCCGCGAGACGTATTGCGCGAAGCCGTCGGGGCGCTCCAGCACGGCGACCTCCTCGCGCTCCAGCGTCTTGGGGTCGAGGCGCCACACGACGCCCTCCTGGTCCTTGTGGCCCTCGGGCAGGGGGTTGTAGACGGGGTCACGCCAGCGCGAGGCGACGTAGTAGAGCATGCCGTCGGCGGCAAAGGTCAGGCCGCCACAGTGGTCGAGGCCGGTGCTGTAGGGGATGGTCGTGTCGCGCTTCTGCGTCGTCGGGCCGAGGTCGTCTACCCTTCCCCACTCGCCCTCGTTGGGCCAGATGCGCATGAGCCAGGGGTTGGCAATCCAGGTGACGGCGTAGACGGCCTCGCCGTCGGGAGAGGGGCAGGCGTCGTAGAAGACGCTGTGCCAGCCGGTCTGGAACTCGGGGTTGTGGGGCAACACGTAGGGGCTGGTCTCCATCCTGTCCTTCTCGGGGTCGTAGCGGATCAGGCGGCCGTAGTCGGAGGTGGTCCAGACGCGGTGGCGGCGGTCGAGGAAGAGGGCCTGGGCGTTGACGGAGCCGATTCTGCCCAGGTCGCGCCGCTGGCGCTTCTCGATGTCGTAGACGAAGAGGTGGTCGCGTGGGTAGCTGAGGGCATAGAGGAGGCCGCGCTCCTCGTCGTGGGCAAGACAGCGGCAGCCCTCCTTCGGGATCAGCGTGTCCCACCACAGCACCTTGTCCGTCTTCGTGTCGAAGGCCAGGAGCGCGGCGCCGCGGAAGCAGCGCTCGGGGTCGTTCCACGAAAACCAGGGCGAGTAGGCCGGGCGGTCAATCGGCGGGCCGGAGAGGTGGGTCGCCATGAACATCACGCCGTCGTGCATCGAGGGCGCGAAGCTGTAGTGGATCTTGCACTGCGTCGCACGCCCACTGTCGTGCGGGTCGTCCACCATAACGTCCATGTCGAACAGCACGTCAATCGAGTCCGTCTCCTCGTTGTATCGGACGGGTTTGACGATGCCGCCCGGGACTCCCTCGCAGCAGGCTGCGGCATAGATGCGGCCGTCCGGGCCGACGGAGAGCGACCAGCAGGAGTCGGAGACGGGGTGGCAGGTGAACGGATACCATTTCATCGGGTAGCCCATTCTTGTGGTCCTTTCCGCAGGATGCGGGCCTCATGGCGATAGTGCGAAGCTGCGGTACTCTAGCGGAAACGCCGCTCCGCTGCAACCGCCGCGCGACGAGCCTGGCTTTGCAATGCTGCTGACGTGTGGTATACTCCAGGACAGACGCTAGGCCTTGTCGTGAGGAGGCAGTCTATGCCCGCGAGCTTACCGATCGAGGCGGCAGGTTCTGAGCTGAGGACGAGGCTGGAGCGCTTGCCAAGGGGCGAGACCCTGAACATCGTCGGCCCCGATGGCCAGCCGGTGGCCGTGGTAGTGTCGCTTCGGCCTGTTGCCCAGGAAGTCGTCTCCCCTTCGGAGTGGATTGCAGAATGGAAGGCACTTGCTGAGGACATCGGGCGGGCGTGGAGGAGCGACAAGAGCGCTCTGGAGGTACTTTCGGAGATGCGCCGGTGAACTGCGCACTCGATGCCAGCGTCCTTGTCGCTGCGGCCCGGCCTCAGGAGGAGCATAGCCCGGCGAGCGTGACATTTCTAGAGCAGACCACCGAGCGGGGGGTGTGGTTCTTTTGCCCAGTCATTGTCCTGCCCGAGTGCGCCGCGGCCATTGCGCGCGCAACCGGCTCGGGCCATTACGCCGCGAGGACCGTGGGGGAAATCTACCGTTTGCCTCGCTTACGCCTCATTGACGTGGATAGGCGCCTAGCGGACCGCGCTGCCCAGATTGCCATGGCCCACCGCATTCGCGGCGCAGACTCCCTATATGCGTCCGTCGCCGAAGCCTTCGATGCGGAGCTAGTCACCTGGGATGCGGAGATGCTCGAGCGGGCCCCCGCCGTGGTGCCGACGATGACCCCCGCCGACTGGCTGGCCGAGCATGCCGCCCGGGCCTAGTCGCACGCCTTCCCTCATCCAATGTGTCAGGGCTGAGCGGGCCGCGAGGCGGCGTAGGCGCGGTCGCGGACGGCCTGGTAGCCGAGGTGGGTGATGAGGTGGTCGAGGAGGATGATGGCGGTGTGAGCCTCTGCGACGGGCCAGATGCGCCCCACGATGGTGGCGTCGCGCCGCGTGATGGCCGCAAGGTCGCGGTTCTCGAGCGTGTACTTGTCTATCGTCTTCTGCGGCTTGTCTATCGTCGGCGTCGGCTTGATGGCGAGGCGGACGACGATCGGCTGCCCTGTCGCCAGCCCGCCGGTGATGCCGCCAGCATTGTTGGAGGTGAAGACGACTTTGCCCCCGACGTTGCGCATGGGGTCGTTTGACTGGATGCCGGTCATGTCCTTGACGGCGAAGCCTGCGCCGACCTCGACGCCCTTGACTGCGCCGATGCCGAGCATGCGGCCCAGCTCGCCGTCGAGCTTGGCGAAGACCGGCTCGCCCAGACCGACGGGCACGCCGGTGGCGATGACCTCGACCACCCCGCCCGTGGAGTCGCCAGTGGCCGCGACACGGTTGCAGGCCTCCACCATCGCCTGGGCCGCCGCGAGGTCCGGGCAGTTGACCACGTGGTGGACCCCGTATTTCTCGCGGACCGCCTCGGGGGAGAGGTGCGGCGCCCGCGCGCGGATGGCGTCAATCTCCCCTTCGATCTCCGCCAGCACCCGGGCCTTCTCGAGGAACCGCATGTCCATCGTGATGCGGCGGCCGACGTAGACCTCCTGGTAGAACGGGTCGAGGTCGCGGCGCATCCGCTTGAAGGCGCGGACATAGGCCAGCGCCGCGTCGTGGGCCACCTCGCCGCAGCGGACCCCCGCCATCTCGCGGATGTAGGCGAAGACCTCGATGCCGAAGAGGGCCAGGGCCTTCTTGGCCACGTGGCCCGCTGCCACAATCGTCGCCGTGTAGCGCCCGCTGAAGAAGCCCGCACCCACCGCATCGTCGTCGGGGCCATACTTGATGAACGACGCATACGAGGCGTGGCCGGGGCGCGGCGTACGGTTCGTGTCCTGATACTGCTGCACGTGGATGCCGTGGCGGTCGAGGTTGGGGATGAGGATCGTGATGGGCGTGCCGTTAGTGTGGTTCCGGTTGCCCGCGCCGGGCACCGTATCGGCTGCGTTCAGCCCCGTGTAGATGACCGGCAGGTCGGGCTCCTTGCGGGGCGAAGACAACTCGTCCGTGCCGGGCTTGCGAAGCAGCAGGTCCGCGTAGATCTCCTGCTCGGTCAACACCATGCCCGGCGGCGCGCCCTGGATGACGCTCGTCAAGCCGTCCTGGTACGACCCCCCGGCCACGGTCACCTGGAAGTTCCTCCCAATGTGACAGCCCAGCATTACCCAAGCCCCTTATCGCATCGTGATTGGGGACCGCCCACCACCTCGCGGCATCACTCTAGCCGAAACACCCCGGGAATGCAAACGAGGGCACCGGCCGCCCCTCTGCGCCTCCCCACGCAAAGCCTGGCAATGCAAGGCCAACACGGGGCAGGCACGGGGACCTGCCCCTACACCTCCCACGGCTCCGCCCGGCCCTTGCGCTTGCACTCCGGGTTCTCCTTGTCGAACTCCCACGCGGCAGGGTTGTCTGCTATGTACTGACGGATAAGGTTCAGCTCCCTCTCGTCCCGGATCACGTGCTCGTAGTAGTTGCGTTGCCACAGCCGCCCGTCGAATCGTGGCCACCCCGACCCTTTGACCCCTTCGCAGTAAAGAGTCGTCGTCAGTGACTTGAACCGCTCGAGCACGGCCGGCAGCGATATCGCACAACGCCCATCCTCTGTTCTCCCCAGCAGTTCCGTGGGATCCCGCGGTCGTCGGTCCCCCTGGGCCACACCGGCGCACAGGACGACTATGCCGTGGACATGGTTCGGCATCACCTGGATGGCATCAATCTCCACCCCCGGGTAGTGATCTGGCAGCGCGTCCCACACCTCTTGCACCATCTGCCCGGCGTCGCTCAGGCGCATTGCGCCTCCCGTAACCTCCCCCAATAGGGGCTGCCTGTTCTGAGTGCAGATGGTCACGAAGTAGGCCCCCTCCAGCGAGTAGTCGTATCCCTGCAAGCGAATGGAGCGCCTGTGATGCACCCGAGGATCGTAGGGCACCGGACAAACCTGCCTTCCGCGCATCCGCTCCACTCTGCTGGTCTGTAGGGGCGGCTCCCCGTGGCCGCCCCTCTTCGCCCCCCGTGCCCGCCCCTCTTCGTTCCCCGTGGCCGCCCCTCTTCGCTCCCCGCGCTACCCCCTGGCCAGGATGGGGCAGCCACGGGGACCTGCCCCTACAAGATGCCCCGTTGTTGAGGTCCGCGCAACCAGACGGGGTGCGTCAGAAATTGATGATGCCCTTCTTCCGCAGCTCCACGGCCTTCTGGAGCATCTCCATCATCTCGGGCGTATACCGACACCCAATGTCCCCCCCATCGCTCGCCTTCCCGCGGCAAGGGCTGGTCGGCCTAAGACGACAGTCGAGATTAGCCGGGTCGCGGAACTGAGGATCAGCAGCGAACGACCGCTTGCCAAGTTTGGCCTTGTCCCCCAGCGGGGGAGTACCAAACAAGCAGCAATGGTCTATTCGAGAACCTTCAAATCGGGCAGAAACACTATTCAGCACCGAATCCATGACACTGTGGGCCTCAAGGTTAAGAGCCAGCGGGCCGACCACTGTGCATCCCCGAATCTCGCAGGGAAACGAGATAGAACTCCAAGTTTGTGGCAGCAGGCAGTTGACAAAGGCAGATGACCCTTGTGCGGTCACACGTCCGCCGATGAATATGCAATCCCTGCATTGCACGGAGGACGCAAGCTCTGTTATCAAGACCCCCTGGGAATGAACATAACCCACGACTTGGCTAAAGGTAGCGGAGGCGTCATCGCGCACACTGATGGCGTACGGATTCCCCCCAGCGCGGAGCGACAGCACGAGGTGCTGCACGGATACATCCTTGGCACGCACAGCAAGTACGTTAAGACGACCACCCTCAGCAACCGCTACTATCGTGGGCCAGTATCGCCTCGAGCCCCGAAGGCAAGTGCCCGAGGTTCTGATAACAACCGCCTCGTTGTACTGTCCTTCATCCGCGATTTCCACAAGACTGTTCGGCGGGGCGGCGTCGATGGCGGCCTGGATGGTCTTGAAGTCGCCCTTGCCGTCCTGCCGGACGGTGATGAGCTTGCCGAGGGTTTCGGTGGCTTTGAGCATTTCGGCAAAGGGGGGCTTGCGGGTTTCGTCGGTGACGGGCTTGGTCTTGGGGTAATCGGTCTTGAGCTTCTCAATGAGGGGCTTGAGGTCGAAGAGTTCCTTCTTCTCGAATAGCTTGGCGGCTTCGGCGTAGAGCTTTTCGGCTTCGGATTCGGCGATGGCGGACTTGGCGGCTTCGCGGGCGGTGGCGACCTCGTCCTTGTGGGCGGCAAGCCAGGGGGTGGCGGCATACTTCTTTTCAAGGGCGGCAAGAGCACTCTCGGCGGCGGCGAACTTCTCGGCCTGCAGTTGTGGGCGGGGCGTCTCTGCCCCGCGTGCCTCTTCAAGTAGGGCCTTCGCACGGGCAAAGGCCGCGGCCGCCAGGGGGTCAAGGTAGCGGTCTATGGGGGCGCCGAGGGATTGAGCTCTCTCGAAGGCCTGCTCCGCGGCCTGGGGGTCGCGGGACGGGGACGTGTACCCTCCCGAAGGTATTGGAACCTTCGGGAGGGAGGCGGTGGCGAGGAAGAGGATGCCGGCGGAGAGCCAGTCGTCGGGGTTGGCCTTGTCGAGGGTGAGGTCGAGGAGTTTCTGGATGGTCTTGGGGCTGAGGCGAGGCCAGTCGTGGGACTCGGTCTTGTCGGTGCCCGTGGGCTTGGCGGTGATCGCCTTGTCGTCGGCGCTGACGATGGGGCCGTTGAGGCCGGTGAGGAGGAGTGCGCGCTTGTCGAGGGGCGGCTGGGCGGAGGTGATGCGGGCGATGAAGCGGGCCTTGAGCTTGGCGAGGCGCTCGAGCTCGTCGCGGCGGGTGGCCAGGCGCTCCGCATAACCTCCCGAAGGTTCCGAGACCTTCGGGAGGTTATTGAGGGCATCGAGGGCGGCGGCGAAGTCCCAGGATGCCACGAGGGACTCGACTGGCTTTATGGCCTCGGCGAACCTGGCTTCGGCCTTCTCGCGCTTCCTGGCTTCGGCTTCGCGCTGCTTTCTGGCTTCTTCCTCCGCCTTCTTCTTGGCGTCATCATCTTGCTTGGCGGTTGGTTTGTCTTTCTCTTGGGGCTTCGGTTCCTCTTTCTTTGGCTCAGGCTTGGGGGGCTCTTCCTTTTTTGGTGCGGGCTTGGGCGTGGGCGGCTGAGGGCTGAGGATGGCGGCGGCCTTGGCCTTGAGCGCATCAATCTCGGCCTGCTTCGCGGCGTAGAAGGCGGTCTTGGCATATCTGGCGTCGAGCCGGTCGAGGTAGAGCTTGACTTGCTCCCACTCTTCGCGGGCGGCCATGACCTGGGCGTTGTGGAAGACGGTCTCGGCGTTCGCCTCCTCGCGCGAAGGCTCGGTGGTGGGAGCCGGCGGGATTGGGGAATGGGTTGTGGGTTGTCGGTTATCGGTTTTCGGGGTCGGATGGGTCACGGACTGGGGAGTCGGGCTGGGGCGAAGGATGAGGAGTAGGCCGACGACGAGGGCAGTCGCGCCTGCGGCCGCGCCGCCGAGGATGAGGAGCTTCTTGCGGGATTGCGCCTTGGCGGCGCGGCGCTCCTCGAGCGAGGGGCGGGGACGCTGCGCGTCGGGCATGGTGCGGGTCGCGTCCGCTGCGACGCCTGGCGGGGAGGCCCCACCCGCAGGGATGCGGTTCAGGGCGGCGAAGAGGTCGTCGGCGGACTGGAAGCGGTTCTCGGGCTTCTTCTGGAGCAGGCGGTGGATGACGCCGCATAGGGCGGCGGGGGCGTCGGGCGCGAGCGGCTTGAGCGGCGGCACGGGGTCGTTGGCGTGCTTGATGGCCAGGGCCATCGCGCTGTCGCCCTCGAAGGGGGGCCGGCCCGCCAGGAGGTGATAGAAGGTGGCGCCGAGGGAGTAGAGGTCGGAGCGTGTGTCGTAGCGCTCGCCGCGCGCGGCCTCGGGCGGGTAGTAGAGGGGGGTGCCCATCATGGCGCCGGTGTGGGTAACCGAGACGTCGGTGCCGATGCGCTTGGCGAGGCCGAAGTCGGCGACTTTGGCGTGGCCATCGGGGGTGAGGAGGATGTTGGCCGGCTTGATGTCGCGGTGGACGATCCCCGCGGCGTGGGCTTTGGCGACCGCGGAGGCCACCTGCTTGAAGAGCTCGAGAGCGCGGTCCGGGGCGAGCTTGCCTTCGCGCTTGAGGACGTCGGCCAGGCTCTCGCCCTCGACGAGTTCCATTGCGATGTAGTGGAAGCCCTTGTCGTTGCCGACTGCGTGGACCTGGATGATGTTGGGGTGATTGACGGCTGCGGCGTCGCGTGCCTCGCGGCTGAAGCGCTCGACGAAGCTCTCGTCGCGGCACAGGGACTGGGGAAGGATCTTCAGGGCCACGAGGCGGTCGAGGGTGGCCTGGCGCGCCTTGTAGACGGCGCCCATCCCCCCGCGGCCGATGAGCTCGAGGATCTCGAACTCGCCGAGGGTCTGGCCGAGTAGGGGGTCAACTTTGTCGGAGGCCTTGACCTTGCCGGGGACGCTCAGGAGCGCCCGGCAGGCGGGGCAGACAATTCTCTCGTCCACGGCCGACTCGTATTCGAGTCGGCCTCCGCACTTGGGGCATCTGGCGGGGTGCTTGGCCATTGCTCCCCCATCCCGTGCAATAGGGGACCCGGCGCGTCTGGCTGCCTACCACTGGGAGTATATCGAGGCGGTATTGTTGTGTCAACGGTGAATGACGTGTTGGGCTGGCGATTGCGGGTGGTGGGGAGTGAGCTTCGTAGGTTTGGCGGCAGCGGGGTGGGTGGCTGGGGTGACGGGCCCTTGGAGCGGTGAGAAAGTGGGTCTCTGGGGGCGTTTTGGAGGGCGACGTTGGCGTGGGTCAGGTGATGGTGATCTTGAGGATTTCGCTGCGCTGGATGACGATGGGGCGGTCGAGGACGATGGTGTGGCCGTCCGGGGCGCGCTCGATGGTGGCGGCGCGGGTGTGGCCGGCGGCGTTGACGGCGATGTTAGTGACCTTTCGGGCGGCCAGCGGGGTGATGAGCCGCCGCAAGGGCAGGCTGCCGTAGTCCACGCGGATGGTGAGGTCCCGCTCGCCGTCGCGGACCCTCTGGGCGTAGAGGCCCCAGGCGCTCCCGACGCTGAAAAAGGTGCGGAAGTCGTTCTCGAAGACTCGTGGTGCGAAGCCGATGGTCTGGGTGGCGGCGTTGTAGCGGAAGCCGCTGAGGGCGCCCAGGAGGGCGTAGCTGGCGAGGGAGCGGGCGTAGTGGTGGCCGCATTCGAACTCGTCCCAGGGGTTGCGTCGGTCGCCGCGGTGGCGGTCGCGGAGGCCCTTGACGATGGCAAGGCCCTGTTCGAGGAAGCCCTCGGCGATGAGGTGGCTGGCGACCTGGTATTCGATGCCGCACCAGACCTCGTCGGCGAACCAGAAGGCATAGCCGGGGCGCCCGCCGCGGGGCCAGGTGGCTATCAGGAGGCCGGCCTCGTCGTTTACGGCGTAGATGCGCAGGGTGGCCACGTGGTCGTGGAGCGCTGGGCGCCAGTTGTGGTGGAAGATGGCCTGTAGTGCCTTGCGGACGTTGCCGCGCTCGTAGAGGTGTCCGAGGCCGAGCATGCCGGCGTACCATTCGCCGATGAGCTGGTCGGCGAGACAGCCCTTGCCGAACTGCCATCGCGGCCAGTCGGGGAACTTGTCGTCTTTGCCCCGTGTGCAGATGCTGCGGTAGGGCTCGGGCAGCCCCTCGTCGGCCTTGGGGTTGACCCGCTGCTCGTAGTATTCGCCGTTGAAGAGGTGGCGGTCGCTCCAGGCGGCGCCCTTTTTTGCGAGCTTGGCGTAGGCGTCGGCTGCGTCGGTGTCGCCCACGATGCGAGCCATTTCCTCGGCGGCGCGGAGCGCGCCGAGGTAGAGGCTGCCCGTCATCGTGTTGGCGCCCCACCATTCCATGTCGTAGGTGTTGTGCTGCACGCCTTCCATGACGCCGTCGCGGTCGGCGTCCCAGTGCTTCCAGGCGAACTCCAAGGCGCGCTTGACGAGGGGCCAGAGGCGTCGGAGCCAGGCCTCGTCGCCGCTGATGAGCCATTCGCGGTAAGCTTGCATGACGAGGCCCATCTGCCCGTCGGCGGCGGGGAGGAAGCCCGCGTTGGCCCGTGTGCCCAGGGGGAGCGGCATGCGGAACTGTATGTAGCCGTCGTCGCTCATGGACCAGGTGAGGTGGGCCTCGAGCATCGAGCGCTGGAGGTTGGGGAAGAGGTAGGCGAGGGCCTGAGCGTAGTTCCACACGTGGGTGCACGAGCCCTCGCAGCAGCCGCTGGAGGTGTTGCAGCCCTCGAAGCCGTAAAACGTCCCGTCCTCCAGGCGCAGGCAGGTCGTGGAGCGCAGGATCGAGAGCTGGGAGCTGATGGCGTCGAGCACGTGGGTGGGGAGGGAGGAGGAGAAGAGGGTGTCGTGAAAGCGCCGCGTCTCCTCGTAGAGGCGGTCGTAGTTCGAGACGACGTGCTCGGCGACGTCCCAGGCGTTGCTCCAGAGCGTGGCGTAGTAGTTGCGCCAGGTGGCCGCGGCCTCGGAGCCGTCCTCGGCTTTGCGCTTCTGCCAGTGCTCGACGGTGGGGAAGTGCCAGATGATGAAGAAGGGGATGGCGACCTCCGCGGCGGGCTTGATGGTGGCGCGCGCCGCCACGGTGCCGGTCGGGCACGCTGGGTCGCCATCTGGGGGGAAGGACTCTGGCGGCCCGGTGACGGCCTCCCAGAACTTGGCGATGCCGCCCTTCTGGCGCGGCCACACGGCGGCGTCCTCCCACGTGGTCACGAGTGCCATGGAGCCGAAGCGTGGGGAGGAGGGCGGGTGCTTGGCCGTCGTCAGGTAGAGGGCGGTGAGGCCGGCGTCGCTGCGGGCCTCGTTCACGTGGCCCTCGGTGTCGGGGTAGCCGGTGATGTTGGTGAGGTTTCCGAAGAGCGTGACGGCGACATCGCGGCGCGAGGTGTTGCGGACGTGGTAGATGAGGATGGCGACTGGGATACCGGAATCGCGGTCGTTGAGGGGGATGAAGGGGTTGAATGCCTCGATGGTCACGCGGACCGGCATCTGGGGGTCGCGGAGCTGGACGATGGCAAAGGGGTATTCGCCCTTGAAGGAGACCTGGCTGAAGTGTGGCAGCCCCTGGCCGGCGCTGCGCGGCATCGAGTGGCCGTCGCCGATGTAGTCGCCCCCAGGCGGCCCCTGGACGACCCTGACCAGTGCCTCGCTCCCCTCCTCCACCGCCCGGAGGGTAAAGAAGCAGTCGGGCGGGCAGAAGCCCTTGGCCGGGCGGTTCATTATCTCCCAGTCGCGTAGCTGGCCCCAGCCGCCGAGGCTGATCGTGCCGGTGCCGATGCCGCCGAGCGGAAAGGCGATATGGTCGAGGTTTCGCCCGCGATAGGTCAGTTGCGGGCCGCGCTTGAGCAGCTCTTTGGCCGAGTAAGGCAGCTTGCCCTTGCCCACGTCCTTTACCCCTTCCAAGTGGCGTCCGCCGCGCGGCTCTGGGCCGCGTGGGTCTGAGGCATTATAGCGCGCCGGCCAGTCCGATCCAAGAGATTTGATCCGGCCCTTCCCCGCGCTTGCGGTCCCACGCACGAGTCGGCATGATGAGGGCGACGCAAACAAGGAGGCAAGGCGATGAGAACGCTGTGGCTGGGCACGATGGCGGCGGCGGCCCTGGCCCTGAGCGGCTGCGGGGATGGCGGGCAGGGGGCGAAGGGGCAGACGGGCGATGAGGCGCCGCTGCGGGCCGCGCTCATCGAGTATCTGCGCGTGAACTCGATGGACATGAAGCCCGACAGGTTTGAGTCCATCGAGGTCACTGGCGACACGGCGACGGCCAAGGTCCGCATGGCCGCGAAGGACGACACCTACGGACTGAAGCCGCTGTGGACCGTGGCCTTCGCGAAGGCCCAGAAGGGCTGGCGGGTGGTGAGCACGAAGTAGCCCCGTTGCGGATGGCCACTGCTGCGCACGGCTGCGGCTATCGCCGTTTGCCGCGACGCAGGAGCGCCAGGCCCCCCAGGGCAAGGAGCGAGAGCGTGGCCGGCTCGGGGATCGCCGCCTGCTGGAACGCCAGGTCCCAGCCCATCAGGGCGTCCGCTCCGCTGCTGGGGTCATTGATGTAGTTGATCAGCGTGGCGTTGTAGCGGTCCCAGAGCGAGAGTCTCTCGCCGTCGCCTGAGAGGTAGAGTGCGCCGGTGGTGAAGTCGAAGGCGACGCCATCGGGGTTGGGGCCGAGAGGCCCGCCGGGATTCGCCGGGTTGCCCAAGTCGAACGTGGGGGATGCCCAGGGGGAGCTGTTGCCGCCGAAGTACTCCCAGGGGTAGTAATCGTTGACACCGTTCATCACCAGGTTGCCTGGGATTTGGAAGAGGGTGCGGCGGACGCCGCCTGGTGCGATGCCGATGCCGACGAGGTAGCCTGTGAGGGGGTCAAAGGCGAGGTCGGAGCGATACTCGCTGCCGTCGCCGCCTGCGCCGCCGCCCAGGAGTGTGACCTCGGTTGTGACAAAGGTGTTGCCCGAGCCCACAATGTAGCGGTAAATCTCGCTGTGGCCGTACCCGGTCATGTAGAGGTTCTGGTCCGGGCCGATCGTGAAGCCGTCAATGATGCTCAGGCCGGGGGTCAGCGTGGTCTCGACCTGCTGGTTTACCAGGTTGTTGCCCGCGTCCAGGTCGGCGCGGTAGAGGACGTGGGAGAAGTCGAAGGGGTACATGTAGTAGAGTCGCCGATTGGCGTTCATCGCCAGGTTGGTTGCGGCGCCTATGATCGTGCCGCAGTCGTAGAAGGAGTTGGCCCCGACGTCGTAGCGCAGGATATGAAACGGGCCGCCCAAGCCGCCGCTGTCGCTCTTCAAGCCGAAGATCTCGACCGGCGCGGCCAATGCCGGCCCGGCCAACGCGACCGCCAACGCCGCAATCAAAGCTGCCCTTCTCACGGCAACCTCCTTTCTTCCCTGCGCGGCTTGCGATCACGAACGCCCGGCCCATCGCGTACCACGGTCGGGTTAGAGTCCCCTCGTCGCGCATGATAGCACCGCTCACGCATGGAATCAATGGATTTGCGGATTTGCGGCGAGCCCCGGAAACGTCGGCGGCTAGCTGGCCCGCCGTCCCGCAGTGAGGCGCAGCAATCCGTCTGCGGCCAGTGCGACGGCGAAGCAGGCGGTGTTGCCGATGACGGGCCAGAGGAGGAAGGTGAGCGACGAGCGCATCATGAAGAAGAGGCAAACGTAGCTGAGGATGAAGCCGCTGACTGCCGCGGCCCTGTGGACGCGCCAGGGGAGGAAGGCCAGTGCCATCAGACCGAGCACGCCGTTGGTCGAGATGCCCATGATCTTGGCCCAGACGTCCTGGGCCTTGGTGATGGTCATGAAGGAGATGGCCATGACAGTGGCCAGGGCGCCCCAGGCAAAGGTGAGGCCCTTGGCTACCTTGAGGTAGTGGGCGTCGGGCCGTTCCTGCCGCGCAAAGCGGCGATAGAAGTCCTCGATGCAGACGGTGGAACTGGAGTTCATGCAGGCGTCAATGCTCGACATGGCGGCGGCGAAGATCGCCGCGATGACCAGTCCCGCCAGCCCGGCCGGGAGCTTGCTCGCCACGAAATATGGGTAGATCGCGTCCGTCCGGCCGTTCGCCACCAGCGCCGGCACCGTGGGGTCGGGCTGGAGCGTGTAGTAGGCGAAGAGCGCCGAGCCGATGAAGTAGAAGGCGAAGCCGAGCGGGATATACATCAGGATGGCGATCCAGACGCTGGCGTTGGCCTTCCGCGTCGAGGGTGTGGTCATGTACCGCTGGGTCATGTCCTGCTGGGTGCCGTAGATGCGCACGGTCTGGAAGAGGGTCTCCAGGATGAGCCAGAGGGCTACGGCCTGCGTGAGGTTGGTGCTCGGGAAGCCGGGCTCGACGAGGCGGAACTTGCCCCAGGTGGCAGTCACGGATGCGAAGTTGGCCATGCCCGTCTCGAGCAGGATGTAGGCCACGGTGACCACGGCGCCTGCGATGATGAAGAGTGCCTGGGCGAGGTCGGTCCAGATCACCGCCTCGATCCCGCCCAGCACCGTGTAGATAGTCACCACTGCGCCCATCACCACAATCGTCGTCAACAGGTCGGCCCCTGTGATAATGTGAAATGCCAGCGCCGGCAGGTAGAGCACCAGCCCCATGCGAGCCACTGAGAAGACGATGAACGACAGCGAGGCGAGGAGGCGCGCGGAGACGTGGAGCCGCTGCTCCAGGTACTGGTAGACGCTGATGACTCCCGCGTCGCGGTAGCGCGGGAGCACGAAACGCGTGATGACGAGTGCCGTTACGACAAGGAACGGGAGCTGGATGGCCCAGGTCCAGTCCTTGTTGCTGAACGCTGAGCCCGATAGGCCCATCATCGTGAAGGATGAGAGGTAGGTGGTCATGAGCGAGATGCCGACGACGATGTGGTTTAGCTTGCCCTCGGCGATGAAGAAGCCGCGGGTGCCGGCGATGCGCCGCGAGGTCCACCAGCCGATGAGCAGCATCCCCCCCAGGTAGATGCCGACGACGGCGTAGTTGAGCGCGCCGAAGTCCGTGGCGGGGATGCTGATCTTAGTCACCTCCCACGAGCGGTCGTCCTTGAGCCGGAACTCCACGTCCCAGAGCTGCGTCCGCTCGGCCCTACCGTCGCGCATCGCCACGCGGGCCTGGGCCACGGCCATCGTTCCCCTGGGGCGAAGCTCCTCGAAGTCGCGCACCTCGACCTGCATCGGCGGGCCGAGCGAGCCGTCGCGTTGCGGGGGGCACAGCTCCTTCTCCAGCTTGAGGCGAACGTGAGTCTCGATGGCCAGCTTGAATGGCGCGGGGTCAATCACTACCGGGGTGGGCGCGGGCGTGGCGGCGAGCGCCCCCGACACTGCGACGGCCAGCGTGATGGCGGCGGCGAGTCTCATTAGCGGCTCCTCCTGCGGTGCGCGGCTCGTGGGCGAGAACCGGCACACTATACCTGCCTCGCGGGGGGTGCGCAAGGGTCAAGGTGGCACGACCTCGAGGCCGACGTGTTGGGCCACGATGGCCTCGAGCGCCTTCACCTCGACGTCGGTCTGTGGTCGCGCATCAGGCAGCGGATAGGGGCGGCGGAGCCACGAGTACTTGCCCGCGGCCGCCGGGTTGAAGGGGAGAAGCGTGATCCTGCGCGCGCCGCAATCTCGCGCCAGGCGGGCGATGGCGGCCACGTCGGCGGGAGCGTCGTTGCAGCCGGGGACAAGCGGCACGCGGACGATGACCTGCGAGCCGCGCGCGATTAGGCGGCGGAGGTTCTCGGCGATGGGCGCAAGCTCGGCGCCGCAGTTGCGCCTGTGGCGCGCGGGGTCGGCGTCCTTCAGGTCGTAGAGGAAGAGGTCTACGGCGTCGGCGAGGCGGTCGAGCCGCTCGCAGGTTGTGCAGCCGCAGGTCTCGACGGCGACGTGGATGCCGCGGCCGCGACACAGCGTGGCGATGGCGACGGCGAAGTCGAGCTGAAGCGTCGGCTCCCCGCCCGTCAGCGTCACCCCGCCGCCGCTGCGAGCAAAGAACGGCTTGAGCCGCTCCGCCGCATCGGCCACATCGCCGGCCGTCGTCTCATAGCCCTTCAGCTCGAGGGCCTCGGCGGGGCAAACCGAGAGACACGCCGCTCCGCAGCGGAGCGGGGCGGGGTGCGGGTTATTCCGGAGTTGATGAACTCCGGAATTCGCCCCCGCGCCCGCCGCCTGCCGTCGGCAGCGGGCGCGATGCTCGGGTGTCTGCTCGAACCACGGTGGCAGCTTCGCCGGACAGGCTGCGGCGCAGGCGCCACACCGTCGGCAGCGGGCCTCGTACCAGGCCACCTCGGGCTCGGGCGCGATGGCTTCGGGGCTGTGGCACCACAGACACCGCAGCGGGCAGCCCTTGAAGTACACCGTCATCCGAACCCCCGGCCCATCATGCGTCGCCGTCTGGTCGAGGGCGAAGATCAGGCCACGCTCAGAGCGGATTGCGGCGTCGTCAGTCACAGTTCCAGCTCGGTGCGGGCGATGATGTCGGCCTGGGCCTTGGGCGGCAGTAGGGTGAAGGGCACAAGGTAGCCGCCAATTCGGACGAAGAGGTCGGCGTGGCTTTCCGGATGGGCCTGGGCGTCGCGCAGCACTTCGCTACTGGCGAGGTCCACCTGCACCTGATAGGTGCCGAGGTCGAAGGCTGCCTCGATCATGGCCTTTAGGCGCTCAACGCCGCCCTCGGCGGCGAGCGAGTTGGCGCCGAAGCGGACGTTGAAGGTGATGCCGCCGAGGCCGCGCGACTGGTCGAAGCCCGAGGCCGACAGGACTACCGACGGGAAGCCCTTGACCCTCACACCGCTGCGATGGGCCAGCGAATGGGCGAGGGGCTGCCCCGCGAGCCGCCCATCAGGCGTCGCAGCCGTCTGCTCGCCGAAGTGTATCCACACCGTCCAGCCGAGGAAGCCGGGGAGCACAGGGCCGCCGAAGAGCGACGTGTGCCCTTCGAGATAGGTGCACCACGCGCCCGCAACTTCGGCGAAGAGCTGGTTTACCCAGGGCACGTCGTTGCCGTGCTTGGGGCAGTCGCGCAGGATCGCTCGCCGCAGCTCCTCGTGGCCCTCGAAGTTGGCTCGAATCGCCGCACGGAAATCGTCCAGGGTGAACCGCCCCTCGTCCTCGACGAGTACCTTTACGGCGGCGAGGCCGTCCACAACGTTTGACGTCCCGACCGCCTCGGGCTGGAGAAAGGTGTAGAGGCAGCCACCCTGTGCGATGTCGCGCCCGCGCTCCAGGCACCCCTGGATGAAGCACGACAGGAGCGGGAACAGGCGGTACATCGAGGCGTGCCACTGGTCGCGAAGCACGCGGGCAACGGCCTGGTGGGCGTCGAACTCGAGTTGGCGGAAGAAGGCGCCCCTCAGCTCCCCATAGGTCATCGGCAGCCCAGTCCTTGGCCGGCTGGGGGCGTTAGCTGCTGGCCCAGCCCCGGGCGAAGGCGAGGGGGGCTGCCCGTCGAAGAGCGCGTGGAGGAGGGTGAGGGCGATGTTGACGTAGGGGTGGGCGACCCAGGGATTCGTCCGCCCGGCAATAGAGGTCTCGGTGCACGTGCTCGGCAGATGGTCCACCGCGTGCTCGAAGGGGATGCCCTTGCGGACCAGGCCGCGGACGATCACCTCGTCGTTGAAGAACGCCGGCTGACCGTTGCCGTTGCGTAGCAGCGCCACGCAGCAGCGCATGAACTCGGCGTCCATGCCGCGATGCCACGAGATGTCGCACCCGGGGAAGTACATCCTCACGCGACCGCAGGCCTCCAGGAACTTGTGGGACAACTCGTTCGTGGCGTCCGAGCCGTCGGCCTTGCGGCCGCCGAGGACGAGAATGATGGCCGACATCCCCCGCCCTTCGAACTCGTTGCACTTGATGAAGAGCTGGTCGAGCAGTGCCTCGAGCGTCGCGTCGTCCAGGATGCCAGCCTCGCGGTCGCGGACATAGTACGGATAGAGATACTGGTCGGGGCGGCCGGGGCCGAAGCAATGATGACTCTCGCTCGCCTCCAGGCACACGGCGATGTAGAGGAACCACATCAGTTGAATGGCCTCGCGGAAGGTGCGTGCCGGCTCCGAAGCAATGTGGTCGCAGATAGCCGCGATGGTGATGAGCTCCTCCGCCCACCAGCCATCCGTCCCCGAAAGACCTCGGGGCTGGCCGTCCACGCCCCGTCTGTGGGTGCCGGCAACCTCCGCGCTTTCGCGCGAAAGCGCGGAACTGCTTTCGTCCCAAGCATCACCCCGCGCGGCCGCGCCGCCCACAGCCGCGGGCGCGCGAACCTCCGCGCTTTCGCGCGAAAGCGCGGAACTGCTTTCGTCCCAAGCATCACCCCGCGCGGGCGCGCCGCCCACAGCCGCGGGCGCGCGAACCTCCGCGCTTTCGCGCGAAAGCGCGGAAGACCCTTCGTCCCGAGCGGAACCCCGCGCGGGCGCGCCGGCCGCTGCCGCGGTTGCAGCGGCGGCCATCTCGCGGGCGAGGGCGGCGTAGCGGCGGATGAGGTGCTGGAGGGCCTCAAGAGAGACGCGGGCGGAATCATAGAATGCCTGCTTCGCCGGCGTCGCGGGGTCGAGCGGGTCGAGACGGGCGCAAAGCTCCTCGATGCGGCGCAGCGTGCCGCCGATGCCGTCGCGCAGGAGCGTCGGATAGTCGGGGGCCATGTGGCCCTCGGAGGCCGACACCCAATAGGTCTGCGTGCGGAGATAGGCGGCGGCGTCCTTGATGGCTTGCTTGGTCGCCTCGTCGGGGTGGCTGCTGGGGTGCCAGCCGACGAGGATTTCGCCGCGGCGGATTCTGACCGGCATCTTCTCGAAGATGTGGCGGGTCGCCCTCGCTGTCCGCATCCCGCGATAGACCTCGCCCTCGCTCTCGCGGAACGCCTCGGCCACCAACAGCAGCCGCTCGGAGAACGGCGCGGCGTCCCGCCGCACCTCCTCCCGCAGCGCCCGCGTGGCCATAGCCAACTCGTTCGACTCCCGCCCACCGATCGCCATAGTCCCAACACTCCTGTTGCTAGCCGGTCTGGAGGCTCGCGGCGAACTCCTCGAAGAGCCGCGCGATGTCCTGCGCGTGGAGCATGGCCACAAAGCAGCCGACCGATAGGTAGGGGCCGAAGGGTAGCCGGCTGTCGCGCGTGCGCAGGAGCATGAGCAGGCCGACAACGGCCCCCGCCACGGCCCCCAGCACGATCCCCAGGAGCGCCAGCTTCCAGCCCAGGAAGCCGCCGAGGAAGGCCATGAGCTTCACGTCGCCGAAGCCCATCGCCTCCTTGCGGAAAGCGGCCCGCCCCAGGACCCCCAAAGCCCAGATAACCCCCGCCCCGACACCCATGCCGACCAGCGAGGCCAGCAGGCCACAAGCCCATGGATACGCGTCGGGAGCCACCCCCAGCGCTTTGGCCAGCGGGACGACGACGAACGGCTCGCGCAGGTCGTGGAGCTGCGGCCACAGGAGGCTCACCACGGGCGCCAGGATCGCCCCAGGGATGCTGATCTCGTCGGGGATGATGCGGAACTCGATGTCCACGAAGCTCGCGGCGACCAGCGCCGCGGCCAGCCCTGCGTAGACCCCCAACCGCGCGTAATCAGCATCGGGGCCGCCGCCCAGCCGCCAGGCGACGTAGGCGAACAGCAGCCCCGTCAGCCCCTCGACCAAAGCGTAGCGCGGCGAGATGCGGGTGCCGCAGAAGCGGCATCGCCGCCCCAGCACCAGGTAGCTCAGGATCGGCACGTTGTCGAACCATCGGATCGGCTCGTTGCAGAAGGGGCAATGGCTAGGCGGCCGGTGCAGCAGGAAGCCACGCGGCAGGCGGTGGATGCACACGTTAAGGAAGCTGCCCGTTATGGCGCCCAGCGCGAAAGCATAGGCCACTATGACTGCGAGAGGCATAGCCACTGCCCTTTCGCCTGCCATGTTACCCCGCCCCGCCGCGCGACGCAAGCGGCAGGGAACCGCTTCGCAGCGTGCTGCGTCCCATGGTATGGTGCCAGCCGGCACTCCGTCCGGGAGTCCAAGGAGCCTCCAATGGTGCGGTCAACGTGCCTTCTGGTGCTGTGCTTCCTCACCTCCGGCCTCTGGGCGATGGACCAAGCCGTTGCTGTCGCGCGCCTGCGCTATTACGCCGGCGACGGGGCGGAGTTCATCATCCGCTCCCCCGAGGGCCTGCGGGCCGTGCTCGACTGGCTGGCCGAGGTGGAGAAGGGGCCGCCCTCCGAGCACGCGCGGGTCGGCGGATGCGACCGCGATGCCGAGCTCGAGCTCTACGCCGCCGCGAACGACCCCAGGCCAGCGCGGGTCGTCGAGCTCTTCACCTCGTGCAAGCACGTGTTGAAGAAAGAGGTCACTGCCGCCCAGTTCGCAGCCCTCCGCAAGCTCGCCGAGGAGAAGGGCAAACGCCTCCTCGTCATCACCGAGCGCGACGATGGGAGGGTCTTCGACGCAACCGTTGGCCAGTCCATCGAGGTGCGGCTGGAGGGGCGCCAACCGCGAACGGGTTGGTAGGCAAGCGCGCCCAACGGCCATGCCGTGCGGTGCGACGGTGCCGGGCCGGGCGACGTCGCCGCCTCGCCCACCCTCATCTTCACCCCCAAGGCGGGCGCGACCGACAAGGCCCTCGGCACCTACGTCTTCCGCTACAAGGCCGTGAAGCCCGGGCAGGCCGAGCTGCGCGTCGTCTACGTCATGCCCGGCGGCCTCGTGCCCACCATCCGCCGGGCCACTGCCCTCGTCAAGGAGTTCGTCGTGACGGTGTTGGTCACCGCCCCACCAGAAAAGGCGGGCGCGCCGTGACGGTTACGCGGGCCGCAAGCGGGCGGCGACGACGGAGCGCATGAGGGCGCGGGGGGCGGGGAGGCGGGTCCAGAGCTCGAATTGCTCGGCGGCCTGGTTGACGAACATCTCCAGGCCATCCACGGTGCGGCAGCCGGCGGCGCGAGCCTCCCGCAAGAGGCGCGTCTCAAGCGGGTTGTAGACGCTGTCAAAGACGAGCGCCCCAGGGCGAAGAAGGGCGGCGGCGAGGGGCGTCTCCTCGACCTTCGGGTGCATGCCGAGCGAGGTGCCGTTGACCAGGATGTCATAGGCCACAGAGGCAACCTCGGCGAGAGGGACAACCCCGCAGCCGGCGTCGGCGGCCAGCTTGACGGCGCGCTCGTGCGTGCGGTTGGCGATGAGGAGGCGCGCCCCGCGCTCGGTGAGGCCGAAAGCGATGGCGCGCGCGGCGCCGCCCGCGCCGAGGAGGAGCACGGTCTTGCCCGCGAGGGATTCGCCCTGGCGCAGGCCGCCCTCGATGGCCTTCACCGCGGCCGACCAGTCGGTGTTCGAGCCGAGCAGGCGGCCGTCGCGCATCACGATGGTGTTCACAGCGCCGATGCGGCGGGCGAGCGGCTGCACCTCGTCGAGGAGCGGGATGACGGCCTCCTTGTGGGGGATGGTGACGCTGTAGCCCTCGACGGGCAGCTCGCGCCAGGCGGGGATGAAGTTGGCGGGAGAGTCGACGCGGAAGGGGAGGTAGACCGCGTCCACGCCGCAGTGCTGGAAGGCGGCGTTGTGGATGGCCGGGCTCATCGAGTGGGCGACGGGGTTGGCGATGACGCCGTAGACCCGCGTGGCCGACCCGATGCGGCGGAAGCCGTAGAGGTCGAGGAGGTCGCGGACGGGCACCTGGCCTGGGGCGGCCTCGCGGCCGGGGGCAAGTGAGGCGAAGACGAGGAATGCGCCGAACTTTGGGCCGAGGATGCGGCTGACGTGGCCGTGCTCGCCCATTGTGACCGCGATGGTCGGCTTGCGGGCGGCGCGCAGCAGGCTGAAGACCGCCAGGTTGTCCCGGAGCGACTTGGCGAGGGTCGCCACCTTAACGATGTCGGCATCGGTCGCCTCGATGCGGCGGGCGATGGCGCGGAGATCGGACGGCGTCTCGGTGAAGTTGTGGTAGGAGACGATCAGGCGCGCCTTGCCTTGCCTGCGGAAGCGGGGCAGGGCCTCCAGCTCCACATCCACGAAGTCGGCGCCGAGCCGGTCGGCCTGCTCGAGGAGCGCGATGCGCTGCCCCTCATCGCCGGCCCACCGTCCCCCCTCGCGGACGGGGCGGCATGTGACGATCACGGGGCATGGCCTGCCCTCGAGAAGCCGCCTCAGGTCCGGCTCGCGCACGTAATCAAGCCGCACCTCGGCGACATCAAACGCCCTATCGGGCGCGTGGAGCAACGCTAGAGTCTCCTCGGTCGTTCCAGTCGTCAGCGAAACGCAGAGCAGCGTCTTGTTCATACCCGCCCTTGTCGTTCCCTGTGCGTCACAGAAGTGCTTTGAACTCGTCCACACTCAAACCGGCCTGGCGAATGCCGGCCCGAAGCGTGCCATTGGCCACTTCGAGATGGTCGGGCACGGTGATTCGCCTGTGCGGGGGAAGGTAGTGGCGAAGCACAATGCGGCTGCCGCGCTGATGGTCGAACTCGTAGCCGACGGCCTTCGGCGCTCTGACGACCTCGCGGCCTGAGATGCGGGGGAGGTAGCTCACCCGTTGACCTCAACCACCTCCTCAGTGATTGGGGGCGGCACTGGCTCGTTGTGGCTCTCAGGCTCTCCAGGTACGCGGCGATGGCCTACCGGATGTTCTCCACTGCTTCTGAGCGCGTCCGCCCCTGAGAGATGCATCCAGGCAGCGCAGGGACTTCCGCCACGTACATCCCGTCCTCGTCCTGCTCCATCACGACGCGGTAGCGGATTCTCTATCTCGTCACTCCCGCGGCTCCCCGCTGCTCGGCATGATGCCACACTGCGGCAGGCCTTGTCAAGCAGACTCCGCGTGCGGTACGCATGCCCCGCCACTTCCGAAATCGGCGATCGGAAATCCTATGGGTGCTCGTCGGCCGCTGGGGCGCCGTTGGCCTTCTTCTTGTGGTTGAGGAGTGCGGCGATCTTGTTGATGGCCGCGATGTAGGCCTGGGCGCTGGCCTCGAGGATGTCGGTTGAGGCGGCGCGTCCCGAGACGCGCAGCCCCTCGGCCTCGACGAGGAGCGAGACCTCGCCGAGGGCGTCCTTGCCGCTGGTGACGGCGCGGATCTGGTAGTCGAGCAGCTTGCCGCTGATCCCCGTGATGCGGTCAATCGTCCTGTAGATAGCGTCCACCGGGCCGTCGCCGGTGGCGGCGTCCTGCTCGGGCTCCTCGTCGTCGCGCTGGAGGACGACGGTGGCGGTGGGGATGGTGGTGGAGCCGCTGGTGGTGTGGAAGCTGACCAGTCGGAAGAGCCCCTTGGCCTCGACGGCCACGCCCTCGATGATTGTGCGGAGGTCGTCGTCGTAGATCTGCTTCTTCTTGTCCGCAAGGGCCTTAACCTCGGCGACGACGTGGGTGAGCTGGTCCTCGGAGAGCTCGTAGCCGAGCTCGCGGGCGCGCTCGCCGATGGCGTGGTGGCCCGAGTGCTTGCCGATGACGATGTCGCTGCGCGCGAGGCCCACGTCCTCGGGGCGCATGATTTCGTAGCAGGCGCTATGGGCGAGGACGCCGTGCTGGTGGATGCCGGCCTCGTGAGCAAAGGCGTTAGCGCCAACGATGGCCTTGTTTCGCTGGACGAAAATACCTGTGAGGCTGGCGACGAGCTTGCTGGTGGGCACGAGGCGCTGGGTGACGATCCCCGTCTCCACGCCGAAGTAATCGCGGCGCGTGCGGAGGTTCATCACGATCTCCTCGAGGGCGGCGTTGCCCGCGCGCTCGCCGAGGCCGTTGATGGTGCACTCGACCTGTCGCGCGCCGGCCTTCACCGCCGCAAGCGAGTTGGCCACCGCGAGCCCGAGGTCGTTGTGGCAGTGGACGCTGATGATGGCGCGATGAATGTTGGGCACGCGGTTGAAGAGCGTGGCGATGAGTGCGCCGAACTGTTCGGGCTCGGCGTAGCCCACGGTGTCGGGGATGTTCACCGTCGTCGCCCCCGCCTCTATCACCGCCTCGACCACCTGGCAGAGGAAGTCGGGCTCGGTCCGCGAGGCGTCCTCGGGCGAGAACTCCACGTCGTCCACGAGGTTCCGCGCGAAGCGCGTGCCCTCGACGGCGAGGCGGAGGATTTCCTCCTCAGCCTTCTTGAGCTTGTGCTCCATATGAATCTTGGAGGTGGCGAGGAAGACGTGGAGCCGCGGGCGCTCGGCCACCCGAACCGCCTCGTGAGCACAGGTGATGTCCCTCTCGAGCGCCCGGGCGAGGCCGGCAATGATGGGGCCTCTGACCTCCGCTGCCACGCGGCTCACAGCGTCGAAGTCGCCCTGAGAGGCAAAGGGGAAGCCCGCCTCGATGACGTCCACCTTCATCGCGGCGAGCGCGCGGGCGATGTCGAGCTTCTCTGCCGTGTTGAGGCTGGCGCCCGGCGACTGCTCCCCGTCGCGGAGCGTTGTGTCGAAGATGATCACTCGGTCCGGCATGGCTGTCTCCATTTCCTCGGCTAAAGGATGGTTCCCTCGCCCTCCTCGTAGTCGTCGTCGGTTCCGGTTACCCTCCCGAAGGTATTGGAACCTTCGGGAGGGGGGAATTTGGTTTCCCTAACGAAAAGGCCCCGGAACCGCGCGGGTTCAGGGGCCTTGTTGCACATCCGATCAGGGGGCAGCCCTACGAGCCGCGCGGCGCGCTCACACCCAGGAGCACTGTTAGCCCACGTAGGCCCAGGGCCTGATTCTCCTTGATGTGTCCTTGCACGCCGCAGGGCATCGGTCGGCTCCTTCCGATCACGCGGGCATTCTACACGGCTTCTTGCCGATTGTCAAGCGCCATCGCGGCCTCACGGAGGAGTCGAAAGTTGTTGTTGGTGAGGGGATGGCCTTTGGCCGGAAGTGGCCAGAGTGATCAGGCGTCAGGAGGCGGCTCGCCGTCGAGCCGCCCGAGCAGTCGCTCAAGGGTCTCGCCGCTGGCGAGAGCCTGTCGCAGCGCGTGCACGAGGCGCCTCCGCTCTCGTTGGGCCATGAGTTGTCCGTACTCTGTGCCGGGGCGAGGTCCTCTAGCTGTCCCTGTGGGGTGTAGACGGCCAGCGATGGGCCGGCGAACCGGTCGCGGCCTCCAGAGGCGAGCCACCGGCTATGGGCTTCTTCCCAGAAGTCGGGGCACTTCATTGGCAGGAGGCGGTCGAGGGCCACGGGAGGAAGATGCAGGTGGCGATCTGGCGCGTGGGTCGGATTGAGCTGAGTGCTTGTGTGGCAATGGTTGGAGTTAGACGACGGCCCCCCAAGCCCAGGGGTGGGGAGTTTGGCAGCCTGTCGTCTGGGGCGGGAGGGGGTCAGTCGAGGCGGATGGTGTGGCCGAGCTTGCGCTTCTTGGCCTCGAGGTAGCTGCGGTTGTGCTGAGAGGGGGTGACGGTCAGGGGGATTTGCTCGACGACCTCGAGGCCGAAGCCCTGGAGGGCGTGGAGCTTCTTGGGGTTGTTGGTCAGGAGGCGGATTCGGCGGAGGCCGAGGTCGCGGAGGATTTGGGCGCCGATGCCGTAGTCGCGCAGGTCGGCCTTGAAGCCGAGCTGGATGTTTGCCTCGACGGTGTCGAGCCCCTGCTCCTGGAGGAGGTAGGCCTTGAGCTTGTTGGTGAGGCCGATGCCGCGCCCCTCCTGGCGCATGTAGAGGAGCACTCCGCGCCCCTCGGCCTCGATGCGCTCTAGGGCGGCGTGGAGCTGGGCGCCGCAGTCACACCGCAGGCTCCCAAACGTGTCGCCAGTGATGCACTCGGAGTGGACGCGGACGAGGACTGGCTCGTCAATGGGGAGGGGCTCGCCCTTGTCGGTGAACCTCAGGCCCTTCGTGAGGGCCAGGTGAGGCATGGGGTCCACCTTGCACTCGTAGCAGAACAGCTCAAAGGTGCCCCAGAGGGTGGGGAGGGCGACGCGGCTCACCGCGCGCTCCACCAGCGTCTCGGTGCGGCGGCGGTACTCGATGATGTCGGCCACCGAGCAGAGCTTGAGGCGGTGGCGGGCCGCAAACTCCACAAGGTCGGGCAGGCGGGCCATCGTCCCGTCGTCCTTCATCACCTCGCAGATCACAGCGGCGGGGGTGAGCCCGGCGATGCGGCAGAGGTCCACCGAGCCCTCCGTCTGCCCGGCCCGCGCGAGGACGCCGCCCTCGCGCGCGCGGAGGGGGAAGACGTGGCCCGGGGTGCACAGGTCGGCTGGCCCGGCGGTGCGGCGCACGGCGGTGCGGATGGTGGTCGCGCGGTCGTGGGCCGAGATGCCGGTGGAGACCCCCTCGCGGGCCTCGATGGAGACGGTGAAGGCGGTGCCGTAGCGCGACGGGCCGCGCTGGGGCTGGAGCGGGAGCTGGAGCTGGTCCACCTTCTCAGGCGTCAGGGCCAGGCAGATGAGGCCCGAGCCGTGCTTGGCCATGAAGGCGATGGCGGCCGGCTTGACCTTTTCGGCGGCGACCACAAGGTCGCCCTCGTTTTCGCGGCTCGCGTCGTCCACCAGGATGATCATGCGGCCACGGCGCAGCTCCTCCGCGGCCTCCTCGACGGTGCAGAAGCACTCCATCGCTGGCTCCCTCTCTTTCAACCGCGATTCTAGCACATGGGCCAGGAGCTTTCAACGGGAGGAGTGCTGGCGCGCCATTGGCATACCAGGCGGCGATCTGTATAATAGGGTCGTGGGAGAAGAGCCGCGGGGACCGGTCTGATCGTTGCCTGCCGCAGGTCCATTAGATGGGTCGCAGGAAAGATAGCGTGCGCGGGGAGCCAACGGCTGGCCGGCGCCCTAGGCGCGGCCCCCGGGTTGGCTGGGGGCTGCGTCTGGCGCGCATCCTGACGTTGTGTGCGATCCTCGCCGCGGTCGTGGGGCTCGGCGTGGCGGGCATCAGGGCATGGCGGGCGCGTCAGGGCTTCCTGGCGCCCCTGGACCGCGGCCGCGCCCTCTGGAAGCTGCGGCGCTTTGACGAGGCCATCGAGAGCTTCCAGGCGGCGCGAGCCGTGCGCCCCGACGACCCCGCGCCCCTGTGGGGACTGGCCGAGTGCTATAAGGGCAAGGGGCAGTTCGCCACCGCTACCGCCTGGGCGCTCCAGGCCATCGAGCTGGACCCGACCCACCGCTCGCGCCTCCTGGCCGCCGAGCTCGAGCTCCTGGCCGCAGGCCCGTGGGAGCCGTTGACGGCCCCCCCTGGGCCGCCCACCCAATCGCAGCGCATACATCTGGAGAAAGCTGTGGAGCACGCGCGGGCGGCAGCCGAGGCCCACCCGGCCAGCGCGCCCGCCCACCGCCTGCTCGCCGAGGCCAAGGCGCGCCTGGGCGAGGTGGCCGCGGCCATCCCCAGCGCGCGCCGCGCCGTCGAGCTGGACCCCGATTCGGTCTCGGCGCGCCTCCTGGCGGCCGACCTCTTCTACCTCAACGGCTCGGTGCGCGAGGCCCTGGCGTGCTGCGAGGAGGCAGCGAAGCGTCTGGAGGCCCGGCAGCCGCGCGGCAAGGCTCCTTCGCCCGGTCAAGCTGGCCCCGCCGCCCTCGAGGGCCGGGAGAAGGCCGACCTCCTCCGCGCCCTGGCACGGGCGGCGAAGATCGCGGCCAGCCTCCAGCGCGGCGAGCAGGCCGCGGGCTACTGGACGCGGTTTCTGGCCGCCGGCGGGAACGCGGCGCAGGGGCGCGTGGGCCTCTGCGTCGCATACTTCCTCAAGGGCGACTTCGAGCGCGCCATCGAGGAGGGCAACCAGGCCAGCCAGCTCATCGGCGCCGGCGAGCCCGACTGGGACCTGCACTTCTACCGCGGCCAGGCCTACCTGCGCCTGGGGCGCTGCGACCGCGCAGCGCAGGACCTCCGCGTGGCGCTCACCCGCCGCGACGACCCCCAGGCCCGCTACTATCTCGGCCTCGCCCTCCTGGGCAGCGGCGAGCGCGGCGTCGCGCGCGAAGCCTTCGAGGCCGCCCTCGCCCTTGACCCAGCCCACCATGGCGCACGCGAGCAACTCGCCGCCCTCCTGGAAGCCGACGGGGAAACGCAGAAGGCCCTGGACCTCTGGCGCCGGGCCGTCGCCGCTCAGCCCAAGAGCCGCGAGGCCCACCAGGCCCTCGCCGACTTCTGCCTGCGCCACGGCCTCGACGCCGAGGCCGAGGCTGCCCTGCGCGCGCTCGCCGCTCTCGAGCCGCGCTCGGCACGGGCAGCGGCAACCCTGGCCGCCTTCTACCTCGACCGCGACGACCCAGAGCAGGCGCTCGCCCTGGCACGTGAGGCCGCCGACCTCGACCCTGCCGACCCCGCCCTAGCCCACCTGGCCGGCCGCGCCGCCGCGGCCCTCGGGCGCGTGTGGGACGCCGAGGAACACTTCGCCAAAGCCCTCCAGCTCCGCCCCGACTATGCCCCCGCCTATCTGGACTGGGCGATGATGCACCGCTCGCTCCGCGACGACCTGGCGGCCTGGATGGTCCTCCAGCGCGCCGTCAAGGCGGCCCCGGCCTCGCTCGACTTGCGCTACGCCTACGCTCGCTTCTGCCTCACCTCGGGGCGCGAGATCGAGGGGCTCGAGACCCTGCGGGAGCTCATCGCGCGCGACCCTAGAGACGTCAATGCCCGAACCACTTACGTCGAACACCTCCTCGCCCGCGGCGACAAGGACGCCGCTGGGACCCAGGCCCGCGAGATCGCGGACCTTTTGCCCAAGAGCCTGGAGGCCCAGGCGCTCCTCGCCAGGGTCTGCCGGGCGCGCAATGAATGGGACCGCGTGCTGGCCATATACTCACAGATGGCCGATTTGCCGGGGGGCGGAGGCCCCCTGCTCCCGCAGCGGTTGGCCGCGCACCTGCACGAGGGACTCTACGAAGCCGCGCTCGAGCTCGCCAAGGATGCGCCCAGGGCCCACCCTGCCCAACGCCGCCAGCTCGAGCTCGCCGTGGCCGTCGCGCGCTTCTACGCCGGCAAGCGCCAGGAGGCCCTCGAGGCCGTCGGCGGCGCCGCCAGCGCCGACCCGCGCGACCCCGACGCGAGCTTCGCCCTCGCCCTGATGCAGTTGGAAATGGGCCTGGCGGCCCTCAGCGCGCCAGGCGGGTTCGCCCTGCCCGAGAGCGCCCTGGCCGCCTGGGGTGACCTGGTCCGCCGCAAGGACCAGCGCCCCGACGAAGCCCGCCGCATCGCACGCATCCTCCTCCACGCCAGCGTCTACGAACAGGCCGGCTGGCACGACACCGCGGCGGAAGCCGTGGCCGAAATCCTCCGCTTCGCGCCCGACTGCCTCATCGCCTGCTGCATGGTCCCCAGCCTCTGGCACCGCGCCGGCGACCTCCCCAAGGCCCTTGCCGCCTGCCGCCAGGGCATCATCAACTGCCCGGAGTTTGGCCTCCACGGCCGCCTCATCCTCGCCGACCTCTTGATGCTCGAGGGCAACGTTGCCGACGCCAAGGCCACCTACGAGGAGTACGCCGCAAAGGAGCGGGAGCCCTTCGACGCACGCACCAAGCTCGCCCTCCTCGCCGAAGCCGCGGGCGACACCACGGCCGCACTGGCCCACTGGCGCACCATCCTCGCCCGCCAGCCGCGCCACATGCCCGCCGCCAATAACGCCGCCTGGCTCCTCGCCACCCAGCTTGACCCCGACCTCGATGCGGCCGCTGCCGCTGCCACAAACGCCCTGGAGGCCGCCCCCGAAGACCCTGCCGTGCTCGACACCGTCGGATGGGTGGACTACCTCCGCGGCGAGACCGTGCGGGCAGTGGACCGCCTCGAACGGGCAGTGAAGGCCGCGCCGCATCGCGCTCACCTCCTCCTCCACCTCGGCCTGGGCTACGCCAGCCGAGGCATGCGCGAGCAGGCCGAGCGCACTCTGCGCGCAGCCATCGCCGCCGGAGCCCGCGAGCCCTACGCCGACGAGGCGCGCCAAGCACTCCGCGAGCTGCGATAGGAACGCACCCATGCGCACACTCCTTAGCTCCAGCGTCGCCCTAGCCCTCGCACTCGCACTCGCGGCCCTCAGCCCCTTCGGGGCTAGCGCACACGCCGACCCGCTCGACCACTGGCCTTCGCTTGACGCCCAGCGCGCCCTCAAGGGCGGCCTCTTCACCGCCTGGGGCGTCAGCCAGCCCAGCGTCCTGAGCGCCATCCGCGCCGTCGCGCGCACCGACCCGGAGCGCGACCTCCGCGACCGCAAGCAACGCGCCGACTGGGACCCCACGGACCTCGCAGCAGCCGATGCCCTGGGCCTCGCCTATCGGCGCCACGGCCTCGTGCCAGAGGCCGTCGCACAGTTCCGCCGAGCACTCGCCCTCGACCCAGCCTTCCTCCGCAGCCGCCTGAACCTCTTCGACCTCCTGCGAGAGGCCGGGAGCACCGACCTCGCCGCCCGCGAGCTCGTCGAGGGCATCAGGCTCCAGCCAACCGCCCTCGTGCTGCGCCGCATGCTGGCCGACCTTTACGTCGAGGTCCGACGCTACAAGGACGCCGCCGCAGTGCTCCGCGAGCTCGTGGCTGCTGCGCCCGGGGATGCCGAAGCCCACCTCGCCCTGGCCCGCGCGCTGTTGCGCGCCGGCGAGCGCGAGGGCGCCAGGGCGGCCGCCGAGCGCGCCGCGCGCCTCGCCCCAGCCGACCCTGCTCCGCGGTTCGTGATGGCAGAGGTCTACCGCGCCGCCTCCAACTGGAGCGCCGCCGAAAGCGAGCTGGAAGACGCCCTGAGGACGCACCCCCAAAGCGATGCCGCCAGGCAGCTCGGCCTCCTCCACGTGGCCGAGGGGGACTACCCAGCCGCCCGCCAGAGCTTCAAGCAGGCGCTCGCCCTGCCCAACCCAGACGTCACCGCCTTCGCCGGCGCAGCCGTGGCCGCCCAGGCGAAGGGCGACTTCGACGCAGTGGCCGACCTGTGCCGCCAGATGCGTCGCGCGGGCCACGAGCGCCTCGCGGCAAGCATCATGGCCAATGCCTGGCTCGCGCGCGGCGACGCCACCGGCATCCTCGCCGTCTGGTCGGCCCTTCCCACAGACCAGCACGCCATGTCCACCGCCTACGACGGGTTCCTGGAAGCCACGCGCGAGGCGCCCGAATCCGCCGCGGAGCTGGCCCTTCAGCTAAGCCGCACCGAGCTGTTCATGGAGGCCGGCTGGCCCCAACAGGCGGCGAGCGCCGTCGAGGCGGTCGTCAAACTCGTGCCCAGCAGCCTGGCCGCCGCCGAGCGGCTGGCCGACTGCTACGCCGCAGCGGGCGACGAGGCCGGGGAGATGCGCATCCGCGAGAACCTCGCCCAGAAACACCCCGACAACAGCGCCGTGGCCAGCCGCCTCGCCCGCGCCTGGCTCGCACGCGGCAACCTCGCCAGGGCAGAAGAGGTCAGCAGGGACTTCGTCAAGCGCTACTACGACGACCTGGAGAACCGCCTCATCGTCGGAGAACTGGCCCTGCGCCGAGGGGACTTCAAGGCCGCCGTCGCCGACCTCCGCCCGGCGTTCGCACGACACCCCCTCGACGACCGCCCGTACCTCCTGCTCCTGGATTCCCTCGTGCGCTCCGGCGAGCTGGTCGAGGCCGCTGCCGTCGTCCGCAACCGCCAGGGGGCGGTGCCGACCTTTGTGCCTGGGCCGCTGGAGCGCGCCATCCTGGCCGCAGCGGAGGACAAGCCCGACGAGGCCCTCGCATGCCTGCGCCGCGGCTTCCCCCGCGCCCCGCTCGACGCGCACCTGCGCGTCCTCGCTGGCACACTCCTGGAGCGGCAGGGGAACATCGCGGCCGCCACCGCGCAGTTCCAGGTGGCCGCCTGGCGCGAGCCGGGCCACCTCTCCACCCACCTCCTCGTCGCGCGCACGGCCGCGCGCGCCGGGCTCCCCGAGGCCGCGCTCAAAGCCTATCGCGCGGCCCTCGCCATCGCGCCAGGCGCCTTCGACCTGGCTCTCGAGGCCGCCGATGCCGCCGCGCAGCTCGGCCTACGCTCCGAGGCCCTGGCTCTCCTGGCGTCGGCCAGGCCCAAGCCAGGCCCCCAGCGCCGCGCCATCGAGGCGCGCTCCGCCGAACTCTTCCTCCTCGCCGGCGAACCCCAGCGGGCACGCGACGCCGCACAAGCCGTCCTCAAGCAAGACCCGGCCGACCCCATCGCGCGGCGCGTCGTGCTCTGGGCCTGCCGCGAGCTGGGCGACCTTGAGGGCGCACTCAAGCTGGCCGAGGCCTGGGCCAAAGCAGCCGCGGCCCCCGAGCTCGACGCCGACCTCGGCACCCTCTTCCTCCTCCACCAGCGCCACCGCGAAGCCGAAGAGCGCCTGGCCGCAGCCGCCGCAGCCGCCGAACAGCGCGCGCAGCAGTTCGCCCTCGCCAAGCTCCACGCCGTTGCCTGCATCGCCACAGGCCTCCCCAAGAAGGCCCTGGCCGCGCTCGACGCAGCCTCCGACGCCAGGACTGCTGACATCCCCCTCGGCGACGACCTCGCCATCGCCTACCTCGCAGCAGGGGCCGCGGGCAAGGCCGAGCAAATCATCCAACAAATCGAAAAGTCCAGACCCACCCAGGCCGGCTGGCTCAAGAGCGCCCTCTCACCCCTCGCGGCCGACCGCGACCTCGCCACCCTCACCCTCGCCGGCTACGCGGCCTCGGCGACCGGCTGGCGCGCCAAGGCTGCCGAACTCCTCCGCGCCGCCCTCAAGCGCGCGCCGGCCGAGCCGTTGCTCCTCCACGCCGAGGCCAGCGCCCAGGCCGACGCCGGCCAGCTCGACGCCGCCATCGCCTCCGCAAACGAGTTGACGCGCCTGTGCCCGGCGGCAGGCGAAGCCCACCTCCTCCTCGCCAGGATACTCGACAAACAGGGCAAGAGCGAAGCCGCGCTCGACGCCTGCGCCCGCGCGCTCCCACTCCTCGACAAAGCGGCCGCCGCCGAGCGCCTCGCCATCGCCGAGCGCCTCGCCGCGGCCGGCAGGCACCAGCCAGCCATTGAGGCCTATCGCTTCGTCCTCGACGCCCAGCCCGGCCACCCCATCGCCGCGAGCCGCCTCGCCGCCCTCTACGCCGCCCACGCCCCCGCCAAGCTCGCCGAGGCCGAAGACCTTGCTGCCGCCGCAGCCAAAGCCCGCCCCCATGACCCAGCCATCCGCGACACCCTCGGCTGGACCCTCCTCCTCGCCCGCAAGCACGCCCAGGCGCGCGCCGAGCTGTGCGCCGCCATCGCCCTCGCACCACCCAACGGGCTCTACCTCTACCACCTGGGCATGGTGGACCTCGCCCTGGGGCGCCGCGACCGCGCGCGCCGAGCCCTGAGCATGGCACTCGCCCTCGACCCCAAGCTGCCCGAGGCCGAGACTGCCCGCTCCACACTCAAGCTCCTCGAAAACCCCCAGGCCCCGCCCCCGCGTAAACCAGACCACCCAGCGAAATGACCCCGGGCAAAGAATGACGGGGGCAAGACCCGACAACGGCGAGCGATAATAATGAAGAGCGTGGTCCGTTTCGGACACTACGTAGGGGCTGGTCCCCGTGCCCGCCCACCCATGTTGCGGCGCGTCATCGAGTGCGGGCAGGCACAGGGACCTGCCCCTACCCGCCCTTCCCCCCGTGGTGTCCGAAGCGGACCACGCCCTATCCGATTGTCATTCCGAGCGCGCGACCGCCGGCAGGCGGCCGTCGCGAAGAACCCACCGTAACGTAACGCAAGTGGTCACCTCTGATCCACTTGGTCCCTCCGACAGATTCTTCGCTCCGTTTCACTCCGCTCAGAAAGACAGCCGGGGGCGGCAGCGCCTGGCGACAGAGGTTGTGCTGTCTGAAAAGGACCACGCCCAATAATGAAGAAGGGCAGCCCCCGAGAGGCGCGGGCCGCCCCCCTACTGACCTCTGCACAGGTGGTGCAAGCGCCTGTCGTGCCGACCGAAGCCTGTCCCGAGCAAGGTGGGGCGCTCTAGGGCGTCTCGCTCGGCTCTCGCTCGCCCCCAGGCAACCGGCAGAAACTAACCCACAGTCCTGATTCTCTCGGCTCCCAGCAGCTTCTCCAGCACGTTGTCCTTCGGATAGGCATGGCCGCGGTGCTGGCAGAAGGCTTCCGCATACTTGAAGCCCGCCTCCTTGCCGCGCTCTTCGCCCCAGTGTTCCATCGAGCCGATGTAGTGGTCGAGACCGTGCTGGCGCAGGAGCCACTCGCGCTGGCTGCGGTGGCAGGCAAGCATCGCGCGCTTCACGTCCATCTCTGTCGTGACATCAACGTAGAAGTGGACGGGCTGGGGGCGGCCGAGGTAGTCAATGCCCTCCATCGCGTCCCAGTAGTAGAGGTAGGGAATGCCGTGAGTGTGTGGGAGGTTGCCGTAGCCGCCGTAGTTGGGGATAGGGGCGCCGAAACAGGCGTCGCGCACCAGGCGGCTGGTGATCTCGTGATCAGCCATGTAGTCCTCGTGGGGGTGGGTAAAAACGATGAAGGGGTCAACCTCGCGGATGGCGTTGGTGACTTTGCGGCGGGTCTCCATGTCGAAGGAGATGGCGAGGTCGCCGGAGCCGAGGCCGAAGTAGCGCCCCTGGAGAAGAGCGGCGCTCTGGGCGGCCTCGGCGGCGCGGATGCGGGCGATCTCGATGGCGGAGTGCTCGGTGGAGCCGCAGTCGCCGTTGGCGACGGTGACGATGGCGATCTGGTAGCCCTTCTTGCGGAGGAGCGAAAGGGTGCCCGCGCACTTGAACTCCACGTCGTCGGGGTGTGCGCCGATGGCCAGGATGCGGCCGTTGTCGTTCATCTCTTGCCTCCGTGCGGCAGGGGCCGCGGGGAGAGGGACGGGGGCCGAAGCGGGCCACGCCCAAATGGACGCTTCTCATTCCCTCCAGGGCTCGCGGCGGGCCTCGGAGCGGAGGCGGTTGGCCTCCTCGTCGCCGATGAACTCGTGCCTCTTGGGATCGTAGGTGAGCTTGCGGCGGAGGAGGATGGCGATGTTGGTGGCGTGGCAGGCGATGTGGGAGTTGCAGGTGACGAAGTGGTTGGCCTTGGGCAGGCCGCGGGACTTTACGCAGTCGAAGAAGTCGCGCACGTGGCTGTCGGCGGGGTAGCCGCCGGTCTTGGCGCCGCGGGCGGCGAGCCATTCGGGGTTGCTGACGAAGATCTCGCCGCTGTCGCCCACCTCCAGCCACCCCGCGTCGCCCTCGGCCCGCATGGGGCAGGAGCCGACGTTGGGGAGCCAGCCGCTATTGCGGATGACCAGCTTCACGCCGTCGGCGTAGACGGCGGTGGCCCGGTCGCCGCCCTCGGGCGGGTAGTAGTCTACGGGCACCGTGTCGTCGCTCTGCTTGGCCCACTGGCAGAGGTCCACGCAGTGGGAGCCCCAGGGGAGGACGCCGGCGCCGACGAGTCCGCCGCCCTCCTCGAAGCACGACCAGCCCGAGCGCAGGAGAGCTCGGTTGAAGGGCCGCCAGGCGGCCGAGCCGAGGTAGAGGTCCCAGTCCACGTCTTCCTTGGACGGCTCGGGCTCCGGGGTTGCCCAGCCGCTCATGCCGACGTTCATGCCGCCGGGATGGGCGTAAAGGGTGTGGAGCTTGCCGAGCTTGCCGCTGTGGATGATGCTCATGGCGTAGACGAAGTGGGCGACGTTGCGGCGCTGCATGCCGCCCTGGAAGACGCGGGCCGTGCGCTGAAAGGTCGCGGCCAGCTCCAGGCTCTCGGCGATGGTCTTGGTCACGGGCTTCTCGGCGTAGACGTCTTTGCCCGCCTTTGCGGCGAGGATGGCCCCGAAGCCGTGCCAGTTGCAACCCGTGGCGATCAGCACCGCGTCAATGTCGGGGCGGGCGAACATCTCGCGGAAGTCCACGTAGGCGGCGCACTTGTCGTCGCCGTTGCGGGCGTCCACCATCTTCTTGGCGCGCTCGCGGCGCTCGCGCTGCACGTCGCACACGGCCACGCAGCGGACGTCGGGCTCGCGGAGCATGCACCCGAAGTCGTAGGAGCCCCGGCCGCCGATGCCCATGGCGCCCAGGATGATCTTGTCGCTTGGGGCCTCGATCCCGTCCTTGCCGAGAGCTGAGGACGGGACAACGAGCGGCGCCCCAAGGGCCGCCCCGACGGCTGCCAGGCCGCGGCTGAGGAACTGCCTGCGGAAGAGCCCTGCGTCCTTCGACATTACGGACTCCTTTCTCCATAGTCATCAGGGCGGGCGCCGAAAGCCTGCCCGACACTACAACGGTAGCGTTGCGGCCCCCGGCTGTCAAGCGGCGGGCCGCGATCGGGGGCGAGCCGGGATTGTAGGTGGATTCCGTAGCCCCGAAGGGGCGTGAGGGGACAGCCCAGGGCAACGCCCTGATCTTTGCCCACATGTTTCTGTCCCTGAGACCTAGCCCCCGAAGGGGGCGTTTGAGCCGTAGCCCAGGGCGACCGAAGGGAGCCCTGGGTAATGGTGCACCCAGGGCAGAGCCCCCGAAGGGGGCGATTCAGAGGGCCATGAATCGCCCCTTTCAGGGGCTCATGAATGGGGGGGCGCCTTTCCCCAGGGCTCCCTTCGGTCGCCCTGGGCTACGGTGCGGTGGCCCGCTTCGCGGGCTGCTGAACTCCAAGATGTGGGCAAAGCCCAGGGCAACGCCCTGGGGCCAGGGGCCCCCATCAAGCAAGCCCTGAAGGGGCGAGACAGGGCATGGTTGTGCCGGCCCTTCAGGGCTATGCCTTGGGTGGCCTTGGTTTCAGGGCGTTGCCCTGGGCTATCCCATGCAAGCCTTTCAGGCTCCAGACAAGACCACCCCCCCACAATTCCGGCTCGCACCCGCCGCGATCGGGGGCCGCGCTACGGTCCGCCCCACTCCTCCAGCAGGCCACACGGTCCCCCAGAAATCGGCTTGACACTGAGCGGTGGGCCTTGTAGAATGCGCAAAATCGCGGGTGATACTCAATTACGAATGGATGGCAATAAGCCATGATACAAACCCGGGAGCAGAGCCGCGAGGCGCTGGTGCGATGGTTCAAAGGCATCTGCCGCGAGAGCGGCCTGAGGGCCACGGCTCAGCGGCTCGAGGTCCTCCTGGCAATCGCACGCTGCACCAGCCATCCCGCGGCTGAGGACATCCACAGAAGCCTTCGGGGGCGCATGCCGACGCTGTCGCTCGACACGGTTTACCGCGCCCTCGCGCTCTTCGAGCGGCAGGGGGTCCTCGTGCGGCTCTGGGGGCCGGACGGGCGCTTCCGCTTCGACCCCAACACGGCGCCGCACCACCATCTTGTGTGCGAACGGTGCGGGGAGATCAAGGATTTCGCGTGGCCGGGCCTCGCGGCGCTCGGCGAGCCCGACGCGGCGAGGGCCTGGGGGCGTGTGTCGCGCATCCAGGCCGAGGTCCGCGGCCTGTGCCCGGCCTGCGCCCGCAAGGAAGCCGGGCGGGACGGCCCGCGCCGGCGGGCGCCCGCGCGTGCCCGGGAGGGCTGAGCTGCTGGAGGGAAAGGAGGTTGCGATGAGAGGTGTTAAGGCGTTGGGTGCGCCCCGCCAAGGGGCGGCGCTGGGGGCCGCCGTGTGTGCGGTCGCCCTGCTCCATCCGCTTGTGGCGCCGGGCGCGCAAGCGGCCGCGGTGCCAAAGGCCCCCCACGGCGCCGCTGCGATGGACTTCCAGCTCCAGGAGCTGGCGAAGCTGTTGCCGAGGGTGGACGTGGCCCACCCCCCGGCCCGGCTCGACCCGGTGATCTGGCAGGCATACGTGCCCAAGGACAACGAGCTCACCGCGGCGCGCGTCGCGCTCGGCCGCAAGCTCTACTTCGACACCCGCCTGTCGGCCGACGGCACGGTGGCATGCGCGACGTGCCACGACGTGACGCGCGGCTTCACCGACCAGCTCAAGGTCTCGGAGGGGATCAAGAACCAGCTCGGCCAGCGCAACGCGCCCACCGTGCTCAACACGGCCCTGCTCGAGACCGTCTTCCTCGACGGGCGCTCGCCGACCCTCGACCATCAGGCCAGGCAGCCGATCATCAACCCCATCGAGATGGGCATGCCCGACGGCGAGGCCGCAGTGAAGGCCATTGCCGGCGACCCCGAGTACCAGAAGGCCTTCCAGGAGGCCTACGGCCGCCCGGTGAACTTCGAGGACATCGGCCGGGCCATCGGCGCCTTCGAGCGCACGCTCATCTTCCTCGACTCCCCCTTCCGCCGCTTCCTGGAGGGCGACCAGAGCGCAATCTCCGCCGACGCCAAGGCCGGCTGGGACCTCTTCAACGGCAAGGCCCGATGCGTCACCTGCCACCCGATGAACCTCTCGAACCCCCTGGGCACCGACAACCGGTTCCACAACATCGGCGTCTCGGCCCGCCACCAGGACTTCGAGGCCCTGGCCGCCAAGGCCCTCAAGCTGCTCAAGGACGACCCCTCGGAGAAGAAGCTCGACGAGCTGGCCCTCAGCACCCCCATGAGCGAGCTGGGGCGCTTCATGGTCACTAAGAACCGCGCCGACATCGGCGCCTTCCGAACCTCCATCCTCCTCAACGTCGGCATCACCCCGCCATACATGCACGATGGCTCCCTGCCGACCCTGTGGGATGTGATGGACCACTACAACAAGGGGGGCGAGCCGAACCCGTTCCTCGACGGCGGCATGGAGCCGCTGGCCCTCAGCGAGAGGGAGATTGACCAGGTAGTGGCCTTCCTCTTCAGCCTCACCGACCGCCGCCTGGCGCTCGAGAACCAGCGCCAGTTCGTCGCCCAGCGGGCCGCGGCGGCCAAGGAACGCAAGTTCCGCGACCAGGAGCTGGCCACCCGCCGCAAGCTGGCCTTCGAAGACCGCATCAAGGCCCCCAAGAAGTGAGGAGAGACACAGCATGCATGCCCAGCCCGATAGCCTCGACAGACGCTCGTTCTTCAGGCGTTCGGCAGCAGCAGTGGGCGCCGCGGCGTTCGCCCCAATCAGCGTGGGCGTCGGCGCGCCCGACGCCCAGGGCGCCCCGGCCTTCCGCTTCGCCTACATCTCCGACTCCCACCTCTACTCCAAGAGCCTCAACGACCGCTTCGCCCGCGCCCTGATGCGCGCGGTGGACGACGTGAATAACCTCGATCCCCAGCCCGACTTTGTCTTCTACGGCGGCGACCTGGCCCAGCTCGGCCAGGCCCACGAGCTGGAGCTTGGCGCCCAGATCCTCAGTCGCCTCCGCGCGCCCCTGCGGATCATGGTCGGCGAACACGACTGGTACCTGGACATGGGCGCCCGCTGGCGCCAGCTCTTCGGGGAGCCCACCTACTCCTTCGACCACAAGGGCGTCCACTTCGTCGTCCTCATGAGCGTCGTTGAGGCCGACTTCTGGACCAAGCGCGGCATGACCCCCATGGAGCGCATGGTCACTGTCGCCGGCCTCGACAACGGCGTCCAGAGCCCTTTCACCGTCGGCCCCGAGCAGCGCGCATGGCTCCACAAAGACCTCGAGAAGCTGCCCAACAGCGCCCCCCTCATCATCTTCTCCCACTCGCCCCTCTACAAGCTCTACAAGAACTGGAACTTCTGGACGGATGACGCCGACGAGGTGCAAGCCATCCTCAAGCGCTTCGACCGGGTGGTGGTCATCCACGGGCACACCCATCAGATCCTCACCAATCGCATCGGCAACATCCACTTCCACGGCCTCCTGGCCACGGCCTGGCCCTGGCCCTACCCCCCCCAGGGCGTGCCCGCCCTCACCATCCAGATGAGCCGGCCCGACCCGTTCAACCCCCTCGACGGCTGCGGCGACGGCGAGATCCTCGTCCACGCCGACGGCCTCGTGGATAAGGTCTACAACCTCTGGAACCGCAGCCCGATCACCGTCGCAAAGGGCTACACGGCAAGCTGGGGGAAGGAGTGTGTCCCCCCCAAACCCAACCGGCCGAGCTTCTGAAGCCCCTGAAGGCCCATGCCCAACGGAGGAGACGCAATGTCCGCTGATGCCAAGAGAGCCGCTGTCATCGTCGCCTGCGCCATCGTCGTCGCCGTCATCGTCGGGTGCGCCGCCGGCCTGAAGCAGACCCAGACCCCCGAGGCGATCGTCACGGACCACATGGCGCAATGGAGGCTCCGCAACCCCGACCGCGCGAACCGCTGGGTGGAGGAGGAGAAGGAGCGCCACAAGCTCCAGCCGCCCGCCGACAACTCCGACATCCTCAAGGGCGAGCAGGGCAAGGGCCACGCCTACGGCGGCTACACCGAGCGCGACGTGCTCCTGTGGGCCCGCGAGACCGAGAAGCTGGCCGTCGAGGGCTCCCGCATCTTCCACAGCGCCGACCGCCTCGGCGGCACAGTCGGGGTCTCCTGCGACATGTGCCACCCCGACGCCGCAAACACCCACCCCGAGACCTACCCCAAGTTCCAGCCCCAGTTGGGCCGCGTGGCGCTCCTGCGCGACATGATCAACTGGTGCGTCCAGCACCCCGTCCGCGGCAAGGCCCTCGCGCCCGACAGCGCGGAGATGCGGGCGCTCGAGGCCTACATCCTCGCCCAGCGCAAGGGCACCCCGCTCAACTACGGCAAGCACTGACCCCGGAGCCTGGACCCGCGGAAGCAGCGAAAAAGGCCACTTCAAGACACCAGGCACCCAGGCCCCGCAGACCCTGCGGGCTGCCTGGGCGCCGCGTCTTTGGCGGGAGCCCTTCGGGCAGCCACGCACGTCGCACCGGGTACATGTGATCCCCTTCGCTACGGTTCCCGCGCTGTGGGCGGCTGAACCGCCCGGCTGGGGGGCACGCAGGCCAGTGCAGTCTCTCGCCCAGCCTCGCGCCAGGCACTGCCGCTGCCTCGCCAGAGGCTCCGACCCTCCCCCTACCCCCTCCCTGACAGGGAGGGGGGTTGGAAACCCCTCTCCTTCCACCCCCTCCCTGAGAGGGAGGGGGGTGGAAACCCCTCTTCCTCTACACCCTCTGCCAGCGAGGGGGGCTGACAACCCCTCTCCCTTCCAGGGAGAGGGTAGGGAGAGGGTTG
>Ga0101944_10001031_pt1 | contig 65898 bp, 45 predicted proteins | sample DewCreD2012metaG_FD_75245 | JGI IMG/M metagenome (GOLD analysis project Ga0101944, IMG submission 75245) | Hot spring sediment bacterial and archeal communities from British Columbia, Canada, to study Microbial Dark Matter (Phase II) - Dewar... ... | reverse complement strand
CGCTTGAGCGAGATTCCTGGCGAATGCCAATTTCGGCATTTGGGGGTACCTCCTTTTGAGGTTGTCTCAAACCGAAGGGGTATCCCCTTTCCTTGCCTGACACAAACTCGGATACATCACCGCGGCGGCGGGATTCGTTGATGCGTTTTCGGAGCCGTGGTTGAATCGTTGGCCATCACGACACAGGCCGGGCAGATGTCTCTGCCCGGCCGGGAGAGGCGGTCGGACGGAACAAACGTCGGTCGGAAATCTATTTCAACCCGGCCAGACATCATTGCAGCCCGGGCAGATATCTGCCCGGGCTGTTTGTGTGATCGCCGCTTGAAAAAAACACCTGTACGCCCGGCCAGAGACATCTGGCCGGGCTGGTTGTGAGGTGCTGCGTGAATAAGAACATTCTGCTCGACGCCAGAAGTCCAAAGAGGTTTTGACTATTATGCATCGACAGTGCATATTATCCGCATGTGGATTGACAGAAAGGTCGAGAAGTTGCTCCTGCGCATGGCCGAGAGTTTCCCGGCCGTTCTTGTTTCTGGCGCCAGACAGACGGGAAAAACCTCGTTGCTCAGACGCCTGTTTCCCGATGCCTCCTATCTGACCCTGGAACTCCCAGCCAACGCCGAGGCGGCCAGGACGACTCCGGAGACGTTGCTCGCCAGATACCCAAAGCCGATCATCATCGACGAGATTCAGTACGCGCCGCTCTTGCTGCGCCACCTCAAGGCCAAGATCGACGAGGATCGGTCCCCCGGCCGGTATCTGCTCACCGGCTCGCAAATTTTTTCGCTCATGCAGGGCGTCTCCGAGAGCCTCGCCGGCAGGGTCGCGCTGCTCGACCTCGATACCCTCTCTCGAGATGAGCTGATCGCGGCGGGCCGGCCGGCGGACGAGGCCGAATACGTTTTTCGGGGGGGCTACCCGGAGCTGCATGCCGGCGCGGACGCGGAGCTCTGGTTTCCCGCGTACGTGGCCACCTACCTCGAACGGGACGTTCGCAATGTTCTCAGGGTCGCCGACTTGCAAGACTTCAACCGGTTCATGCGCGCCGCGGCCCTGCGCACCGCGCAGATGCTGAACATCACCGATATCGCCAGGGATACCGGCGTCGCTCCCAACACGGCCCGAAAATGGCTGAGCCTGGTCTCGGCCTCCGGCGTCGTTTTCCTGCTGGAGCCGTATTTCGGCAATCGACAGAAGCGTGTCATCAAGGCGCCCAAGCTGCTGTTTCGGGACACCGGCCTGGCCGCTTTCCTCTGCGGCTTTCGCAGCGCCGAGGAGCTTTTCCGGTCGAACCACGCCGGAGCCTTTTTCGAGACGCATGTCATCGGCCAGGTCCTGCGGCTCCATATCGCCCGCGGCGTGCGGCCGCCGGTCTTCTATTGGCGGACCGCGGCCGGCCGGGAGGTCGACCTCGTTGTGGAAGTCTCGCCGGGAGCCCTCGTCGCCGTCGAGGCCAAGTGGAAGGAGCATCCAACCCTGGATGATGCCGCCGGATTGCGGGCCCTGGCGGCGGCCGAGCCGGAGCGCGTCCGGGAACGAGTGATCGCGGCGCGCCCGGCGACGCCCTACCGACTGGCGGACGGGACCTGGGTCGTACGGAGCGAGGATCTGGACGGGATTCTATCCGGAGCCAATTCGCCGCGGTAGGTCGGCGGGCCGAAAACATCCGTTCTGCCCGACCAGAAACATCCGCCCGCCCGCCCTTTGAACATTTTCCGGCCGCGGTGCATATTGACCGCATCGTGACGAAAAGCCGGACCCAAGACCTCCGTCTGCTGTGCCAGGCGCTCCTGGGGGCGAGGATCCCGCGTGCGGAGCGGGCTCGCCTCGATACCCTGGCCCGGGCGGCGCGCGTGGAGGAGGAGGTCCTGCGCGCCCAGAAGGCGAGGCGCGGCTGGCGGGCCCTGCTCGAGAGCGCGGCGCTGGGGGCGGCGCGGCTGGACGAGCTTCGCCGGGTGGCGCGGGCCATGGGGGAGGCCGGCGTCGAGATGGTCCCGCTCAAGGGCATGGCCTACGCGCTCATGTTCGAGTCGGGCGGGCCGATCCGGCCCATGGCCGACAGCGATCTTTTGGTGCGGGAGCGGGACTTCGCGCGCGCCGGAGAGGTCATGCGCGGGCTCGGCTACCGCGAGATCTTCCCCGATCCGCTGTCGCGCCATCCCGGCCAGCACGAGCGGGTTTTTGCCGGGGCGGGGGCGGGGGCGGAGATGCTGGTCGAGATCCACCGGGCCTTCATGCGAGGACCGCGCGACCGCGTCGGTTACGCGGCCCTGTGGGAGCGCACCCTGCCGCTCGAGCGCGAGGGGATCGCCTGCCGCCGGCTCGATCCCGACGACGCCTTTCTCTACCACTGCTTTCATTTCGGCATTCACGAGTTTGCGCTGGGCGGGCTTCGGGCGGTGTGGGAGATGCGGAGGCTGATCCTCGAGGACGGGCCGCGGCTCGAGACCTGCGCGCAACGGGCGCGGGAGTGGGGGAGCGCGCGGGCGGTGTTCTCTGCCCTGCGGCTGCTCGCGGCGTGCTTTCCGGGCCCCGCCAAGCGACGCATCGACGGCCGGACCGGCGGGGGGCGCGAGCATCTGGACGGGGAACGGGTCGACCCGGCGGCCTGGGCGCGGGCCTTCGAGCCGGGTTGGCCCATACGCCCGCTCCTGGAGCGGTTCGTGATCGCGCCGTCGATCCCGCTGCTGCTCTCGCCCGGCCCGCTGCCGCGGCTGGTGCAGCTTGCCCGAAAGGCGCTCCTGGTGGACTCGGCGCTGGACGCCGCCCGCTACCTCGGGTGGTACCTCGCCGCCCGATGCGAAGCTCAGAAAGAATGATGGCTGGTGGGCGCGAACGCGCCAGGTGGATGGGGGTCCGCTCGATTTACCTCACCCCCATAGTTGTTTCATGGGTTCAAAAGCGCCCCTCTCCACAGTGGAGAGGGGCGAATGGAATTAAAGGATGAGAGATATCGGGGTGAGGTAAATATCGAGGGGCGAAGATTCCGGGCCGCGCCGTTTGCCCTTTTGGCCCGGTCCTGGTATGACCGGCTTTCGGCCGGGTGCGGCGTTGCGCCGGATGCCCGGGGAGCGGCGGCCATGTCATTGATCGGATTTCTCAGGCGCCGGCTGCTGGTTCGGCGGGTCATCGTGCTCGCGGCCCACCTGGTGCTCTACGCGGCGGCCTTCTTGCTCGCCTTTCTGGTGCGCTTCGACTTTTCGCTCCCCGAGACCTATGCCCGGCAGATCGCCTGGGGGCTTTCGCTGGCGGTGTTCTTTCGCACGGTGTTCGGCCTGGCCTTTCGGCTCTACGGCGGGGTGCTCAAGTACGCCGGCATCGGCGACCTGGTCAACATCGTCAAGGCCATGTCGCTGGCCTCCGTGGCGCTGGTGGTCGCGGTGGTCATCCTGGGCATCAAGGACTTTCCGCGCTCCATCTTCTTGCTGGACTGGGCCGCCTCCATCGCGCTGGTCGGCGGGTTGCGCTTCGGACTGCGCATCGCCCGCGAGGCGCTCACCGCCCCCGCGGCCGAGGAGCTGGAGGGCCGGCGCCGCGTGGCCATCGTGGGCGCGGGGGACGCCGGCGAGGCGCTGGCGCGCGATCTCTTGCGCGGCTATCGCGATCGCTACGAGCTGGTCGGATTCTTCGACGACAATCCGCGCAAGCAGGGCCTCACCATCCATGGCGTGCCGGTGCTGGCCCCCATCATCTACCTGGGCGACATGGTGCCGCGCCGGCGCATCCAGGAAGTGATCATCGCCATCCCCACCGCCAGCGGCGAGGTCATGCGCGGCATCGTCTCGGCCTGCCAGATCGCCGGGGTCAAGTTCCGCACGCTGCCGGGCGTGGATCAGCTCTTGGACGGGGCCATCAGCGTCAACCTCATTCGCGATGTGGCCATCGAGGACTTGCTGGGCCGCGAGCCGGTGCACCTGGAAGAGGGCGAGCTGCGGCGCTTTTTGCGCGACAAGAGAGTGATGGTCACCGGCGCCGGCGGCAGCATCGGCGCCGAGCTGTGCCGGCAGATCCTGCGCTTCGCTCCCGCGTCGCTCCTGCTCGTCGAGCAGAGCGAGCCCAACCTGTTCTTCATCCACCGCGAGATGACCAAGAGGCGCAAGGACCTGCCGGTGGTGCCGCTCATCGCCGACGTGCTGGACCGGCCGCGCATGGAGAAGATCTTCGCCGAGCACCGGCCCCAGGTGATCTTCCACGCCGCCGCCCACAAGCACGTGCCCATGATGGAATGGAACCCCGGCGAGGCGGTCAAGAACAACGTGCTGGGCACGAAGACCGTGGCCGAACTGGCCCACCAGTTCGAGGCCGAGGCTTTCGTGTTCGTGTCCACCGACAAGGCGGTCAATCCCACCTCGGTGATGGGAGCCACCAAGCGCGTGGCCGAGATGTTCGTGCAGGCGCTGGCGCAGGAGAGCCGCACGGTGTTCGCCGCGGTGAGGTTCGGCAACGTGCTCGGCAGCGTGGGCTCGGTGGTGCCCATCTTCAAGGAGCAGATCGCGGCCGGCGGGCCGGTGACCGTGACCCACCCCGAGATGAAGCGCTACTTCATGACCATCCCCGAGGCCACCCAGCTGGTCATGCAGGCGGCGGCCATGGGCGAGGGCGGGGAGATCTTCGTGCTGGACATGGGCCAGCCGGTGCGCATCGTGGACCTCGCGCGCGACCTCATCAGGCTGTCGGGCTTGACGCCCGATCGGGACGTCCGCATCGAGTTCACCGGGCTTCGGCCGGGCGAGAAGCTCTTTGAGGAAATCGGCTTCGACGCCGAAAAGATGGACAAGACGCGGCATCCCAAGATCTACACCGGCCGGCTCCTGCCCGTGCCGCGCGCGCACATCGAGGAGCGCGTCCGCCGGCTGCTCGAGGCGGCCGCATCGGGAGATCCGGCACGGGTGCGGGCCGAACTTCGCGCCGCGGTGCCCGAATACCAGCCGACGGAAGCCGCGCCGCTCCCGGCCCCGGCGCCGGATGTCTCGGGCGAGGAGCGCGTCCTGGCGCAAGCGGGCGCGCGCAACACCCCCGAGGGCCTTCCCGCCGCGCCCCGGGCGGCGCCGGCCGCCGCCGAACCGCAGACGGCGGGCGCTCTGGCCGGAACCGATCCCCAGGGCTCCGAGGCTCCGGCGCGGCCTCGCGGCGGAGCGGCGGGCGGAGAGGGCGAGCGCGCGGCGGCGTTCGGCGCGGCCTGGGAAAAGTTTGCGGCGCTGTGCCGCGAGCGGGGGTTTGCCGGGGCGGCCTGGAAGACCATGGGGATGAAGCCCGCCGACCAGCGCCAGGAGTTTTTCAACGGCGACGGCGCGCATCTGTCGAGCGTCACCCGATCCGTGGCGGTGACCTCGCTCCTCTTCATCGAGCTTCGCTTTTTCTACCGCAATGAATCCGGCAAGAAGCCCAATCCCGAGATCAAGCAGGCGGTTCGGGACGTGGTGAGCCGCATCAGCCTGGACCTGGCCGCGCTGCACCGGGTCGTCTGAGCCGCTGAGGCCCGCGGGGTTGTAGAGAAACCTGAGCGCTCCTCTCCTTTGACCTCGCCCCAAAAGGTTGAAGAGGCACTAGAACGCCCCTCTCCACTGTGGAGAGGGGCGTTATGGTACTCGATGAAGAATATTGGGGTGAGGTGAGTGGAGAGGGGCGATCGGAAATACGGGAGGAGGGATATCGAGGCGAGCTGATTACTCGTCCTCGTCGCCGGCGGAAAGATCGTCGAGGTCGGGCGGCTCGGGCTCGGCTCCGGCCTTGCCTTTCTCGACCAGCTCGTCCCACATGGCCTTCTGCCCCTCCTGCTCCCGGGCCTTTTTCACCGCCTGGAGCCGCTCCTCCATCTCGCGCGGAGAGTAGTGCTGGGCCTTGAGCTCTTCATAGATGCGGATGGCCTCGTCCCAGTGGCCCATGCGCTCCTCGATCTGAGCCAGGCGCAACCGGTAGGCCGGCATGTCGGGGGCGAGCTGGGTCGAGAGCTGCAACGAACGGCGCGCGTCGAACAGCCGGCCCTTGCGCTCCTGGATGCGGCCGAAGAGGGCGTGGAGCTGCGCCTGGCTGCGATCGTCGCTGGGCGCGAACGACTGCAGGCGTTCGGCCACGCCCTCCGCGTCCTTGAGCCGATCGGAGCCGAGGTAGAACTCGCCGAGCCGGTAGGCCAACGCGGTGGAATCCGGGACCTGCTCGAACCCGGACAGCCAGATCGCCTCGGCCCGCACCTCGTCCTTCTGGCGCAGCAGCACCTCGCCCTGGAGCAGGTAGCCGCGGTCGAAGAGCGGATCGATCTCGGTGGCCTGCCGCGCCGCGGCCGCCGCCTCGTCCAGGCGGTTCGCGTTCAGGGCCAGTCGGCCCAGGATCTCGAGCGCGTCGAGCCGGGTGCCGTTCAGATCCAGCGCCCGGCGGGCGGCGCGCATGGCGGAGTCGGTCTTTCCCAGGTTCTGGAGGATGCGCGCGGTGGCCACCAGGGAGTCGGGGTCTTCGGGCGTGGCCGCGATGGCCATCTCGGGATCGTTGGTGAGCCGCAGCACTTCCACCACCGTGGCGGTGAGGATGTCGCGCTGGTTTTCCGCCGCCAGGCGATACTCGCTCATGGCCTGGTCCCGGCGCCCGGCGTAGAACAGCGCTCGCCCGGCCAGCCGGTGCGCGACGGCGTTGCGCGGGTTTCTCTCCATGGCGCGCGATAGATGCCGGATGGCTTTCGCCAGGTCCGGCGGTCGCGCTTCCAGGTAGGCCTTGCCCAGCGCCAGCGAGGCCAGGTAGTCGGAGGGATGGTGGTCCAGCATTCGGCAGGCGGCGCGCCCCAACTCGCACTCCTCGCACGGCTCGCAAGGGCCGCCCGCGGCGGCGAGCAGCCGCTCGGTGTCGCCGGCAAACGATCGCGTGCCGGCGAGCCAGGCGGCCCAGACGGAGACGACGAGCACCAGCGGCGTCGCCAGCACGGCCGCCTTGCGCGGGAGCCGAAAGCGCAGCTCGATCGGCCGCGGCCCGCCGGCATGGGAAAACGGGCTGGCCGCCAGCACCCCGAGCATGACCACGAAGGTCACGGCCACGCCGGCCACCTCGAGGTTGAAATCCACCAGGTTGTGCGCCGCCGAGCCGAACACCGCCGCCAGGCAGCCGCCCATGGAGAGGGACTCCCGGGCGCGGGCCAGCGCCATGGCCATGCACCAGCTCAGCGTAAGCAGAAAGAGCAGTCCGAATGCCGGGCCCCACTCCGCCATGAGCTGGAGCGGGCCGTTTTCGGCGTGGGTGAAGGTGACCTCGTGCGGCACCGAGCGATAGTGCGGGTAGGCGGTGGCGTAGGCCCCGCGCCCGATCCCGAGCACCGGATGATCGGCGATCATCTCCAGCGTCCCGCCCCAGGCGGCGATCTTGGTGTCCTCGCGGAGCGCCGCCAGGTCGCCCAGGGACTTCATCTCGCGCAGGACGGTATCGTAGGCCAGGTACCCCGCGCCGAGCAGCACCAGGGCGATGGCCCCCTGCGCCAGCGCCAGGTTGCGGATCCGGCGCGAGCGCCGGGTGGCCGCCAGGAAGAACAGAAACAGCGCCGCGATCCCGAACGCCACGATCCCGCCCCGCGACAGGGTCATGATCAGCGCGGTGCCGCTGACCCCGGCCAGGAAGAGATACAGGGCCCGGTCCTGCCGTTCCCGCGCCGAAAGGGCCAGGCCCACCGCCGTGGGAGCGGCCAGCAGCAGGTAGCCGGCCAGGTGGTTGGGGTTGACGAAGGTGGAGAAGAAGAAGTTGTTCTGCCCGGCCGGGTAGAAGCCCAGGATGGCGCGCAGCGAAAGGAGCTTGGAGAAGAAGCCGATGGTGGCCACGAAAAAGCCGGTCCAGGCCACCGCCTTGAGCAGGCGCCGGGCGCGGTGCCGGTCGGTGTAGTAGTTCACCACCACGATGAAGCCGAGCGTGTAGGCGAAGTATTTCAGCAGCTCGAGCGCGGTGGACGGCGCCGAGAGGCTCACCGAGCGGAACTGGCCGTCCCCCCACAGCCCCGTCCCCGCCAGCATGTGGTCGTACAGCGAGGCGGCCTCGGGGTTGAGCACCCGCACCAAAAAGGGCGGCAGCGGCAGCATCTGGACCAGGGTGAGCAGGGTGGCGCAGACCATGGCCACGCCCAGGGGGAACAGCTTCAGCCCGCCGGAATGGTGGCGCAGGTGCCGCGCCAGCAGCAACGCGTAGGCGGTGAGCGCCAGGCCGAGCAGGACCAGGATCGCCGGCAGGTGGACGCTGCCCAGCATGAGCGGAGAGAGCACCACCATGGAAGCGATGGCGACCTCGATCCGGCGGTCCGGGCGGTGACCCGCCGATTCCGGCTCGGCGGCGCGCGCCGGGGGCTCGCCGGCGGCGTTTGCCTGATGCGGGCGTCGCCGAAAGAGGTAGGGCATTCGATGTCTCCCCGCGGCACAGATAGCAGAACCCCAGCGGCTTTGCAAACGGTCAGGCGCCGGGAGCGTCCTCGACGTGCTCGGCGGGAAGCGCAAATTCCAGCCGGGCGCGCGTGCCGCCCTCGGCGCGGGACCCGATGGTCAGGCGTCCTCCGAGCATGAACGCCGCCTGCCGCGCCAGCGCCAGACCCAGGCCCAGACCGTCCCAGGCGGCGGCATCGGAGGAGGGGTCGAGCGCGAGGCTGTGCTCGATCAGGGCCTGGCGCTCGCGCCCGAGACCCGGGCCGCTGTCCTCGACGTCGAGCCGGAGGCGGCGCTCCTTGGGGCCGGCGTCGTCCAGGGCGAGCGACACCCGCACCGCTCCGTCTCGCGCGGCCTGGGCCGCGTTGGCGCAGAGTTCTCGGACCACCCGCGAAATCAGCCGCTCATCGCAGAAGATCCGCACCCGGGGCGCCTCCGTATCCAGCCGGCCGCCGTTGCGCTCCAGCGCCGAGCGCGCCGGTTCCGCCGCTTGCGCCAGGGTCTCGCGCGGGTTCATCCACGCGGGCTCGAAGGAGATCTTGCCGGCTTCGAGCCGGTACAACTCCAGCAAATCGTTGATGCGCTCCAGCAGGCGGCGGGCGCTGTGGTTGATCTGGGCCAGGTATTCGACCCACTCCGGCTGCATCCGGGGGGCGTCCTGCATCAGCACGCTGAGAAAGCCCACGATGGCGTTGAGCGGCGTCTTGAGGTCGTGGCTCACCGTGGCGGCGAAATCCGCGCGCCGGCGGTCCCGTTCCCGGATCGGGGCGTGCGTCGGCCGCGGGGTTTTCTTTTTCATCGCCCTACTCCTGGGGCCGGCCGCGCCGGCGGCGCCGCCACCAGACGATACCGAACACCAGCGCCGCCACCGGGACCAGGACCCAGATGGCCAGCGCGTACGAATGGAAGATTTCCTTGAGCCGCTGCCAGTTCTGTCCCACGGCGTAGCCGGCGCCCAGGATGAGGAGATTCCAGGCCGCGGCCGACAGGGCGGCGAAGAGCATCACCCGGCCGAAGGGCATGCGCGCCGCCCCGGCAGCCACCAGGAAAAAGGCGCGCACCCCGGGCAGAAAGCGGTTGCCGGCGATGATCCAGGCACCGTAGCGGTTGAACTTCTGCGAGAGGATCTCGTACTTCTCCCGCGTCAGCGGGTGGAATCCCTGGGTGTCCTTCTCCGACGGCAGGCGATCGAGCCGGCGGCCGATCAACCTGCCGATGCCGTAGTCCAGCGCGGCTCCAGCGAGCGAACCCGCCATGACCAGGCCGAGGCAGAAGGGGAAGCTGAAGACGCCCTTCACCACCAGGAAGGTGGCGAACAGGGTGACGACATCTCCGGGGAACGGGGGAAAGACGTACTCGATCAGCGAGGAGAGGAAGACGGCCGCCGCCCCAAAGCCCCCGTGCGCCTCGACGGCGGACAGCAGGTTTTGCAGCAGCTCTTCCACAGCGGCCTAGCGGCTCGGCGCAAGTCGGCCAGCGACCCGGCGTCGGCGGGTGTCGCTGGATCAGATGTCTTCGGGTCGGACGGTGGAGCGCTTGTTGGCCTTGGCGCGGGCGCAGGCCTTCTCCAGCATCTCGTACACGACCTTGCTCAACGCCTCGGGGAAATCACCGGCGGTCATGCACTCTTTGCTCTTGATGAAATCCTTCACCTTGCTTACCACAACCACCATGTCGCGCTCTTCGGCCATGGGATGCCCCTTTCTGGAGAGGGAGAGAAAAACTACCTCGGGGACCATTCCTCGAGGTGACGGGCCCGATCGGTAGCACTTTCGATCCGGCGATGCAAATAAAAAAGCGCGCGTTCGCGCGCCAGGGTTCGTGGGCGCGAACGCGCTGGCTCTGTGCGGTCCCGCGTTTGCGCGCTCAGGGGGCTCGAGGCGAGGATGGTCGAGAGCGCGGCTGCTGGCGGCGAGTCCTCTTAGTTGCTCGCCGTAAAGCCGGCTCCGCTACATAGAGGACTCGCCTGGCGCGCCGCTCAAGGATGGCATCGGGCGCGAGGCCGCTGGCTCTGTGCAGTCCCGCGTTCGCGCGCAAAGGATCCTGATCGTATGGTTGTGTGGATTCCTTCATCGCAAGATGAAAGGATTGCCTGCAATCCCGGCGGGGTGCTGGCGGGACTGGCGCCAGGGTCGGGCCGGGGTCAGAGGGCGGACTTGCGGTACTCCTCGCGCAGGACGTCGTCCGAGAGGACATCGAAGGCTTCCTGGATCGCCCGGCGTATGGATTCGAGCTTCGCCTGAAGGGGCTGATAGGACGGATGGGTGAAGCGCATGGGATGGAACTCGCGCTGAAGCCTGCGGAAAGCCTCCTCGATTTCGTACGGCGTCGCGCGGCCGGAAACACCCAGCACCTCGAAATAGCTCACCCGGTCGATCTCCTCGAACTTGGCCTCGATGCGGCGCCGGCCGATCTCCAGATCCCGCTCCTCGGCCCGCGGATCCGAGAGCGCGCTGTCCCGAAGACCCGGCGCGGAGACGACCAGCAGCCCGGTGATCACCCCCGCCAGCAGCACCCGGTACACCTCCAGCGCGTCGCGGCCCGACAAAAAAACGATCTCCTCGATGGGGCGCAGCCCGTCCACCCGGCGCAGGATGTCCCGCTCGCTCGCGCTCAGACGCAGGTCCGCCGGATCCGGAAGCCCCGGTCCGCGCCGATCCGGCGGCATGGGCGCAAGCAGGCTGGAGGGGCCGCCCACTTCCTTCACCAGGCGCGAAAGGAGGTACTTGCGCCGGATGCCTTCCATGAGCAGCGCCGCCACCGGCCGCGAGAGCCGGACCTTCTCCGGGTCCGGGACCGACTCGTCGTCGAAGCGGGCCGCGCCCTCGACCCACTCGAACAGGGAAAACAGCACCTCCTCCAGGTGGCGCCGCACCACCGGGAAGAATTCCTCGGCCCGCAACAGCCCGCGCTCGACCAGGTGGGCGGCCAGCGCCCGCGGATGATCCAGCCCCTTCACTCGCGCCTGCGCGTGCGCGGCCCGGTCGATGAGGCCGAAGCGCAGCAGCATCTCCTCCAGCCGGTCCGCCGACTGGTTGGAGCGCGCCGCCACCGGAACGCCCTCCTCGAAGAAGACTTCTTTTTCCTCGGACCTCGAGACGAACAGCAGCCGCCCGGTCGCCCGCTGGAGATGCGCCCGCCAGAACAAGGCCGGCACGCTCTCTTTCTCGATGTCGCTCGCCGCGGGCTCCATCGGCTGGAACTGAGGCGGCGGCCGCGGCCGAAAGACGTCATCGGCTTCCTCGCCCCCCTCGCGCAAGAACGACACCCATGCCGCTCCGCGCGCTCGCGGGGCCACCTGCAACGGCGTCTCTTGTGCGTCCTCGGCCGGCAAGGGCTCTTTCGGCGGCGCCGGGGCGCTCGGAGCCGGTTGCGGCTCTTCTTCCTCCAGCGCGCGCCCCGTGCGGTGGGCGGGCACCGCCACCTTGCGCGCTTTCGCGCCCGGGTGGGGGGGGAGGTCCGGCACCGTGATCACGCCTTCGTCCTCGGGCTCGGGCTCGACCGCGGCCTGCTCTCGCGCCAGACGGGCCTCCTCCTCCAGCAGCTTGACCAACTGTTCCGACCGCACGGTTGTGGCCGGTCCGTCGATCGCGTCCGAAAGTCCGGCCGGGCTGTCCGCCATCCAGTCGGAGGCGAGCTGCGCAAGCTTTACGTCTTCCGCTTCGTCCGGGGCCTCGCTCTCCCAGAACTCATGGACGGAAAGCTCATTCTCCTCGCCCGCGCCGGGCGGAGGCGCCTCCTTGGCGGCGGGTCGCTCCGGCGGCGGGGCGGGAGCCGGCGCGGCGATTTCGGGCTTGCCCGCGTCGGATGGTGCCGGACGCGTCTTTTGTTCGCGTGACTCGACTTTTTTTCGGGCCTTCTCCTCCGCTTCCTTGCGGACCCGCGCCTTGAACTCCTCGATCTCTTTCTTCTTGGCCTCGCGGCGGGCCTTCTCTTCGGCCTCGCGGCGGGCCTTCTCTTCGGCCTCGCGGCGGGCCTTCTCCTCGGCCTCGCGGCGGGCCTTCTCTTCGGCCTCGCGGCGGGCCTTCTCCTCGGCCTCGCGGCGGGCCTTTTCTTCGGCCTCGCGGCGGGCCTTTTCTTCGGCCTCGCGGCGGGCCTTCTCCTCGGCCTCGCGGCGGGCCTTCTCTTCGGCCTCGCGGCGGGCCTTCTCTTCGGCCTCGCGGCGGGCCTTCTCTTCGGCTTCGCGGCGGGCCTTCTCTTCGGCCTCGCGGCGGGCCTTCTCTTCGGCCTCGCGGCGGGCCTTCTCTTCGGCCTCGCGGCGGGCCTTCTCTTCGGCTTCGCGGCGGGCCTTCTCCTCGGCCTCGCGGCGGGCCTTCTCCTCGGCCTCGCGGCGGGCCTTCTCCTCGGCCTCGCGGCGGGCCTTCTCTTCGGCCTCGCGGCGGGCCTTCTCTTCGGCCTCGCGGCGGGCCTTTTCTTCGGCTTCGCGGCGGGCCTTCTCCTCGGCCTCGCGGCGGGCCTTCTCCTCGGCCTCTCTCAGTAGTTTCTCTTCGAACTCGCGGATCTTGCGATCTTCTTCTTCCAGCTCGTCCTCGACATCGTCCCCGGCGGGCTCACCGGTCAAAGATTCGGTGTCATCGCTTTCGGCGGGTGGCGCGAGGACCGCGTTTGAACTGGCTTTCAGTTGCGCGAAGGCGCGGTTGCGTTCCTCGACTTCGGCGAGAAGCTTGCGCGCGACGTCGGAATCCTCCTCGTCCTCCTCGCTGTCTTCCAGGATGCGTTCGAGGCGCTGGTCGATGGCCTCCAGGGCCTTGGGCGACTCTTCCGTCTCGAGCGGCGGAACCTCGGTCGGAGGTTCGGGGGGCGGGGGGGATGACTTGGGGGGCTTGAGCAGAGCGCCGGCGTCCTGGGTGGCACTGGCGGACGAGGGCTCGACGGCCGGCATCTGCAAGGTCGGCCGCTCGGTGAGGTCGAGCGGCGCCGCCGTGCCCGCGGGTTCGGTCACCCCATCGTCGAAGAGCTGACGTTCGAGCTCCGAGAGCCGATCCTCGTCCTCGGGCCGGTCCTCGCGAGGGGGGGCCAGCCGGGGAGCGACCGCCGGGGGGCCCTGCAAGCGCATGATCCGGTCCACCCGCCTCGTCAGCTCCTCGGAGTCGGGCGCCTGGGCTCCCGCCGGCGGCGTGCCGATCTGGGTGGCCTCGTCGCGCTGCACTCCGACGTAGGTCAGGATCTTGGAGATGAGCTTGTCGATGTCGAGCGGCAGCGAGAAATAGTAATCGCCCCCCTCGGCCAGCGCGTCGCCGAAATTGGCCACGCCCTCGGCGCCGGTGCCGAGGAACAGGATGGGGACCAGGTCGCCGCCCGGCGCCTCCCGGATGGCCCGGCACAGATCGACGCCGCGCCCGCCGTCGACGCGCAGATCGAGCACGATGAGGGCCGGCGGGTGCCGCGCCAGCGAGGCCAGCACCTGCGGGCCGCCGCCGCGGGCGATCTCCACCGGCATGCCGGCGCGCTGGACGGCCTCGCCGAGCCGCGCGGCCAGATCGCTCTCCGCTTCGAGAATGAGGATCCTCGCCATGGGGAACCGCATCATAGCATGTCGAACGGATCGACATCAAAATTCAGACGCGCCCGGGTGCGCACGCTATCCCGCACCCGGGCCGCCGCTTGCAGTAGCAGGCCGATGGAGGAGCACTTGGCCAGCATCTGGTGCCGGTACTGGCCGCGCAGCCGCTCCAGCGGGGCGGGCGAGGGGCCCAGCACGGTGATGCGCCCCTGCGCCAGGCGGCGGAACGCCTCGGCCGCCCGGCGCGCCCCGCTGGCGGCCTCCTCCTCGCTTTCGTGCTGAGAGCGGACCAGTAACAGGCGCTGCGCCGGCGGGTAGCCGAGCTGGCGGCGGCGCTGCAGCTCGCGTTCCATGAAGGCCTGGACATCGCCCTCCCGGGCCGCCTGGATGGCCGGATGCAGCGGCAGGAAGGTCTGGACGACGACCGTCCCCGGACGCTGGCCGCGGCCGGCCCGGCCGGCCACCTGGACCAGGAGCTGAAAGGTGCGCTCCGCGGCCCGGAAATCCGGCACCTGGAGCCCCAGGTCCGCCAGCACCACGCCCACCAGCGTCACCCCGGGAATGTCGTGGCCCTTGGTCACCATCTGGGTCCCGACCAGCACGTCCAGATCGCCGGCGGCGAACCGCTCCAGCGTCCGGCGCAGGACGTCCCGGCCCGAGGCGGTGTCGCTGTCCAGCCGGGCGATGCGCGCGCCGGGGAAACGCCGGCGCACTTCCTCCTCGCATTTCTCGGTGCCGAGGCCGAACAGGGCGATGCGGCCGCCGCCGCAGGCGGGGCACTGGCGGGGCAGGGCCGTGGCCAGGCCGCAATAATGGCAGCGCAGCCGCCCCTCCTGCAGGTGATGGGTCAAGGCCACGCTGCAATTTTCGCAGCGCACGCCCTGGCCGCAATCCCGGCACAGCGCCACGGACGAATAGCCGCGGCGGTTGAGAAACAAGATGGCCTGCTCGCCGCGATCCAGCGTCTCGGCCAGAGCCTGCGAAAGCCGCGGCCCCAGCACGTGCGGGCGTTCGCCGGGGTCCAGGAGCTCGCGCTTGAGGTCGACCACTTCCAGCGCGGGCAGCGGGCGCTGCTGCACCCGCCGCGGCAGCGAAAGCGGCGTCATGCGCCCCTCGCGGGTCCGGTGCAGGCTTTCCGCCGAGGGCGTCGCCGAGCCCAGTAGCACCACGGCCTTTTCCTCGCGCCCGCGCACCAGGGCCAGATCGCGCGCGTGGTAGGGCAGCCGCTCCGACTGTTTGTAGGAGGAGTCGTGCTCCTCGTCCACCACGATGAGCCCGAGCGCCGGCACCGGAGCGAAGACGGCCGAGCGCGCTCCCACCGCCACCCGGGCCCGGCCGCGCCACAGCCGGCGCCACTCGTCCAGACGCTCGCCCTCGCTCAGCCCCGAGTGCAGCACCGCCACCTGCTCCCCGAAGCGGGCGGTGACCCGAGCGATGAGCTGCGGGGTGAGCGCGATCTCCGGGACCAGCAGCAGCGCGCCGCGGCCGAGCTGCAGCGCCTCGCCGATGGCGCGCAGGTACACCTCGGTCTTGCCGCTGCCGGTGACGCCGAAGAGCAAGAAGCTTTCGCTCCGGCCGGATCGCAGCGCCGCCGTCACCGAGGCGAGCACCGCCTGCTGCTCGGGCGTCGGCGCGGGCGGGCGCGCCACCGGCATCACGGCGACGGACGGGCGGCGCTCCTCCGTCACCTCCCGGACGGCGGCCAGGTTCTTCTTGCAGAGCGCGGCCAATGCGGCGCGCGCCCCTGGTTCATCCCGGCACAGCCGGGCCAGAGGCAACTCGCCGGCGCGCAGCAGCCGCAGCAGCACTTGGCGCTGGCGCGCCGGCAGGTCGTCGGCGAGGGCCGGATTCGCCCCGGCCGCGGGCGAGACCAGGCGCAGGCGCTTCTCAGCGGCGAGACGGCCCGGCTCATGGAACGCCGGCGGCAGCGCGGCGAACACCATCTCCCCGGGCGGCGACAGGGTGTACTCCCAGGCGAAGCGCAGCAGGCGCAGCAGCGGCGGCGACAGCACCGGCTCCGTCTCGACCCGGGACAGCACGGTCTTGATCTCCACCCCCGGCGGCGCCGTTCCGCCCGCGTCCACCACCACGCCCCGCCGCCGCCCGCGCCCGAAGGGCACCTCCACCAGGTGGCCGGGGACGAGCGGGCCGCCCTGGGCCGGCTCGCGGTAGGTATAGAGGGAAAACAGCGGGGCCGCGACCGCGATCTGCAGTCGGCGGGGCTCGGAGGGTTCGGACATGCGCTACAGCCGGGACAGGGCCTGCCGCAGATCGGCGATGATGTCGTCCACGTCCTCCAGGCCCACCGAAATGCGGATCAAGCCCTCGCTGATGCCGGCCGCCGCCAGCGCCTCCTTGGAGTAGGTGTGGTGGGTCATGGAGGCGGGATGCTGGATCAGCGTGTCCACGTCGCCGAGCGAGACCGCCACGGTGCACAGCTCGCAGGCGTCGAGCAGGCGCTTGCCCGCCTCGCGCCCGCCGCGCACCTCGAAGGCGATCACGCCCGAGAAGGCCCGCATCTGGCGGCGCGCCAGCTCGTGCTGCGGATGGGTCTTGAGCCCGGGGTAGCTCACCCAGGTCACCTTGGGATGGAAGGACAGGTACTTGGCCACCTCCATGGCGCTGGCCGAGTGGCGGTCCATGCGCACCGGCAGCGTCTTGAGCCCGCGCAGCAGCAGCCAGGCGTTGAAGGGGCTGATGATGCCGCCGATCTCGTGCAGCGACTCGTGCGCCACCCGGTCGACGAACTCCTTCTTGCCGGCCAGCAGGCCGGCCACGCAATCGCCGTGCCCGCCAATGTACTTGGTGGCGCTGTGGATCACCGCGTCGGCCCCCAGGGCGATGGGGTTTTGCAGGTAGGGGGTGGCGAAGGTGTTGTCCACGATGGCCAGGGCGTTCTTGCGGTGGGCGATCTCAGCGATTGCTCCGATGTCGACCACTCCCAGGGTCGGGTTGGCGGGGGTCTCGAAGAACAACACCCGGGTGCGCTCGTCGACGGCCGCCTCGACCTGGCCCAGATCGCAGAAGTTCACCTCCTGGGTGCGGATGCCGAAGCGGGGCAGCACGGTGGTGACCAGGGCGTGGGTGCCGCCATAGATGGTGTCCCCGCTGACGATCTTGTCTCCGGCGCCGCACACGCCCAGGAAGGTATGGGCCTCGGCGGCCATGCCCGAGGCGAAAGCCAGACCGGCTTCGGCGCCCTCCAGGTAGGCGATCTCCTTCTCCAGCGCCTGGGTGGTGGGGTTGCCGATGCGGGTGTAGATGTAGCCCTCTTCCTCGCCGGCGAAGAGCCGCGCCCCGTGGTCGGCGTTCTCGAAGGCGAAGGTCGAGCTCATGAAGATGGGCGTGGAGACGGAACGGATGGGCTTGCCCAGCTCGTGCTTGTCCAGGTGCTTGCGCCCATGGACCGCGATGGTGGAAAACTTGAGCTCGCGTTTTTCGCTCATGGCTTCCTCCCGCGATCGGACCTAGCGGGCCGACCGGGCCAGCGCTTCGACCAGCGACAGCCGCTCCCAGGGCGCCTCGGCCTCCGGGCGCCCGAACTGCCCGAAGCAAGAGAGCGGCGAATAGATCGGCCGGCGCAGGTCGAAGTTCTCGATGATGGCCGGGATGCCCAGGTCGCAATGATCCCGCAGCAGGGTCTCCAGACGCTCCGGCGGGAGTTTGCCGGTGCCGAACTCGTCCACCTGCAACAGGATGGGCTGCTCCTGGCCGGTGACGTAGGTGAGGCTCACCTCGCAGCGCCGCGCCAGCCCGGCGGCCACCAGGTTCTTGGCCAGGTGGCGGGCGAGATAGCTGCCGCTGCGATCGGGCTTGGTGGGATCCTTGCCGGAGAAGCACCCCGAGCTCTGTCGCGCCGCCGGGCCGTAGGCGTCCACCGCGGTGAGCATGCCGGTGAAACCCGCGTCCACCGGCGGGCCGCCGCGGGTGAACGGCCCGGCCGGGTTGATCAGCACGCGGCTGTCGCCGCTGAGCAGGCCGCTTTGCGCCAGCGCGGGTTCGACCACCTCCCGCCGCAGTCTTGCCTGGAGTTCGGGCAGGGCGGCCGGGTCGCGGTGCTGCGCGAACACCACCACCGTATCCAGATGCGCCGGGCGATCGTCGGCGTAGCGCACCGACAGCAGCACCTTGCCGTCGGGCCGCAGGCCCTGCACCCGCCCCTCGGCGCGCGCGTGACACAGATGGCGGGCGAGTTGATGGGCGTAGAACACCGGCGCCGGCATAAGCGCGGTCTTGCCGGGCAGCGATTCTCCCTCGTCGGTGGCGTACCCCACCGCGGTTCCCTGATCGCCTGCGCCGCGCCGGTCGACGGCCAGGCCCAGTTCCTCGGATTGCTCCTCCAGGATGTTCATGATGGCACAGCTCCCGGCGTCGAAGCCGGTTCCCGGCTCGTCATAGCCGATCTCGCGCAGGCGCTTGCGCACCACCGCGTTCACGTCCACCCATGTCTCGCAGGTGACCTCGCCGGCCAGCATCACCAGGCCGGTGGACACCAGCACCTTGCAGTTGACCCGGGCGAAGCGGTCGCGTTCCAGGATGGTGTCCAGGACCGCATCCGCCAGCGCGTCCGCCACCTTGTGGGGGTTGCCCGTGCAAACCGATTCAGCCGCCAGGGTCCGTGATCCGCTCATGGTATTCTCTCCCGCCGGCCCGGAGGCGCCGCCCCGCGCCGGCTCATTTTCCGGTGTGCTGGCGCAACCGGGCGATGAAGGCGTCTGGCTCCAGGTATTGGAACACGCAGCGCCAGAAGGCCACCCGGTCTCCGCTCTGCAAGGTGGCGCTCTCCTTGGGCGCCAGGCGCCGACCGTTGACCTCGGTGCCGTTCCTGGACCCCATGTCCATCAACGCGTAGCGCCCGGGCACCACCGGCACGAACATGGCGTGCAGCTTGGAGATCTTCTGCGCCCGTATGACGATGTCGTTGTTGCGGGCCCGGCCCACCGTGATGCGTTCGGTGTACTGGTTGTTGCCCGACTTGGCCAGCAGGACGACCCGGCGCTCCCCCGGTTCGGTCGGCGCGCGGCGGGGTTCCTTGAGATCGGTGATCTCGGTGTTGACGATGATATCCTGTTCGTCGATGTTTGGCATGGATTCCAGCAGCAGCACCGGGTTGGGAAAGCGGCGGCAGAAGTCGACCTTCCCCTGGATGGCCAGATCGTCCGCCAGTTCTCCAAAGGGGAAGCTTGCCGGAAGAACAGGAGACTTCATGGGAGACTCCATGGGCGCCTCGCTGTCGAGCGCATACCACCGTCGGGAGCATTCGTCAAACCGGCGGCCAGCGACGGCCGCAAAACTTTTCGACCGATCGGTTTTGTGGTAGGCATGTTCACCAATCCCTCTATCTGGAGGCGAGCCATGAAAGGGTTGTTTTTATTTCTCGCGGCGTGGGCCCTGGTCGGCTGCGGCAGCAAGGACGCCAACGATCTCAAGGTCGGCGCCCAGTGCGCCCGCCTCCAGGACTGCGGGGTGGAACCCAAGGATGGCGAGGTTCCTCCCCTGGAGTGCCTGACGACGTTCAAGGGCGGATACTGTGGCAAGACCGGTTGCGCCCACAGCAGCGAATGCCCGGAGAAATCCGCCTGCGCCAACTTCGAAGGGGTCTTCTACTGTTTCCTGGTATGCTCCGACAAGCCCGACTGCAACCAGAACCGCTCGGCGGACAACGAAGCCAACTGCTCCAGTTCCATCAAGACCGTGGAGAACACCGATCAGAAGCTCTGCATTCCTCCTTCCGCGTCGCTCTGAGCGCGTCAGCCCCAACCAGCGCATCGACAGCGCCCGAGCGGGGCTTTGGCTTCTGCGCCCGGCAGGGGGAGGTGGCGGCGAAGGCGCTGCTGCCGAACACGGCTTCTGGCTGCCGCCAGAAGACCCTGAGTCGAACTCGATTTTTTTGAGTACAGCCTGGCCAGAGGATACGGCGAACACAACCCTGTCGAACGGGAGCACGGGCTCAGCCGGCGGACGAAGATCATTGGGCGGGCTGGTTTGCGGCAGCCGGTGTGGGCGTGCAGGGCGTAAAGGCGTCGCCGCCGTCGGGGATGCGACACCAGGTCTGGCCCTCCGCGACTCCCTGCCCGGGGTAGGCGGTGCGGGCCAGAAGCGTTCCTGCGGCGTCGAAGACGAAAATGGTGTCTCCTTTCTTGCCGATGCCCCAAGCCGCCTGCAGGCACGAGGTCACCTCGGGAACAACGCAGCTGGACTGCAAACCGGGCTGGGCGTTCGCTTCGAGATCGGCGGCGATGAAAAAAATAGGCGCCGGGGGCGAGAATGACCGAAGCGGGGAATGTGATGGCCTCGGCCAGCCGGGGGTTGCCCGCCTCGTCCGCGCCCGCCAGGACGGAGATGAGGTAGGCCTTGCGGTCGCCGAGTTCGACTTCGGCGCAGGCCGCCAGGACGCACGCCAGGCTCGGAATGCACAGTCGTCGTTGTTGCAGGCTCGGATACATGCTACGCAGGACATAGGGGAGGACCCGGGTGGCGGTAAACAGCGAATCGGTATCATTGGCGTGAAGATTTCGTGTCGGCGCGCCCCTGCCCGCAGAGCCCACTCAAAGATCTGGGGCCTGCTCGAAGATGAAGCGGTTGAAGTGCTGGCAGGCCTTGATGTCCGCGAACTCCTTGCAGTCGGTGCAGGTCGTGTGCTGCCGCTCGGCGCAACACTTCCTCTGCGGGCACCCGGTGGCCTTGTTGTTCTCGCGAACACCAGTTCTACAGGGACCGCCGGGACCATCCCGATGACAACTGTTGTGCACGACCCCAAGCGGCGCTTGCCAAGCCCGGCCGGCATGTGATAGTGGTTCTGGCTTCGACCCGGCTTCGATCCGGGCGCACAACCGTTGCAAGGAGTGGGACGCATGGCGAGCCAGAAGAAAGGCGCAAAAACCAAGAAACCCGCATCCGTCAAGAAGGCGGCATCCGCCCGGGCCAAGCCGGCCCCCAAGCCGGCGGCGAAGAAGAAGCCGGCCCCGGCCCAGAAGAAAGCGCCGGTGGCCAAGGCCGCGCCGCCGAAGCCCCAGCCCGCGCCGGTCGAGATCGACAACGGCCTGACCGCGAACCAGATGAAAGAGCTGCGCCGCGTGCTGGAGCAGAAGCGCGACGAACTGCGCCGCTCCATCAACCACCGCCGCGACCGGGATTCGGCCATCGATCCCAGCGAGATCATCGAGGAGCTGGAGCAGGCCTCCGCCGGGCAGCAGCAGGACGTGCAGCTGCGCATCCTGGACAAGGAGGTCAAGCTGCTGCGCGAGATCGAGCGGGCGCTGAAGAAGTTCGACGGCGGGGAATACGGCCTGTGCGAGGCCACCGGCGAGCCCATCGGCTACGCCCGTCTGAACGCCCGGCCCTGGGCCCGCTACAGCGTCACCCACAAGGAAGAGCTGGAGCGCGCCCAGCGCGAGCAGTCCGTACTCCGTCCCAGCCGCTGACGCTCCGGCCGGCCTCGGCCGCCGCGGCGCCGACCCGGGCCCCTCGGGGCATGATGCCGGGAGCGCACATCCACGTTGTTGGGAAGAATGCGGCTCTGTAGGCCGGGTGGCGCCATGCCCGGCCCGCGTCGAGCGATCTTTCGCAAGAGCCGGGGAAAGCAGCGACACGACCCGGTTGGTTGTGCTAACTGGACGGTCGAGATGCTGGATTTTCGCAACACCTGTCGGGTCGGCCCCCGCTCGCGGGTTCGGGCCGCCAGCGCGGTCGGTCGCAAACAGGGGGTTTCTTTTCGCGACCGGCCGCGGGGCCCCCAAAGCCAGCGCGGACGGTCGCGTGATCGATCGGCGGGCCGCCGGACGGTTCTTTTCCTCATGCTTGCCTTGCTCCAGACAGCGCCGGTCCGCGCGGCCGAGGAGCGCTACGAGGCGGATCTGATCGCCCGGGCGCTGGATTCGCTCGATCTTTCCCCCGACCCTGAACCCGAGGGCAAGATCATCGAGCGCATCCTGGTGGTGCGCTTTCCCATCATCGAACCGATCGATCCCTGGCCGGATTTTCTCAACCTGTTCCACGTCACCACCCGCGAGCACATCGTGCGCCAGGAGCTCTTGTTCTCGGAGGGCGAGCGATACGATCCGCGCAAGGTCCAGGAGAGCGCCCGCAACCTGAGGGCCTTCCCGCTCACCTTCTCCACCGTGCGCATCGTCACCGCGCGCGGCTCCGACCCGTCGCGGGTGGTGGTGGTGGTGGTTACCAAGGATCTGTGGAGCATCCGGCTCAACTCGGCGCTGTCCGTGGGCGGCGGGGTGTTCAACTATCTCCAGCTCATGCCCACCGAGCAGAACCTTCTGGGCTACAACCAGCAGCTCTCCCTCTACACCTTCACCGATCGCGACACGGTGGCTTTCGGACCGGTATACGTGGTGCCGCGCCTGCTCGGCTCGCGCCTGCGCTTGCTCGCCTCCGCCGGGCTGCGCGAGAACTGGAGAGACGGCTCGCTGGAGGGCGGCTTCGGCCAGATCGAGGTTTCCCGGCCCTTGTTTTCGGTGGACAGCCGGACCGGCTACAGCGCCTACGCCGCCTTCGACCGCGGCACCGAGCGGATGTATCAGGGAGATTCGCTGCGCCGGGTGATGTTGGAGCTTCCCGGCGGCACCTGGATCCTTCCCGAGAAGTACCGCTACCAGAAGTGGCTGGCCGGGTTGCGGGGCGTGTACTCGCTCGGCCGCCGCTTCAAGACCGATCTCAGCGCGGGGTACGAGCTGCGCTCATACGGCTACGGCTTGACGGACGACTTTCCACCCTCGCCGGAGGCGGAGCAGGCCTTCCGCCGGGCGGTAGTGCCGGCCGACGATCGCGCCGGCTCGCTCGTCGCCGATGTCCACTTCTACGAGGCCGACTACCGCCGTTTCCAGAACATCCAGAGCTACGGGCTCTCCGAGGACTTCCGCTTCGGCCCCGAGGCGAGGCTCGCCCTGGCCTGGTCCAACCCCGCCTTCGGTTTCGCCACCCAGGCGCTGAAGATGCGGCTGGAACTCGCCTGGATGCTGCTCCTTCGTAAGGACATCCTGTCCATCCGCTCCGCGGCCGGCGTGCGCTACAGCCCGCAACTCGTGGGCGACGGCGTCGATTCGCGCTGGCGCGACCGCCTGCTGGAGGCCGAGATCGAGAACGTCAGCCCTCCCATCCTCGGCGGGCGCCTGTTCGCGCGGGTGCACTACATCTACAGCCAGTTCAGCCGCGCCCGCACCCGCTATGCGCTCGGTGGGGACAACACCCTGAGGGGATTCGTATCGGGCTTCACCGCCGGCGAGCGGGTGTTCAACGTGAACCTGGAGTACCGCTCCCGCCCGTGGGTCATCCGCACGCTGCACTGGGGGTTCGTCCTCTTCTACGACGGAGGCGACGCCTACGGCTTTCGGCCGGCCGAGGACTTTGTTTACCACCAGAGCGTGGGTTTCGGCATCCGGGCGCTCTTTCCCCAGTTCGACCGCGGCGTCATGCGCCTGGACGTGGGCGTGCCGCTGGGTCGGGACTTCAACACCCGGGTGGTCAACTGGGTTTCGCTGGCGTTCCTGCAGGCGTTCTAGAATCTACCCGAAGGCGCCCGCTTCTGGTACATTCCGGCCCAGATCGCCGTTCGGGAGGACGTCATGGCCGCCATTGCCCTGGCTTGGATCGACTGGTTGATCATCGTCCTGTACTTTCTCTTCATCGTGGGCATCGGACTGTATTTGCGCCGCTACACGCGCACCGGCGACGATTTCTTTCTGGCGGGACGGCGCAACTCGAGCTGGGTGGCGGGGCTGGCCTTCCTGTCGGCCAACCTGGGGGCGCTGGAGATCCTGGGCTGGACCGGCGGCACCATGAAGTACGGCATGTTCGTGTCGCACTTCTACTGGGTGGGCGCCATCCCGGCCATGCTCTTCTTGGGCCTGTACATGATGCCGTTCTACTACTCCTCGCGCATCCACTCGGTGCCAGGGTATCTGCGCCTGCGCTTCGACGAGCGCACCCGGCTGCTCAACGCCTTCTCGTTCGGCGTCATGACCCTGCTCATGTCGGGCATCAACCTGTACCTGATGGCCCTGGTGCTGCGCACCATCCTGGGCTGGGACTGGCACCTGAGCATCTGGCTCTCGGCCGCGGCGGTAGGGGCCTACATCGCCCTGGGGGGCCTGCTCTCCGCCATCTTCACCGAGATCGTGCAGTTCTTCCTCATCTGGGCCGGGCTGTTCCTCGTGGCCGTGCTCGGCGCCATCGAGATGGGCGGGTTCGACAAGGTCTTCTCGGGGTTGCCCGAAGCCATGAGCCGCCTGTGGGCCACCACTGGCGACGCCTCCCAGAACGCCATGGGCGTCACCTGGGCCGGCATCGTCATGGGCCTGGGGTGGGTGCTGTCCTTTGGCTACTGGACCACGGATTTTCTGGTGGTGCAGCGGGCCTTCTCCTCCAAGGATCTGCGCTCGGCGCGGCTCACGCCCATCACCGCCTCGTTCTTCAAGATGGCGCTGCCCTTTATCATCGTGGTGGCGGGCCTGGTGGCCTGGCGGCTGACCCAGATGGCGGGTGCGAATTTCCACCTGTTGCCCCACCCGGTGAGCGGCGAGCCGTGGAACGACACCGCCCTGCCGCTGCTCATCGCCCGCTACTACCCGGCGGGCCTGGTGGGGCTGGGCATCACCGCCTTGCTGGCGGGCTTCATGGCCGGCCAGGCGGGCAACGTCTCCGCCTTCAACACCGTGTGGACCTACGACATCTACCGGGTGCTCATCAAGAAAGACGCCTCCGACGCGCACCTTTTGCGGGTGGGACGCATCACCACGGTCGTGGGCGTGCTGCTCTCGGTGGCCACGGCGTATCTCGCCATGCAGTTCAACACCATCATGGACTACATCCAGGCCATCTTCTCCTGGGTGAACGCCCCGCTGTTCGCCACCATGCTGCTGGGCATGTTCTGGAAGCGCGCCACCCCGGCCGGGGCCTTCTACGGCCTCATCGCCGGGATGCTCACGTCCTTCGCCATTTTCCTGGCCTTCAAGCTCGGCGTCATGCCGGAGGGCCTGGGGCGCGCGCTCACCTTCACCGACAACCCGAGCGACATGTCGCGCAACCTGTGGCAGGCGGTGTGGGCCTGGGTGGTGTGCTTCGGGCTCACCGTCGCGATCTCCCTGTGCACCCATCCCAAGCCCGAGAGCGAGCTTGCCGGCCTGGTCAAGGGGCTCACCCCGGCCGCCGCCGGCGAGCGGATGGCCTTCTGGCGCCAGCCCTGGTTCTGGGCCGCGCTCTCGGCGCTGTGCCTGATCGCGCTCAACACCGTCTTTTTCTGAGCGAGGCGACCATGAACGGACAGACCTCGAACGCCGAACCGCTGCCCATCTGGTTCTTCGTTGGGCTCATCCTGCTCATCTACGGCTTGATCGTGCTCGCCGGCGGCCTGCTACCGCAGGACCGGCCCACGGTGCTGATGGAGCTGCGCCCGGCCCTGTGGTGGGGCGGGCTGATGGCGCTCGCCGGCGCGGTGTTCCTCGGCGGCAGCCTGGCGCTGCGGCGCAAAAGGGGTTGATTGGGCGATCTGCCAAAAATCGGCGACCGGCTCGGTCGCTTTCGCATCCTGCGCCCGATTGGCAGCGGCGCCCGCAGCGCCGTCTTTCTGGCCGAGGACGAACTGCTCAAGACCCCGGTTTCGCTGAAGCTGATCGACACCGCGGACGCCACCCCGGACGAGATGGCCGAACTCGGGCGCCAGGTGCTGGTCGCGCGCCAGGTGTCCCACCCGGCCATCTGCCGCGTGTTCGACCTCCACCAGGAAGGCCCCTTCCTCCTCATCTCGATGGAGTATGTCGAGGGGCGGCCGCTGTCCGCCGTCCTGGACGAGCAGGGGCCCTTCGCGCCGGCGCGCGCCGCCCGCATCGCCGTCGATCTGTGCCAGGGCCTGGAGGCGGCCCACCACCAGGGGATCGTCCACGGCAACCTCAAACCGCAGAACGTGATCCTGGGAGAGCACGATCGGGTCTGGATCCTGGACCTCGCCCTGGCCTCGTCGACCCAGGCGCGCTCCTCGGCGGCGAATCGCATCACCCCGGAGGAGGGGAGCGTTCTCGCCCCCGAGGTGCTCCAGGGGATGGACGTCATCCAGCAGACCGACGTCTTCGGCATCGGGCTGCTCCTCTACTACTGTCTGGCGGGGCGGCTGCCGTATTCGGGCAAGACGCTGCTTTCGATCATCGAACAGATGGAGGCCCATCGCTTCCAGCCGCCGTCGGCCTTCAACGTGGTGAACGCCCCGCTCGACGACGTGGTGCTGCGCGCCCTGGAGCCGCTGCCGGCCCAGCGCTTTCCGTCGGTGCGGCTGCTGGCGCAGGCGGTGCGCGCCGCCATGGGCAGCGGCCAGGAGGAGGCCGCGACCCCGGAGGCGCTGCGCCCCTGGGATGGCAACATCGAGGCCCTGGGGGGCGAGGCGCCCTCTTCCAACACCGCCACCCAGCGCATCGTCTTTCGCGACGTGACCGTGCTGTTCTCGGACATCGTGGGCATCACGCCGTACTTCGAGAAGCACGGCGACACCGCAGGGATGAAGAAGATCCGCATCCACAACGAGCTGCTCTTCCCCGTCATCGAGCGGCACCGCGGCCGGGTGGTCAAGACCATCGGCGACGCCATCATGGCCTGTTTCGAAAAACCCCAGGACGGGGCGGACGCGGCGCGGGACATGCAGCGGCTGCTGAAGAACTACAACGGAAAGCGCCTCGGCGAGGACGATCGCATTCGCATCCGCATCGGGCTGCACTGCGGCAAGGCCATCATCGAGGGCCGCGACGTGTACGGCGACGTGGTGAACGTGGCCGCCCGCATCTCCTCCCAGGCCGAGGGAGGCCAGATCCTGATCTCCGACGACACCGCGCAGAAGCTTCGCGATCGCGGCAGCGCGGTGTTTCATTCCACGGTGACGCTCAAGGGAAAGACCGAGCCCTTCGAGCTGTTCTCGGTAACCTGGGAGCCGGAGGAGGCGACGGTGCCGAAGGCGTCGCCGGCGCCGAGCCTGGCACGGGAGCCCGCGAGCGCCATGCCGACCCCGCTCTCGCTGCCTTCGGCCGGGCGGGGTGGAGAGAGCGGACCGGACGACGCCCGCCGCACCGAGGAGATGCCGGTCGTCGCCGACGAGGCGCCGCCGGTCCGGCCCGCTCCCGCGCCGGCGCCGTCCAGTGCCACGGAGGTCTTCATCCCGGCCGTCGAGTCCCCGTCCCGCGTCCGCCGCCGGCCGCCCGGACTCCCTGCTTCCACCGCCGAAATGCCGCCGGCCGGATCCGCCGCCGCGCCCGCGCCGCCGCCCGAATCCACCGTGATCTTCGCGCCCGCGATCGAGTCCCCTTCCCGCGTCCGCCGCCGGCCGCCCACGCTCCCGCACTACCTGTCGCCCATGCCGGAGCCCGCGCCCGGAGCCTCGATCCGGTACGCGGCGCGCCGCAGGCGCACGATGGTCCTGTCGGTCATTGCCGTTCTCGCCGCCATGGCCGCGGTGCTGGCGATCGCATCGCTGGTTCCACCGGCCGACACGCCCGACGCCGCCATCCCGCCGCCAAAGCCCTTCTCGCCTCACTGGCGGGAGCCGCCGGACGCCGGTCCGCCTGCGGAAGAGCGAGTGGTCGAGCCTGGCGTTGCTGCGGACGCCGGCCCGCGCACGCCGGCGGACCAGAAGGCGCCGGCGCTCGCGGCTGGCGATCCGGACCGGCTCGCGCCCGATCCGGAGGCTCGGCAGGTTTCGATGACGCCGCTGTTGTTCGAGCTTGGAGACACGGAGCGCGCCTTGTCCCGGGCGATGCAGCAGAAAGGGCTGATCGCGGGCGATATCGCGGAGCTGGACCGGGAGATGAAAAAAATCGCCAGCCTGCGCCGGGGCCGGAAATACGCGGAGGCCCTCCAGGCGGGCCGGCGCGCGCTTTCGCTGGTGGAACGCTTCGAGTTGGACGAGGATTTCCTCAAGAAGAAAAACGCGCGTTTCAACCTCGAGTTCGACCGCGCCGGCAGCGCCGCGGCGGGCGATGCCGAGCTCGCGCGTGTGGCCCGCGACATCCTGGCCGCCATCGGTGAGAAACGCTTTGTTGACGCGAATCTTTTGCTGAACAAGGCATTTCGGTTAGTATCCAGGCATGCAAGCCGCCGTTGAGCGACGAGCGATCTGGATCTGTGTCGGGCTGCTTTGCTTTGGACCGGCGGTTCTTTCCGCGGAGCAGCCCGCATCCATCCGGCTCGGTCTGTGCCATGCGCTTTTCGACCTCGCGGCCGATCAGGCCCTGGCCGTTGCGTCGCATATCAAGGATCGGCTCGTCGCCGCTGGGATCGATGTGGTGATTTCGCCTCCGGGGCCGAACGGGAAGTGCTGCGACTCGCTGGACTGCCTCACGGCCGCCGATGGAAAGCCGCTGGACGCGCTGGCGGCCGTCGCCGGCAGCCGCACCGGGCCGGTCGTCCGCCTGTCCTTTTCGCTGTTCTCGCAGAAGGAAGCGCGGGTCGTCTATCAGGACAGCAAGGAAGCGACCCTGGCCGAGCTGAAATCGTTTTGGGCGCTGGACGAACCGGAGGAGGGCCTCATCGAGGCCGTGCGGGTGCTGCTTGCGCCTCCCAAGGTCGAACCCCCGCCGGCTCCCCATGCGGCGCCCAGCGCTCCTTTGCCCCCGAAACCCAAAGAGAAGATCTCCCAGGTTGCGCCCGCGCCGCCCGATCGGCTGTGGGCCCATGTCACGCTGTGGTCCGGGGTCGCCCTGTGCACCTTCGGCGGCGCATCGGCCGCGCTGGCCAAGGCCGCGGCCGACAACTACTCCGAGCGTCCCAACCAGCAGACCTGGGACCGCAGCCGGCTGTGGGCCGGGATGATGTGGGCGGGGTTCGCTGCGGGCGCGGCGCTCGTCGCCACCGGGATCGTCTTGTGGATGAGAGGGAGTCCGTCGGACGACGCGACGAGCGCTTTCATCACGGCTCCCGCCGGCCCTGGCGGCGGTCTGGTCCTGGGTTGGCACGGCCGGTTCTGAATGTGGGCCGGGTGCGCGACCAACACCACCAGCGAGGGCTGGCGCGCGAACGCTGTTGCGGCGAAGCTGCTCCAGGAGACATGACGATGATGCGCAGGAAAGTTTTTTCGTGGGTCATGGTCGCCCTGCTGGCCGGGGCGCTGGTTCCGGCGTGCAACGTGTTCCTGCCTGCGGTGGGCGGCGCCAATCAGCCCTGCCGGCCGGACCTCTCCTGCGATCCGGGCCTTGCCTGCATCGACAACCGGTGCATGTCGCCCACCGACGGAGGCGACGGCGGCCCGGACGGAGAGGACGCCGGCGACGCGGGCATGACGGACGCGGAAGCGGACGGCGGCGACGGGGCGGCGGAGGGAGGCGATGCGGGCAGGTGTGTTGAGGTGGACGATTGCGACGACGACAACCCGTGCACCGAGGACACCTGCGAGCAGGAGGAGCACGTCTGCCGCCACGCCCCGAAGCCGGGGGACTGCGACGACGGCGATCCGTGCACGATGTCCGACAAGTGTGAGGCCGGCATCTGCGGCGGCGTGCCGAAGGACGCGGACGAGGACGGCTTCATCGACGCCTCGTGCGGCGGGGACGACTGCAATGACGACGCCTCCGGCATCAATCCCAATGCCCAGGAAGGCCCCCCGGGGAACAGCTCTTGCAGCGACAACGTGGACAACAACTGCGACGGCCAGACCGACCTGAGCGACATCGGCTGCCGTACCTGCGCGGTCGATCCGGAGTGCGACGACGGCTTTTTCTGCACCGGTCCCGAAAAGTGCGACAACGGAGGCTGCGTCCGTGGCACGGCGCCGTGCCGGGACAGCCTTTCCTGCACCCAGGACGCCTGCGACGAGGAAGAGAAAACTTGCTCCTTCCCCCTGAAGCCCGGCAACTGTCTGATAGATGGACGATGCTACGCCCACGGCGATAAAGAGCCCGGCGAGCAGTGCTGGATCTGCAATGCCTCGAGCCCCAACATGTGGACATTCGACCAGGGTGGCGTCTGCGACGACTTCAACGACTGCACCGAAAACGATCGCTGTGACAAGAGCAGTTGCGGTGGGACACCCATCGACCGCGACCACGACGGCTATTCCCCCTCGGACTGCGGCAGCGACTGCGACGACAACAACAATGCCGTCCACCCGAGCGCCACCGAGGGCCCGGTCGGCACCCAGAGCTGCATGGACACCTGGGACAACGACTGCGACGGCCAGACCGACCAGAACGACCCCGGCTGCAAGTGCTCAAACGACGATCAGTGCTCGGACCAAAATCGGTGCAACGGCCAGGAGCTGTGCCTCGATGGGCGCTGCCTTTCGGCTTCGCCGGGCCCGTGCAGCACGGGGGTGTCCTGTCTCGACTGCAACTCCATCGGCTGCCCGATCTTCCCCGGCAACTGCCTCATCCAGAACGTCTGCTACGGCGCCGGGGCGCACCCGCCCAGCGGCAACGATTGCAATACCTGCGTCCCGAGCCAGGACCAGGAGCACTGGACCTCCACCTGCCGCTGAACGCTGGCCCGCATTCTTGACATTCTTCCGCGCGACATGCGCTTCGAATGCGCGTGCTCCATCCCGCGCGGCCGGCCGAGGGGCCCACACAGCCAGCGAGGGCGGGTTCGCAAGGTATCCGCGCGACCGTACAGCTTCAACATGCCCGGCCATCGAGCCTGTCGGTTTGCGCGGGCGGCGGTTTATACGCAGGTCGCGGCGGGCTCGCCCTTGAGCGGAAGGCGCTTGGCCGAGTCGGTCACCGCGCCGATCTTGGAGGCGAAGCCGGTGTGGCGGGCGATGTCGTCGTCGGTGACGAAGTGCACGTCGAGCAGGCCGTCCGAGCGATAGCCGGTGCGCAGGTAGTTCATGTGGGCCAGCGCCTGGCTCCAGCCGTTGAGCCAGCACGAGAGCGCCTGGTGCTGCTCGGGCGTGCCGCGGACGTGGAGCAAAAGATCGATGTCGCTGCCCGGGCCGGCGGTGGCGTTCTTGGTGCTGCCGAAAACGTAGAAGGCCAGCACCCCGAAGCGCGCGCCGTCGCACTCTGCGGCCAGCCGCTCGGCCACCTGCATGCGCCAGCGCCAGTGATCGTCCGCCGGCCGGGAGATCTCGCGGCCGATCTCGCGGCCGCGCTCGTCCCGGCTGCCCGGGATGGAGAGGTAGGCCAGCGCCTCGTCCAGGTCGGCGTTCATGAGCAGGCGCAGGATGCGGCCCTGGGCGACGGTGGGCACGTCGATGACCCGCACCGTGTCGGCCAGCCAGGCGAAATCGGGCAGCACCTCGGGCAGGATGTTGCGCGCCCCGCGCAGGAAGCGCTCGTTGAAGATCACGCCCTCCTCGTCCGGGTATAGCGGCAGGTAGCGGATGCCGGATTCCACCAGGTCCTGGAAGAAATGGGTGCCGAAGGACAGGTCCGGGACGTAGTTGCCCTTCTTGCGCGCGATCTCGATGAGCACCGCGCAGTTGCTGATGTCGGCGTAGCCCACGCTCACGCCCAGCTTGATGTCGCCCTTGCTGCCCCAGCGGCCCGGCCCCATGAGAATGAACTGGCGCTTGGGCAGCACCTGGTTGAGGCGCCCCACCGCGCGCCCGACCGCCACCAGGTCGGCGTGTTCCTCGAGCTCGCCGTATCGTTCGGGATCGACCAGCACGATGTGGGTGATCTCCGGCACCGAGCCGTTGGAGACGTGGCGCCGCGCTGAAAACACCACGTCCTCCGCGCGGACGTCCTTGGGGATGGGCGCCGGCGCGGTCTCGCCGCTCTGGCTCTGGGGCCGGCACTGGAGCAGGAAGAGGTCGCGGCCGTCGTGGGCGAACTCCACGTCCACCGGCGTTTGCAAGCTCTCCTGGAGCGTCGCCAGCACCCGGTGCATGCGGCCGACGAAGGGCGTGTCCCGGATGAGCCCCTCCATGGTGGCCACCATGCGGTCGCGCGCGAGGTCGACCATGAGCCCGACCGGCCGGGTCAGGTGGTCGTCTTGAAGCCGGGAGAAGATGTCGGCGAACAGCGGGTAGTCGGTGCCGCAGGCGGCCAGCAGCTCCTCGATGGAGAGGGTGACGAAGCCGTTCTTTTCGAGGTCGATGACGTCGATGAAGCGCGGCGAGTAGCGCAGCACGTCCTCCAGCGCCACGTTGGTGCGCAGGCCCGGCTGGCCCGGGGCCACCAGCACCGGGTAGTCGTCGCTCACCCGATCCACCGCCCGCGTGCCCAACCCTGGCACCAGGCGCAGCAGCCCGTCCTCGCGCCGGATGCGGCTCGACCAGCGGAACTCGTTGCGGGAGAAGGCCACCCCGGCGAAGGCCGGCAGAAAGTAGCGCCCCACCCGCGCGCCCACCACCTCCTGGATCAGGATGCCCATCTCCTCGTTGAAGTCGAGCAGCCCCCGCTCGCGCCGGTATTCGATGGGATCGGGGCCGAAGGTGGAGGCGTAGATCTCGGCGATGGCGTTCATGAGCGCGGCCAGGCGCTGCTGCTTTCCGCCCTGGTTGGCGAGGAACAGGCTCTTGTACTTTCCCGAGAAGGCCGTCCCCAGCCGGTCCTCGAGCAGCGAGGACGAGCGCACGATGAGCGGCCGGTCGCCGAAGTCGTCCAGCGCCAGCGACAGACCCTTGACCAGCTCCGGCGGGAAGCGCGCGTTCTGGAAGAGCTGCACCACGTGCGGGTATTCCTGGCGGATCTGGTCCACCTCCTTGTACTTGTGCTCGATGATCTCCTCGAGATCATTGTACTCGATGAAGGAGATGAGCCCGTCCGAGGCGATGCTCCAGGAGCGCGGGATGCGGATCTCGAACCCCACCTGCGCCGCCGCCCGGCGCAGGATGTGGTAGGCCAGGAACAGCCCGGCGCTCTTGCCGCCCAGCTTGCCGTGGCTGCCGGCGGGCAGGATGAGCCGGTCGAGCAGGTCGAGGAAGTCGCGCGGCTCGAGGTGGTTCTTGGCCACGGTGATGAACTCGAGCTGCTCGGTGAGAAAGCGCCGGATCAGCGACACCCGGATGCCGCTCATGATGGAGCGCGAGACCTCGGCGCCCTCGGGCACCACCTGGTGGAAGCGCCGGATGGCCTCCACGATCTGATCCAGCGACGATTGTTGGCTGGCCAGCACCTTGACCAGGGCGCTGGACTTGTCCTCGAAGATCCAGCGCTCCACCCGGTTCAGGATCTCCTCGTCGCTAAGATAGCGCGAGGCGATCTCGAACGGCCGGTCGGAGAGGAAGAAGGCCAGATCGAGCGAGCGCTTTTCCTGGGGAAAATTCTCGTCGCGCGGCGGGACGGTCTCGTCGCCGGTGTCGGCCCCGGCGGCCTGATGCTCGCGCTGGGCCTCGGCGATGCCGCTCCAGCACAGGTGGTTCATCATCTTGCGCGAGATGCGCAGGTAGAGGTTGGGATCGGTTTTTCGCAGCAGGCGGATGGCCCCGCGCCATTCGCCGCGGCTCTTCTTGGCCCGCTCCTCCTCCGCGTGCCGAAACTCCTCGAAGATGGCCTTGAGCTTGAGGTGCTGCACGTAGTGGCCGAGGCGGTCGGCGATGGTGCCGACCAGGCGCGCCTCCTCGGGCAAAAAGGCCCCTCCCTCGGCGGCGGCGGGCTCGCTCAGGTAGTACACGCACACCATGCCCACCTGGCGCTCCTGGGCCAGGATGGTGACGCATTGTCCCCAGGGCGTCTCGCGGCAGTCGGGCTCCTCGAAGACCTGGTCCTCGATGACGATGCGGGCGCGGCAAATCTGCGGGTACTGCCAACCCTGGGGGATGACGCGCACCACCTGGCGCAGCGTCTCCTCGATGGGCCGCTCGGAATCGTTGAGCAGCTCTTCCACCGCGTAGAGGCAGTTGAGCTCCTTGGTGCGCTCCTGGAGCGCGCGCAGGAGCTTTTCGCTTCCGCTGTTCGGATCAGTCATGACGGATCACTCCCCGGCCGCGCCGGCGATCGACCCGCAGCTCGAGCGGGCGCGGCAGGCGCAGATGGCGCAAGAACGCCGTCTCGGCCGCCGCCGGCTGCGAATCCAGCCAGTCGAAATCCACCCGGCCGCCCGACTGCGGCTCCACCGCCAGATAGTACACCCCGAACCCGACCAGGTTGTGGAAGAAGTGCGAGCCCTGGGAGAGCTCCGGGCGCATATTGTGGAGCGTGGCCTCCACGATGGCGGCCGCGCCCGAGAGCTGCCCCCAGGCGGTGGGGATGCCCAGCCAGGGATCGGCGGTGCCGAAGCGCCCGAAGCCGATGAGCAGGTAGGGGCGCTTCTCGTCGAGCAGGGCCTGGTTGAGCCGGCCGATCTCGGTCGCCACCTCCACGGTGCGCGCGGGATCGAAGCTCTTGGGTTTGACATAGATGATATCCTGGATGTCGTGGCGGGTGCCGTTGCCCAGGACCTTGGGCGAGGCCACCACCGCCGCCGGGTGAGCGAGCTCCTCCGCGTCGACGGCCACCTCCTCGGTGGAGGCGGCCATGGGACGGACCTGGAGGAATCCCAGCCGCGCGGGCAGGCCCTGTTTCGGATCCAGGTTGAGCGCGAACTCGATCTCCACGTCGGCCGCGAGCGCCTCGCGCGACAGGCGCATCAGATCGCGGATGAGATCGTTGAGCGGGACCTGGTTGGTGGTGAGCACGGGGGAGAAGTTCACCACCCGCGGCCCGGCGCCGAACAGCCCGGGATAGAGCCGGTCCGAGTCGCTGTCATAGCTCGAGGCCAGAAAGCGCAGCGTCTCGTCGGACTCGGCGGTGTCCAGCGAATGCTCGCGCAGGTACTCGGTCTCCTTGAGCGGATCGTAGTCGCTGAGCGGGCCCATGTGGACGGCGAAGAAGCGATTCTGGGTGGCGTCCATGAGGTCGCCCAGGCTCTTGTAGGGGAGCGGCGTCCTCGGGTAGGCCGGGCAGTAGGAGTAGCAACGGCCGCCGTCCACGATGGTCTTGCCGAGCCCCAGCGCCAGGCTGACCACGCCGTCCTCGGGCACGGCGTGCCCGGTGGGGTAGGCGTTGAAGGACCGGCCCACGCCGGAGATGGTGGGATAGAAACGCTCGGAGCGTTTCTCGCCCACGATCTCCTGGAGGATGACCGCCATGCGCTCGCGCTCCCACTCCACGCGCGCCGCTTGCATGATGGAGCGCGCCTCGGCAAAGAAGGTCGAGGCCCACACCAGCTTCACCGCCTCGCCGAGCTTGCGCGCGCGGATGTCAATGTCGAACTGGTTGTTGGGGATCATCTTGGTGCAGTACACCCCGGCGAACGGGTGCTCCAGGGCGTCCTCGAGCAGCGAGGAGGAGCGCACCGCCAGCGGGGTGTGGACCTTGGAGATGAGCGCGCGCAGGTCGCCGGCCAGGCCCGGCGGCAGCTCGGCGCGCAAGAAGGCGCGCGCCAGATCCTCGTCGGGGGGGTTCTCGCGGATGAGCGGCCACAGGTCGTTGTGCGAGAGAAAGGCCTCGAACACGTCGGTGCAGATGACGCACAGGCGCGGGACATTCACCTCGAAGCCGGGGTGCGCCGCGAGGTCCAGCCGGGAGAGGATCTTCTCGCGGATGAGCCACAGGCCCGAGGCCTTGCCGCCGACGGCGCCGGCGCCGATGCGGGTGAAGTCCTCGCGGCCCTCGAAGAACTGTCGCTCGAACGGGGGGATGCAGGACGCGTCCATGCTGGCCTCCGGAATCGGGGGCTCGCCCCCGGGTCATCTGCGGATCGATCGGCGGGCGGTCGGGGTGCTCACACCCAGCCGCGATCCTTGCAGGCCTGGGCCACCCGGTTGATGGCGATGACGTAGGCCGCGTCGCGCATGTAGAGCTTCTTCTGGCGGGCGAGCTCGGAGACGCTGTGGAAGGCCGAGGTCATCTTGACGTCCAGCTTGCCGAGCACCTCGTCCTTCTCCCAGAAGTAGTTCATGTTGCTCTGCACCTGCTCGAAGTAGGAGCAGGTGACGCCGCCGGCGTTGGCGAGGAAGTCCGGCAGTACGAAGACGTTGCGCTCGCGCAGCACCTCGTCGGCCTCGGGCGTGGTCGGGCCGTTGGCGCCCTCGGCGACCACCCGCACCTTGCGCGAGATGCGCGGGGCGGTCTCGCCGGTGAGCTGGTTCTCGATGGCGGAGGGCATCAGGATGTCCACGTCCTGGGTGAGCCAGGCCTCGCCGGGCAGGACCTGGTAGCCGAGGCCCTTGGCCTTTTCCTTGTCGATGCCGCCGAAACGGTCGGTGATGTCGAGCAGCTCCTTGAGGTTGATGCCGGCGTCCTTCTTGAAGGTGTACGAGGTCTGGTCCTTCTGATCCCAGCAGGAGACGCAGATCACCCGGCCGCCCAGGCGCTGGTAGAGCTCGATGGCGAACTGGGCCACGTTGCCGAAACCCTGCACCGAGGCCGAGGTGTTCTCGGGCTTGAGGCCGAGCTCGCGCAGCGCCTCGCGCAGCACGAACACCAGACCGTAGCCGGTGGCCTCTTTGCGGCCCAGCGAGCCGCCCAGGCCGACGGGCTTTCCGGTGATGAAGCCGGGGTGGTGGCCGCCATGGATGGCCTCGAACTCGTCCAGCATCCACAACATGTGCTGGGCGTTGGTCATGACGTCGGGCGCCGGCACGTCCGAGATCGGCCCGACCACCTTGGCGATCTGGCGCACCCAGCCCCGGCAGATGCCTTCCTGCTCGCGGGCGGAGAGGTTGTGGGGATCGCAGATGACCCCGCCCTTGCCGCCGCCGAGCGGGATGTCCACCACCGAGCACTTCCAGGTCATCCACATGGCCAGGGCGCGCACCGTGTCCACCGTCTCCTGGGGGTGGAAGCGGATGCCGCCCTTGCAGGGGCCGCGGGCGTCGTTGTGCTGCACGCGAAAGCCGCGGAAGACCTTCACCTTGCCGTCGTCCATGCGCACCGGGATGTTGAAGGCGTACTCGCGCATGGGATATCGGAGCAGCTCGCGCGTGCCCGGGTCGAGGCCGAGAAGGTCCGCGACCTTGTCGAACTGCTTCTGCGCCATCTCGAACGGGTTGAATCCTTTCGCCTGGGACATCTGATCCTCCTTTGTCTGCCCGGTTCCTCTCTAAAAGAACCGGGGGTTGGGGGCACCATCCGAATACTCGCCGCGCCCGCTCCTGTCAAGACCCGGCCCGCCCTCTGAAAGACTGGGGACAGGCCCCAATTTGTCGGGACAGGCCCCAATTTGTCGTTGTTTTTCAATGCCTTGAGTAGATTGCGTCGCTGGGTTGAATTGGCTAGCAATTTCAGTTGCTTGCGGGTTGGGGGCGTCCCGCTGCTCGCGGGGGGGGGTGGCGTCATCCTGCTCGCCGGCGCCTTGAGCCTGGGATCATTCTCGACCGCCCGCGCCAGGCGGGCGGCCGCCTCCGAGTCCTGCTGGTTGCGCCAGGCGTGGGAAACCCGGGGCCTGTCCCGTTGTTTGTTTTTATTTCACAAGCACTTGCGGGACTTCCTGGCGCCAGCGCGCGGCGGATTTTCCGAGCGCCCACTGGGTCATGACCGCCGACGGTCCCTCGATCTCCATCGATCCGGCCGACTTTCCGCCGGCGATGACCTCGACGCCGGTTTTCTTCAGAAGCACCAGGATGTCGCCGGAGGGAGAAACGACGGCATCCAGAAGCCCCGGGTGCTCCTTGGCGAGCGCCGCGAAAGGCTTTCTGAGCCGGGTCTGGCCGGTGACCTTGGCCGGCGGCTCGAACGGCACCGTGAAATACTCGTGGTTGCCGCGGCAAACCTCGGCGGCGTACCCCAGCGCCCCCCGGAGCGCCCAGCGGCCCTGGATGCGGACGAGACCGAAATCCTCCGGGCCGGCGCCGCGAAGGCAGTCCTCCTCGCGCTTGGCCTCGCCGCCGTGGGCCTTCTCGGCGGTCTTTTCGAAGACATCGAGCGCGGCCTTGCCGAACACGGCCTCCACGCTCAACGCCTTCGGGCGGATCTCCGTTCCGATCGCGAAAGTCTTCAGCCCCACGCTGGCATAGGGGTGGGCCGCGCCCTCGCAATACCCGCCGGCGGACTCCTCGACCGCGACGAAGTCCGGTCCCACGAAGAGGACCGTCTGAGCCGTCTCCGACTCGCAATTCTCTTCGGCCTCGAGCGGCGGCGGACTCGCCGCCGACCCCGCCGGCGCGGCGAAGAACACGCGCTCGCGGGTGGCTTTTTCCTTTCGGTCGAGCATGACACCTTTCCAGAATCCGTCGGCCCGGGGGATGGCCAGCCCGTCGCCAGCGCGCCGGACGCCGTCCTTGTCGGCAAGCACCGTGCACAAGCTCCCGTCCGAAAGACGCAGCCCGAGGACCAGCAGTTCGTCGTCCGCCGGGGCGCTCAGAGCGTCCGCGGCCCACCCGAAACAAGCACAGGCGAGGATCAACCCGGACACGCGATGGACTTTCATGTCAGCCTCCTTGTGTCGGAATGGCAATATACCCGGAAATCCATCAGCGGGAAATACGCCGACAACCATTGGATAATTCAAGACAAACCGTGGGGACAGGCCCCGCTTTTTCCAGCGGCGCGCTGAGCCTCGGGCACACACGGCCAGCGCGGGCGGGCGACCAGCAAAAGTCGGAGAGGGTTTTGATTCCGTCTTGTTCATGCTAGAGGTTTGCCGATGGCGAAGTCCTTCTCTTTTTGCCTCTTGGGCCTGCTCATCTTGCTCGCCTCCTGCCAGCGAGCCGGACCGGGCGAGACAGGGCCGGCCGGGGCGAGCATGCCGTTTTGGCCGTATCTCCTCGATGCGGCGCACGCGATCCTGACGCCAGCTTTCGAACCCGGCGTCACCTTCGACCTTTCGATGCGCGGCCGGCTGTGGATCGAGAACGACCCGGACGGGCCCACCGCGTGCAACACCGCCGAGCTTATCTTGCGGCCGCGCGGGCGGGATCTGCCGTTTGTCGATCTGTGGCCGGGCTTTCGGCAGCTGGGGGTCGAGCCGATGAGCGGCTTCGACGAATGGCCGCTCGGGCTCGAACGCATCGATTCGGATCGGCCCGTGAACGTCGCGCTCGGTCCCTGGCACACCCGCTTGACTCCGGCCGTTCCCGTGCGGCCGGGAGAGAGCTGGCGCGTCGAGATGGTCTTTTGCGACCCGGTGGAGACGCTCTCTCCGGGGATGCAACTCGACGAGATCGTCGAGATGGCGGGCCTTTCGCCCGAGAGATTTCGCGCCATGGCCGGCGCCGAGATGGTGGCGCTGTTCGAGAGCCTGGTGGCGCGCTTCACCGCCACCGCCTGGAGTTCGAGCTTCGCCCTGGACGGGTTTTTCGTGCTGCTTCCCGTATGGCCCGCGCCGTATTCCTGTCCCACCCCCGGCGCGTTCCACCCCCTCGACTGCGTGGCCCGCCGCAACCTGCCGGCCTCCATCGAGGTCGAGGTCCCGGAAGGTTGGCGGGCGATTCTTCCGTCTTTGGCCCGGCGCGCCGAGGCGGGGAAAGAGACAGTGGAGCGGCCGCCGCACCTGCTCATCCTGGCCGAGCGCATGGCCGAGCGGGTCATCGATCTTCCCGCCCTCGACGGGGCGAGCCGAACGGTCACCCTGTGCGCGCCGGACGGCTACCGCGATTCCCTGGTCGAGCTCGAACGGCGGGTGCGGGAGGCGCTGCCGGCGCTGGAGCGGCGCCTGGGCCCCGAGCCCGAAGGCGAGCCCGCCGTCTGTCTGAGTCCGCTTCCGGTGGAGCTGGGCGGTCTGTCGGCGGGCCGGCTGGCGCTGGTGACGATTTCCAGCTTTGCTCAGCACCGGGCCGGCGATCTGTCCGAGGAGGCCGCCGCCCGGCTCCGCCGCTGGGTGGAGACCGACCCGTTTTTCGTCTCCGATCGGCAGTCGACGACCATCCACGAGCTGGCCCACCACTGGTGGCGCGTGGAGCTTCCCGAGGTCTGGGACCGGTTGCTCTCGGAGGGAGCGGCCATGTATGTGGCGCGCGAGATCCAGCGCGAGCTCGACCCGTCGCAGGATGTGCTCTTCTACGCCGAGCGCGATCCCTGGATGGGGTGTGCGCAGATGGAGTTCGTCGGCCAGACGCCGCCCTCGCTCGAGCAATACCTGCGCCTCGACGGCTGGGCCCATCTTCCCTCGGGAGGCCTGGCCCCGTACCTGCTCGGGCTGCGCCTGATGGAGCGCGTCTTCGGGCAGGACGATGCGGCGGACCGCTGGCGCGCGCTCTCGCGCCTGCATGCCTGGCCCTCTGCGGCCTACGCCTCGCCCGCGACGCTCTTCCTGGTCGATCCGATATATGCCGCGCGCTTCGCCGAGGTGGCGCGCGAGGCGGCGCCGGTGGCGTGCCGGGATCGCGTCGACCTTATGGCCTATGCGCGGCGGATGGGAGAGGGGTTCATCCGTACGGTGCTGGATCCGAAGGCCCTGCCCCGAGGTCTGGCCCCCGATCGCCTGCTCGGCGGCCTGTCGGACGACCTGCTGAAGAGTTTCTTACAGAATTATCTTGATAACAGCAGTGACGATGCGGCTCTGGACGAGATGGTCCTCGGCATCGCCGAGGTGCCATCCTGCGATCCGGACGACGAGCCGTGCCGGGCCGAGGAAGACCGGTCCCGCCGCCGTGTCCTGGGAGCGTGGATGGCGCTCGACTCTGGCTCGCCGCCGGACGAGGATGCCCGCGCGCCGGCCGAGGCCCCGGCGGCCCGGGATCTCGTCGAACAGGCCCGGGCGCTCATCCAAAAACCCGTCGCGGTCGGCGAGGCCGAGCTCGAAGGCGCGGCCGGCCGAGCGCCCGCGGGCGGAGATGGCGAAAAGGGCGAGATGCGGGTGGAGATCCTGGTGCGGCGCTTGATCTCGCGCTGGGCGGCCAACGCGACGCTCGTCCTGGACCGGGCCGGGCGGCTCGATCCGTCCGGAGTCGTTCGCAAAGGGCTTCTGGGCCCGCTCGAGCGGAAAGATGCCGCAAGGGCGCTTCGGGCCATCGAGCCCGTTCCCGAAGCCCGGTGACGAACCTTCGGCTGTCCCCAGAACAGCCGCGACGCGCACAAGAGCATTTCGAAAACAGCAAAGACAGGCTCCAGGGTGCCGGATGTCTTGTCGGAGAAAAAATGGGGGCAACGGGGACGAGCCCTGTGGCTCCGGGTCTTTTTCAGGAGGCCTGGACGGGGTTTTCGAGGGCTCCGACGCCGTCGAGCCGGACCTCGACCGTGTCGCCGTCCACCAGCGGTCCCACCCCGGCCGGGGTGCCGAGGGCGATGATGTCGCCCGGCTCCAGCGTCATCACCCGCGACACGAAGGCGATGACCCGCGGCAGCGGAAAGATCATCTCGGAAAGCCGCGCCGACTGGCGCAGTTCGCCGTTGACGCGGCATTCGACGCGCAGGTCCTCCCACAGCGCCTCGGTGTCGATCCAGGGCCCGCAGGGCGCGAAGGTGTCGAAGCCCTTGGCCCGGCCGAAGACCCCGTCCCGGCGTTGCAGCTCGCGCGCGGTGACGTCGTTGAAGGCGGTGAGCCCGAGCACCACGGACAGGGCTTCTTCCTCGCGCACGAAACGGGCGCGCTTGCCGATCACCGCCGCGGCCTCGGCCTCGTGTTCCACCCGCCCGGCGTGCGGCGGCAGGCGGATGACGCCGCGGTGGCCGATCAGGGCCGACGGGGCCTTGAGGAAGATGCGCGGCTCGTCCGGCACCGCGGTCTTCATCTCCGCGGCGTGGGGCGCGAAGTTGGTGGCGAGCGCGACGATCTTCTGGGGCCGGACCGGCGGCAGCAGCGCCGCCTGCGCCAGGGGATGGACGCGCGAGGTGGCGCCGTACCCCTCGAAGAGGTCGCCTTCCAGCTCGATGATGGCGTCGCCCTCGAGCAGGCCCCAGGCCGGGCCGCCCTCGGAAAAAAAGCGCAAGATGCGCATCAGGCGCCCCCGAAGACGTCGTCCATGCCGTACAGGCCCGGGCTCCGGCCGACGATCCAGCGCACCGCCTGAAGCGCGCCGCGGGCGAAGTGCTCCCGCGAACTCGCGCGGTGGATGAGCAGGATCTGCTCGCCGCCGCCGAAAAACATCACCTGGTGCTCGCCCACCACGTCGCCGCCGCGCGCCGAGCACAGGCCGATCTCGTCCGGGGCTCGCCGCCCCTCCCGCCCGTAGCGGATCTCGCCGCCGCGGGCCTTTCGGATGCGCTCGGCGAGAAGGAGAGCCGTGCCCGAGGGGGCATCGGCCTTGTGGCGGTGGTGGATCTCGAAGATCTCGGCGTCGTACTCGCCGCCCAGCATGGCGGCGGCCCGGCGGGCCAGCTCCGCCAATACCTGCACCCCGCGGCTCATGTTGGCCGACCAGACGATGGGAATGCTTTCGGCCGCCCGGCTCAGCTCGCTGCGCCCCTGCTCGTCGAAGCCGGTGGCGCCGGTGACCAGGGGCTTTTTCGCCTCCCGGCACAGGGGCAGGTGCTCGCGCACCGCCGGCGGCAGGCCGAAATCCAGCAGCACGTCGCAGCGCTCGATGGCCGGACGGGCCTCGCCCTCGAGCCGCACCTTTGGCGCGATGGCCTGGCCGATCTCGGGATGATCCGGCCGCTCCAGCGCCGCGGTCAGCTCCAGCGCCGGATCCTCGCGCAAAAGCTCGGTCAGGATCCGCCCCATGCGCCCGCGGGCGCCCGAGAGGCAGACGCGGATCACGGCCGCGCCTCCAGCCCGAGCGCCGCCATGGCGGAAAACAGCTTGGGCTGCTGCTCCGGCGACATCCAGGTGAGCGGGGCGCGGATCTCGGGCTGGATGCGGCCGAGGCGCCACAGCGCCGCCTTGACCGGGATGGGGTTCGACTCCAAAAACAGCGCGTCCATGAGCGGCAGCAGCGCCAGCTGGATCTCGCGGGCGCCGGCGATGTCGTTGGCGCGGAAGCGATCGTAGAGCGCGACCATCTGCCGCGGCGAGATGTTGCTCGCCACCGAGATGCAACCGCGGCCGCCCACGGCGAGGAAGGCGAGCAGGGTGAAGTCGTCGCCCGAGAGCAGCGAGAGCTTGCCCGCCGCCCGGACCATGGAGGCGTCCAGGCGCAGATCGGCCGAGGCCTCCTTGAGCGCGACGATGTTGTCGATCGCGGCCAGCCGCGCCGCCGTGTCGGCGGTGAGCGACACGCCGGTGCGGCCGGGGACGTTGTAGGCGACCACCGGCAGGCCCACCGCGGCCACGGCGCGGTAATGTTCGATCAGTCCGGCCTGGGTGGGCTTGACATAGTACGGCGTCACCACCAGCACCCCGTCCGGCCGGGCCGCGGCCAGGGCCCGGGTGAGCTCCACGGTGGAGGCGGTGGAGTTGGTGCCGGAGCCGGCGATGACCGGGACGCGCTTTCTCGCCTGCTCGACCACGATCTGGGTGGCGCGAACTTTCTCCTCGGTCGAGAGCGCGGCGGCCTCGCCGGTGGAGCCGCACACCACCAGGCCGTGGACGCCCTCGGCGATCTGCCACTCGCACAGCTCCCGCAAGGCGGGCTCGTCGAGCCGCCCGTCGCGAAACGGAGTGGCCAGGGCGGTGATGATGCCGGAGAACATGACGTCTCCTTTCAGTCGCGGGCTCCGCCGTCCGCGCCGGCGTTGGGCGCGGGGAGCGGTGGCCGCGGCGGGCCCTTGACCCCGCATCCGCCGGCGGCGAGCAGCCAGACGATCGCCGCCGCCGCCAGCGCGGCCAGGAGGACCCGGATGATGGGGTTGCGAATCGCCGGCTTCATGCGCGCGCAAACTCCGGCGGCCCGCGCCGACGCAAGCCCGCCTAGAAGTACAGCACCAGCCGGCCCATGATGCGGTGGGCCAGGTCGGGATTCTCGTCGGCGTCGCCGAGCATGCCGCCGGGGAGCTCGTCTTCGCCGAGGTCCTTCATTCCGGCGAAGGGGATGAGCAGGCCGTAGCTGAGGCCGGCGTGGAAATTGTCGTCGGAGAAATAGAAGAGATCGAGATCGAACTCGAGCCCGAGCCCATGGGACTTGCCCCGGGTGCTGGACTTGTACATGGCCGCGCTGTAGACGGCCGAGAGCTTGGCGCCCAGGCCCTCGGTGATGTTGTACTGGAGGCTGGGCTTTACGTACACCGCGTCGGTGACCGTGCCGATGATCTGCCGCCACAGGATCATGTCCACCCGGTAATCGGGGTTGAAGCGGAAGTTGTTGATGCTGTGGTCCTCGACCACCTCGCCGCTGTCGGGATCGGTGTGGGCGCCGTACTGGCGCTCCTCCAGCGGCCGCACGCCGAAGCCCGGCGAGTCGTCGCCCGAGGCCATGCCCAGCTCCAGGCCCGCGATGAGCGAGTCGTTGAGGAAGCTCCAGTCGGCCTGCAGCACGCCGCCGAACTGGAGCAGGTCGACCTTCTCGCCGGCCATGGTGCGGATGAGATGGCCCTCGGCGTCCACCGAGGGGCTTTGGGTATCGTAGCCGATCTTGCCGATGATCATGCAGGCCTCGAGCTCGATGCGCAGCTTTTTCCACATGAAGCGGAACCAGACGTCGGGGATGTAGGCCTCGGCGTTGCGCAGGGCGTACTTGGTGAGTTTCTGGTTGGCGCCGGCCCAGGGGTCGATCAGGTTCTGGTTCTGGTAGTCGATGGCGTCGTAGGACTGGTTGCGAAACACGAAATACAGGCCGTAGTTGAGCACCCAGTCGTCGTTTTCCAGCGCGTGGCGGATGTCCTCGGGCTTGTCCCGCTTCGCCACCGCCAGGATCCAGGCGTTCACGTCGTCGAGCTGGTCGAAGTCGAAGGCCTGCCCGGAGAGCTCGTTGATGCGGTTGTGGAACGGCCCCTCGGAGGCGAACTCGACCATGGGCACGATGTAATGGCCGGCGATCTTGGTCACGAACATGATGCGGTCGGCGCTCGAGCCGTAGTCGCACTCGAAGCAGCGGTTGGTGAGGTCGAAGGCGTTCTTGCGCGTGACCTGCGGGCCGAAGTCCACGTGGCTCGGGCCGCCGTCGTTGGCCAGCAGGCCGAGCCCCCAGTGGGAGGGCACCCGCCCGAAGCGCAGGAGCCCCAGCGGGGTCATGACCTCGCCAAAGGCGCGCTTGACCAGGATGCTGTCCTTGAAGGAGTTGAAGCCCGCGATGGGCGGGTTCTGGCTCTGGGTGAAGGCCACCATGGGGTAGTAGCCGTTCTTGGGGAAGCCGTCGGGGGTGGAGCCCAGCACCAGGTTGTCGAGGATGTCGAGCTGGGCCATGATGCGCACGTCCTCGCTGATGTTGATGGTGGGCTCGATGCGCAGGCGCATGTTGGCGCCGGCGTTGGTCGAGCCCTTGCCGGTGGCCGTTCCCGGGAACTGCGGGTAGGCTGCGCCGGTGTCGCGGCTGGTGCGCGCGGGCAGGCCCAGGGTCAGGCTGTTCATGAGGTCGCCGCGCAGCCGCAGGTAGCCGTGCAGGTCGAGCAGGTTGAGCGGCGGCCGGATGGCGCTGTCCAGCGTCGTTTCGGAAAAGCCGGCCGGCGGCGGGGGCAGCTCTTCCGCCTTCGGCATGGGCGGGAGTTCCGGGGCCGCTTCCGCGTCCTTGGCCGGCTCGCCCGAGGGCTCGCCGCTCGCGGGAGGGGTTTCGGACCCGGATGGAGATGTTTTTTCCTCTTCCTGCGCCAGGACGAGCCAGGAAGACAGACAGACGGCGATGAAAGCGAAACCGATCGACGCGCGCTTCGGCATGGCGCCTCCTTGTGGCCAGATAAACCGCCGGGATGCTTTTGAAATTCCGAGCATGCGCGGTGGAGCGCTTCTAACACGCGAAGATTTTCGCTGTCAAACAGAAACGCGCCGCGCAAGAGGCAAAAAGCAAAAAGCCCGTTGACCCGGCGCGGGCCGGCCTCTAGCATCGGGCGCATGGGCGCGGGCGCGAAACCACTGGTGGTCATCTGCCTGGGCACGCTGCTGTCCGCCCTGGCCGGCTCCATCGTGTCGCTGGCGCTGCCGGCCATGGGGCGCGATCTCGGCATCTCCATCGAGGATTCGCGCTGGATCGTGATGGCCTACCTGCTGGCCATCACCAGCCTCCTGCCGGTGGCGGGCCGGCTAGGGGACATGCTCGGCCACCGGCGGGTGTACCTGGCGGGCAACGCCGCCTTCGCCGCCGGCTCGGCGCTTTGCGGGCTGGTGCCGGATTTCGCCTTCATCATCGCAGCGCGCGTGCTCCAGGCGGCGGGCGCGGCCATGCTCATGGCCACGGGACCGGCCATCGCCACGACGACCTTCCCGCCCGAGCGGCGAGGGCAGGCGCTGGGGCTGCTCTCCACGTCCACCTATGTCGGCCTCACCGCCGGGCCGCCCCTGGGCGGGCTCATCATCGCCGGGCTCGACTGGCGCTATACCTTCTTTCTGGCCGCGCCGCTCGGGGCGCTGGTGCTTTCGGCGGGGATCTTCTGGCTCCCGCGCGGCGAGCGCCGCAAGGGCTCGCTCGACGTCGAGGGGCTCCTGCTGCTGCTCATCGGCCTGCCGTCCGTGCTGTTTGCCCTGAGCGAGAGCCAGCGCTGGGGTCTTCGCTCGGCGCGCACGCTGACGCTGCTCGGGGTCGGGATTCTGGTGCTGTGGGCGTTCTACCGGACGGAGCGGCGGGCGACCGCGCCGATGTTCGACTTTGGCCTGTTTCGCTCGCGGGAATTCTCCGGCGCCGCCCTGGCCGCGGTCTTCAACTACGTGGCCCTGTTCGCCATCGGCATCTTGCTGCCCTTCTATCTCACGGAATCGCGCGGGCTCACCGAGCGGACGGCGGGGGTCCTTCTCGCGACCCAGTCGCTCACCATGGCCCTGGTGGCCGCGCCGGCCGGGTGGCTGTCGGATCGCATCGGAAGCCGCCTGCTGGCAAGCGCGGGCATGCTGGTCATGGCCGGCGGGCTCCTTTGCGTGTCGACGCTGGACGAGCAAAGCTCGATTGCCGCCATCGCCGGCTCCCAGGTGCTGATCGGTCTCGGGACCGGGATGTTCATCTCGCCCAACTCCTCGAGCCTCATGGGGGCGGCGCCGCGCTCGCTCCAGGGACAGGCGGGAGGCGTGATGGCGCTCGCTCGCAACTTCGGCATGCTCCTCGGCGTCACGGCCTCCACCGCCATTTTCCAGTTCCAGGGCGGAAATACGGGGCGGGCCTGGACCGACTCCGACCTCGGCGCGATGAGCGCGGCCCTGTGGTTCGCGGCCGCCTCCGCACTGGTTGCATCGCTAACATCTCTATTTAGAAAGGGTTTTTCCGGCAGCGACCGCTGAGGCGGCCGCCGTTGCGCGTAACATGTTGAATCAAAAGCAGAAAGAACGGGGACAGGCCCCGGTTTTTCGGGGCGCGATCCCGGCGGGAAAAAAGAGATTATCTTTTATTATCGCGGCGATAATTCTTTCTTTGCTGGCGGCGCTGTTTTTTTTCGAAATCCTGCTCCGAATCGTCTACGGCCGGGTCGAAAACATCACCGGCGCGGCCCGGTGGGAAGACTCCGAGAATTCTCCGGATCGCTATCATCCGGCGCTGGGTTGGGCGCTTTCTCCAGGATACAGCTCGGGCTCGGACGGTGCCGGCCGCATCACCATCAACTCTCAAGGGATCCGGAGCCGCTCCGAGGTGCCGGTCCGGCCGCCGGAAGGAGTCCGAAGGATCCTGGTGCTCGGCGACTCGTTCGTGTTCGGCGATGAGGTCGGCGACGACGAGACGGTGGTGTCGTACATGCAAAGACTGCCCGGCGTGGAGGCGGTCAATCTCGGCGTCCACGGCTATGGCGTCGGGCAGATGGTGCTCTGGTTCGAGGAGATTTCCAAGGCGATTCGCGGGCACGACGTGCTCCTCGTCGTGACCTTGCCGTCCGATCCGTTTCGCGATCCGTATCCTCATTATTTTCGCCCAAAACCCATGTTCTCCCTCGCGGGCGGCGAGCTCCGCGTCGAAAACGTGCCGGTCCCGCGCGGGTCGGAACCGGGTTCCATTCTCCGGCATTCGTTCGTCGCCGCCTTTCTCTTCGCCCGGGCGCGGGAAGTGCGGGAGCCCGACCGGATCGACGAGGTCCTCGCGACCACCGTGGCGCTCATCGAGCGGCTGCGCGAGACCTGCCGCTCCCAGGGCGCCCGTCTCGAGGTGATATTGATCGGCGCTCCCTTCTGGATCCGGCAGAAGGAACCCATCCTCTTCGAATGCGAGAAAGTCCTCGCCTCGACCCTGTCCGAGCGCGAAATCTCCGTCCGGGACCTGGTTCCGTGGGAAGTCGGCGTGCTCCAGGCCGAAGGCGATTCGCTCGTGCGCCGAAAGGGGCATTTCGGCCCGCGCGGCAACTGCCTCCTGGCCCGCGAGATCGCACGCTCGATCGGAATGGGCGATGTCGATTGCTCCGGTGTTCCCGAGTGAAGGAGGGCGGCCTGTTCCCGGTGCAACGATTTGATCCGGCGCGGTTTTCCTTGACTTTGCCCCGGGCCGTTCGTAGGCTCCCTGCCCGGCCGCGCCGAGCGGCCATGACACTCCAGCCGAAGAGCCCGCCATGGACTACAAAAAAACGCTCAATCTTCCCAAGACCGATTTTCCCATGAAGGCCGGCCTGCCGGCGCTCGAGCGCCGCATCCTGGCCCGCTGGAAGGAGCAGGACATTTACCGCCAGATCCGCGAGCGCGGCCGGACGCGAAAGTCCCGCTTCATCCTCCACGACGGGCCACCGTACGCCAACGGCCACGTCCACCTGGGCACCGCGCTCAACAAGATCCTCAAGGACTTCATCGTCAAGTCCCACACCATGGCGGGCGACTTCTCGCCCTACGTTCCCGGCTGGGACTGCCACGGCATGCCCATCGAGCACAACGTGCTCAAGGAAGCCGGCCCCAAGGCCGCCGCGCTCTCCAAGATCGAGATCCGCCGCGCCTGCCGCGCGTTCGCCGGCAAGTTCCTCGACATCCAGCGCGAGGAGTTCCAGCGCCTGGGCGTGTTCGGGGACTTTGGCGACCCCTACATCACCATGAGCCCGCAGTACGAGTCCGAGATCCTGGGAGCGCTGGCCGATCTCGTCCGCGGCGGCTACGTGTACCGTGGGCTGCGCCCCATCCACTGGTGCGGGACTTGCCAGACGGCGCTCGCCGAGGCCGAGCTCGAATACCACGATCATTCGTCCATGAGCATCTACGTGCGCTTCCCCGTCCGCCCGGACGACCCGGTGCTGCGAAGCCTGGGCGCGCCGCTCGACGGCGCCTCGGTGCTCATCTGGACCACCACGCCCTGGACCATCCCGGCCAACGTGGCCATCGCCCTGCACCCGGACCTAAACTACGTCTTCGCCCGCTTCGGCAGGCACCTGCTGCTGGTCGCCGAGCCGCTGCTCCACGACGTGGGCCAGCGCCTGGGAGCGCCGGAGCCCGAGGTGGCGCTCAAGCTCAAGGGGGCGCGGCTGCTGGGGATGAAGTGCGCCCACCCCATGTTCGACCGCGATTCGGTGATCATCCTGGCCGACTACGTCACCTGGGACACCGGCACCGGTTGCGTGCACACCGCCCCGGGCCACGGCGCCGAGGACTTCGAGTCGGGAAAGAAATACAACCTGCCCACCCTGTCGCCGGTGGACGGCGCCGGGCGCTTCACCGCCGAGGTGCCGTCCTACCAGGGGCGCACCGTGTTCGAGGCCAACCGACCCATCGCCGAGGAGCTGAAGCAGAAAGGCTACCTCCTGGCCGAGGAGGAGATCGCCCACAGCTATCCCTTCTGCTGGCGCTGCAAGCAGCCGCTCATCTTCCGCACCACCGAACAGTGGTTCCTGAACGTCAACCACGAAAACCTGCGCCGGCGCTGCCTCGACGAAATCGCCAAGACCCGCTGGATCCCGGCCTGGGGCAGCCAGAGGATCGGCAACATGGTCGAGGTGCGGCCCGACTGGTGCCTGTCGCGTCAGCGCGCCTGGGGCGTGCCCATTCCGGCGCTGCGCTGCGCAAAGTGCGACAAGCCCTTTTTGGAGCTTTCCGTGATCGAGCGGCTGATCGGGCTCTGCGCCGAGCACGGCTCCGACGTGTGGTTCGAGCGCGGCCTCGATGAGCTGATCCCCCCCGGCCTGCGCTGCCCGGCGTGCGGCGCGGGCGAGTTCACCCGCGAGGAAGACATCCTGGACGTGTGGTTCGACTCCTCTTGCTCCCAGCGGGCGGTCCTGGAGCACCATCCCGACCTGTCCTGGCCGTGCGACCTGTACCTGGAGGCCACCGACCAGCACCGGGGCTGGTTCCAGGTGTCGCTGCTCACCGCGGCGGCCACCCGGGGCTCGGCTCCCTACCGGCAGGTGCTCACCCACGGCCTGATCCTCGACGAGTCCGCCAAGAAGATGTCCAAGTCCCTGGGCAACGTCATCGCCCCCCAGGAGGTCATCGAGGAGAGCGGCGCCGACGTGCTGCGGCTGCTCTTCGCCTCGGTGGATTACACCGCCGACATCTGCTTCACCAAGGACATGCTCGGGCCCATGGGCGAGGCCTACCGCAAGATCCGCAACACCCTGCGCTTTCTGCTCGGCAACCTCTACGACTTCGATCCCGCGCGCGACGCGCTCCCCGAGGACGCGCTCGAGCCGCTGGATCGCTACGCGCTGGCGCTGCTGCGCGAGAAGGCGCGGCGGATTCGCAAGGCCTACCTCGACTACGAGTTCCACACCGTGCAGCACACCCTGCTCGACTTCTGCACCGTCGATCTGTCGGCCTTCTACCTGGACGTGGTCAAGGACCGCCTCTACGTCTCCCGGCCCGCCGACCCGCGGCGCCGCTCCACCCAGACCGCGCTGTACCGGCTGGCGTGCGATCTCATCGCGCTGATGGCGCCCATCCTGTCCTTCACCGCCGAGGAGGCCTTCGGCTACCTGCCCGCCGAGGCGGGCCGGCCTGCCTCGGTGCACCTGGCGGCCCTCCCGGACGGCGCGGAGAAACCGGGCGACGCCGATGTGCTGGAGCGCTTCTCGCGCCTGCGCCGCATCCGCTCCGACGTCAACCGCGCCCTGGAGGACGCCCGCCGGCGAGAGGTCATCGGCTCGAGCGGCGACGCCCGTCTCCGGATCGCCTCCGACCCGGCGACGCATGACTTTCTCGATTCCTTCGCCGACCTGACCGACCTTCTCAAGGTGGCCGCCATCGATTACTGCGATTTCGCGCCGGAGGGCGCCGTCGCCGGCGTCGAGGTGAGCAGTCTCGCGGTCGCGGTAGTGGCCGCCCCGGAACCGAAGTGTGCCCGCTGCTGGAACCGCAGTGCCGAGGTCGGTCGGCTCGAACGCAAGGACCTGTGCCATCGCTGCGCCAGCGTGCTCGACGAGACGGAAGGGAAGCCGGCGTGAAATATCTGCGCGGAAAGTACCTGCTGCTCGCCATCGTCGCTTTGGCGGTGGTGATCCTGGATCAGGTCACCAAGGTGCTGGCGATCGCCTACCTCAAGCCCCTGGCCGTCGAGATGAACCCCGCCGACCGCGCGGTCTCGGTCATCGACGGGTTCTTCCGGCTGGTGTACGCCGAGAACACCGGGGCGGCCTTCAGCCTGCTCGCGGGCTTGCCCGCCGGGGCGAGGGTGCCCCTGTTCGGCCTGGTGACGCTGCTCGCGCTCGGCTTCATGTTCTGGCTCTACCGCAAGCTCACCGAGGATCAGCGGCTGATGGCGCTGTCGCTTTCGCTCCTCTTCGGCGGCGCCATCGGCAACCTGATCGACCGCGTCCGGCTGGGATACGTGGTGGACTTCGTGCAGTGGTACATCACCTTCCGGGAGCGATGGGACCTCAAGCTCTTCGTCATCGAGCCGGGCGAGAAGCGCTGGCCCACCTTCAACGTGGCGGACGCGGCCATCACCGTGGGGATCGCCCTGCTGATCCTGTGCATGCTCCTCGAACGCAAGACGGGCAACGGGGTGGACCCGAAATCGGGCGGAGACGAGCCGCCTGCGAAAGCCTGAACGGGCGGGAGAATGCGGCCCTATCTCTTTCAGGTGGGCGACACCGGCATCCCGACATACTGGGTGCTGGTCATGATCGGCTTTGCCGCCGCCATCTATTTCGTGTGGAAGGAATCCCGCCGCGACGGGCTCGATCCCAATCCCCTGCTCGACCTGTGCTTGATCCTGATGGTGTGCGCCATCGTCGGCGCCCGGCTCATGCACGTGCTGGCCGAGGAGGACCCGCTGGCGCCGGGCCGGCCGATCCTCTACCGCTACCTCGAGCATCCCGGCGAGGCGCTTCGGGTGTGGAACGGCCTGGCCTTCTTCGGCGGCTTTCTGCTCTGCCTTCCGGCGGCCTGGATCTATCTGGGCCTGCGCCGGTTGCCGCGGGGGGAGGTCTTCGATCTCTTCGGCGCGGCCATTCCGCTCGGGATCTTCTTCGGGCGGCTGGGGTGTTTCTTCGCCGGCTGCTGTCACGGCAAGCCCACCGACCTGCCCTGGGGCGTCGCCTTCTCGGATCTGCACTCGCTGGCCGCGCCGCTGGGGCAGCCGCTCCATCCCACCCAGCTCTACGAGGCGCTCTTCGGCCTTGCGCTCTTTTTCTTGATGTGGTTCCAGAAGCGCGCCTGGCGGCGTTTTCCGGGACAGGTGTTCCTGTCCTTTGCGGCGCTGTATTCGGCGGGGCGGTTCTTGCTCGAATTCTTGCGCGCCGACAACCGCGGCATGCACTTCGGTGGGCTTCTGAGCTCGTCGCAGATCGTGGCCATCGGGGTTTTCGTCCCCGCGGTGATCGCGCTGGCCTGGCTCGATCGGCGGCGCCGGGCCGCGTAAAGCGAGGTCTTTCGTGCACCCGATTCTCATCTCGTTCGTCTTTCCCGAGTTCCTCTCGCGCATCTCCCTCGTCGAGATCGGCCTGACCGCGGTCGCGATCGCCGGCCTGTTCCTCTGGCTGCGGACCCGAGAACGCTTTTCGCTCCGCGGCTTCGGCTTCTGGGTGGCGGTGTACGCGCTGGCGCGCTATCTGGCCTGGTACGCCGGGCCGGGGTACGAGTTCAAGCTGCATACCTACGGCGTGCTCATCGCGGTGGGGTTCGTGCTCGGAATCTGGCTCGCCATGCGCCAGGCGCACCGGGAGGGCCTGGACCCGGGGATCATCCTGGATCTCTCGTTCTGGATCCTGATCGCGGCCATGGTGGGCTCGCGGGTGCTGTTCATCATTGTCAACATCCAGGACTACATCGCGGATCCGCTGGCGCTCATCAAGATCTGGCAGGGCGGGCTGGTGTTCTACGGCGGGTTCATCGGGGCGGTGCTGGCCTCGTGGTACTACTGCCGGCGGCACGGCATCGATTTTTTCCGCATCGCGGACATCATGATCCCCTCGGTGGCGCTGGGCCACGTCCTGGGCCGGCTGGGGTGCTTCACCGCCGGCTGCTGCCACGGCATGCCCACCGGGAGCGACTGGTTCGGGGCGATCTTCCACGACCACGGCACGGTGGTGGCGCGCAACCACCTGCTGGGGACGCCCATCCATCCCACCCAACTCTACGACGCGGCGGTGGAGCTTTCGATTTTTGTCTTTCTCATCCTGTGGCGCGGTCGAAAGCGCGTCCACGGCGAGCTGCTCGCGCTGTGGCTCATGTTCTACGGCCTCGGCAGGTTCGTGGTGGAGATGTTCCGGGGCGACACCGAACGCGGCATGTTGCTCCGGATCGACCTGTTCGGAAATCCAAAGTATCCCCAGCTCCTCTCCACCAGCCAGATCGTGGCGCTCGGGCTCTTCGCTTTCGGGCTCGGTTTGCTTCTCCTCTTGCGAAAGCGCCCGCGTCAGGCCCCCGTCGAGCGACCGGACGAGTCGAAGACCCAGGAACCGGCCGCGGTGTCTGCCCGGGATTCGCAGCCCCCTCCTTCCTTCCCGGCGTGATCGCGGTCACCTCGCATATTTCCCGTCCGATAGAAAACCGCTTCGAAATATCAATTTTCTGAGGCCGCTCTCTTCTCGGACCCCCAGGCCTGTCCCCGGTGGTTTTTCCGGCAACGTATCGGAATCAATCGATTTTTTTTGGCTCGATACCCAGCGCGCGGCGGCTGGCACGCATCCTGCTTCAGTGCCGGACGTGAACCGAAAAATGAACAATGGAAAGGAAGGATTCGCCATGTCTCATCGGACCTATCGTCGTACGGTGTATTGCGGGCTCGTTCTGTGTTGGCTGGTCCTGGCCGGCGCGAAGGGCGGGTGTTTGGCTCCGGCCTCGGAGTGCGAAGGCCTCGACGAGGCCCAATGCTTGGCCAACTCCGAGTGCCGCGCGGTGTGGCGTGACTCGGGCGCCGAGTACAACGGGCTTCGCTGCGGCCTCGGCACGCGCTGCATCGACGTGCCGGTGTTCGACCACTGCGAGGACAAGCCGGACTGCGAAGACCTCGGCGAGCAGGAATGCCTGGCCGAGGCCGAGTGCCAGGCGGTGTACGGCTATCCCGACAACTGGATGAACTACGACGGCACCCGCGGCGCCGCGCCCCAGTGCGCCGGGACGCGCTGCATCCCCGAGCCCAACGTGTTCCTCGAGTGCCTGGACGCGGGCGCCGACCCGTGCGCGAATCTCTCCGAGGCGGACTGCCTGCGCCGGCCCATCTGTGAGCCCATCTACGACTGGGGCTGCGGCATCGAGGCCAACGGAGCCTTGTACGATCCCGAGTATCCCTGCAAGGACGGCGGCGGCTACGTCGGCTGCCAGCGCATCGCCGACCAGTGCCGCACCGATTCCGACTGCGCGGTGTATTACGGCGCCTCCCGCGAAGCCGACATCTACTGCCCCAACATGATCGGCCGCTGCGTCGAGGGACAGTGCGTGTACGAGTGCATCACCGACTGCCGCAGCAACGCGGATTGCCCCGAGGGGTACGTGTGCGAGCTTCCGGTGTGCAAGTGCGCTCCCGAATACCCCGACTGCTGCGCCGACGTGCTCGGCCAGTGCGTCCCGGCCCAGCAGGACTGCACCGTGACCGGCTGCCCCGAGGGCTATCAGTGCCAGACCACCTGCTGGGACTGCGCCCCGGGCAGCAACGACAAGGACTGCCAGGGCGGCTGCGTGAGCGAGTGCGTGCCCGTTCAGCAGGACTGCCAGATCACCGGCTGCACCGAGGGCTTCGAGTGCCAAGTCGTCTGCATGGATTGGTGCGACCAGACCGGCTTCGCCCCCGAGTGCTGCTTTGGCACATGCGTCCCCGCGCAGCAGGGCTGCCAGAGCGACGCCGACTGCCCGGCCGGGTACGTCTGCCAGTTCATGCCCTGCGACTGCTGGGACGGGGACCCGAATTGCTGGGAGAAGTGCCGCGAGTTGGGCGGGACCTGCGTGCCGGCGAGCACGGAATGCTATTCGGACGCGGACTGCCGCGCGGGCGAGGTGTGCGAGTTCGGCAACGCCTGGTGCGGCGAGGACGCCTGGTGCGGCGGCGTGTGCGTGCCTGCCGTGTGGATGGTGAGCGTGCCCGTCCAGTGCGAGCAGACCCCCTGGGAAGCCGACGCGGCCACCTTCCCCGACCGCTACTATGGTTGCATGATGGATTGCGGAGGTGGTTTCGACTGTGGAATTGGCTGGGAAGAGCTGTGCGTGCTCCAGACCTTCCTCGCCTACCAGGGCGTCAACGTCCACGACGCGCGCAACGTCCAGATGGGCGACGTGTGCGCGGCCTGCGGCTGCGCCCGCGGGAACCAGCTCTTCGTCCTGGTGAACCAGAACGACATGGAGCTCTTGTTCCGCTTCGGCTTCAACCTGTGGGGCATCATGTAATCGGATGGAGCCGGCTTTGCGCCGGTCATGAGCCCCGCCCGGATCGGGCGGGGTTTTTTCATGTGCGCAAAAGTGTTCGCGGGCCGTGCATCTGTAAGAAATCTGAAGCCATGAGCGCCCGCCCATCAAAAATCCAGCCTCCTGCGGCCTTCGGTATTCCAGGGCCCCGCATAACCGATTGATATTTCATAAATCATTTTTGGGGTGCGGCGGGCATCATACTTGCAAGTATTCTCGACCGGCGATTACTGTCTACCCCCTCTCAAGGAGAAGTACATGCGGATGAAATGGTTTTCGGCAGTCGCGATCGCAATTTTCATGATCTCGAGCTGCTCGACGCACATCGACTTCGAGCCCCCCATCGGCGCGAGCGAATTCGTCTCGGCAAACGGCCAGGCCGGCCAGCAGAGCCGCGACAACAGCTATGACGGCGAAGGCCCCGCGGTCGGCGGCGGCGACAAGAGCGGCCAGCAGCGCACCGTGGAACAGGGCGACATCTACCGGCTGCTCGATGCCAACACCGTCTTGAACCTCAATTACTACCGCGGCTTCCAGGTCATCGACATCAGCGATCTTTCGCACCCGTTCGTGGCCGGCCGCGCCGCCATCTCCGGCCAGCCAGTGGAAATGTACGCGGTGGACAACCACGCCATCGTGCTTCTCAATAACTGGACCGGCTGCTACGGCAGCCGCGAAGACATCCACGTCGAGCCCTACCAGGGCGGCCTGGTCCTCTCCATCGACATGACCGACCGCGCCCATCCGGTCATCCTCGACCGCGCCCGGGTGCCGGGGACCATCCAGGCCAGCCGGCTCACCCGCGGCGGCGGCCAGGAGGCGCTGTTCGTCGCCGCCTCCAACTGGAACAGCGAATCCCGCACCGTGGTGCGCTCGTTCGCCGTTGCCGACGACGGCAAGCTCATCGAGAAGACCACCCTCGACCTCGGCGGCTACGTCATCGACATCCAGGCCACGCCGCGGGCGCTGCTCGTCGCGCGCCAGTCCTGGGAGAGCTCCACCGCGAGCTGCAGCGTCTCGGTCATCGACATCTCGAGCCCCGAGGGCGTCATGATCGAGGGCGCCGCGGTGGATGTGGCCGGCCAGATCCACAACAAGTTCAACATGGATCTCTACCGCAACATCCTGCGTATCAGCTCGGGATCCAACTGGAGCGAAACGAACACCAACCACCTCGAGACCTTCGACGTCTCCGACATCCAGAACCCGGTGCCCGTCGACCACGCCACCTTCAGCGACGGCGAGCAACTCTACGCCTCGCTGTTCCTCGACAACCGGGCCTTTTTGGTGACCTATCGCCGGGTGGACCCGCTGCACGCCTTCGCCATCGACGACGCCGGGCGCATCACCCCCAAGTTCGAGTACGTCATCTCGGGCTGGAACGACTACTTCTTTGCGGTGTTCGGCGCGAGCCGCATGCTGGGCGTCGGCGTCGACGATCAGGGCGGCCGCCAGCTCGCGGTGAGTCTCTACGACATCTCCGACCTCGACACCCGCGATCCCTTCATCGCCCGCGAGGCGGTCCAGTTCGACTACGCCTGGTCGGAGGCCCAGTGGGACGACCGCGCGGTGTCGGTGCTGGAAGACGCCACCGCCGTCGCCGCCGCCGACGGCACGGTCGAGACCGGCCTGCTCCTGCTCCCCTTCTCCGGATATCGCTCCGACTGGCAGCAGTACGCCACCGCGGTGCAGATCTTCACCTTCTCGAACACGACGCTCACGCGGCGTGGCCTGCTCGCGCACGACAGCCAGGTGCGCCGCAGCTTCCAGCCGCAGGCGAACGTCACCGCCAACCTCTCCGAGTCCTCGCTCTCGCTCCACGACACCCGCGACCCGGACGCCCCCGCGCCGCTCGGCAGCGTGGAGCTGGCCCCGGCCTACAACGACTTTCTCATCTTCGGCGAGTACGGCGTCCGGGTGAAGGGCGCCGGCTTCTACGACTACTGGTGGGGCGCGAACGCCGCGGCGCGGCCCAACCGCCTCGAGATCGTGCCGCTCGCGGGCGACGTGGACGCGGCCGAGCCGGCGGCCGCCATCGACATCGATCCGTACGCCTCGGTGCACAAGGTCGGCGATCTCCTGGTCACCGTCCGCACCGACTACCTCTCGGGAAGCGATCCGGCATCGTACCAGACGCAGATCCGGGTGATCGACCTCGCTGACCCGCTCCACCCGTGGGAGCGCGGCACGCTCACCACCGACCGCATCCAGCCATTCGGCGCCTACTACGGCTACTACCCCCCGTACTTCGGCGAGGCCGACATGGGCGGGATGTGCCGTGGCTGCGGCTACTACGGCTCCTCGGCCCTGGCGCTCCCGCGGGCGCTTGTCTTCCCCGAGGGAAACTGGGAGAGCGAGCTGCTCGGCATCGACCACGTGTGCTACCGCTGGCCGGTGAATGCCTCCGATTCCTGCTTCGGCCCCGACGCCCCGCCCGAGGGCTGCGACTACTACACCGGCTCCATCGCCTGCCACAGCCTCAACGGCGGCCCGACCTCGTGCGAGGGGCGCTTCGAGCTGTGCCAGCGCAAGGCGGACGGCGACTGGACCTGCCGCGAAGTGAACCCCTCGTCCGTGCCCAGCGAGACCTCGTGCTTCGACTACGAGCTGCGCCGCTACTGGCAGCACTACACCTTCGAGATCCTCGACCTGCGCGACCCGGACCAGCCGCGCCTGCTCGACGCCGTGGCCATGCCGCGAAGCGAGGACGACACGGCGCTGCTCCTGGACGGCGAGCGGGTGTTCGTCACCCTGCGCGAGCCGTACACCGTCCCGGGCGACGGCCGCGACTACGCCCGCTATTACTTCAAGGTGGTCGACTTTTCCGACCTCGACGACCCGTCGGTCGGCCGCAAGGTCAACATTCCCGGCGAGCTCCTGGCCGTCGAGGGTCGGACCCTCTACACCCGCGACTTCATGTGGGGCGAGAACATCGTGGAGACCGCGGTCAACAAGCTCCTGTGGCAGGGCGACCATGCCTACCTCCAGGCGCGAAAGCGCTTCGTGGATGAGGACGTGCGCAAGGTGCTGCTCGACGGCGCGGGACACATCCTGGTCATGCACGGGCGCTCCTGGTACCTGCCCTGGTACGACTACAGCCAGAGTTACCCGGACAAGCTGGCCATCCTCGACACCGCGAGCCCCACGTTCGCGGCGCTCTCCGACACGCCCATCGACTCCTGGGCCTCGCTCATGGATGCGAAAGCGGGCCGGGCGCTGTTCATGGTCTCGGGCGGGCTGCTTCTCGTCAACGTCGAGCGCGCCACTTCGCCCTACGCCCAGGCCTACTTCCCCATCTGGGGCTGGCCGAACCGCCTGGTGGTGGAAGGCCGGACCATCTTCGTGCCGGCGGGCCCGTTCGGGATGCTCGCCTTCGACATCGACGAGGAGAACCTGGTCGCGCCGTGAGCGCGGCCGCGCGGAGCTATTGCCAGGGTAGCCGGGGCCGCTCGCGCGGGATGTCCGCGAGATCGCAGATCTCGAGCAGCGACGGGATCACCGCGCCTTCCTCCACCAGCCCGAAGTGGTCGAACTGGGACAGGATGTAGAGCAGGCGCGCCCGGCGTTCCTCCTGCGAAAACGGCGGGTAGTAACGGTCGGGGATGCCCTCGCGCCGCACCGCGAAGGGAAAGCGGGCGAGCAGCGCCTCCGAGAGCGAGAGGGTGTGCACCGTCACCAGGATGAGCCGCCGCGCCGGGTCGAACTCCAGCCAGCGGGCGAACCCCTGCGGGTCCTCGTAGCAGGCGTCCAGCAGCACGATGGTGCGCACGCGCGGGTGCTCGAGCCAGCGGGCCAGGGTGCGGTAGGCGCCGCTGTGCCCGACCACCACGATCGGGCCTTGCGGCAGGGATTGGCGCAGGCCGCGCTCGACGATGCGGAGCAGCCGGGAGAGGTCGGAGAAGGCCACCGGGTCCCGCGGGCCGCGCGGGGCCTCGGGCGCGATGAACACGGCGTTGCGATTGCTGTCGGCGAACTGCCGGTCCAGGCGGTGCTCTTTCCAGGCGCGGGCGGCGTCGGTGTAGTAGCCATGGACGTAGACCACGATGCCGGCCTTGGCGGGGTCGTATCCCGTGGGCGTGTACACCAGGACGGAGCCGCTGTTCGTGCGAAAGTGGCGCGTCTCGGCCCGGCGGGCGCCAGCGGCCGCCGGCGGCGCCTCGGGGGCTGCGGCGGCGACAATGGTCTCTTCGGTCCCGGCGCAGGCGCTGCACGCGAGCCACAACCCGCAAAGACAGAGAACGAAGCGTCTCATGCCGCCCCCGGAGCCCGCGGGCCGGAGCCGGACGCGGGTTCGCAGCCCTCCCGGCAGCCCGCCGGCGTGCGCCACTCGAAGGTGGCGTGCCCGATGCCGAACGTCCCGGCCAGCCGCTGGCGCAGCCCGTCGGTGACCCGCTCCAGCGCCGCCAGGTTGCACTCGCCGGTCACCAGCACGGCGCTGAGCACGGTCATGCCGCGATCGATCTCCCACACGTGGAGATCCAGGATCGATTGCACCTCGGGCGGGGCGGACAACTCGGCGCGCAGCCGATCCATGGAAATAGCCGGCGGCGCGCTCTGGAGCAGCACCCGCGCCGAGTCGCGCAGCAGCGGCCATGTGGCGAGAAGGATGAGCAGCGCGATGCCGATCGACACCAGCCCGTCGATGGGGCGCCAGCCGGTCGAGAGCAGCACCAGCGCCACCGCCAGGGCGCCCACCGAGCCCAGGGCATCCGAGAGCAGGTGCAGGATGGCGCCGCGCACGTTGAGGCTCTCCGCCGCCGCCCGATGCAGCACCCAGGCCGAGCCCAGGTTGACCGCCAGGCCGGCCAGGCCGGTCAGCAGCACCGGCCAGGGAGCGACGTCCGGCGGCGCCTGGAGTCGTTGCGCCGCCTCCCACAGGATGAAGCCGGCGATGAATAGCAGCATCAGCGCGTTGCCGAAGGCCCCGAGCACCGGCATGCGCTTGAGCCCGAAGGTGAACCCGGCCGAGGGCCGCGCCTGGCTGAGCCGCTGCGCCACCAGGGCGAAGGCCAGCGCCGCCACGTCGGCCACCATGTGGCCGGCGTCGGAGAGCAGCGCCAGCGAGTCGGACAGAATGCCGACGACCACTTCGATCAAGAGAAACCCCAGGTTGAGAAGCAGCGCGATCTGGAGGGCTCTCTCGGCGGCGCGGTGACTGCCGGCGGGCGTCGGACAACTTGGGCCGTGGGCGAAGCTGTCGTGCATCCGCCGAAGAAGTATCCTCGCGCCGGGCCCCGGTCAAGGAAACGCGGCCTCGATGCGGGCCGGGCCGCCCGCGAAGGCGGTCTCGAAGAACGTGCCGATCTGCTCGCAGCCGGCGAAGGGCGCGCTGCCGGGGCCTCCGGGGTCGAACAGAAAGCCGTGGCTGATGCCGCCGAACTGCACCAGGCCCTGGTGCAGCGCCGGAGTGTCGGCGGCGTCCAGGCCCTCCACCGGGCGCAGGTAGGGCCGAAGCAGCGGGACGCCGATGAGCCGGGCCAGCGTCTCGGTGGCCGGATTGGGCATGGTGTCGTCGTCGATGACTTCCTGAAGCATCACCGAGCGGCCCGCGGGCGGCGCGCCGGGGGTCGCAAACGGCGCCAGGTGGTGCACGGGATCGGCCCGGTCGAGCAGGGTCTGGCCGAGCAACCCGAGGGTCAGCAGCTCGCGCGGCGTGAGCAGGCCGCCCACGTACAGATCGAGCAGGTTGGCAAAGCCGCCGCCGCCGACGTTGAGCACCAGCGGATCCACCGGCTCGCGCGAGACCATGATGGGCGCCACCAGGGCACCCAGCGACTGGCCGGCGTAGGCGATGCGCGCCGGATCGAGGTCCGATGTTCCGTCGCCCGCGCCGCCGGGAAAGACATCCAGCGCCGAGAGCGAGCGCAGCGTTGCCGTAAGGCGAAAGTGATCGGCCGCGGTCTGCTCGATGTTGGCCGCCACCGCCGGCAGGTGGGTCAGGTCGAGAAAGCCCTTGCCGCTGCGCGGCCGCTCGCCGTGCTCGGGCAGGTCCAGCGCCGCCGAGGCGATGCCGCGCGCCGCCAGGTGGGCCGCCAGGGTGAGCGTGTTTTCCTTGTCGGCGCCGTGGCCGTGCTGCAACACGGCCAGAGGGAACGGCTGGCGGCCGGCGTCCGCGGGGAAGACGAGCAAGAACACCAGCGTCTCCGTTCCCGCCGCTTGCGGCACGCCCTGGGCATCCCGCTGGATCAGACCCTCGGCGTCGCGAAACGAAGGCGCTTCGACATGCACTCGGGCCACCGCGCCGATCGCCTCCGACAGGGGAAAGCCGCCCTTGCCGCGGGGCAGGGTCTCGAGGGAGTACAGGTCGGGCGCGCCGTCGCCGTCGTCGTCGAGCGAGGCGCGGAGGACCGGCGCGAGCGCCGCCTGGCGCAGCAGCGCAAAAGGCGCCGCGATCGATTGCGTGGTGAAGGGCAGGGCCAGCGCGACGCGGTCGGGCTCGATCGCCTCCGGTCCTCCAAAGAGCGGGCGCACCCGGTCGAAATGCTCCCGCAGCGGATCGTCCACCCCGGGCGTCCGCCCGCAGCGGCCGCACAGAAGCTCGGTTTCGGCGGTGGGGCAAAGCGGCGTCCCGTCGGCGCCGCGCACGGCGTCGCGGATGACTAGCACGTGCAGCGTGCCGTCGGCCAGCGGCCGTGCGGGCCGGATCTCCAGCAGATGCTCCGGCTCCCGCCCGTCGTCCAGTCGCAGGTAGCGCGCCTCGATCGGGCAGCGCCGCGGTCCGTCTTCGGACAGCGCCGTCAAAAACACCGGGCTTTCCGTCTGAAGAGTGGCCGCCGGCGACGGCGGCAGGGAGTCCGGGTCGATGGGGCCGGAGAGCGGGACCAGGATCGGCGCGTACGGTGAAAAGCCGTCGAGCGCGTTCAGCGCGGCGATCATGCGCTCGGCCGGCATCAGGATGGGCAGGCCCGGCGCTACCACCGCAGTCGCCTCCGGGCCGAGGGCCAGGCGGCGGCCGGAGAAGGTGGCGGCGGCCGCGGTGAAGGTATCGGCGGGAAATGCGGTGACCGCTCCCGGATCGATGCGAAACAGCGGCCGCACCGCGGCGGCGGGCGCCGGTGGGCAGCTCGCCGGACCCGGACCGCACCCGGTAAAAAACCCGCCCGCCGCAACCGCGAGCAGCGCCCCGGCGGCCCTCGGGATGATGACGGCGCGAACACCCATGGGTGGATTGTACCCGCATCGCCCCTCGGCGCGCCAGCGCGGGCGAAAAAAAACTTGCTGACCCGGGCGGGCGGTTTGGGGTAGCCTGATTCCGTCCGCCCAACCAAGGAGCCTGTCATGGACTTCTGTCCCCGCTACATCGAACCGGTCGTGGAGTACGAGAGCAAATTGCGCATCGAGCTCTACCAGAGCGCGGTCAAACTCTTCGAGTCCAAGATGTTCGAGGAGTCGTTTCGGGTCTTGCTCAACTACATCAACCAGGAGATGGCCCAGAGCTGCGAAAAGGAGCGCAACCACTGGGTCATCCCCCACGGCTCGCTCATCGTCGAGATCCGCATCACCCCGGACCAGGCCGTCGAGATCACCGCGCCGTTCGTGAAGCTCCCCGCCGAGCGGCGCGCGCCGCTCCTGCGCCAGGCGCTCGAGTTCAACACCCACCCGCTCACGCTGCCCCGCCTGATCCTCGAGGGAGACGGGTTGAGCTTCTTCTACCGCACTCCGCTCTCGCTCGCCGAGCCGTTCAAGATGTACGGCGTCATCCACGAGATCTGCATCAACGGCGACAGCTTCGACGACGAGTACGTCACCAAGTTCGGGGCGGTGCCGCTGCGGGAAAAGCAGGTCACCCACCTGCCCAAGGAGCAGGTGGACCGCTCCTGGCGGATCTACCAGGAGCTCCTTTCGGAGGCCAAGCAGTACTCCGACTACTACGCCCAGAAGCGCTGGCACGGCTTCGATTTCGAGATCCAGGGCATCGCGCTCATGCGCATCGACCACGCCGTGGCGCCGCAGGGATACCTGCGCACCCGCATCGAGCGCAGCATCAACCACGTCTGGGCCCACCGGCCGGCCGAGGAGATCGCCAATCTGCTCCGGCGCGACCTGGACGAGTACCGCAAGCTCGAGCGCGCGGCCTTCGACCGCGATTTCTACAAGACGACCTTCTTCGTCAACGCCAAGAAGACCGCCGAGATCGGCGCCTGCCAGAAGAACATGTCCCAGCGCTGGGCCTGGGCCCAGGAGGATCGCGCCCACCGCAACGCCCAGGGCGTGGCCTTCTGCTACCTGTTCGCCGCCTACAACCTGCTCTACAGCTTCTTCATCCCGCCCAAGCTCCAGGCCGAGCTGGTCGGCACCCTGAAGGCCATGAGCGGAAAGAAATGGGAGGAGGCCGGCGAACTGGCCTGGGCGAACTTCCAGAAAATCATGGATCCGGCGTACGCCTGACCCACAGGAGACAGGGCCATGGAACAGATCGAAAAAATCAAACAGTCGGTCGTCAAGGTGATCGGCGGCGTCTCCACCGGGTCGGGGTTCTACCACCGGGAGCTCGACGCCATCTTCACCAACTTCCACGTGGTGGCGGGGGAGAGGCGGGTGGCGATCCAGCTGCCGAGCGGGGAGAAGCTCGTCGGCCGGGTGCTCACCGTCAATCCCCACACGGACATCGCCGTGCTGCGGGCGGACCGGCCGCTGGATCTGCCCGGACTGACCGTCGGCGCGAAGACGCTCAAGCAGCAGGAGCCGGTGTTCGCGCTCGGGTATCCCTACGACCTGCCCTTCACCATCACCAAGGGCATCGTCTCCTCGGTCGACTACGTGGACCGGGAGGTGCGCTACATCCAGACCGACGCCGCCATCAACCCGGGCAACTCCGGCGGCCCGCTGGTGGACAGCAACGGCGAGGTGGTGGGTATGAACACCATGGTGCTGCGCGACGCTCAGAACATCGGCTTCGCCCTGCCGGTCGATTACCTGGTGGAGGAGATCCGCATGTTCGGCGAGGACGGGGTGAAGGACGGCTTCCACGTGCGCTGCCCATCCTGCGCCGGGCTGCTCCACCAGAAAGTCGAGTACTGCGACAACTGCGGCGTCCAGCTCGACGTGTCCCGGCTGTTCGAGGAGCGGCCGCTGGACGCGGTCGAACAGTTCGTGGAAGACGCGCTGAGAAAGGCCGGGATCGAGCCGGTGCTGGCCCGCTCCGGCTCGTGGCTGTTCTGGACCTACTACCGCGGCAGTGCGCTCAACCGCATCTTCGTCTACCGCAACGACTTCCTCTTCTCGGTGGCGCCGCTGTCGAAACTCCCGCACAAGAACCTCGTCGAGCTGTTCACCTACACCCTGAGCAACGCGGCGGCGCCCTACCAGTTCACCCTGAGCGACGACATCGTCCACCTGGCCTACCGCACCCACCTGGCCGACCTGATGGAGCCGGCGCAGCGGGAGCGCATCGCAACCGAGATGATGAAGCTCGGCGAGCGCGCCGACGAGCTCGATACCTTCCTGGTGCAGAAATTCGGCTGCGACTGGGCCACCCAGTCCCGAAAAGAGCAGGGTTGAGCCCGCCGGGTGCGATCGCCGGGAGGACGAGACGATGAGGCGCATGCGCTTTCTCGCTTTGGGCGGCGCGGTGCTCTTCGCCCTGGCGCCGCTGGCAGCGCGGGCCAAGGACCCGCCCGAGATCGAGCGGATCCGCGCCCAGTACAAGGAGGCGACCGCGGGCGGCGGCAAGGCGTTCTATGTCACCGAGGTCGAGATCAACACGGGCCAAAACAACGCGCCGGCGGTGGGCACCTACCACAAAAAGATCCGCTTCTTCTGGGACTGGCCGAGCGGGGGCAATGCCATCCTGGTGCGCGCCGAACTCGAGGCCCAGATCTCCGCGCCGCATTACATCGAGGAGTACCTGTTCGCAATCCCCCAACAAGACGAGCCGGATGCCAGGCAGGGAAAGCTGATTTTCGCCTACGTTCGAGGAGGCTACGAGGAGCGCGACACCCGCTGCTACTTCAAGGACGACAAGCTCATCCGGGTGGTGGAGGGAAACACCACCCGCGACCAGCCGGCCGGCCACTGGCCCACCTTGGATCGCGAGGTCCAGACCCGCGCCAAGAAAGTGCTCGACGCCTTCCGCGCGCTCGATGTGCTTCCGCCGTAGAATATGGTTCTAGTTCTAGAATATGGTTCCACCCACCCCGGTTTCCCCCCCCGGTTTCCCTAGGTTTTTCCGGGTTCTTCCCCGCGAATCTAATTAGCATCTTTTTCTTTCGCGACGCGGATATTTTTGGTTTTCCTAGATGGCAGGGTGAAGTTTTTGCCGAAATAGAGTCTCAGACAGGCTTCCGGTCGGTCATTTTTGTGACCATCCGGTGCACTCCACGGAGATTCTCACAGGCCCGTCCAGCTCCGGTTGCGGTTTTTCGATTTTTTCTCACGCCTCGGTTAGGGCGGCGCCGGCTCAACTCGCTTCCAGCACCACACCGTCCTCGGTGTACGGAAGCCCCGGCGGAAAGCAATGCTCCGGAAAGATCACCGCGCCCTTCATCTCGCCCGTCTTGAGCCGCTCGCTCGCCTCCCGGTACGCCGCCACAAACTCTTTGT